>Ga0207421_10009072_pt1 | contig 10129 bp, 7 predicted proteins | sample SodLakKL_010_SED_4_FD_187542 | JGI IMG/M metagenome (GOLD analysis project Ga0207421, IMG submission 187542) | Alkaline sediment microbial communities from Lake Tanatar, Kulunda Steppe, Russia - 8KL_010_SED (SPAdes) (version 2) | ecosystem: Environmental > Aquatic > Non-marine Saline and...
CCCGAGTGCGACATCCCTCCCGGCTCGATCCAGCTCGAAGCGCGGGCCGACGGCGTGGTCCTGTTCGCAACCGCCGAGCAGGCCAGTGAGCTGCTGCGCTTCGCCGGGCAGCTCGCCCGGGCGGCGGGCCCGCGATGACCGGACCGCCTGAACCACCGGCCGCGACCCTCGACTGGGACGCGGTCCTCGCCTGGCGGCCGTGGCTCGCTGACGCCGCCGCGGCCACGGCGGGTGAGGCGGGCGAGGCGGGTGGCTGGCACGGTGGCGTGCCGACCAGCGATGGCACCGTCACCATGCCCCACGCCCGGTTGAGCGATGACGCCGCCAGGTTCCTCCGCGAGCTGTACGACGAGCAGGTGGTTGCACCCTTCGACTGGGGCGTCTGGTTGCAGGAGCGCGGCCGGGAGCTCCTCGAGGACCACCACGCGCTCGAGACCGCGACCCTCGAGGAGTGTCGCATGCTGCTCGCCGCCGTGGCACGGTCCGACCGTTTCGTCGACGGCGCGTTCCTGACCGCACTCACGGATGGGACGATCGCGAGGATCCTCGGCCGTATCGACGAGGTGGTGCGACGACCATCAGCGAGGTGACCATGTCACGCCCCACCCAGCACGAGCTCGATCAGCGCGGTCGCGAGCAACGTCAGCAGGTCGGTCGTCGCTCCCACGGGCACTGCCCCCGCCCCGAGGAACGTTCCGATCCGTTGGCGATCCTCGCCCTGCAGGACATGGCGCGGGCACCCGACCTGCTGGGCCTGCGCTACGCCCGCATGGCCGTGTCCCCCTTCACGTTCCTGCGGGGCTCGGCGGCGGTGATGGGCGCCGACCTCGCGCGCACACCCACCACCTCGCTGACCACCCAGCTCTGCGGCGACGCCCATCTGCTGAACATCGAGACCTTCGCCACGCCAGAGCGACGGCTGGTCCTCGATGTGACGGATTTCGACGAGACGATCCGCGGACCCTTCGAGTGGGATCTCAAGCGCATGGCCACCTCGCTGGTGGTCGCGGCACGGGACCGCGGCTTCGACCGCGAGGTGGCCGACGATGCGGTCTACGCCTGCCTCGCGCGCTACCGGGCCGCGATGCGAGAGCACGGGGACAGCGACGTGCTGGACGTCTGGTTCGCGAGCATCGACGAGCAGGAGGTGCTGGACGCGCTCGGTCAGCAGGTGGAGAACGGTGAGCTCGGGGCCGAGCTGCTGACCACCACCCAGCAGGTGTTCAACCGGGCTCGACGTCGTACGAGCAAGCGCGCCGCCGAGCGGCTCACCGAGGTGGTCGACGGCCGTCTGCGGATGCGCGAGGACCCGCCCGTGCTGTCCCGCGACGTGCTGCCCGAGGATCGCCTCGAGCTGGCGACGCGGTACCTCGAGGGCTACGTCGCCAGCCTTGCCACCCATCGCCGTGGGCTCCTCGAGCGCTACGAGGTGGTGGATGTCGCCCGCCGGGTGGTCGGGGTCGGCAGCGTCGGCACCCGGTGCTACGTCACCCTGCTGCATGGTCGCGATGAGGACGATCCCCTGGTCCTGCAGCTGAAGGAAGCGGGACCATCGGTGCTCGAACCGCACGTGCCCACCCGCGGACCCCGCCCCCACGGACGGCGGGTCGTGGAAGGCCAGCGCACGATGCAGGCCGCCAGCGACGTCTTCCTCGGCTGGCTGACGGCGGTCGGACCCGATGGGGTGGAGCGCGACTTCTACGTCCGACAGTTCCGCAACATGAAGGGCAGTGTCGACCTCGACAAGCTGGATGCCGACGGTCTGGTCGCCTACGCCAAGCTGTGCGGTCACCTGCTCGCCGATGCCCACGCCCGCGGTGGCCAGGCCGCCGAGCTCGCGGGCTACCTCGGCAAGAGCGACGGGTTCATCGAGGCGATGATCAGCTTCGCCCACGCCTACGCCGACATCACCGAGCACGACCACCAGCTGCTGCTCGACGCCGTCGCGGCGGGCCGGGTTCCCCACGAGCCCGAGGGCTGAGCGGTCTCCCGCGCGGAGTGCCAGCGGGCGGGACGAGCGCGCGCGGGCGGGACGAGCGTGCGCGGGCGGGACGAGCGCGCGGGACGAGCGTGCGCGACGAGCGTGCGCGAGCGGGACGGGACGACGCGGGGTGGGGATCCGGTCGCGCATGACCGGTCTCGCGCCCCGCGGCCTCCACCCAGGCCATCGCGGGGTGGGGATCCGGCCACGAACGACCGGAAGGCCGCCCCGCACCCGACGGACGGCGGTCACAGGCACGCCGAACGTGCAGCTCCCAGACGGCTCGGTCGCCATACCAGCCGCCCAACAGCCACCCAACTCCCGCGGACGCCTTGACCCCGGCCGGCGCTGGGCGCAGCATCGAGGCAGGGGCGAGGTGCCGGCCGCTGGTGACCGGCCGTGACGAGCGAGGAGGCGCGAGCATGAAGGCCGTCAGACTCCACCACTACGACGAGTGGCCCTCGGTCGACGAGGTACCGGAGCCGGAGATCACCGGCCCGCTGGACGTGATCGTGCGGATCGGCGGAGCCGGGCTGTGCCGTACGGACCTCCACATCTGGGAGGGCCAGTGGGCGCCCAAGACCAACATCGAGCTGCCCTACACGATCGGGCACGAGAACGCCGGCTGGATCCACGCCGTGGGCTCCGCGGTGACCAACGTGGCCGTCGGCGATGCCGTCATCGTGCACCCGCTGATCACCTGCGGCCTGTGCCGCCCGTGCCGGGACGGCGACGACATGCACTGCGAGAACGGTGCCTTCCCAGGCATCGACACCGACGGTGGCTGGGCGGAGCTGCTCAGGACCTCGGCACGTTCGGTGGTGAAGCTGCCCGACGGGGTCCACCCCGCGGACGTCGCCGCCCACGCGGATGCCGGCCTCACGGCCTACCACGCCGTGAAGACGGCGGTGCTGCGCGGTCTCCTGTTGCCGGGCACCACGGCGGTCGTGGTGGGTGCCGGTGGCCTCGGCCACATCGGCATCCAGTCGCTGACCGCCCTGTGTTCGGCGGACATCGTCGTGGTCGATCTCTCCGAGGCGGCGCTGGAGCTGGCCCGGGACTGCGGGGCCACCCACACCATCCTGGCCGATGGCACCCACGTCGATCAGGTGCTGGAGATGACCGACGGGAAGGGCGCCGAGGTGGTGTTCGACTTCGTCGGTGAGCGTGGCGCGGTCGCCGAAGCCTTCGCGATGACCAAGCGCGCGGGCAGCCACTTCGTGATCGGGTACGGCGAGAACATCGACGTCCCCACCATCGATGTGATCTCGACCGAGCGGAGCTTCGTCGGCAGCCTGGTCGGTACCTACAACGACCTCGTCGAGCTGATGACCCTCGCGGGACAGGGCAAGGTGACCCTCCACACCCAGCGGTTCCCACTGGACGAGGCCGTCCACGCCATGCAGGAGCTGCACCACGAGCGGCTGCACGGCCGCGGCATCCTGGTCCCGGGCTGAGGCCGACCGTCACCCCACCCGCGCGAGGAACGCCCGGCTGCGCTCCAGCACCAGCCGCGCAGCCTCGGCGTCGTGGTCGGGCAGGGAACGGTCGGTGAACAGGTGGCGGTCGCCCGGGTAGGTCCATAGCTGCCCGCCGGCCGTCGCCATGAAGGTCGCGACCTCGTCGAGGTCCTCCCAGGGATCCTCGGCGGCCAGATGCACCTCCAGGGGCACGTCCGCGGGCCATGAATCGCCGAAGTACCCGAGGGGGACGGCCGCGTGGTACAGCATCGCGCCGACCGCCCCCGGTCGCTGCTGGGCCAGGGACTGCGCGGCGAGCACTCCGAGGGAGAAGCCCGCGTACACCAGCCCCGGCGGCAGCTGCTCGGCCGCTGCCCTCCCCCGGGCGATGACCGTGTCGACGCCGAGCTCGTCGGCGTGGGCGACCCCGTCATCGAGGTGGGCGAAGGTGCGACCCTCGTACAGGTCGGGGACGTCCACCTCGTGCCCGGCGGCGCGAAGCTCGTCGGCGAAGGCGAGCACCCCGTCGGTCAGCCCCTGGGCGTGGTGGAACAGCAGGACCTGCGTCATCGTCGCCCTCCTGCGATCGGTCGCGGGTCCGCAGCGTGCCGGACCCGCGACCGCCCTGCGTCACTCGTTGCGCTCGGCGTGGGTGGAGCCGTCGCGCTCCTCCAGGATGATGGAGGTCTCGCCCGCGAACTCCTGGCCGGCACCGCCACGCTCGTGCGTGAGCTCGTACTCGCCGGCGTACTCCGCCGCGATCAAGAAGCCGGTCAGGATGTCACGCTCGACCTGGCCACCCCGCACGCACCGCTCGCTGACACCGAGGTCCACGACACCTCTGCCATCGGGGGCGACCAACGACCAGGACCCCGTGCCACGGGTCGAGCAGGTCTGCGCCTCCACCTCGGTGTTGTCGATCTCGTAGGTCAGCTCGAGCAGCACCTCGTCGTCCGGCAACGGACCGTCCGCACGGGTCTCGTGGAAGACCCTGCCCTGGGTGATGGTCGCCTGGACGCCGTCGACGTCGAAGGACACCCCTTCGAGCGTCGGCTGCTCAACCGGCAGGCGGGTGACAAGCTGGGGCTGGCTGCCGAGCGGCAGGACCGCAGCCGAGCGGCCCATCTCACCGAAGACCAGCGCGGACGAGTCGACGTCCAGCAGCTCGGCGTCCTCCACGGAGATCGGGATGGTCACCCGGCCGGAGCTGGAGGCCAGACTGGGGATCTCGCGGACCTCCAGGCTGCCCCGGAGGTTGATGACGTTGTCGCTGCCCGCCTCGTTCCACTGCAGGGAGACGGGGGTGCGCATCGGAGCCCCGGGGTTCGGCGTGGCGTTGAACACATCGAGGTCGGTGACGAGCTCGAAGCCGCGGACCCGCTGTTGGACCTCACCGCCGGTCTCGTCGGCGTGCTGCTGGTCGAGGTCGATGACCTCCAGCCCCGTGACCGTGAACTCGAACCCCTGCTGGTAGACGGTCCCCGTGGGCGGCTGCGCGATGAGGCCCGAGAGGTCGACCGGCTCGGCGGCGTCCACCGCCTGGGTGTCGTCGGTGTCGGCGTCCTCGGGCTCGGCCTCGGCCTCGGCTGCAGCCTCGGCATCCTCGGCCGCACGTTGCGCGGCGTCGGCGAGCTCCTGGGCCTGGTCGGCCAGGTCGCTGCCGCCGCACGCGGTGGCCAGCACCGTGGCGGCGGCCAGTGCGGTGACGCTGCGGGTGATCTGTCGTTTCCTCATGGACATGCCCTCGCTCGGGGCCGGTGCGCGGCCCGCCGTCGTAGGTGAAGGGGACACGGCCGCGGACCGCGGGCGCGCGGGCACCAGGTCCCGTCGCGACCCTGTCGTCGCTGCCGCACCGCCCCCCGGCCGGTGGTCGTGTCGTCCCGTGGCACCGCCTCCTGGCGGTGGGGGCCGTCGGCCCTGTCACGCAGTGTCGGCGATGTCCGGCCGTGCCTGCAGGCGCCGAACCCCTACTCCACCTCGACCCGGCGGCGGTGCCACGTGGTCAGCGGTTAGGGGGTTGGCCTGAGCTGGCGGCGTCGCCGCAGGAACGGACGACGCGGACCGCGGTCTGGACGAGGTCGTCGAGCTCGACCTCGCTGGCCGCCGGCTGGCGGTCCGGCAGGGCCTCGGCCGGGAGGTCGTCGGCTAGGAGGTCGTCGGCGATCGCTGCCCGGCTGCTCAGCGCGTCCTCGACCCGCTCGATGACCGACCTGGTCAGCAGCGGTGCGGTGATCCGCAGCTCATCGCGTCGCTGGCGGGCCACGGCGTGCAGCTCGACGGCCAGCCGCCGGCCCTGGATCGCCACCTCCGCTCCCACCCCCGCGGAAGACCCGGGCGCCGGCCCCGCCGAGGTGCCCCGATCGTCCCCGGCCAGCGCGACGCAGACCGCGGCCAGACCCTCCAGCGCGGCTGCCACGACGTCGCCCTCCCCCCGTTCCTGCGCGGACCGGTAGGCGGCGTGGTGGGCCTCGGCCGCCGCGACCACCTCGCCGTCGTCGAGGAGGCAGCAGCCGAGCAGCCACCGGACGAAGGGCTCACCGAAGTGGTTGCCGAGACGGTCGTGTAGCTCGAGGGCCGACTCGAGGTGATCGATCGCCGTCCGAGCCTCGCCCCGGGACCAGACCAGGTAGCCGCGGGTGGTGGCCACCAGCGCCCGGGACATCGCCACGCCGGTGCGGGCCGCGTGGGCCGCGGCCGCGGTGAGCTCTCGCTCGGCAGCCTCGAGCTCCCCACCCGCCGCCTGCACCATCGCCCAGGTGCAGCCGAGCTCGATCGCGAGCTCGGGCAGGTCACGCTGCTCGCTGGCCGCCAACCCGCGCTCCACCACCCGCTCGACCGCAGCCCGGTCGCCGCGAAGCTGCTGGAGGTAGGCCAGCGCGACGTTGGCCCAGATGCCGAACCAGGCACCGTTGTCGACGAGCAGGCGCTCCGCATCGGCGAGCGCCCGACTGCCCCGTGCCGCATCACCGGTCAGGGCGAGCATCTGCGCGCGTCCGAGCCACCCCAGCCCCTCCGCCCAGCCCGCCTCGCCGCTGGGGGCAGCCACCTCGGCGTCCGCCGTGGCGACCGCAGCGTGCCCGTCCTCCATCGATCGGTAGATCCACACCAGCGCGCCGGCCATCGCCCGCAGGACCGGGTCGGTGGCAGCCTCGGCAGCGAGCTGGGCCCACCGCAGGCCGTCGTCCTCAGGTGCCTCGTTGAGCCGCAGGAAGCCGGCCCACACCACGGCTCCGGGTTCCACGTCCTCCACATCGATCGAGCCGATCGGTCCGAGCCCGGCGGTCAACCAGCGCAACCCCTCGGGCGCCATCGCGGCGAGCAGCCACAGCCACCCGAGCCCGGCGGCCAGACGTTGCACCCCACGCCGGTGGCCCCGGTCCAACCGCCACCGCAGGGCCGCACGGGCCTCCGGCAGCCACCGGCGCTGCTCGTCGATGTCCGCCGCCCACCGCTCGATGGTGGTCCGATCGGCGGCCAGGACCGCCGCCTCGACCGCCTCGGCGTGCGCGTCACGGACCGCCGGCTCGCCGCCCCGCTCGCTGAGCTTGGCGACGGCGAACTCCCGGAGCGTCTCGAGCATGCGGTAGCGGCTCGGGGTGCCGCGCTCGTGGACCGCGAGCAGGGAGCGGTCGCACAGCATCGTCACGGCCTCGAGCACATCGAGGTCGCACCCGGCCGCCTCCAGCAGTGGCGCGAGCAGCTCCGTCGTGAACGGCGCCACGGGGACCGCTGCCGCCTCGAAGGCCCGCCGCTCGGCGTCGGTGAGCGGCTCGTAGCTCCAGTCGAGCGTGGCCCGCAGCGTGCGGTGGCGGGCCGGACCGGTGCGACGGCCTCCGGCGAGCAACCCGAGGCGGTCGTGCAGCCGGTCGGCGATCTCCGGCACCGACAGCACGCGAGCACGGGCGGCTGCCAGCTCGATCGCGAGCGGCAGCCCGTCGAGGTCCCGCACGATCCTGGCCACGCCGCCCAGGTCGCTGGCGGACACCTCGAGGTCCGGGGCCACGGCGCGCACCCGGTCGAGGAACAGCTGCACCGCGGCGTGCCGCTCCACCTCGCTGGCCGACAGCGGCTGTCCGCTGGCGGTCGTGGCCGGTGGGACCGCCAACGGGGGCACGGGCCACACCAGCTCGCCGGCCACGCCGAGCGGCTCCCGGCTGGTCACCAGGAGCTGGACCTGCGGGCAGGCGGCGACGACCTGCTCGGCGAACGCCGCCACGGCGCCCACGACCTGCTCGACGTTGTCGAGCACGACCAGCGCCTGACGCTCCTCGAACGCCGCCAGCACGGCGTCCGTCGCGCGCAGCCCCCGGTGGTCAGCGACGCCCAGCGCGGCAGCCACCGTGGAGGCGACGGCGTCCGGGTCGGTGACGGGTGTGAGCTCCACCAGGTGGACCTCTCGGTGGGCGGACCCGGACCGCAGGCCTCTCGCGAGCTCGATCGCCAACCGGGTCTTGCCAGCGCCACCCGGTCCGGTGAGGGTCAGCAGGCGCTCGTCCTCCAGCAGCCGGGTGAGGCGCTCGAGCTCCTCGTCACGGCCCAGGAAGCGACCCGGTGGCACCGGCAGCGGGCGAGGAGCACCGGGCCTGGAGACCGCGACGTCCTGGGACGCCGATCCCTGAGCAGCGATGGGCGCTGCTGCCACCTCGTCGGTGTCGCTGGCCGAGGGGGCGGTCGCAGGACCGGCGGTGCGGTCCCCGGCGGGTCCCACGATCCGCTGGGCAAGGACGTCGGCGTGGATGGCCTGCAGCTGCCGGGAGGGGTCGACGCCGAGCTCCTCGGCCAGGAGCTCGCGGGTGTCGGTGTAGACCTGCAGCGCATCGGCCTGCCGACCGCTGCCGGCGAGGGCGACCATCAGCTGGCCGCGCAGCCGCTCGCGGAGGGGATGGGCCGCGACCAGCGTCTCGAGCTCAGGCACCATCCCCGCGTGCCGGCCGAGCACGAGGTCGGCCGCGATCCGCTCCTCGGTGGCCACCAGCCGCAGCTCCTCCAGCCGCTGCGCCTCGGTCCGGGCCCAGGGTCGGTCCAGGCCCTGGAGCGCATCGCCGCGCCACAGCGCGAGGGCCTCGCCCAGGATCGTGACCGCCTCGTGGGGCGCGCCGCTGGCCGCCGCAGCCGATCCGCTGCGGAGGAGCTGCTCGAAGCGGCGCGCGTCCACCGCGTCGTCGGGCACGGCGAGCTGGTACCCGCCGTCGCGGGTCAGCAGCACGTCACCGCGGGCCGCCGGGTCGAGCAGGCGCCGCAGCCCGAACACGTGCTGCTGGAGCGCGTTCGCCGGGTTGGCCGGCAGATCCTCGCCCCACAGCTGGTCGACGAGCCGCTCGGCCGGCACCGACCGACCGGCACCGATCACCAGCAACGCCAGGAGCTCGCCCTGGCGACCGCCGGGCACGCGGATCAGCCCGTCACGACCCGCGACGCGGAGTGGACCGAGGATGCCGAACTCCACTGGCGACCTCCGGGCCGATGGCGGCGACCGACGTCATCGCCGCCGGCGAGCGGCGATGAGGTCCCGGACAGCGACGGCGACGACCACGACGAGCCCCACCGCGGTGAAGTTCCAGAACGCATCCCGGTAGGCGTTGGGATGCAGCTCACCGCCCGTCGCTGCGAAGACCCACAGACCGGCCATGATCGCCACGACGGCGACGAGGTAGCCCGCGACCGCCAGGAGCCAGCGCGGCGCGTGGGTGGCGCGCCGCCTGAGCTCGTCCACCAGCTCGAAGGCCCCGAGGCCGATCAGCACGAAGGCCAGTCGCGCCAGCAGGTGCACGTGGGTGTCGGTCTCCTGCCCCTGCACCACGGCGAGCACGCTGCTGGTCACCGTCAGCACGGTGTAGAGCACGCACACCCGGACCGCGAACCGACCAAGGCGTCGCAGCGGCGTCATCGGGCCCGCTCCCCCGGCTGTCCCGTCGTCAGCCGAGGCGGCAGCAAGGCCGTCGGCTCGCCCGACGGGGGCTGCGGCGAGATCGGGGTGAGGCCGGACGCTCACGGGTGCTCCTTCGTCGGCCGGAGGCTGCGCCGGCCAGGCGTGCAGCGCCCTTCGACCGGCCGCAGGGTTCCCGTCAGCCTGGCGACCCCGCGGCGGTGTGGCCAGGGCCGGTCGCCCCTCCCCCGTCGCACCGCACTGGGCCACCGACGTGGCCGCGCGCCGGTCACGGAGCCGTCGGCGGTGGCGCCCCGCGGGTGGTCAGCGAAGCGCGACCTCGCCACGAGGTCGGGGCGTCGGCCTCTTGCGACGAGGACGGTCCCGCGGCACCGTCGAAGGACGCCCCACAGGCGGGTAGACGGATGGTGCGGTCCGGTGTCGCTACCGCGGGCCCGCGGTCCTGGCAGCGGGGGATGGCGGCCGCCCTCGTGCTGCTCATCCTCGGCCTGTCCGGGCTCGCAGGCTGCGGCGGGGTCGATCCCACCGCCGAGGTGCTGGTGGACGGGTCGTCGTGGGCCCGGGTCGAGGATCCCGACGGGGTGTTCGGGACCCCCGAGCAGGAGAGCGTCGGTATCTCCGACGTGGTGGTCGGCGGACCGGGCTACGTGGCCGTGGGCGCCCACGGACAGGGTCGCTTCGGAGAGGACGGCACGGTCGCGGCGGTGTGGACGTCTGAGGACGGGACGACCTGGAGCCGGGTCCCCCATGACGACGAGGTGTTCGGGTCGGTCGGCAGGGGCCGGATCACGGCAGCCAGTG
>Ga0207421_10009073_pt1 | contig 10129 bp, 7 predicted proteins | sample SodLakKL_010_SED_4_FD_187542 | JGI IMG/M metagenome (GOLD analysis project Ga0207421, IMG submission 187542) | Alkaline sediment microbial communities from Lake Tanatar, Kulunda Steppe, Russia - 8KL_010_SED (SPAdes) (version 2) | ecosystem: Environmental > Aquatic > Non-marine Saline and...
CCAGGTTAGAATCGATCTTCGTAGGCTGGACTATTCCAGCCACTCTCTTTGTATCAAGACAGTACAGGATCGGAATTTCTAAAAGCATTGGCGCATCACAGATCATTTTGATAGAAAGCCCCCGGGTTCCACCTTCACCAGGCCGGCTTTCATCTGGGCCTGGACCAGGGTTCTCTCCAATGCAAGGGCCACCGACCACACCTCCTGGTTGATTATGCTCCTTACCCCCTGCAAAAATGGGTGCACATTTACCCTCGAGCAGCTTGAAAGTGTCATGGGGGCCAACATCTGATATGACCAGTTTAGAAGCTAAAGTTTTAACCGCACCGGTTTTTCTGTTTCTTAACTTTACCCCATCAACCTGCCCGTTTTTCGTTATTATTGACATTACTTCCGTCTCAGTTAAAACCTTACCGCCCAAAGAGTGCAGCTGATCCACCAGCTTTTCGATTAAAAAACCGCAACCACCCTTGATCATGCCCGGAGCTTTTGCCCGGTAAACCCTTTTTATGATCTCAATTGCCTCACCGCAATCAATATCGTCAATTCCTATACTGCAGCCAAAAATAAACATGCGATCAAAAAAAGAGCGGATTAGCTTTGAGGTGGTATGCCGTTCCAACCACCGCCCGAAAGAATAGCCCCTCTCTCTATACTGCTTTGGCCTCAGCACCTGCGGAACCAGCTTCTGCAGTTCCCGTTTTTCCTGCCTGGAAAAAGGAGCCGTGAAATCCATGATTCCTTTCCAGGGATAATGCTTGCCGGAAACAAACAAACCGCCCATCCCGCCGGCGCTTATAACTTGCACAGGCAGTTTCAGGCTCCTGATCATCTCTGCAAAAGGGCCTCTTTTGCCAAAGGGCACAGCGTGGAAAGCCCCGGTATTGATCGCCGCTCCCTGGTAATCAAAATGAGTAAACCGCCCCCCGGCAAAATTCAGGCGCTCTACCAGGAGCGTCCTTTTGCCTTTTCGGGACAGGGCAGCAGCGCTGAACAGGCCCCCGATCCCCGCACCGATAACCACAGCATCATAGCCCCTGTCTTCAAGCTGCTGCCATTCAGGCTGTTCAGTGCCGTAACAGCTGCCGGGGACGGAGGCAACGGCATCGACCGGGCAGGCAAACACACATTTGCCGCAGTTGGTGCAAAGATTACCATTTATCCGGTATCCGCTATCCTCAACAAACTGAACCGCATTTTGCGGACAAAGCAGGAAACAGTAGCCGCATCCAGTGCATGAACCAAGAATATGCGGGTTTTTCTCCCGGCTTGATCCATTCATTGTCATACTCCCTGTAACTTACTCATTCCCATGCCATCTAAAAATATTCGGTTTTAAAAACAAAAGAACTTATGGTCCATTTTTGTTCCAGGGATAAACATGCTATAGATGCCGAAAGCGAGCTTTAACAGGCCCGTGTCAAAAGATTCGCCATTCAAGGAGGTTTTCCTGCTTTAATTTTCGGAAAAATTTAAAATCAATGCTACGTAAAATCACTGCCCTGTCAAGCCTTGGTCTCCGGAAGCCATTTTGTTTAAAAACAAATCAGCCACCCGCGGGTCAAAGTGCCTGCCCTTTTCCCGCCTGATATATTCAAGCGCCTGCTCCCTGTTCCAGGCAGAACGGTAAGGCCGATCGCTGGTCAGGGCATCAAACACATCAATTACGCAAAAAATTCTTGCTTCAAGAGGTATCTCTTCACCCTTCAAGCCCCTGGGATAACCGCTGCCATCCCACTTTTCATGGTGGTAATAGGGGATGTTAATGGCAGGCTTCAAGTAATCGATATTAAGCAACATTTCATAGGCCATCACCGGGTGCCGGCGCATAACTTCCCACTCTTCTTCGGTAAGCTTGCCCGGCTTAAACAGGATGGCATCGGGGATACCCATCTTCCCGATATCATGCAGCAGGGCTCCCCGGCGGATATGGACCAGCTGCTGCTCAGGAATGCCCATCTCGGAAGCCAATTCCAGGGTCAATTCCGCTACCCGGCGGGTATGGCCTTCAGTTTCATAATCCCGCAGCTCCATAGCCCGGGCCCATCCCTCGATAGTAGCATCATAGGCCAGGGATAACTCCAGGTTGGCCTGCTGAAGCTCCTCCACAAGGCCGGCATTTTCAATGGCTATAGCAGCCTGGTTGCCCAGGTCCTCGAGGAAACCGGCAAACTCACTGTCGATCATAAAAGGCTCTTTCTTAAAAGTAACCAGGACGCCTTTGATTTCACCCCTGGTGATCAAGGGGACACTAAAACAACTGGTAAAACCTTCCTTGTTTAGTATGTCGGCACATTTTTTATCCGGCGCTTCTTCAACACTGTTGGCGAAAAGGTTGCGTTTTTCCAGGGCTGCCTTACCGGCGCATGACTCTCCCAATCCCAGGCTGGCTTCTTCGGCACTACTGGATCTAAGCCCGCGGCCGGCAGCAAACTCAAGCTTTCTCAGAAGGGGCCGGTATAAATAAACACAGGCTGCCTCCACATCCATCTGGTTGGTGACGTGCTCCAGCAAAACATTGAGAGTAACGGATATATCGAGGTTGGCCGTAATAGATTTATCGATAGCCCGCAGGCTCTGCAGGTGCTTCAAGCGGCGGATGGTCTGTTCATGAAGGCTCAGGCGGTGCACCGCCATCCCCGCTATCTCGGCAAGAGAACTTAGCATTTTTAATTCTTCAGCAGCAATCTCTCGTGGCAGGGGGACCGAAATAAATATCACACCCGCTATTTCTGAAGCCGTCTGTATCGGCACGCAGGCTCCTCCCCACCCGGAAGGAACTTCTTCTTTATATTTCATGCGGGGATCGCTGGAAAAATCGCGACTGACCAGGGCTTCACCGGTAGAAAACACAGTACCGCCGATACCCTCACCCGGCTTCAGGGTTGAGCCTTCCAGGAAAGCCAGCCAGCCCCTGTAAACAGTAAAGGTTAACTGTTCATTCGAACTGCTGTATAACCAGATTGCTCCGTCTGTAGCCTGCAATGCAGACAGGGTTTCATCAAGCAGAAGCGGGATCATTCCTTCAAGGGTTTCTGCTGAACGAAGGCTTGAAGATACCGAGTACAGGATCTCCAGTTCCTGGAGTCGCTGTTGAAGCCTTCGCTCCGCCTCTGCCCTTTCCTGCCGGGCTTCTTTCCTTTCCAGCGCTCCCTTGACGGCAAAGGGCAGGCGGGTAATATGTTCTTTAATCACATAATCGGCAGCCCCGGCCTTCATGCACTCGACGGCTGTTTCTTCATTCATCGATCCGGTAAGTATGACCAGGGGTAAATTCGCATCATGCTCGAGGGTTAACTGCAGGGCTTCCATACCGTCAAATTCGGGCATGGCATAATCGGATATGACTAAATCCGGTTGAAATTCCTCTAATGCCTGCAGGAAAGGCTCCCTTGCATCCACGCAGGCCGACTCAAAATCAAAACCGCCGCGGCGCAATTCCCTTTCTGCCAGTTCTGCATCAGATGGCACATCTTCAGCTATGAGTATTTTTAATACAGGGTCTGCCGCCATAACTGGATCATCTCCTTTAAGCAAACCGCTTTAGTAGGGAGGCTGATTTAATACCAGCCAGTAAAGTCCCAGGTCACGGATTGCTGCTGAAAATTTTTCAAAATCGACCGGCTTGATTATATAGCTGTTCACCCCCAGGCTGTAACTGGTAACCAGGTCATGCTCCTCACGGGAAGAAGTCAGCACCACTACAGGAATACTTTTTGTCCTCTCGTCTTCCTTCATCACTTTCAACACTTCCAGGCCGTCTACCTTGGGCAGCTTCAAATCAAGGAGCACCACCTTGGGAACGTCCTCAATTTTCCGCTCCGCATACTTGCCGCTGGCAAAAACAAAATCAAGAGCCTCTTCCCCGTCGGCAACATGAACGACATTGTTGGCCAGGTTGTTTTTTTTCAAAGACCGCATGGCTAACTCCGCATCACTGGGGCTGTCTTCAACCAGCAGGATTTCCACTCCATAGTAATTATCCATTTTGAACCTCCTCGGGCAAAACCGCCGGCAGAGAAAAATAAAAAGCGGCGCCTTTGTCAACTTCTCCTTCAGACCATACTGCACCACCGTGACGCTGCACTACACGCTGAACTATAGCCAGTCCTATGCCGGTGCCGGAAAACTCCCTGGCCCCGTGCAAACGCTGAAATACACCAAAAATCTTGTGGCTGTAGCGATTATCAAAGCCAACTCCGTTGTCTTTGACATAATAAACCCTTTTATCCCCTTCTTCGTAGCCGCCTAGTTCAATGTGGCGCTCCTCCCTGGGCATTGTATATTTGACGGCATTTGACAGCAGGTTGTACCAAACCTGCTTTAGAAGGTTGGGGTCGCCGGTTGCCTGGGGAATCTGGTTTAAGTGCAATTCAAATGTATCCCTGACTCCGGGCGGGGCTGCTTCAACATAACCTGAATGGGCCAGCGCAGCCATATCAACCTCAACCCTTCTTATTTCTCTACGGGTAGCCTGGGATAAAACCAGCAAATCGGTAATCAGCTGATCCATCTGCTGGGTATTGTCATAAATAATTTGCAGTAAACGGCGGCCCTCATCATCAAGTTTATCACCGTAATCTTCCATCACAATCCTGGCAAATCCTTCTACCGCCCGCAGCGGAGCGCGCAGGTCGTGGGATACCGAATACGTAAAGGCCTCCAGCTCCCTGTTTACTGCTTCCAGCTGGGCAGTGCGTTCACTTACTTTCTTTTCGAGTTCAACGCTGAATTCTCTCAGCTCTTCTTCCGCTTTTTTACGTTCGGTAATGTCAACCATGAAACCGCGCAGTTTTACCGGCTTACCCTGATCAAGCTCTAAGCTAACATCATCATACAGCCAGGCAACACTGCCGTCTTTTCTTATAAAGCGGTATTCAAAAACGTGGTCTTCACCGCGACTGGTGCACTCTTCACAGTACTGAGTAGCCCACTGGCGATCGTCCGGGTGAACCCTCTCTGCCCAAAACTGCAAATCGGTCCACTCTTCCGGGGAATAGCCGAGAATTCTTTCTACCTGTGGAGCTACATAGGTCCAGCGGTCGTTGAGGATATCAAATTCCCAGGGGATAGAATCTGTAGATTCGGCCAGCTTGCGGTATTTTCCCTCGCTTTCCCGCAATGCCTTTTCAGCCTTTTCACGCTCAGAAGTTTCCACGCACAGGGAAACCAGGGCCGCCATGGAAGAAGCCATTCTTTCATCAGCCAGGGACCATTTTCTTTTTTCACCGACCTGCTCGAAGCTGAGCAGACCGCAGATCCGATCATGGAGCCAGATCGGTGTATCCATGAGCGACTTTATGTTATGCATGTTGAAGTATTCATATGGAATCTGCGCGGTACGGGAGTCCCTAAAAACATCATTTACAGCTATGATTTCACCTTCCCGGTGGGAGGCGGTATAAAAAGGGAAATCCTTGCTGTGCAGGACCTCTCCTTCACTGTGCCGGTTTTTACTTCTTTCATAAAGATCATAGCAGCTGATGATAGAGCAATCATCGTTATACCACCAGATGCTTACCCGCTCGGTACGAATCAATTCCGCGCTCTCCCTGGTAATTTCTCTTAGCGCAGCCTTCAAATCAGATTTTCCCCAGGTCCTACGGGCAATAAACGAAAGGAAAAACTCGTTTTCCCTTTGAAGCCTCTCCTTTTGATTTATCCTGCCTTCATTAGAGTGTTTGCCCTTAAAAGTTTTATTAATTAAACCAAACTTTTCATAAGGCATTAATTTCTTCATAAGTTTCCGAAGATTAAATACCAAAAATCCGCACTTGTTAAGTTTAATTGTTAACACCACCTCTGAAAACTGAAAACGTGGCATTCTTGAAAGCATTAAAATATATTTCAACAAAAAGCTTCTAATAAAAACCCAAACTTCTGGAAATAAAAAACTTCTACAAGCATACAAGCATTCCTGCCAAATAAATAGCATTTATATCATATCATTTCTCCTTATCTTTGTTGCATTTCCCGTTCAGTCATGGTTTAATTATAACCTGCTGATTAAAATTCAAGGCTATTAGAGCCGGGCAAAAAGAAAAGGTGAGAATATTTGGTTGCAAAAGCTCAAAATGATATCAGAAATATTGCCATTATCGCCCACATTGATCACGGAAAAACCACCCTGGTTGATGGCCTATTGCGCCAGTCAGGTATTTTCCGCGCTAACGAACAGGTCCAAGAAAGGGTCATGGACTCCAACGACCTGGAACGCGAACGGGGTATAACTATTCTATCTAAAAATACCGCCGTGCATTACGGGGGCACAAAAATCAATATAGTCGACACTCCGGGCCATGCCGATTTCGGCGGTGAAGTAGAAAGAGTGCTTCGAATGGTCGACGGGGCGCTTTTACTGGTCGACGCCTTCGAGGGACCGATGGCCCAGACCAAGTTTGTTTTGCGCAAAGCCCTGGAAGCGGGGCTGCGCATAATCGTGGCTATTAATAAAATCGACCGGGCCGACGCCCGCCCGGAAGAAGTCTTAAATGAGGTATTCGACCTCTTTGTCGAACTTGATGCCGAAGACTGGCAGCTCGATTTTCCTGTAACCTATACCTCTTCCCGCACCGGAGTGGCAACAAACGACCCGGCAAAAAAGGGAGATAACCTGCAGCCGCTGTTTGATTTAATAGTGGCCGAAATCCCCCCTCCCTTTGTTGATACAGGAGAAAACCTCCAGCTTCAAATTAATACCCTGGACTATGATGATTATGTCGGACGCATCGGCATCGGTAGGATCCAAAACGGCTTTTTAAAAAACGGCCAAGCGGTTGCCCTTTGCAAGCAAAGTGGGCAGGTAGAATCCCTAAAAATCGGAAAACTTTGGACTTACGAAGGGCTTAAACGAAAAGAAACTGATTACGCCGAAGCCGGGGATATCGTAGCCATTGCCGGCCTGGGAAAAGTCAATATCGGCGAAACTATCAGCGATCCGGACCAGCCCGCCCCGCTGCCTCTGCCGACAATTGATGAGCCGACCTTGACCATGAATTTTATGGTTAATGACAGCCCTTTCGCAGGGCGGGAAGGCAAATATATCACTTCGCGCCAGCTGCGCAGCAGGCTATGGAAAGAAGCTGAAAGCAACGTCAGCCTCAAAGTATCTGAAACCGATTCTCCCGAGGCATTTGAGGTTTCCGGGCGGGGAGAGCTTCACCTGGGCATCCTTCTCGAAACCATGCGCCGGGAAGGTTATGAGCTCCAGGTATCAAAACCTAAGCCGATCCTGAAAACAATCGATGGTGTGCTCCATGAGCCGTACGAGAAGCTTTACATAAACCTTCCCGAGGTTTATTCCGGCCGAATTATAGAAAATCTTGGTTCCAGGCACGGTGAAATGCTCAACCTGCAGCCAATTGGGGAAAATAACGTCAAGCTGGAGTTCCTGGTTCCCGCCCGCTGCCTGATCGGTTTTCGTTCTGAACTCTTAACCGACACCAGGGGCGAAGGAACCATGCATCACCTTTTTAGCCATTACGGCCCCTTGAAAGGAAAAGTCCCTGGAAGGCGGCGCGGGGTGCTGGTCGCTTATGAAAGCGGCCAGGCCACGGCATACGGGATTTATAACGCCGAAGACAGGGGCACGTTGTTTATTTATCCCAATGACCATGTCTATGGCGGAATGATTGTCGGAGAGCATACCCGGGAAAACGATCTCGACATTAATGTGTGCAAGAAAAAACATCTGACCAACATCCGGGCCGGCGCAGCCGATGAAGAAATCCGGTTAGCTCCTCCCCAAACCTTCACCCTGGAAAAAGCCATGGAGTTTATTGAAGATGATGAACTGGTGGAAATAACCCCTTCCGCTATCCGGATGCGCAAAAAATTGCTTGACCGAAACAAGCGGGAACAGGCGGCCAAAGCAGAAAAGCACCAGGAACAAGGGCTGCCATTCCAGGAAAAAGCCGGGATTAACCGGCGCAAGTAAATTGTTCGATCAGTTTCAACATTTTATGGTAGTGGGTCCCTTTCCAGTAAACCCGGCCGCATCCCCGGCACCGGCTATATTCAGAACAACACCGCCATACCCTTTCTGGAACCCTGTCTTTCACTGCTTCGGGTTCGGCCTGCTCGAGCAGCTCATTGCACTGCATGCAGCGGCTGAAGGGTTTGATGGAATCAAAAAGATCAAAGCGGGACAATACCTCGACTACCTGTTCCCGGGAGTCATCAGAGCGCACCAGGTACCCATGCGTGACCCTGGATCGCTTTAGAAGCCCGCGATCCCTGGTTAGAAGGATCCGGTGCTCGCCTGCCGATATCTCGGCCAGTTCTTCATCGTCAAAGCTGTTCCGGTAAAGGGTGTCAAAACCGAGCATCCGCAGGTAAGAGGCCAGCCTGCCCAGGTGGGTGTCAAGCACAAACTTCGGTTCGCGCAGCGGCTCGGGCCGCACCTGTAACAGCGGGGTTATATCGAGGGCTTCAAAAACAGGGTAAACGCTGATCCGGTCCCCTGAAGAAGGTCGGTAAGTAAAATCCACCGAAACTCCATCAATCAGGATCAAATCCACCTCTGTGTGAGGAATGCCCAGCGACTCTATCAGGTCTTTTACAGTCTGATGTTCAGAAAAGGGGTGGGCAAACACGGTCTGCCGTCGTTCAGGAGGAAGAAAATCATTTAATTCAGCATAAAATCGCAGATAAACTACAGAAGGCATCTACCCGGCCCCCGGCTGGCAAATCTTTGCCATTTTAACAGTTCATCAATTGCAATTGAAAAAGATAATTCTTCAATATTTCTTTACTATCGGGAGAAATCTCGCGGATCTCCAGGGCCAGGCCGGCAGTTTTTCCATCCACTTCAAAAACCCTGGCCAACTGGCCGCTGAAAACGAGTTCAGGCTGATCCGGGATAGTGACAACAGTGTGAAGATACAATCCAGCTTTCATATGATTTAAGGCTTCTTCAGCCCCGGCAACAGATCCGGTTGAATCGAGATCCAGCTCTACACAGCAACCTCCCAGAGAAATGTCGGTTACCCGTCCGGAAGCGGTAATCCCATTGGCGGTACAAATACAGGAGAGGTCAACTTCATAACGTGAAAAGCGGCGCAGTGAGCTGCGTTCAAATCGTTGCGGTTTACAACAAACCAGCAGGGGGGTATTCTCATGCCTGTTTTCAATTACAAAAACACTGGTCACGTAAGCCTGCTTTTCCTGCTCCTCTTCACACCAGAGGGTAATTTCCCGCCCTTCTTCAAGCTGCAGGTATTCTCCCTTACTCATCGGAGCCTGCAAAACCAGGTATTCTTTTTCCAGATCTTCGACCCGGGTGCTATAGTAACTAACCAGGTTCCTTTCAGCTACAAGTTCAATATTTATATCGGCTCCGGGGTAAAACAACCGCTTGAGTAAAGCACCATAGTCTTCGGTCACTGAGGTCACCCTCTCATTCCTGACATGACTTTCTTAATATAACTAAAGTGTAAATAGGGCTTCTGCACTGCTATCAAAAAATCCTGCCTTTTCTGGATTAAGGAATTAATTATTCTTTGTTCCTTTTCAAATCTATTATTAAACAAACGTGTTAATTAATTGCCACATAAATAATTACTCTATAGAAAAATTAAGTAACAAAAGTCTGGTTGCCATTTGTTTATTGAGAGCAGCTTAAACCCTTTTGTGCAGGGGTATGCCTAAACGCCTCAATTCACGGCTGATCAACATGAATGTTATCAGGACTGCGAGCAGATCACTGAGCGGCCGTGAGGCCCAGACTCCGTCTAAACCAAACAATCCAGACATAACCAGCATTCCCACCGTTGCCGGCAGGGAAAACTGGACCAGCAGCCTCGCTATGCCTTCCTCGCCCATCCGGGCAGCATTGTTCTGCATGAATAATTCCGCCTTCGACCTGGTTTTAAGCCGGCATACAAACTAATTTTACGCCTAATTCAAGCCGGCGACAAGCCTAAGAAACGGGCCGGGGAAAATGAATACGGGCCCTGAGCGGGATAGACCTGGGCCTGGTTAAAACCCGGGTTTTAAGGTAAACAAGTTATTTTCTACCTCAACCGTGCTTCATTTTGGATTGGTGGCGACTCATCACGGGTAATGGCAGGTTAGACAAACCCGGTTGATCTAGATTATAATTCATGAGGATAAGGCGGACTTAAGCTGA
>Ga0207421_10009074_pt1 | contig 10129 bp, 8 predicted proteins | sample SodLakKL_010_SED_4_FD_187542 | JGI IMG/M metagenome (GOLD analysis project Ga0207421, IMG submission 187542) | Alkaline sediment microbial communities from Lake Tanatar, Kulunda Steppe, Russia - 8KL_010_SED (SPAdes) (version 2) | ecosystem: Environmental > Aquatic > Non-marine Saline and...
TGTAACCGAGTATAGCGCTGGCGGATTGGAGTATGAAACAGTTTACTTCTGGCGAGTCCGCGCCGGTAACCAGGCCGGTGATGGGGAGTGGAGCCAGGCATGGAGCTTTACCACCGAAGATGAGCCATCATCACCTCCGGGAATAGTTACTCTTTTTTCCCCTGCAGACGGCGCTACTGATGTATCTGTTCCTTCGGAGCTAAGCTGGCAGGAGCTTCAAGATGCTGATTCATATACGGTTCAGGTGTCCACCGAGTCGGGTTTTACCTTTACGGTTGTTGACCAATCAGGAATAGAAGATACCTCTTACCAGGTGTCAAACCTGAATATGAATACCAACTACTACTGGCGCGTTCGCGGTGTAAATCAGGCCGGAAATGGTGAGTGGAGCCAGGCGTGGAGCTTTACCACCGGCGAGCTTTCCTCACCCGGAATGCTTGCCGTTTCAACTGCCGATAATGCCCCGGAGCTTTCATGGGATGCTAGTCCGTCAGGCTCTGTGAGCGGCTATAATGTGTACCGCGCTGCAAGCCCCAGCGCTTTGGAATTGTTGGCAGAGCTCGATGCCTCGACAGTGAGCTATACTGATACGGAGGTACCACAGGGAGGTAGCTTTTACGCGGTAACGGCAACAGCTTCGGGTAATTCCGAGTCGGCTTTTACCAATGTAGTGAGCTTCTTTAGGATAGACCTGCAGGCCGGTAGCCAGTGGCAGCTGGTCAGTCATGCGGTTAGCGGGGCGGAAGCTGATGTGTCGGGCTCGCTGGTTTACGGTTTTGAGAATGTATACCGCAGCGAGCAGACTTTGAAGCCGGGCAATGGTTATTGGATCAAAGACGATGGAGGAGCCAGCTATACTCTGGCAGGTTCCGGAGCATCGGAACTGGAGCTAGACCTAAACGCTGGGTGGAACCTGGAGGGCGGACCAGTCGGAGCACTGGCTGTTGACGATATTAACGATCCCTCGGCAATTCTCACCACAACTCCTGTATATAGCTACAACGGGGTTCACTACGAGCAAGTTAACGAGCTTTTGCCAGGCAGCGGATACTGGCTTTTTGCCGAATCAGCCGGGCAAGTAAGCATGAGTCTGGATCTGACACCGGCAGCGGCCTCCTCGAGTGAGATTCTCGCGGCAACAGAGACAACTAATTCGAACTCTAATACCACAGCATCGGAGAAAGACCGGCTAGTGGTGAGCAGTGGGGGGTTGATCGAAGAGCTGGTGATCTACGGCGAGTATCTGTCACGCGATCAGAAGTACAGCTATCTGCGGCCACCGCTTGCGCCCGATCAAGCCCTGGACGTACGCACCTCCGAAGGTTTCAGCGCCATGTACGGATCATCTTCCGGGCTGATGATTACTTCAGTCGCTTATCCGGTTACCCTGCGCCTGGAGGCATCGTCGCAAAGTGCATCTTCATATTTGCTCCTGGGAGAAGATCAATCCGGTGCCACCCGTCAGTGGACGATAGATGCTGGTTCCGAGATAGTACTTACTTATCCCTATGAAAGGCTCAGCCTGCAGCGAGTTTCACCTGGGGAATTCATCAGCGAAACGCTGCTTGAGTCGGGCTATCCAAACCCATTCAATCCAACTACCAATATTCGCTACAGGCTGGTTGATCAAACTGAAGTCCTGTTGGAGGTCTATGATCTGGCCGGGCGGCGCGTTGCTACTCTGGTCAATCAGAATCAACAGTCGGGCGCCTACATTGTACCGTTCGACGGATCGGGCCTGGCCTCAGGTGTCTACTTCGTGCGCTTGCAGGCCGGTAGTTACATCAACATTCAGAAACTAACACTGATCAAATAGAAGGGACTATTCATGAAAGTATTTAACATCACATTACGTATCATTCCGTTTTTTTTGGCTGCCCTGCTTATTGGGGGCGGGTGCAACATCAACTCCGCCGAAAATGGTGGAGATCCTCCTCCCATAACGCCACCTCCAACCACCTACACGCTTAGCACGACGGCCTCCCCGCAGGAAGCAGGCAATATAACGCCTTCTTCAGGCACGTTTAACGAAAATGTCCAGATTAGCGTGGAAGCCAATGCCAACGAGGGGTGGAGGTTCGATCGCTGGAGCGGTGATATCGAATCCACTGATAACCCGCTATCTTTCAATATCACATCTAACACCAGCCTGACGGCCAATTTTATTGATGTGGCATCGGCCTACACAGTGAGCCTGGTGGCTGTTAACAGCGGGAACCAAATCGATCTGACATTTGGCCAACAGGATACTCCGGAATCGGTGGACGCTCCACCTGCCCCTCCACAAGGGGCTTTCCACGCATGGCTGGAGCGAGACGGGAAAAGCTTGTTTACCGATATTTTAAGCAGTGGGCTAACAGAGGCTGCCTGGAAGCTGAATCTCCAGCCTGGTTCGGATGAGGACACCGTAAATCTGAGTTGGCAGCTGGAAATCGACCTCGCTGAAGGAAGTCTCATAATGACCGACCAGGCGGGCAGCTTTGAACTGGACATGTTCACCGAAGACACCTACGTGATTGATGCCACTCAGACAAATGTGCTGATAATCGAATATACCCTGGATGTGGACTGAAGTAGTTCACAGTTGGGGCTCATTAGCCGCGGAGAAGTATATAAAGGAATTAGTTGCGAATACGATTGGAAAAAGGATACTGTTTTTTTAAAACTAAATCGCACGGGCTCCGAGAAACTTGCGTCCCTTGCAGTTTTTTTTAACCCAGTACTTGTCCGATTCGCGTACGTTCAATATCTATCCCGGTGATTTCCATACTATAAATCATTCACGGATACCAAACCTCATAGGAATCAATATTATAGGTTCATCCCGGAACAAGAATACACCAGTAGAGGCAGGATGAGGATTGCAATAAGGCTGTATAGCTAGTTCATGGTAGTTTGATGGAGATTTTCAGCGGTGCTTCAAAACGAATAACCCCTCACATCACCCTCTTCGGTTGAGATGAGAATGGACCTGCTGCTGTAGTCTACGTTAAATACAGGGTTGAGCTCCACTTTTGATTCAATCTTATAGCGATTTTGCAGGGTGCCATCATTACTAAAATGATGGATCCAGAGCGGTACGCCCGGGTAGGTATAGGTGGCCAGAAACAAATCACCGTTTTCCACGCTCACGCCAGACGTGTATTTTTTTAATGGGAACATCGTTTCTGTAATTTTGAGGATTTCTTCCATTGTCTCGAAATAATCTTCTGCAATTCGGTCAATTTCCGCTATTTCCGAAACATGGACTTCCCATAATTGCTCTCCGGATGAGTTGAACTTCGCAATCCTCGGGATAGCATTATAAACCAGAAAGTACTCGTCTGGCTTCGACCGGTCGTTCACCACGAATGTATTTGACTCAAAAAATGTGGGTACCTGTCTGTTTTCAATTTCTGTTCTGAACTGCTGATAGTCTATTACGGGAGCGCTGTCGTGAGATACCACGCCAAGTGAGTCCAGCATATTTCCATCCCAGTCATAAAGCTTGTACAAAGACTGCCCCGGCTGGAAGTTATACAGTAAAACATTGCCTTCAGAAGTTATATGCGGCTGATTGTTAAAGCTGCCTAAAAGCCCCGTATGAATATACGGCAGGTCCAGTGGCGGAAGCGGTGGCGGTGCACCTGTAGCCTGACCCAACCTGTAGCTGAATGATGAGATAAACTCGTTGTCGAGACTGTATTTATGGATCAGCTGCTGGGCATTGTCTACTACATAAACGCCGTCATTTTCGACATAAAAATTCTGAACCCGCTGGTATTCTCCTGGTCCCCGCCCTTCACGGCCGATAGGCCTGACGTCTTTTTTGTTTAAATCCAGCTCATATACCAATCGGGTGGAGGTGTCATAGATCAAAAACGATTCAGAATCAACAATCCGGATTATGGATGGCACACCAATCAGAATATCCTCGTTTGATACAACTGTGGTGTATTCGCTAAGAGTGATGGTGTTATCCGAAGAACCCTCTTGCTCCTGCTGGCAGCTAATAAAAGCCAAAGAAATCAGAGTTACAGAAAGACAATTTCGAAATAGAATTCGCATAATGTGTTTTGTTGAATTGATGAAAAAAATCGTTGTATCGCGTGCGTTTTAGTAATGTACAATATGAAACCTATTGTTACCAATTGCACAGAGATAACCCGCCAGCCCAAAAACAGCGATCAAGTCGACAGTCCACTAATCGATCCATATCGCTATTTCCAGGTTCGAAGCAGAAATACGATTTGTCTATTTTTTTCCAAATATTCTAAGCAGCTCAGGGAGCGGATCAGAGATACGGCTTTTCAGATCTGTGAATGTCGGAACTTTCCCGTTTGTGGATTTTAAACGGCTATACACGGCACGACCTAACAAGTAATTACAGTGTTTGAATACGGGTTTTTCATAGGGTATATGTAATGCTTCGAGACAGTTAAGCATGGCAAAATCTATACCTGCGGCTTTTGAGCCTTCTAAAGTTGACCAATAGCGGGCGTTAAAATCAATTAGTTTTGGCAGTCCTTCCCGATCGTCGAAACGATAGTCGAGATGCGCAATGCCGCTAAATCCAATTTCCCGTATAAATCGCTCAACTTCGTTGTACAGTATTTCATCATTTTCAAAACATATTGCTTTTGAGAACGAGTACCCATCGCTAAGCAGTGCCCGCTGTATTGTATACGCTTTAATTTCACCATCAACTGCCAGGATACTGCAGTCTATATCCGGACCCGAGATATGTTTCTGAAGAATATAGTTTTCGTATTTACCGGTAGTCAAAAGCTTTTCAAGCGCCAATCTGTCATCAACCGATACAAAACCTCTTCCTCCGGAACCACGAACAGGCTTCATAAGGCACGGGAAAAAATCTTTTGGCAACAGATCGGTATCAAGATCCTTGGAGCGGAAGGTTTCGGGTGTTTGGAATCCTTTTGATTTTAATAATTCTGCCAGCTTGTCTTTACATATTAATGAATCCAACAGTTCAACCGATGAAACCGGGGGGATCTTGACGTATTTTTTAAGCGTTTCAATATGTCTGGATACAAACCTTACGCTTTCTTCATCTACAGGTAATAATATTTCGGCTTTGGTTTGTTCAATGTGGCGTTTCACCTCACTCAACAGCTCTTCACCCTCAGCATTAGCTAACCTCTGGTGGCGTTTTACATACCTTGAATAATTTGAAATTTGCACGCTGTCTGATGCAATTGATAAAGCATGAATTGATGTACGGGGGAATACTGTTCCAATAGCCCGGATTGCTGATAATGCGACAACATCATTAGTCCCTAGAAATAGTATAGAGGAAATTTCCGGCAGTTTCATTTATAGTCCAATATTCTTTGTGGGAAAAGCTGATATTAAAAAGGCAGCTTTACTCTTATGTGATTTTTTTTGCTGGTTTTGTTTACCGACAATTTAGACCAATAACCTCAAATAAATTATTGTATATATTACATATAGATCTATCACATATCACTTATTTCCCGAATATTTTTTTCCTTAAAGCTCTGTTATACAATCACCTAACTCAATCCCTGTATTGAAGCCATTTTTATGAATTTATGTTCAGAAACAACTGGTAAACCATATCGCCTAAGGTCACACGTCCAATCCCGGTTTGACTCTCTTCTCTCTTCTAAACAGCATCTTGTCCAAATATAAATAGCCAATACAGCTAGATACATGCACCCGGTATAACAATGATGGCAAATACGAACCTTATCTGCACAAAGGCAAGGTGATCGGGGATTGATTTCTGTCTCTTAGCTTATTTTTTAAACACACGAAGCAGCTCAGGAAGCGGATCGGTAATACGGCTTTTCAGGTCTGTGAATGTTGGTATACTTCCGTTCGATGAACTAAAACGGCTTAATACAGCCCTGCCCAGAAGGTAATTGCAGTTTTTAAAAGCGGGTTTCTCATATGGATATTTCAAAGCTTCGAGACAGTTGAGCAGAGCGAAATCAATACCTGCCGCTTTTGATCCTTCCAGATTAGACCAGTACCTGGCATTAAAATCAATTAGTTTAGGCTGCCGGTCACTATCGTCGAGCCGGTAATCGAGATTGGCAATGCCGCTAAACCCTATATCCCTTGTGAATTGCTCAACCTGCGCGAAAAGTATTTTGTTGTTCTCAAAACGGATTCCTTTTGAAAAAGAATATGCCTCTTTTATAATTCCCCGCTGTATAGTATGTGCTTTAACTTCACCATCTACAGCCAAAATATTACAGCCTATATCACTGCCCGGAATCATCTCTTGCAGAATAAAATCCTCGTATTTTTCATTACCTAATAGCTTTTCCAGACCGGCAATATCTTTAATTTTTATAAAATCACTTCCACCTGACCCCCGAATTGGTTTCATAAGGCAGGGGAAAAAATTCTTCGAAAGTTTACTGTAATCAAGATTTTTTACCGGGTGAGTTTCAGGACTTTGAAACCCCTTTGCTTTTAACAATTCTGCCAGCCGGTCTTTGCTGATAAGAGAATCCAAAAGATCCACCGGTGAAAGCGGGGGAAGCTTTACATGGTTTTTGAGCGCTTCGGAATTCATGGATACAAACCTGACGCTATCTTCATCTATTGGCAACAGAATTTCTGCTTTGCAATCTTTAATCCGGAAAATCAATTCATCCAGAAGTTCAACGCCCTCCGAATGTTCCAAGATGCGATGACTTCTTACATATTTCGAATAGTTAGAAATCTGAACTTTGTCTGTGTTATTCGACAGCGTATGCAGAGATGTGCGGGGCAGTGCAGTACCAATAGCCCGGATTGCTGATAATGCAACAACATCATCAGTCCCAAGAAAAAGTATGGAGGAAATTTCCGGCAGTTTCATTTATAGTACAATGTTCTTTTTGGTATAAGCTGAAATTCAAAAGGCAGCTTCATTATTATGTAGTTTCTTTTTGGCTTTCTATTTACCGACAACTTAGAGGTATAAACCCTGATAAATTATTGTATATATTACATATAGATTTATCACTTATCACTCAATTACCGAATGTTTTTTTCTAAAGTCCTGTAATACACTAAGCTGACTAAAGACCTGCTTTAGGGTCGTTTTTAAATGTCTGTGCGCAGCCGGGGTTAAAGTGCCGGTAGTTATGAACCTTGCCTGCAAAAAGGTTATAATAATTTGTGGTTCTTTTTTTTCGCGGTCTTAGCTAGAAATCTCAAACTTCTCCAAAAGTGTGAATTAAAATATAATGTAATATCAATTAGTCAAGTTATAATATCCCAAGCTACATTTGTGTATTAACATCACCTTGGCGAATAGTAATCAGGTTTTTCTTGCTCTTCAGCTAAGCTTAAATACGAATGCCGGCACCTGCATTACCCTTCGGGCAAGCCTGTGCCGGCATCATCCAACCACCTTGAGTCTTCTGTTTTATTGATGTTGCTGAGTACCTTACCTGGCTTCGATTATAAACTTGCCGCCCATTCCAGGATGAAAGGAACACACATAGTTTGCCAGAACATCGGCTAATTCATCCGTGAGCGTAAAGGTGATGCTGTTTCCGTCTTTAGCGACATCGATGGATTCTTCATCATTTAGCATTCCGGATGCGTTACTCTGTCCAAACAGCTTTTCATTGGCATCGTTACGGAAATCCAGCGGATGACTAGATGCACCGGCTGTATTAACAAACGTGAACCGCAAACCGATTTGCAAGGTGATGTCAACATTGTCCTCATTTAAGACAGCCGTGGCTCCATCTCCATCGATTGATACAATCCGATACGACTGAGCACCCGAGTTTTCTAATGTGATAACGACCGGTTCTAAAACTACCGGTGGTTCTTCAGGATCGGGCTCATCCATGGCAGAGGTCGCGTTGTTTGAACAGCCTGCGAATAAAAGAGCGAATGTAAGCAACAATAATGTTGTATATAACTTCATGGTATTTTTATTTAAGATTTAAATTATAGGGTTCATACAACCTTAACTACGTAATTACTCTTTCGGCGGATTAGCAGGCAGGCATAAAAAAAGCCCGGTCGGTTTTACGAACGGGCTTCACGGACAGAACTTCACTATACAGCTTTGTTTACTTACTCTAAGCTTTCATTTATGGACTTATTATTCCGGCTTATCATTATGCAGAACAGCATTACCTGCATACATTACGGCCGGCAAAGCATATGCCACTCCAATAAAAGGTACCCACACAAGCGCTTTGTTTTTCGTGTTGTCATCAAGAGTTTGCAGGCGCTTAACAAGCTGTGTGGCCATAATAAAGTGCCCGGAAATCGTTGTTACAAATAACAATCCGGGCAACAGAGTCATTGCAGGGTAGGAAATTGCCAGTGTCCACAGATAGCCTGCCGTGAACAATGTAAGCAATAGAGTAGCTGAGAATCGTATGGCAAAAATTTTCTCAATATCCAGACTTACTGATGCAGTTTCAGGTGCGTCCAGCTGGTAGTTGGTAATATCCATGAGTTAATTAATTGGTTGGTATTACATGATTACACAACCAAATACGGAATACCCAATCAAACGGATCATTTTTTTAAAAAAAATAAAAAAAGCCTGACCGCTTCCACAGTCAGGCTTTTGTATATCATACACATTCAAAAAATTATATCAACACCCTTAATTAAGCCGGGGAACAATCAGGCTGCGTTTTCGAGCTCAGACTCCGTACGCATATATGTGTTCTCGTAGTTAAAGTCGTTATCGATAAGAGCCGTAGGCAATGCATACATCACCCCAAAAAATGGTATAAAAACAACAGCGGTATGTTTACTGTAATCGCCAAGAGTACGTAGTCGTTTAACAATGTACACTGCAGCTAAGGTATGGCCGGCAACGGCAATAGCCCAAAACAGAACAGGGAAAACAACAAGTGAAGGATAGTTCACCGAGAGAATCCAGAAGTATCCTGCTATAAAAACAGATAGTGCGGCAGTTGCGAAAAAACGTTTGAGAAACTCAGGTTTATCAATGGTACTTGATAATGAGAAGTATGATTGTTCTCTGCTTTTCATAATGCTTAAATAAGGTTGTTGTCATTAAGGGCTTTTAATCTAAATCAAAAATAGTGAAAAACACTAAGTATTAAAACATTTTAATTAACTAAAATTAACCCTTAGGCGCAAACACCTATACCCATAACAAACAGTATTTTGGGGTTTTATTCACACGTACTTAAACACCTTCTTACAGATCCGTTCCGAATTTATTTAACAGTTCTACTTATTAAAGACGGTTAATAAGTAGAACTATCTCCAAACAGCATCTTTTCCAAATATACGCATCAGCTATTCTAGCCCAACTCCCTGCCAAGGCTGGCTACCTTCCGCAGTAATTCCGACTGCTCTTCATCCTTCGCCTCTTTGATATAGCCCAGGTTCATCACCTTTACAGAATATATACCGGTTTTTTCCAGCACTCCTTTCTTCAGCTTATTTACAAGCCACCTGCCTTTCAGCCAGCGATATTTCCACCCCTTTTCTTCCATAGTTGTTATGATGCGCGCCGTTTTTCCTTTGTAGATTTTTTTTTGATTAAACAGCATCTGCACAAAAACGCTGGTCCCCCCGGGAAAGCCCGCCTTCAACGACGGCTGAACCCAAACAAGATGATGTGCTGCTTCAATTTTCTTACGGGCTTCAGCCAGTTCATCGCTGTCGAAATTTCGTGACTCAGGCGCTCGGTTTAGCTCGGATATTGTAATTTCATCAACACGGTCGGCGGCATGCTCCGCTGCCTGGCGATAGGCAATAGCTGCCGATGTTTCCAGACTTTCCCGGTCCGGATCTCCATTTATAATAAGTACATTCATAATGAGCCGCCTGCTGTTTTGTCTTTTATGGGGTGAGAGATGATGTTGGCCTAAAAGGATACCTTTTGAATCTGTCGATGCACTTCCAGATATTCTCGCAAAGCCGCTGAGCCGTACCAGCGGAACAGTTCGGCGTCCAGCAGCCCTTCGCGCACGGCCGGGTCTTCCTTCAGGAGCTCCCGGGCTTCATCAAGGGTTTCCACATCAAAGATAAATATACCGCGGTAGGTTCGTTCATTGGCCTCAAGAGGTCCGGCAACGACCAGAGTGCCTTCATCGGAAAGCCTGCTGATGGCAGCCATGTGCCCGGCAAATAGCTCGGCCTGAGTATCGGCATCAGC
>Ga0207421_10009075_pt1 | contig 10128 bp, 7 predicted proteins | sample SodLakKL_010_SED_4_FD_187542 | JGI IMG/M metagenome (GOLD analysis project Ga0207421, IMG submission 187542) | Alkaline sediment microbial communities from Lake Tanatar, Kulunda Steppe, Russia - 8KL_010_SED (SPAdes) (version 2) | ecosystem: Environmental > Aquatic > Non-marine Saline and...
AACCGGGGCATTACCGTCGAATTACCGACATATCCTGTTGAATCGTGCCGTCTAATGGGAAGACTCAACGACGCATCTCTTCGATGATCCCCGAACCGGTCCACCCATCCGGTACTCACCACCCTCAAGGAGGTGGCAACCTTGCCACAACTGGGTTCTTTTCACCGCGTTATCCGCGGTGACATCCAACACCCCCACATCTCCCGCGGTCTTTTCGAGATGATCAGCGCCCGCATACCAGACTTCTCCCGCGACCTGATCATAGAGGTAGAGCCGTCACCGATCCTTGCCGAGGCGAAATCCAAGATGGAATCCGTGGGAATCGAAAACCTCAACGATATCGGACCCCTAAGGCTGGATAGAAACCTCGCCATCAATCGACCCGGTTTGCTGAGCACCCGGCGCGCCCGCACCCTTTTGGCCGAGTCCTTTAGGATGGGCAAGATAAGGCCCCTGGGGGCCCCGAACATAATGATGATGGCCAGTGTTTCGTCCTGGCCGCAGAAAGAGTCCGTCATCATCGCCGACGAACTGGATCTAAACGATCACGTGATTACCATTCACCTCGATCACGTCTCGCACCTTTGGATCATCGCTCGAAAGATCAAGGCGCGTTCCGGAGCCCTGATCACCTACACTCCCCAGACGAACCCACACGTCGGGGTTTCCGGTCAGCGTGGATCGCCGGATCCCGCTAGGCCGAACTACGACCGCACCGCTCGCCAGTCCAGCTCCAACCACGATCGGGCGGCGCGGGGTGGCGACGGTGCCCACGGTGGCGATGGCCGTGCCGGGCCCAGGGGAGAGGATGCCCCGAGCCTGACCATCATCGCCCTGGAGATCGATGCCATGCCCGATATTGAGTTGCCCGGTCAAAGGGGTGGCCGCGGTGGCGCCGGCGGTCGCGGTGCCCGCGGCGGCGACGGCCAACGCGGCAAGGACTCCCGTTCCGGCGGACTGGCCTGCCTGCGCTCGGTGGGCTACGGGGGACACGGCGGGGATGGCGGAGACGGAGGACGGGGAGGACAGGGTGGTGACGGTGGAGACGGCGGCGCAGTCACCATTTCGACGACAGCGGACCAGCTGGAGGGCCTGATGACCGCTCGGCCCTTCACCCCGAACACGGGTCCCGGTCCCGGGGGCGAACCCGGTGCCCAGGGAACGCCCGGGGAACGGGGCCGCGGAGGCCAGGCCGGCCACGCCACCTTCCCGTGCCGGGAGCACAGCGCGCGCCGGGGCAGCGATGGCCAGCGCGGGAATAGCCTCGGCGACATGGGCCGGGGATCCCCGGGTTCCGCCAGCCAGTTGGCGTACGGGTTCTTCGACCCCGAGGATTGGGACAGGATCCTCCACGCACCCTACATCCAATCCATCAACCCAGTCGAATCCATCGCGGGGGGGCAGGTCGTGGTCCACGGGCTGCACTTCACATCGGCGGCGCGCGTCCACCTCGGGGGGTCCCCGGTGTCCACTACCTTCAATCACGAGGGGCAGCTCAGCTTCCGCGTTCCCGCAGGTGCCGCCGGCGGATCCCACGCCGTCAAGGTGGACATCCGGGGCGGGGAGACCTCGAACGAGGTGCCCTTGCGCGTGCTACCGCACATCCGCGAGCTGCGGGCGGGGGGGACCCCGGTCGACGGTGTGGCTCCCGGGGACCGATTGGAACTGGTCGGCACGTCGTTCGATGCGGGGGCCACGGTGGTTCGCAACGGTGAATACCTCCCCGGCGTCCGGAGGTCTTCTTCGTCCATCGAAATCGAGCTGCCGCGCGAAGCCGGCGTAGACGGTGGCGGTAAGGATCGGTTCGAGGTGCAAAACTCCGACGGATACCGGAGTGCGGAGTGGGAGGTGCAGCGACTGCCGTCGGTGGACAGCGGATTCCGCGTCGATGAACACGGTTATCCCTTCCACAACTTCACCATCGGTGACCCCACCTGGGGAGCCTTCATGGAAACCTTCGGCACCGTCGAGGTCGGCGCACAATCCCTGCTTCACCCGGTGATGACCAGTGCCTTCTACGCGTTCTTCCGCTGGTTCCTCACCAACAACGCCCACTGCACCGGACTGGCCTCGACTTCCCTGAAGCGATTCCACGAAGGCGATCCCGGGCCCTTCGGGGAGTATATCTCCACGGTGGGAATAACGAAGGAGAACCGCCCGGATCCACCGGATATTCCCGCGGATCTCTGGCGCCAACTCACCGTGGCGCAGGGACGGGTCATCAGCCGCGAACTGGTGATCCATTACGCGGACCAGGGGCGCGAGGGATTGTCCCGGGTGGAGCGAAGCCTGCGGGAGATCGAGGCGGACCTTGGCGCGGATCTCGGCGCCGGGCCCGCCCGGGTTCTCTGCTACATCCCCTCGGGCAGCACCTGGGATATCATGGCCGACGCCGAGGTCAGGGAGGCCTTCATGCGTAGCCACTGCGTCACGCCAACGCGCCTGGTCTACGGTGATGACACCGGGAGCCTGGACGGTGCCCGCCTTTACGTCTACGAGAACAACGCACCGGGTCGCCACGATCGGTTCATCGAGTTCTTCATGCAGGACGGGGAACTGCACTTCGAGGCGCCCTACTCGGAGTCGGACGATTATCCTCCCTATGCCACGGCCCACGGGTTCACCCTCGGGACGAATACGATCCAAAGCCAGCTCCTCGACAACGTGAGCATGCCCATCTCCGGTGCCCACACCGCGACGGCGGGCCTGATGCGATTTGCCCTGGAGTTGGTACTCAGTCCCGCCAGGGTCTCTGTGGAGGAGGAATCCGGTAAGGTCCTCGGGTATCGCGATGGACGGATGCACTCGGATCCCGGGATGGGTTACGTCTGTCCGTGGCTCGAGAATTACCTCCTGGTTCGCGAGGATGTCGCCTCACCGGTTCGCACTATTCACGGTGACGGTGACGGTACCTACACGTACATGAGCCTGCTCCCCGACGGCAAGTCCCTGGTCATTCGCGATGCCGATTGCACGGCGGCCACCCTGGACCGCGTCCGCATCGGTCCCGACTTCGATTGGGTCGAGGTGGTCCCGAGTGAATCCAAGACCCTGGACCTGCACCTCGGCGAGGAACTGACCGATGGCACCGCCAGGCACCTGAGGATCAACGTGGACCTGCAATCGGATGAAACCCTGAACCTGTCGCTCGCCCCCGGGCTCGACGGGCTGGAGATATCCGGATTGGGTAGGGAGATATCCCTCGATGTTGAGGCCCGACTGATCGCCGGGGACTCGGTGCTTCGGGAAGGCATCCTGCACGGCATTCTGCCGGCCGATGCCAACGCCGTGCTCGGGGACGGTATGTGGGCGAATGTCGAGAACCTGCAGATGGAAATCCGGTAGTCACCGACCAAATGATGATGGGTTGGTAAACCGGTTGTCGAGTTCTGGTGATGCAGGGTCGGTCGGCACCGTCCCGAGAGGGGCGGTGCCGACGTATCTGGGAACATAGACCGCTCCCATGGTTGTCGGGAGGCCCTGCTTCGCCGGGCACCCCACCCCCGGGAACCCGCGAGATCCGGGGTGGTCGTTAGGTGCTCGTACCGGGTTCCCCGGCTATTTCTTCATTCCCATCGATCCTCGGATATACATCAGTCTTCCGGGCCCATCTAACCCTTAAGACCGAGCAGCAGGACCTCCAACTCCTGCTCCAATGTCCACTGACGCTGAGCCATCATAGACCCCTCCGACGGATGACTTAACCCGGAGAACCTTGCACACCCAAAGTGTCCATGTCCCGATGAAGCGCGGCATGTCCATGCAATCCGGTCTTCCCGGCATCCGGCGCCGTCCCCGGGGCGGGGCGGTGCCGGGTATCTTGGGCCATTCCTGCTATCCGGATCCCCGGCACCTTGCATCGCATATTGGTAACTGTTGTCATTAAATGTGACGATGGATCATTGTGGAGGCAGTGAAAATGCCCTTGGGTATCAGGCGACCGACCCTTTGGATCGTCGGTCTATGAACCATAGTTGCATTTGTCATCCTGTCCGGCTGGGATGAAATCGCGGGGTCACTAGTGCACGCAGACGCGGGAGCGATGCTCGGCCTAATCTTGCTCCAGACCATTACGCTGGGAATGACTGCCTACCAGTGGTACTTCCTAATGGGAAAACTGGAAGAGACCGTGCCGTTTTCCCGGGTATTTGGAGTTCACCTCGCGAGCACCTTCGTGGAGACCCTCATTCCATCGGTGAAGATCGGCGGCGAGACCGTCAAGATATCCCTATTGCGCGGGGTTACCTCGTTATCGCACCAGGAGCTGGTCGGAGCCCTCCTGGCCCACAAGTACATTTCCCTTCTGCCCTTCGTCATTCTCTGCGCTCCGTTCATCACCGTGGCTGCCCGCCTCGGAGCGATTCCCGGGGTCGCTTACCTGGCATTGCTGGGCCTGGTGGCCCTATTCGCCCTGGTTTTCTGGATGCTTCACACCGACGGCAAGCGAATCCCCGGCGCCACCGGCGCAGCGACGAAGCACGAGTCTCGGCTTGCGCAAAAGACCCGGGCCGTGCGAGGGTTCTTGGGCGAAGCGATGACGCATTCCTGAAGCCTGACCGCCGCCAGCGAGCGCAGCGGATTGTTCCTCGTCTCATTCCTCATACGGGGCCTCTACCCCGTGAAGGTCGCCATGTTGAATCACGATGTGGGATTCGCCACCGTGGCCCTGGCGACGTATACCGCCTACCTGGTCAGCATGGTTCCCCTGTTCCCCGGGGGCTCGGTTCCTTCGAAGGCACCATGGACCTGATGTTGAGCCTCGGGGGATTGATCTTCGCCGAGGGTCTCATCATCGCATTGTTGACCCGGCCGATCACCTTTTGGCACCCGCTGGCCCTATCCGCCGGCGTCACCGGGTGGATGCTTTGGGATGGTTCGACGGCGCGGGTGGTGGGCAACCCCTTCCCGGCGACGTTCTCCGGGGGCTATTCAGGGGGAACCCCTCGTGACCCGCCGGTCACCGTAATCCGAAATTTTTCCCCCGCAATCCGCCCTATACACACGGGAGGGTTCCTTGCCCGCCCCATACGGAATCCACGTTCACCGAGCGCGGGCGCCGGCCAGCGGGGATGGCCTCGGTTCCTCGACCCCGCTTGTCCCCAACCGAACGAATGACCTGGACGAGGGAAAGTGACGTAGAGTCCTAGTGACCCCGTAACCCGTGGCCCCGGGATATCCGTCTGGAAATTTCCCGCCATCGGTATAACGGGAATGAGGGTCGATTGGTGCCAGCGAGAAATGGCCGGACCACTTTGTATGGTTCATTGAATTCAAGCGCGGGGGGATGTGCTCATTTTGCCATTATCGGGGAGAAAGTGTCGCGGATTCAGTCTCATCGAACTTATAACGGTTGTCGTAATAATAGGTATTCTCGTGTCCATCGCCATCCTGGTCTACGACGGGACGCAGGCCAGCGCCCGGCAAAGGGCCGACGAAGCCAACGTTCGCATCCTAAACAGCGCAACGCTTCAATGGATGCTGGATTCCGAGGATCGGGATCCTCGCGAGTACAACACGGAGGGTCTGCGCTCGGAGATCGAGGATACCTACGTGATGGGCTGGCCGGAGTCTCCGACGGGTGCGGACTACGCCCTATCCGAGGGCAGATGGGTGATTGAAGACTAGGGGAGACCCATGCGGGTTCCTAAGCGCGATGGGTCTGATCTCACGTCCGCGCGCAACGGCAGTTGTGCCTTGGTATCGCTTCTGCCATACCCTCCCGTTTGTCCCGGCAACGGCTTGGAGGGCAGTGGATCGCCGGGGAATCGGAGGATTCCCCGCAGAAACCTCTTGTCGGTAACCCCACGCGAATCGCGCGCTCAAAGTGCAGCCGGCTCTTGCCGACCAACATCCCTGAGCCGCCTGGACAAACGACGACGTACCCGAGTGCACATGCTCGAGCTCGTGCAATCGCTTCGAAGTTCCGGGGGAGAACCTCGCGAGGACGATGTCGATGACGAAACGACCTTCCACATCCTCGGCCCGCGGGAACGCGACGGCAGGAGGGCAGATGCTTCCCCGGGGATATTCCTCGATTTTACCGATGTCGGGGAGATAGGGGCAGTGTTATCGTGGGCAGCGACAGCCGGGCTGGAGGGTGCCCACACAATACGGGGTCTTCGTAACGGATTTCACCTGGGGAATGTGTTTCGAGGAGGGTTGGGATTCACAGGTTTACCAAGTCGTCGATAAGGGTCTGAACATCAGGTGCTTCGGCGTGGGCGAAGGCGGTGAGCTGTACATCACCGCTCTTGATGGGTAGGTGTACCGGTTGAGTCGCCGACAAGGGAAACCTATCGAGATCCCGCCCACCGCTATCCCCGCGAGTTCCCCGGGGACCCGGTAACCTAATCCGTTCCCGCGCGGGTCAATTGTCCCGGGAACCCGCCTCAGAATCCTCGCGTCCGAACGTCTCGACTCGAGGGGTGTGTGGGCGGATTCCCGGGAGAGCCACGACCCTAACGCATGTCCCATTCGTCCAGGTCCAGGTCCTTGTCCACCGTGAAGCCGACGCCGTTACCCATGTACGAAGCCTGGAGTTGATAATTCACGGTGCAGCGGTAGTCGCCATCATTCCAAACGAATCGAACCGAGTATTCATCTTCGATCTCGGTGAAGTCGTTCTTCTCGCCATAAGTGTCCCGGAAGAAATCCAGTACTTCCTCGGGATCGGCGAAGGTGAAGTATGTGGTGAAATACCGTACGTATTGGCTGCGGTAGTATTCTGTGTACTGGTACTCGGGATCCGTATCTGCGGCGTAGACCTCGATGAGATCCTCGGGGTAGGTGTCATAATAGCGGTTATAGTCGGCATAATGGTCCGGATCCTCGCCCATGCTGATGGTGACGGAGGTGCCCAGGCTACTCTCATGTTTCCAGTCGGGTAGGTTTACGGAAACCCGGCGTCCCTCTATGTATCCGTCGAAGGAGTATTCATCGATGGACCACTCTTCATCGATTTCATCGAGCAGTTCCCTGTAGTACCCTGATACTTCCTCCCGATCTGCGCCGGATTCGAAGGAAATACTGTAGAAATCCTTGCCGATGACGTAGTTGGGGGAGTGCCGAACGGAAAACTGGCACGAAATTACATCGACGGCCTCGTAAAGGGGCATTATATCGACGGGGAAGGATGGAAGGTGGCGTATGACGCCGGTTTCGGCTTCGGCGGAGGCCGGTTGATCGGCATCGCCACTTTGCTGTCCAGTCGGGGTTGCGACGGTTTCTGTGCCACATCCAAGGGTCAGGGTAAGCAACAAGATCAGTACCGGGGCGAGTATGTTCTTCATCGATGTCCTCCCATTATTGGATAGTTGGATGTATTCCGGAGATGTATTCCGGATCGGATTTCCCCATATTATAGCAATTCCTTCGTGTCGTGTCCCAAGTTGTGATCCGGATCTCGGTTCGCGAGCCATCGCGAAACCCCAACGCAGCGGTTGCTGGGGACCCGGTCCCGTTTCGCGCGAGGTGGCGAGATATCCTCACATCCCGCGATGAATCGACGGATGATCCCTTCCCGGCAGCGAGTTCGGCGGTGCGTTTCAAATTGTGTATCGATCGCTATATTGGTGGGGTGAGACGAGCCCATCTCCCGCTTCGTGCGTTCCACCATCGAAGGGGGACGGGATCCGTGCTAGCCCGCGGGAATGAATCGAAGGCCGACCCGACGCCAACCCCTCGACTCCCCTTGAGGTCGTAGGTGCTCATATCCGCGGCCGGCGGGAGCAACGGCGATGAACGTGATGTGGCGGGGCGGGGTGTGCCGCGCTTTCGAGGAGAGGGGCGATAGGTGGGTGCGGGAGTCGCAAATTCGACGGGTTCCAATTGAGCGATGATCCCGATCACCTATCTTCGTGCAGGGACGGAGATGCGGGGGCAGAATCTTTAGAGACACGAAGATTACACCCTGGGAGTGTGATCATTGAGCCCGCCCGTACCCGCGTACCGGAAGAGTCTCTTCGCCCTAGTCCTGGCAATGTTCAGCATGGCCATGGGTGTCGGCTTCATCGTCCCCTTGCTTCCCGTGTACGCTGAGAACATGGGGGCTTCGGGTGCATGGATAGGTATGATCTTCGCCGCCGATCCGCTATTTCGCGCCATCTTCATGGTGCTCTTCGGGGCCCTGTCCGATCGTAAGGGCAAGCGGAAAGTCATGCAGGTAGGGCTCTCGGGATACGTTCTGGTTTCCCTCGGCTTCGTCGCCGCGGGGACCGTGGGACACCTCCTTTTGCTGCGCATCCTCCAGGGACTGTGTTCCGCCATGGTCGGCCCCGTCTCCCGCGCTTATGCCGGGGAGATCAGCCCTGCCAATCGCGAGGGCGAGGTCATGGGATATCTCAACATGGGCTTCTTCTTGGGCTTCGCCGGCGGTCCCCTGGTTGGCGGCCTTCTGGCGGATGCCTTCGGGCTCAATGTACCCTTCTACGCCATGGGCATCATCACCGGCGCGGCCCTGTTGCTGGTTACGCTGTTCGTTCCCGAACAGACCCCATCGCGGGTAAGCACCGACATTCTCTCCCTCAATCTCGTGGTGGACTCGGTCGGACTACTCCGCATCCGCTTGGTGGCGGGAGCGGTTGCCCTGCGAAGTGCCGTCGGTATCGGCCACGGAGTCTTTTCCACGCTGTTGCCGCTCATCGCCCAGCTGACCCTAGGTCTCACCGCCGCCCAGGTGGGACTGGTCGTCACGGTGCGATCCCTGGTGGCCGCTGCGCTGCAGCCGAAGGGGGGTTACCTGGCCGACAATTTTAACAGGAGGTGGGTCGGCCTCCTCGGCTCTCTCCTCTTGCCCATTGGGTTTATCGCCATCCCCCTCAGCCAGGGGTTTTGGCATCTCCTGGCCACGTCGGTGATCATTGGCGCGGGATTTGGTATCTCCGTGCCCGCCGCCGAGGCCATGGCGGTGGAGCGGGGACGCGAGCACGGGATGGGTAGCATCATGGGCCTCAACGAGATGTGCCGAAGCCTGGCGATGGCCGCCGGTGCCTTGCTGGGGGGAAGCAGCCTGGATTACACTGGGGCGTTGAACGCGCACATCATCGCCGCCGCGGTCAGCGTCCTGGGCCTGGTTGGGGCCATGTGGCTCCTGCGCGCGTATCGACCGCCCAATGCCCGGCGGACAGGCCTCGTCTCCCCGGACTGATCAACGATTAGCGGGGGGAGGATTTCCATAAAGCGGGTGTTCCCATGGGGACCCGTTCGCGGCCCTTGATCCGCAAGACCCTGTGCGGATCGACCCGGGGGCCGCCGGGGGCTGGTCCCCCCGCGGATCGAGAGATTCGGCCGGCAACTCACGAACCGTATCGCCCGCATCCAGCGCTCGAAGTACACGATAACATCGCCGTAATTGGCGACCTCCCCTCGACAATATGCGCGCAACGCATCACCGCAGGATGCCTCATCATTTTCCTCGACCGTACAGGAACTCCATGTCGGGCTTCTCCGTCGCCCAGTAGTGTAGCCAAACCGCGACGTAGTGGTAGCAACCGATGAGGATCCCGGGGTAAGACCGCAGGAGCAAGCCGGGCAGCAGGAAAACGAGGTTTGAAAGGGTGTACATCGGGTTGGGGACGTAGCGGAAGATGCCGCGTCGAACCAGGCCCATCTCTCGAACCTCGGGGGAGAAGTGATCGGCCCCCAGGGCCCGGTGGAGCCCAAGATATCGGAGCACGTCGATGCCCGTCCAGGTTGCCGCCAGGATGATGGCTCCCGTCATCACGTGTACGAGGGGAGTGGCGACGAAGTCCCCTGGAGATGCCAGGGAGGTTCCCACCGTCCCCGCGATTCGGGCGGAAATGAGTAGAAGAAAGAGGGCTCCGAAGATTACCAACCAGCGCGATCCCAGGCGGCGGGATACGTGCTGGCCGAAGATCTCGCTTCGCCACGCTAGGGCCACGAGGCCCTGATGCAACATTGCCGTGATGGGCGCGAAGGGGAGCCAACCGTCGGCGCCGGGGAGGTGGCGTGCGACGATGAGGATGGGGAGGAAGAGTGCCAGTAGCCCGACCAGGTGAAGGCCCTGGCGAGTGCCCGGTTTCAGTTCTCCGTCGATCTCCCAGAATCCCATGGAACCCCCGAATCTTGGAAAGAAGGTACAACGCGCCCATTTCTACACTCCCGTCCCGG
>Ga0207421_10009076_pt1 | contig 10128 bp, 8 predicted proteins | sample SodLakKL_010_SED_4_FD_187542 | JGI IMG/M metagenome (GOLD analysis project Ga0207421, IMG submission 187542) | Alkaline sediment microbial communities from Lake Tanatar, Kulunda Steppe, Russia - 8KL_010_SED (SPAdes) (version 2) | ecosystem: Environmental > Aquatic > Non-marine Saline and...
CGGAGATGCTCCACCACGCAGGCCACGTTGTGAGGAGATGTTGATGATGCGGCCGTACTCGCTTTCACGAAGATGAGGAATAGCCTGCGTGATACACCTGCGAACCCCGGTCACGTTCACGTCGAAGACCCGGTCCCACTCCTCGTCGGTCACTTCATGCAACGGATTATTGCTGGTGACCCCCGCTGCGTTTACGAGGATATCGAGACCGCCGAACGATTCGACGGCAGTGGAGACAGCGGCGGCAACGGAGTCGTCGTCAGTCACATCGGTTTGGTGAAACTGTGCCGTTCCTCCATCGGCTGTGATTGCCTCGACAGTGGATTCTGTCTCGCCGCTGCGGGACTCCTCCTGAATGTCCGCGACCAGCACCGAAGCCCCCTCCTCGGCAAACGCAATCGCAATGCCACGGCCGATACCGCTGCTTGCACCAGTCACCAGCGCAACACGCCCGTCGAGTTTCATGGCTGTGGTACCTCACCATCGGCACGTTCAGCCTTCCGCCAGGAATGCTGTGGCTCCCAGCCGAAATCCTCTCGTGCTTTTGCCGTCGAAAACGCTGCCTCGTCTCCCGAAAGGGAGCTCCCCGCTGGAAGCTCCCCCCACGCCGCTTCGATTGCGTCTGCTGTCGGGACGTCGAGATAGTTGTCGTCGGCGACAGCGAGATACGATTCGTGTCCGGAGCTGTCAGCCATGATTGCCTCGCGAATCAACCGCGCGACATCTCGAACGTCGATATATGACCAGAGACTTCCCGAGGGTGTTGCGTCCTCAACGGTGAACGCCTCACGAATCTGTGGTGTTTCGTAGTTCCCCGGCTCCTGAATCCAGCTTGGCTGTATGCTCGTTACTGGAATCCCGTGGCGTCGAACCGCCCGGTCAGCCAGTACCTCACCGACGACTTTCGATGTCCCATACGCATCCTCCGGTCGCTGCGGAGCGGATTCGTCGATTGGAAGCGCTGGCAGCGGTCGTGCTTCGTCGCGGAAGGTAACTCCGTAGGTTGCTTCGCTGGATGCCCAGACGACTGGAATATCGTGCTGTCCGGCGGCCTCGAAGACGTGATAGGTGCTGTTGACGTTCGTCGTGAACGTCTCCGTTCCAGCCCGGTGGCCTGCTCCCGGAATAGCGGCAAGATGGACAATCGCATCCGGTTTGAACTCGGCGACCAGTTCCCAGACCGGCCCCTGTTCGGTGACGTCGCAGGCGCGATAGGTAGCTGATTGTGTTGGCGACTGTGGTTCGTGGAGGTCGACGCCGATAACGTCGAAGTCATCAGTCAACGCATCAACGCTCCAGCGACCGAGCAAGCCGAGTGCGCCGGTGACAAGAACAGTTTGCATACCGGGGTTGCGACTGGAATCCACTTTATCACGTTGGTCTTCGCTGCAAAAGAGGTCAATTGCCGTCGTCAGCCGACTCCGCATCCCTTTCAGCGACCGTTACAGGTTCAGCGGGGAGTTTGGTTTGATTGTTCGGTGAGGATGGTTCCGAATCGGCGCTCTGTGTCGCTTCATTTTCCGCAACTTCCCCATCCGCAACATCGGTATCTTCGCTCTCTTCAGCTTCGTCGCCGACAGTCTCATCGCCATCGCCGACAGCTTCGGCAGTCGCATCTTCCTCAGTTTCCTCGCTTCCCTCATCCGCAACGTCGGTATCCCCTCCGTCGTCATCCTCAATAACCGAATCGTCAATAACGGGTTCGCTGACCATCGACATCTCTTCGGAGGCACGAATCGCCCCTTCAACGGTCGCCTCGTGATGGACCTCAACGTACTCGCCTGCAACATCCCCACGGATATCGGTATCCGGGCCGATACGAATCGTCCCTTCGCGGGTCGTAACGTTGCCGGTTATCTGGGTTCCTGCACCGACGGTGATGCCCTCTCTGGCCCGAAGGCTACCGAAGATTTCGTTATCGCGCCCGACAACGAGAGAAGCAGCACGGATGTTCCCGTGTAGTCGGCAGTTGTCGCCAATCCGACCGGGTGTTGAGACCCGCCACGCATCATCGGCAACGCGGCTATTTCGCGGAATAAGAATCGGTTCCTGTTCGGCATCTGCATCCTCGAGCATCTCGGAGAACAGTTCCTCTGCGGCCTCTTCCTCACCAAGACGGAGCAGTTGCGAGAGGTAGATAAACAGAAAGACGATTGTGGGCATCGGATTGCGGATGACAATCCAGCCGTTGGCCTCGAATCCTTCCTCGATATCGACATCGTCGCCGATATCCAGGTTCCCAGCCACGCGGAGTTCGCCGTCAATTTCGACGCGCTCGCCGAGATACGCATCCTCAGCAACGAGGACGTTATCCTCGACGTGACACCACATATCCAGCCGACAGTCGCCCTCCGCTTCGATATGGCCGCCGAACGTGACTCGTTCGCCAGCAACGAGGTTGCCGCCCCGAATCCCGAACTCGATTGCACTCTGTCCCCCGACAATAACGTCGCCGTCGGTCACCAGGTCATGTTCTTCGACCTCGGTACCGTCAGGAATCCGGAGTTCATCGAGCGGGTCGGAGCGAAACAGTGACACAGTAATATCCCTGTATTCAGGCGTCTTAAATCCCTGTGACGCGTCTGACAAGAGTCTGACGTACGGCAGACGAATGGCTGACGGTTGCGGGAAAGGGACTGACGGTCGTGGTTCGGTAGCTGACAGTTGCCGGAGGACGGATGCAAAATACTGCTGGGAGACGTGCCAAAGCGTCTATAGTTGTCGAGAGCTACTGACTCAATATGCGCGTTGTAATTCTCGGCGGCGGCTACGCTGGGGTGACCGTGACGAGACGGCTTGAACGGCAGTTGCCCGAGGATGTTGAAATCGTTCTTATCGACGAAACCGGGACACATCTCGTCCAGCACGAGGTTCACCGGGTTGTCAGAAGACCAGAGTTGGCAGATGTTCTGACGCTTCCCCTCTCAAATCTCGTCTCTCGTGCAACCGTCCGAACCGCACGAGTGACCGATTTCGATACGAACGAGGGAACTGTCACCATCGAACCGACAGCTGCAGAGAACGGTGACAATGAGGAGGATTCCGAACCGCTCGACGGTGAGACGCTCACCTATGACTACGCAGCGGTCTGTCTCGGCTCTGAAACGGAGTTCTATGGAATGGAATCGGTTGAAGAACACGCCGTTGGGCTGAAATCCGTCGAGGAAGCGGCTGCGATTCGCGAACGGGCGCTCGAATCACCGGACGGAAATGTCGTTATCGGCGGTGCTGGCTTCTCGGGGATTCAACTTGCTGGCGAGCTTGCTGCCCTCTCGGTCGAAGAGAACCTCACGCTCGATATTACCCTCGTCGAGCAGGCCGACCAGATTGCCCCAGGCTTCGAGGAAGCATTTGCAGATGCACTCGATGCCGAACTCTCAGCACGGGATGTAACAGTCGTCACCGGCGTCGGCATCGAGTCAGCAGACGATGCGACCGTCACGCTCGAAAACGAACAGACACTCCCCGCAGACCTCTTCGTCTGGACGGGTGGAATCCGCGGTCCAGATGCGACAGCGGGCGACCGCCTCGCGGTTGGTGCCGACCTCAGGGTCGACGAGTCAACCTTCGTCGTCGGCGACGGCGGCCGCGTCACTGACCAGGATGGAGTAGAAGCGCCAGCGAGCGCACAAACCGCAGTCAGGCAGGCCCGAGTTGCTGCCAAGAACATCCGACGGCTGGTCGAACGTGAGGACTCGACAGAACCAGTTGATTTCGAGACCTATACCACCGAGACAGCAGGCTGGGTCGTTAGCGTCGGCGACGGAGCAATCGCACAGGTTGGTCCAGCAATCGTCAGCGGCGAGCCAGCACGGGCAACAAAGGCTGTCATCGGCGCGAGCCATCTCGGTTCGGTCGGCGCCATCTGTCAGGCATCCGCACTCGTGGCCGAAGAACTCGGCTGGCCCGGGCCGGATTGTTCCGAGACCGCTGCCGAAGGGACCGTGTTCTCACTTCCGACAGACCCCGGTTCTGCGGGAGACCTCCAGTCGTTGTTCGCTGAACTTCCGTTGTCAGCGCTCGAAACATACGGCTCAAAGGAGTCTGTTGATTTGACAGCGTTCACGCGAGCGGCCGACCGGAGCTATCCGGATGGGCCGTTGTTTGAGTTTCAGTCACAGGTAGGCTCGCTTATGAAGGCTGGACTGGATATGTGGGCGGCAACTGCGCCCGATGATGACGAATCCGAGCCAGTGACGATTCAGGTGGAAGATGAATCGGACGACGTGGATGGTGACAGTGATGAAGATTCTGATGACGGAGACGAGCAAGACGACAAGGGCACCTAGAACGACAACTAGACCCAAGAGAGGCTATTCTGTGGAAATTCGGGGTATGCGAGGCAAGTGATGTGCTGAATAGCGGGCACGTATTCAACGTGTGAATTTAGGGCTGGGGACGCCCCTCTTTGATTTCTGGGCGCATCGCCTCTATTGATTCAACCAACTCATCGATTTTGTCATCAACAGCATCTTCGTCATTTCGTTCCGCAAAAATTCGCAAACTCTCCTCGATTGTAAACAAATACATGTCCAGTTCGTCTTCTGCAGTATATCCGAGCCCCGCGAAGGTCACGTTGTGGAGCACATAGCCCCACCCAACTGGATACAACCCAGTATCCTCTGGATAGGTGTCGACCGGTTCCGGAAAAGGCTCCTCTGGGCCAAACTCTTCGTAAACGAGTTTTGCTATCCGACCAACTAGCGGAGACAGGCGACTACCCAAGCTTACGCCTTGCTCTCCTATTTTTGTTGCTAATTGTTCTTGTTCGACTGAGTGGGATTCCCAACCGCTGATAACCCCTCGCTCCTGATAAGATTTCCAATGCTTACGTTCTTGTTCGATGACTTGGTTAAAGTCGCCCCAAATACTCATTCCAGCCGAGCCGCCGTCAGGATTCGGAGGTTCATTTACTGCTAATCCAATCCCTTCACAACCCTCGATATCTTCCGTCCGGTCGATTGCATCCAATACATACTCCCTGATGAACTCCTCAGCGTCCTTTTCACTCTCTGTAAGGAAGTGAACGTACGTTATCATACCACTCAATTTACGACTTAGAATAAAGTAGTAACGTTCGCTTCGTCAGTGCTAACTGTCTACTGCATCCTGTTTCTATATTCAGCAGGACACTGAAAAACCTATCATCGGCCGAAAACTTCGATAAAATCAATTCGAGTCTCCAGTTCACAATACCGTTTGAAGCGTCTCTTTGATCGACTCCCAGTGACTTCCCTTCCAGAAATACTGTCCACAGTCAGTACAGCACCAGAGCGTCTGTTCGTCTCGCTCTGGGGCGTACTCGGGAACCGTGCTGTCACTGGAAACAGTTTCGAGAATGCCGTTACACCTGCCGCAGTACTGTGGTTCGTCGGCAAGCGATAGTAACAACCCGACGTCATCCAACTCGGCCAGTTGGTCTGTCACCTCCCGCTCGGTCACCAAGATAGCAGGATCGCATCGCTGTGCCAGTTCTCTATCGCGAGTGACGAGCGTCCGTTCGTGTTCGTCGGCGTACGCTATCAAATCCTCATCCGCTTCGATATCCTCATCAAGTGCATAGACTGTGTCGTAGTTACACATCCGTAAGTAAGAGCGTAGGCCGCCAAGCATCACGTCGAGTAACAGTTTCTCACGGTCAGCAGTCATTGAAAAAACGTAACGTGTTATTCGACGTTAACTGATTCATCCAGCGACGGCGCGGAACTCCCCAGTTCCTCATCGATTTCAGCGTCGGCCATCTTTTCAACAAGAGCCTCGACAACTTCATCGCGCATGCCGGGGACAAACCGGATGGAACCAACGACGAGGTGACCGCCGCCACTCACACCCGCACCAGGGAACGCATCTTGCAGTTCCGTGACCATCTCGGGGATATCCAATCGAACGCCATCAGACCGCAAGACGGCGAAATCAGGTCCGAAGCCGATGGTAATCACGGGATCGCCCGTCTCCTCGACTTTCGTGTCGTGGACTTTACCGGTAGTCTTGCCGGGAGCAGGGTAGGTAAACCGCTTGGCGTGGTGTTCGACATCCAGTCGGTAGAGTTGTGCACCATTTTCCAGTTCCTCATGCGTGACATGCTGGAGGGCAGCGTCAAGCTGGGCGTTCACGTCACGCTCTGCGCGCTCGGTCAGCAACGAGACGACTCTCTCGTGGCGCTCACGGTCGTCGCAGTTGACGCCGATAACGTCGTTGATGAACTCCCGGCCGTCGCGGTAGCGCAGCCAGTAGGTTGCATAATCGAGGGCTTCGCCGATATCAAGCAGTTGTGACTCGTCGTAGCCAGCCTCGCTTGCGAGGGCAAGATACTGGTCCATCGCATCAGCATCCGAACGGTCAGCAAGTCCAGCCACTGCGGGAACATGTCGAAGCTCATCGGTAATGTCCGGCGCAATCATCCGCGCAATCTCGACACACATCATCCCGGTTGTAATCCGGTAATCCTCGTCATGAAGATACGGGTTGACGTGCTGTTCGACGAGACCGTCAAGTGCACCGGGGTCAGGGTGGTGATGGTCAACAACCAAAATTGGGACGTCGTAATGTTCGAGGTTCCGATAAGCAGGCGTATCCTCCTCGGTCGAACCGTTATCGAACATCAAAAAGAGGGGGAGTTTCTGTCCGTGGCGGTCGCGGTTTTCGAGCGCGTAGTTGAGGTCGCGGGTAACATCTTCGAGTTCATAATACGGCGCTTTGCTCGGGAGACGCTGTAACAGATGGCGTGGCGCTTCGGGGTCGGCCCACGTCTCGGCGATAAACTGCTCCAGTGCGTACTGAACTGGGACGCTGGCACAGAGCCCATCACCATCAGCATGGTGGCGAATCCGGATTGGACGACCGGAAAGCACCGTCTCGCGTAGCCGGCGAGTCACGTTTTCGAGATCTTCCCACAGCTTTTCGAAGGCAGGCCAGTCGATGAGCGGGTCAACTGCGGCCGGTTCGATGAGTCTCTGTGTGTCCTCCTGCAGTTGGTCGGAAACGCGCTCTGCGTCTGCGCCATCGAGTCGTTCGAGGGTGTCAACCTCAATCTGTGGCTGACCGTTTCGTGCTTCAACAGTGCCTGTCACGCGGACGAAATCATCGAGTGAGACCTCAGGAAACGCACGGACACCCGCATCCTCGAATGCTGCCGCAGGGATGACACCGCCTTCGATACGAACCTGGAAAATCGTCGGGCCGCCGGTCTGTTTGGCCTGAACGACCTGCCCTTCAAGATGGGCAGTTTCGCCGACGAACTCAAGCGCAGTATCGAGTGAGAGTTGCGTTCCCGGGCCAACGGGCTCCAGTTCATAGTCGCTCAGTTGTACTTCGACGAAACTCACGTCGCCGTTCTCTCGAACCGCATCAAGTTCGACGACGAGTTCGTCGCCAACGTCGTAGCTATCGACGAGGTTCGAGGTGTGAACGAGCCCTGAGACCGTCTCGGACAGGTCAACAAAGACACCATACTCCACAACGCCGTTTACAGTCGCAAGATACCGGTTACCGTCCTCAAGGTCGTCAGTCGTACAGCCATCAGCGAGGTCATAAACGACCGCTGCATCGGCTGTGGCTGCGAGGTCGGCACCATCTCCCGTGCCGTTCGGTTGAGACATATACACTCAGATAGCGTGTCACGGCCGTTTTTATGCTTCGATATCAGTTGTTGGTAATGTGATCTACTTTATTCAGTCTGACTGACCTGGACACTGCGGAATCCATGTCTGTCATTGTTCGTTTGTCAGTGCTCCGATTTCGGCTTTTCTCTCCGCTTCTTGACGTTAGTTTCATCTGGAGTGACTGGCTTCACTCGAAGCTCTCCAAAGCCGTACTTCGAGTGATTCCCGACCCGGGTGAGTCCTGACATCGCAGTCTCTACCGGACGGTCGCCGTCGTAGCCAACGACCACACCGTGGTCGACAGTCTCCAACTCGTATACGTTGCCACCCTCGATGACTTTCTCTAAGCGGTGGCGCAGCTGCGCGTCATCGTTTACGCTCCACCACCAGGGGATGTCCACGTTGTTCGCCTTCGGATACTCCGACCGGAGGACGAATGGCGTCACGAGTTCGAGCATGAACGCCTCGCCGTCTTCGAGACGCGAGTAGTCCAGGGCCTCTAGATCAACGACCTGCGTGTCTTTCAGGGCGGTCATCCCGTAGCCGTAGTTCCGTTTGCCCCCGAACTGGAGACCGTCAAGCACGTCCTCGTCGAGGGGCAGAACTTCCGGGTCATCGGTGTGCAAGTACGCGTTCACATACCAGCGCGTAGTCTGCTTCTGTTTCCGAGCATCGTCAGGTCGTCCCATTATCGTCTCGTGAGCCAGCGCAGGCATCCCGCTCTGGAACCTGATATCGTGAGCGTTCAGTCCGTCGCGAGGCCGGCTATCGAGCAGCCACGGATGGTCGGGATGCCGGAAGAGGAACAGGTCGTCGTAGCTCTCCACGTCGGGGAGCGACGCCCCCATGTACGGGCGAATCCCGCTCTGTGAGTGCTCTTCCGGGAACGTCCCGAACTGGCCGGGGACGAACATCCCGTGGCTGGCGTTGATTTGCTGGTGAGCGTCGTGCTCCAGTTGCATCCCGAGCGCGTGGTAGATTGCGTTCCCCGAGACGTAATACGGGTGCCCAAGATAGTCCATGTCGAGTTCCCACTGAACCTGCTGGATACGTGTCATTGGCTCTCCCTCCGGGTTTCGAAATCCTCGATGTACTGAAGCGCGGTGCTCCAACTCCAGATCCGCCGGAGGTTCGCATCGAGCACCATGTCGTACTTGTCGTGATTGACATCAAGCGGGTGCGCTGTGAGGCGCTTCCACGCCGATGCCCACGACCGCCACGGGCGGCTTCCAAAAAGCGCCCACGGTTGCCCGCCCGCGTTCTCGTCGATTCGAAGCGCAAAACGGTCGCCCGCGTAGACCGTCCGGTGGGGCACAATCTCCTCAGCTTTGTCCACGACCAAAAAGAGCTCGGCGAACTCATGACCGGCGCGGTAGTTGTCCAAGAGCGCCGCCACGAGCAGCGTGTGGTACTTCAGGCTGGTATACGGGTAGTAGACACTCTCGTTGAAGCCGCTCGCTACGTCCGACGTGAGCCACGCCCGATGCATCGCTTCAGGGTCGGACTCCGTCAGCAGGTCGTTGATGGCCTCAGAGAGGTTGGGACGTGAGAACTCCTCGGGGTCGTAGTGAGAGTCGCCCGTCAGCAGCGAGAGCCGGTAGTGCGTCTCGTGGTTGTCCACAGTCTGTTCGGGTTTCCCGTTAGGCCGTGAGAGAGCCGACGCGTCGCCGTCCGCGCCGTGCGGGACGGTCTGGTTCACCGGTACCCCATGAAAGGTGTCCGATGCGTATTCGTGTGCCTCACCGTTGAATTTGTGAGCGTCGTGGCGGTAGGCTGCGACCATCACGTCTTGCCCGCCGTCGCCCTGGGAGACGCTGATGGTGACGTTTTTCTCCATCTACGGCCCCTCCTCGATGCGCTCTTCCAGCGTCTCCACGATCGCCGGCCGATACTCTTCGGTCCACTGGTCGTCTTTCTCGGCCATCTTGTTCGTGTTGCCCTTCCCGCGGTCAAAGACGCGCTTCAGTTCGCACTCTTCGTACAACGGATTGATGAGGTGGCAATCGACGATCCCCGCGCCGAAGTTTCTCGCTCCACCGAGCTGATGCATGAAGTCGGTTTTGTGCCCATCGAGGAAGTCGATCCCCTCCGCGAGCAGTCCAATGAACTCGGGCTTCACCTCCCGAAAGGAGAGGTGCCAGCAGCCGTCCAGATTGGCGACGGCGTCCACCTCGACGTTCCGTAGCGGTTCCCGGTTGTCTTCTCGATTGCGGGACACGACATTTCGGTTCAGCCGGCGGTAGTGGCCTTCGGCCTGTCCGCGCGTGTAATCCACAGTGGAGCGGACGGGGTTGAACTTGATCGGACGACGCATCACCTTTCCCGGCTGATTGCCGAAGCCGCCGAAGAGATCGAAGACCACGCAGCCGTCGTCTTCTTTCGGATTGTCGGTGCACGCACCCTTCTCGTGATAGTTCTCCTTGAGATCGCGCTCGTAGATGTCTTCCTTCATGAAGTTCGCGTTGGCCTCTCCAGGATGACAGACGGTACCGTCATACTCGTGAACAACGCGCTCCATTCCATGGCG
>Ga0207421_10009077_pt1 | contig 10128 bp, 7 predicted proteins | sample SodLakKL_010_SED_4_FD_187542 | JGI IMG/M metagenome (GOLD analysis project Ga0207421, IMG submission 187542) | Alkaline sediment microbial communities from Lake Tanatar, Kulunda Steppe, Russia - 8KL_010_SED (SPAdes) (version 2) | ecosystem: Environmental > Aquatic > Non-marine Saline and...
GGCGGAGGGTGTCGTCGAGCCGCTCGCGCGCGGAGGACGGTCCGGGGTCGGCGGCCAGCCGGTAGATCAGGGCGCCGTCGGCCCCCCGGACCTTCAGCGCGCCGACCTCGCCCAGATCGCGGCTGACCGTGGCCTCGTGGACGTCGATGCCCGCGTCGGCCAGCGCGTCGACGACCTCGGCCTGGGAGCGGAGGTCGCGTTCGGTCACCAACTGCCGGAGCAGCTGGTGACGTCGCGTCTTGTCGGCCATGGCGTCGGGTCCCGGGAGGGTGAGGCGGATCGGATGGGGCAGGCGAGCGCGGGTCAGCGCAGCAGGCTCGCGAGGAGCGCCTTCTGGGCGTGGAGCCGGTTCTCGGCCTGGTCGAACACCCGTGAGGCGGGCCCGTCGATGACCTCGGCACTGACCTCCTCACCGCGGTGGGCCGGCAGGCAGTGCAGGAACACGGCGCCGTCCGCGGCGTGGGCGAACAGCTCCGGGGTCACGCGGTAGGGCTCGAAGGCCCGCAGTCGCGCCTCGGCTTCGCCCTCCTGTCCCATCGACGCCCACACGTCGGTGTAGACGACGTCGGCACCGGTCACGGCGGCGGTCGCGTCCGTGGTGGCGGAGGCCTCGGCCCCGGTCCCGGTCGCGATCTGCCGGGCCCTGGCGAGCACCGCCGCGTCCGGGGCGTAGCCCTCCGGGTGCGCGACCCGGACCGACAGCCCGACCTTGGCCCCCGCCAGCAGCAGGGAGTGGGCGACGTTGTTGCCGTCGCCGACGTAGGTCAGCGTGCGCCCGTCGAAGCCGCCGAACACCTGGCGGACCGTCTGGAGGTCGGCCAGCGCCTGGCAGGGGTGTTCCTCGTCGGTGAGCGCGTTGACCACCGGGACGTCGGCGCCCTCGGCCAGCTCGTCGAGGCGGGCCTGCGCGAAGGTGCGCACCACGATCGCGTGGACGTAGCGCGACAACACGGCGCCGGTGTCGGCCACGGTCTCGCCCCGACCGAGCTGGAGCTCGGAGGACGACAGCGCCAGGGGGTGGCCTCCCAGTTCGCTCACCCCGACCTGGAACGACACGCGGGTGCGCGTCGAGGGCTTCTCGAAGATCATCGCGACCGTGCGGCCACGCAGCTCCCGGCGGACCAGCGAGGAGTCCGAGGCGATCCGCGCGGCACGGTCGTCCTCGAGCTCGTCGGCCAGATCGAGCAACGCGAGCAGTTGCTCGCCATCGACGTCGTCGACGGACAGGAAGTCGGGCGGGAACTCGGACACGGCGGCCTCCTGGCCTGCGACGGGCGGGCGGGGTACCGGGCTCACGCGGTCGTCTCGGCGACGGCGCGCAGCGCCTCCTCGACGGTCTTCAACGCCTGGTCGACCTCCTGGCGGCTGACGGTGAGCGGCGGTGCGAACCGCAGCAGATCACCACTGATGGCGTTGACGAGCAGGAAACGCTCGCGGCATTCGGCCTCGACCTGCGCGGCGACCGGCCGGTCGAGTTCGAGACCGAGCAGCAGTCCCTTGCCCCGCACCCCGATCGCGAACGGCACGAACCCCACGAAGCGCTGCAGCCCCTCGGAGAGCCGCACGCCACGGGCGCGGGCGGTGGTGAGGATCCGTTCGCGCTCGATGGTGTCGATGACCGCGTTGGCGGCCGCGCAGGTGACCGGGTTGCCGCCGAAGGTGGTGGCGTGGTCGCCGGGTTCGAAGACCCTGCCGGCCTCGCCGTGGGCGATGCAGGCGCCGATGGGCATGCCGTTGGCCAGGGCCTTGGCGACGGTGATCACGTCGGGCACGACGTCGGTGTCCTGGAAGGCGAACCAGGGGCCGGTGCGCCCGATGCCGGTCTGCACCTCGTCGGCGATCAGCAGCGCCCCGTTCGCATCGCACGCCTCGCGGGCGGCGCGCACCACCTCGGCGTCCAGCGGTCGCACACCCCCCTCCCCCTGCACCACCTCGAGCAGCACCGCGCACGTCTCGTCGGTCACGGCGGCGCGCAGCGCGTCGGGGTCGTCGTGGGCGACGGTGTCGACGAACCCCGCGAGCGGCTGGAACGCCTCGTGCTTGCCGGGTTGGCCGGTGGCCTCCAGGGTCGCGAGCGTGCGCCCGTGGAACGACCCGCTGAGGGTGACCACCCGGACCTTGTCGTCGCGGCTGCGCTTGCCGTGCTTGCGCGCGAGCTTGATCGCGGCCTCGTTGGCGGTGGCGCCGCACTGGGCGAAGAACACGCTCGCGTCGTCCCAGCCGGTGATCCTCGCCAACCGTTCGGCGAGGCCGATCGCCGGCTCGGTCAGGTACAGGTTCGAGGTGTGCACCAACCGGTCGGCCTGGTCGGCGACCGCCTTGGTGACCGCCGGGTGGGCGTGGCCGAGGCTCGTGACCGCCAACCCGCACAGGAAGTCGAGCCAGGGCTGGTCCTCGCCGTCGAACAGCACGGTGCCCTTGCCCCGCACGAAGGCACCCTTCGGCGGACCGTAGGAACGCATGATGTGCGCCTCGGAGCGTGCCTGCAGTTGGTCGAAGTAGCTCATACGGTGGCCTCCCGCGGGGTGACGACCGCCGGCACCGACGGCTTGACCATCGTGCCGACCCCCTCGTCGGTGAAGATCTCGATCAGCACGGCGTGCATCACCCGGCCGTCGAGGATGTGGGCGCGCGGCACGCCGGCGCGCACGGCGTCGACGATCGAGCGGACCTTGGGTCGCATGCCCTCGTGGAGCACCTCGTTCTCGAGCATCCCCGCCAACCGGTCGACGGACACCTCGCTGACCAGCGCCTGCTTCTCCGGGTCCCCGAAGTCGAGGTAGAGGCCCGGGACGTCGGTGAGGTACACCAGCTTCGAGGCCCCCAACGCCGAGGCGATCGCGCCGGCGGCCATGTCCGCGTTGACGTTGCGCTCGACGCCGTCGGCGTCGCGACCGACGGTGGCGACCACGGGCAGGAACCCGTCGGCGAGCAGGTCGTCGAGGTAGGTGGTGTCGACCGTGTCGACCTCGCCGACCAGGCCGAGGTCCTCACCGTTGGGTCCCACGGCCGGCCGGACCTGCAGCAGCCCCGCATCCGTGCCGGCGACACCGACCGCGGGGGCTCCGGCCTCCTGGACCAGCCCGACGACCTCGGGGTTGACCTTGCCGAGCAGGGCCATGCGGACCACGTCCATCATCGCCGCGTCGGTGACCCGCAGGCCCCCGACGAACCGCGACGGGACATCGAGCTTCGCGGCCAGTTCGCTGATCTGCGGGCCGCCGCCGTGGACGATCACGGGCCGCAGGCCCACGAAGTGCAGCAGCGCGATGTCGGCGGCGAACGAGCGCTTCAGTTCCTCGTCGACCATGGCGTTGCCGCCGTACTTGATCACCACGGTCTGGCCGTGGAAGCGGGTGATCCACGGCAGGGCTTCGCGCAGGACCGCGGCCTTCTCCTGCGCGATCTCCACCCGGGCGGTCGAGACGTCATCGGCCGTGGTGATGCGACCACCGCCGGCCGGCGTCGGTGGCGGTGGCGGCAGGGACGAGCTCATGGGCGTGTTCCGCGGCTCGGAGGGGATCATCAGGGGCACCTAGGTCGTGTACTCGGCGTTGAACCGCACGTACTCGGGGGTGAGGTCGCAGGTCAGCACGGTCGCCGTGGCGTCGCCGGTGCCGAGGTCGACGCCGATGGCGACCTGCGGCTTGTCCATGGCGTTGCGGGCCTGACCGTGATCGAAGCTCGCCGCCACGCCGAACCGGCAGACCGTGACGCCGCCGAAGGTGACCCCGACGCGACGGGGATCGAAGGGCACGCCGGCGTTGCCGAGCGCCATCAGCACCCGGCCCCAGTTCGGATCGGCCCCGTGGATCGCGGCCCGCACCAAGAGCGAGGTGGCCACGGCCCGGGCCAGCTGCTCGGCCTCGCCCTCGGTCTCCGCGCGGGTGACGGTGATCGCGGCGACCCGCGAGGCACCCTCACCGTCGGCGACCACGGCCCGGGCGAGGTCCGCGCACACGGCGTGGATCGCCCGACCGAGCACCTCCGGGCCGGGTGGTGCCGGCGCGGCCCCGCTGGCCAGTACCGCGACGGTGTCGCTGGTCGAGCCGTCCCCGTCGACGCTGATCCGGTTGAAGGTGGTACGCACCGCGCCCCGCAGCAGTTGGCGCAGCAGGTTCGCGCTGACCGGCGCGTCGGTGGTCAGCACCACCAGCAGGGTGGCCATGGACGGTTCGATCATGCCGACGCCCTTGGCCATGCCGGCCACCGTGCAGGTGCCGCCCCGGGCGTCGGTGACCCGGTAGGCGGCCTGCTTGACGACCGTGTCGGTGGTGGTCATGGCCTCGGCGGCGCGGGCGCCGCCGTCGCGGTCGAGGTCGGCGACCACCGCGGGCAGCGCCCGCTCGATGCGCTCGATCGGCAGCGGCACTCCGATCACCCCCGTCGACATCACCAGCACCTCGTCGGCCGCGATCCCCAGTGCGGCCGCGGTCCCGGAGGCCAGGCGCTCGGTGTGCGCCTCGCCCTCGGGCGTGGCGACGTTGGCGTTGCCGGCGTTGATCACCACGGCCCGGGCGCGGCCGTCGGCGACGTTGCGGTCGGTGAGCACGCACGCGCTGGCCTTGACCAGGTTCTGGGTGGTCATGGCGGCGACCGTGGCCTGCTCGTCGGCGACGACCAGCGCGAGGTCGGGCCTGCCGGAGGGTTTCACGCCGCTGACGACCCCGCCCGCCCGGAAGCCGCTCGGGCTCGTCACACCACCGTCGAGGCGTTCCAGCCCCGACCGGTCGGTCGGGCCCCATCCGGTGATCGGTGCGTGCGGCGTGGCCGGAACCGTCACGGGTACATCCCGATGGCGCTCAGCCCGGTCGTCTCGTCGAGGTCCAGCAGCAGGTTGGCGTTCTGCAGCGCCTGCCCCGCGGCGCCCTTGCCGAGGTTGTCGATCGCGCTGGTGACCACCACCCGGCGGGTCCGCGGGTCCACGACGGCGCTGAGCTGGCAGCCGTTGGACCCGGCCAGCGCCTTGGTGTGCGGGAAGCTGCCCGCCGGCAGGACGTGGACGAACGGTTCGTGGTCGTAGGCCGCGTGCAGCGCACCGTCGACGTCGGCGGCGCTGACGCCCTCCGCCAGCACGGCGTAGCCGGTGGTCAGCAGGCCCCGCGGCATCGGGACCAGGTGCGGGGTGAAGCTGATCGGGCCGGGCTCGCCGGGCAGCCAACGTTCGATCTCCCCGGTGTGGCGGTGGGCCGGTGCGCCGTAGGCCGTCAGGTCCCCGTCGACGTGGGCGAAGTGGAGGTGGTCCTTGGCCGCCCGTCCGGCGCCGGAGGTACCGCTCTTGCCATCCACCACCACGGAGCCGGCGACCACGTGGTCCATCAACGGCGCCAGCCCGAGGAGCGCCGAGGTCGGGTAGCAGCCCGGATTGGCGACCAGCGTCGCGGCGCGGATCGCCGCACGCGACGCACCGCGGTCGAGTTCCGGCAGGCCGTAGGCGACCGTCGCGAGGTGGGCGTCGTCGCCCGCGGCCAGCTCGGGCCGCGGATGCGCCTCGCCGTACCAGGTGGCGAACCCCTCGGCCGACAGCCGGAACGCCGCGGACAGGTCGACCACCTTGGTGCCGGCATCGTGGAGCGCCGCCCCCAGTTCGAGCGCGGGTCCGTGGGGCGTGGCCAGGAACACGATGTCCAGTCCGGCCAGCTGCTCGGTGTCGATCGCATCGAAGCGGCGGTCACCGGCGAGGTTGGGGAACAGCGCGCTCACCGGCTCACCCGCCTGCGAGTGCGCCGCCACCACGCTCATCTCGATGGCGGGATGGGCGCTCAGCAGGCGCACGAGCTCCACGCCTCCGTACCCGGAGGCGCCGACGATGCCGGCGCGATAGGCCACGGGTGCTCCTGGCTGTCTGGCTGGTGTGCCTGGCTGGGCTGCCTGGCTGGCGATGGACCCCCGGAGTATGCAGGTCAATGCAGGAAACTGCAAACCTCGTGCAGGCGGGCCCGTGGTGGCCGCGTCGATCGGTCAGGTCTGGGGAGGCTTGCGCAGCTTCTTGACCTCACCGCGCTGCTTCTTGGCCCGCAGCCGCCGTTCCTTCGAACCCCGGGTGGGCCGGGTGCGTCGGCGCTGCTTGGGCGGCTCGAGGGCCTCGCCCACCAACGTGCGGAACCGGGCCAGTACGGCTTCCCGGTTGCGGTGCTGGCTCTTGTGCTCGGAGCCGGTCAGGATCAGCACCCCGGCCGACGTCATCCGTGAACCCAGTCGCTCCACGACCCTGGCCCGCTGCGCCTCCGACAACGCCGAGGTGGCGGCGACGTCCCACCGCAGCTCGATCTTGGAGTCGGTGGTGTTCACGCTCTGGCCCCCGGGACCCCCGGCCTTGGCCGCGCGCAGGTCGAGCTCCGCCTCCGGAACGGAGACGCCGCGACCGAGCGGGATGTCAGGCATGCGGCTCATCGTAGAGGTGGGGTCCGGCCTCGGCGTCGTGCGACCGGCCGCAGCCCGCCCGGGCGCGCGGATTAGGCTCCGCGCCATGCCTACCTCCTTCGATCTCGAGACGTTCCTCGCACAGCCCCGTCTGGCGGGACTGTCGCTGTCCCCCGACGGGACCCGGCTGGTCGTGGGGGTGAGTACGCCGGCCCCCGACGACAAGCGCTACCGCAGCGCCCTGTGGTCGGTCGATCCGGCCGGCGAGCGCGCACCGCGACAGCTGACCCGTTCGGCGCCCGGCGAATCGGCTGCCGACCACCTCCCGGACGGCACGTTGCTGTTCGTCTCCGCCCGTCCCGACCCGGACACGACCCCCGACGGGGACCCCGCGGCGGCCCTGTGGGCCCTACCCGCGGCGGGCGGCGAGGCCCGACTGGTCTTCGCCCCGCCGGCGGGCGTGGGCGCCGTGTCGGTCGCGCGCACCAGTGGTGACGTCGTCGCGGCCGCGACGATCTTCCCGGGCGCCGAACGGCTCACCGACGACCGTGAGCGCCAGAAGGCCCGCACCGACGCCGGCGTCACCGCGCAGCTGTTCACCGACTACCCGATCCGGTCGTGGGACACCTACCTCGGCCCGCGGGAGCCCGGCCGGTGGGTGCTCACCGCCGAAGACCTGACCGAGCCCGGACCGCCCGCGCCACGCCCTCGCACACCCGCGACCGGTGACGACACCGACCGCGACACCGATCCGGCCCCCGATCGGGCCCCCGAACCCGACGCCGAAGCCGTCCCGGAGCCGGCGCTGTTGGCGCGCGGCGGCGGTCTGCTCGGCGCGGACGGGGACCTGACCCCCGACGGTGCCACCTACATCACCAGCTGGCGCCGCACGGGCGAGTCGAGTTCGCGCCAAAGGCCCTCCGACCTCGTCTCCGACCTGGTCGCCATCGACGTGGCCACCGGGGCGCGGCGCACGCTGGTCGCGGACGGCCGCAGCTACGCCGGGGCCGTGGTCTCCCCCGACGGCACCCGCGTGGTGTGCATCGCCGAGGACATCGGTGCCCCCGACCGCGTCGAGGACGACCACCTGATGCTGGTGGACCTGGTCGACGGCAGCGTGCGCGAGCTGGCCACCGACCTGGAGCTGTGGCCGACCAACCCCCGCTGGCTGCCCTCCGGCGAGGCGATCGTCTTCGAGGCCGACGACCACGGCCACCGCCCGGTCTTCCGCGTCGATCTCGACGGCGACGCGGTGACCCGACTGACCGGCGAGGGCGCCTACACCGATATCTGTGTGGCCCCCGACGGCGAGCAGCTCTACGCGCTGCACGCGACGATCGCGACCCCGCCCCGGCCGGTCCGCCTCGATGCCGCGAGCCCCGATCAGCAGCCGACCGTGCTGCGTTCCCCGGTTGGCGACGACCCGTCCGACGGGCGCGTCGAGCGCCTCACCGCGACGGCCGACGACGGTACGCCGATCGGCTCGTGGCTGGTGCTGCCGACCGGGCCCGACGCCGGCACGGGACCAGCGCCGCTGGTCGTGCTGATCCACGGCGGACCGCTGGGGTCCTGGAACACCTGGCATTGGCGCTGGAACCCGTTCGTGTTGGCCCAGCGCGGTTTCGCGGTCCTGCTGCCGGATCCGGCCCTGTCGACCGGCTACGGGCAGGATTTCATCGCCCGCGGCTGGGGGCGATGGGGTGCGGAGCCCTACACCGACCTGCTGGCCGCCATCGACGGCGCGGCCGCCCACGAGCACGTCGACGCCGAGCGCATCGCGGTCACCGGCGGATCGTTCGGTGGGTACATGGCCAACTGGATCGCCGGCCAGACCGACCGTTTCCGGTGCATCATCACCCACGCCTCGCTGTGGGCCCTGGAGGGGTTCCACGGCACCACCGATCTGGGGCTGATCTGGGAGCGCGAGTTCGGCGATCCCTACACCGACCCCTCCCGGTTCCGGGAACACTCCCCGCACCAGTACGTGGATCGGATCCGCACCCCGATGCTGGTCATCCACGGCGAACAGGACTACCGCGTACCGATCAGTGAGGCCCTCACGCTGTGGACCGACCTGTCGCGCCACGGCGTGGACGCGAGGTTCCTGTACTTCCCCGACGAGAACCACTGGATCCTCAAGCCGCAGAACTCTCGCCTGTGGTACGCGACGGTGCTGAGCTTCCTGGCCGAACACCTGCTGGACGAACCCTTCGAACGCCCCCGACTGCTGTGACGCGACCGTGCCGCGGCACGAACCCGTGGCCCACCACGGCTTCTGACCGCCGCCGCACCACCGGCCGCCACCCGCGGCGCCACCCGCGACAACACCCGCGGCTCACCACGGTTTCTGACCGGCCCGGCCCACCGGCCGCCACCCGCGCCTCCCCTCGCGACCGTACCCGTGGCTCACCACGGTTTCTGACCGGCCCGGCCCGCCGGCGGCCTGCCGGCGCGCACCCGCCCGCGGCGATCAGCGCCGATCAGCGGCGCAGGGTGGCGCCGATCGCCTCGGCCTCGGCAGCGATCCGCTCGATGACGCGCTCGGCATCCTCGTCGGTCAGCTGACGGTCCGGCGACTGCAACCGCAACCGGATCGCGACGCTGCGTGCGCCGTCGCCGACCTGGGCGCCGCGGTACTCGTCGAACCACCACAGCTCGTCCAGCAGCTCGCCGGCGCCGGCGCGAACGGCACGCTCCAGGGTCGTGTAGGGCACCTCGTCGTCGGCCACCAGGGCGACGTCGAGCGTCAGCGCCGGGTGGCGGACCAGACGCCGGGCGGTCACCGGAGGGTGGTCCGCGCGCGGGATCGCGAGCAGGAACGGTTCGAGCAGCAGCTCGGCGACCACGACCGGTTCGGGCAGATCGCGCCGCTCGGCCTCGTCGGGGTGCAGCTGGCCGACGATCCCGATCTCGTGTCCGCGCAGGTGCAGTGCCACCGTCCGGCCCGGGTGGAAGCCGTCACGTTCGACCGGCACGCGTCCGATCCCCCACCTCGGATCGTCGGGGGGCGAGAGCCGCAGGCCCACCTCGTCGACCACGGCCAGCAGGTCGTAGACCGACCAGCGATCACCGGTGTCGAGCCAGCCCCGACCGAGGCGTAGCCCCTGCGCCGCGAGCGCCAGGGTCCTCGGCTGGACCGGCAGCTGCTGGCCGTCGGGAGCCAGCCACCGCCATTCGCCATCGACCACGCCGTCGAGCGCCGCGGCCAGCGGATCGTCGACGGGCCGGAACAGCCGTCCGAGCTCGACCAGGGCCGTGCCGGGGCGGCCCTGACCGTGGTTGCGACGCAGCGCCTGCAGCAGCCCCTCCAGCAGCGAGGGACGCATCGCGGAGGCGTCCTTCGCGAGCGGGTTCGCGAGCTCGACCCGACCCGCGCTCGGCACGACACCGACGAAGGCGTCGGCACCGACGAACGGACGCGTCACGGCCTCGTGGAACCCGGCACCGAGGGCGATGTCGCGGGCTTCGCGCTCACGACGCTGTGCGGGGGTCAGCCCACCGGTGACGGTCAACGACGGCAGGGTCGCGGGGATCCGGTCGTAGCCGTGCAGGCGCGCGAGTTCCTCCGCCACGTCGGCCGGCCGTTGCAGGTCGCTGCGCCACGTCGGGGGCGTGACCACCAGGTGGTCGCCCTCGGTCCGGACGGTGCAGCCGGCGCGTTCGAGCAGGGCGCGCTGGGTGGCGGCGTCGAACTCCAACGCGAGCAGGGCGCGCATCCGGGCCGGCTCGATGGTGACGTCGTCGCGTCGTGCCCACTCCGGGGAG
>Ga0207421_10009078_pt1 | contig 10127 bp, 13 predicted proteins | sample SodLakKL_010_SED_4_FD_187542 | JGI IMG/M metagenome (GOLD analysis project Ga0207421, IMG submission 187542) | Alkaline sediment microbial communities from Lake Tanatar, Kulunda Steppe, Russia - 8KL_010_SED (SPAdes) (version 2) | ecosystem: Environmental > Aquatic > Non-marine Saline and...
ACTCCTTCAAACCTATTGTAAATCCCCTAGTGTATTATAATGTATTACAGGTTCTCTGCCCATTGTTTTTATATATCACTTGATTATAAAAGTATATATGGTAAAATGACAAAGGCAAGCAAGATTATCTGCAGAAACTAGTGCCGGTGTCTTGGTTGCATTCAACTTTGATGGAGCACACGGGGGTTGGTTATGATTAAAAGAACAATACTGGTGGCAGCTTTAATTTTCAGCCTGTTTTTTGTTATGGGTTGCGGGGACAATGAAACTCTTCCCGAGGAGGAAGATGGTATTTCGATCGAAGTAGCAAATAATACCGAAGAGCTCGTTATCGCTCATGCTGCATTTTTCGGAGAAGGTCTGGATGACTGGGGTGAAGATCTGCTCACAGATGAGATCATTGCGCCGGATGAAGTTTATACTTTTATTCTACCCGAAGGAGAATATGATCTATCACTTTTCAACCAGGATTTCTTTGTCATTAATTCGTATTTCGGTTTAACAGAGGATACCAGAATTGATATTGGCGGCGACGGCAGGGTGCCCATTTTAGTTCAAAACACCTCCGATTATAACTTGTTGTTATTTTACGCTTTCCCGGGTGGGCTTATAGATTTAGACTTTGATTTAAACGAAGATGATGAAATGCTTGAAGAAGAATGGGCTGGTATATGGGATGAAATACGGATAAATGAGGATTATTTGCAATATCAATTGCTTCATGAACGTGAAGCTGTAAGAGCCGAAAATGGTCGTCGCTTTTTCTTTTTAACACCCGGCAATTATGACTTTTTAATTATCAATGAGGAAGTGGAACCTTTCCTTGAGCTGGATATAGAGATTGAGGAAGAGGGTCCCAGGAAAGTAATAACAATAGATTAAATTGTCTTTAATGTAATACGCTTGATGCAAACCGGGCAGACATTTAATGTCTGCCTTTGTTTTTTATAAGGGAGCCCGGAAGTGTTTGCAGAGATGCATAAGTTCTGCTGTTTTAGATTCCAACAGCTGTCGGCTCCTGGCTATTGATTCTTCGAGGGAAAGCGGCCCATCGGCGATAGCAAAAGAAGCGGTGATTCCTTCCCTGCGAAAGAGATCAAGTCTGTCGTCAAGAGATCCAGCCAGGGCCAGCACGGGCACATCGTAACTTTTGGCTCTTCTGGCAGCTCCAACCGGCACTTTGCCATAAACTGATTGGCTGTCAAGCCTGCCTTCTCCCGTTATCAGGAGAGTGCAGTCTGGAAGGAGCTTATCTATCTCCAGGGTATCTAAAACCAGGTCTATTCCCGAGTGTAGTTTGGCCTCCAGGAAAGCGATCAATCCGGCTCCCAAACCTCCTGCCGCCCCGGCACCTGGAATAGAGTCAATACTAAATTCCAAATCTCTTTCTGCTATACGGGCAAAGTTAACCAGGGCCTGTTCGAGCTGTTCAACCATATCCGGTGTTGCGCCTTTTTGCAGTCCGTAGATATGCGAGGCGCCCTGTGGCCCGGTGAGGGGGTTGCTAACATCGCAGGCCACTTTGATATCTTTTCCATTCAGACGGGAATCGATTTCTGATATGTCGATTCTATCGAGCCGGATCAGTTCTGCTCCACCCGGTTTTAAATGCTGCCCCGATTTGTCCAGAAACTGTACTCCCAGGGCCCGGGCCATACCGGTTCCACCGTCATTGGTGGCGCTGCCGCCGATACCAATAATTAGTTCGGAACACTTCCGGTCAAGAGCAGCTTTTATTATTTCACCGGTCCCGTAAGTAGTCGTAATTGCCGGGTTCCTTAGTTCTTCGGGAATTAAAGTCAATCCCGAGGCGGAAGCCATTTCAATAACTGCTGTTTTGCCGCTGTTAATTATACCCCACCGGGCTTCAACTGATCTGCCGAGCGGGTCGGTCACCATCACAGTTTCGGTTGACCCGGCAGCGGCTTCAACCAGGGATTCAACAAGCCCTTCACCCCCATCTGAAAGGGGAAGCAGAGTCAGATCGGCAAGGGGAAAAACAGCTTTTATTCCCCGGGCAATACATTTTGCAGCTTCTACCGCGGTCATGCTGCCTTTAAATTTATCAGGGGCTATAATAATCATAGAAAGGTATTTCAACAAATACAAATTTTATCCTGCATTTGCAGACCAGGCAGCTGATTTATGTTATAATAGTATTGAAACTTAATATAAGCATATAATAAAATTAAGATTAATAAGAAGGAGGATAAACCATGTCTAATATAAGAATATTACCGTCAGCCCTGGAAAAAATGAAAAATACGGCAAAGCCTTATATTCTTTACCTGGCCTGTCGTGGCGGCTGAGCATGTTCATATGTGACTCCTGCCGTGCAAGCAGGCATACCAAAAGAAATTGATGATTACAATAAGGCTGAAGTGGAAGGAATACCTTTTTATATTCGCAAAGATCTGGCCGATCAGGTATTTGAAATAAAATGGGTTGGTTTTTGGATTATTGGTCAGTTTGTAGTAACTGAAAGGTAGAATTAAATAGCTGCTTCTGCTATCAAGCCAGATGATAACAAACTAAAGAAGGCTGTGAAAAATAATGGGGACAGGGTTTTAAACCCTGTCCCCTGTTGTAAGTCCTGGCACAGTTGCGGTTTCGCCAATAAGGTTGAAAAGATCGACAAAACTTATGCCCGAAGCATAAATACAGCCCTGAAGACAATATTAATAAACTATTGTAGCTTAAGCAGTGTCGGGCACAGCCTGAAATTCATCCTTGTCAGCGCCGCAGACCGGGCATTTCCATTCATCAGGTAATTGTTCAAAAGCTGTCCCCGGTTTTATTCCATTTTCAGGGTCACCTTTTGCCGGTTCATAAGTATAATCGCAGAGTTCGCATACATAATCTTGCATCTATTTATTCCTCCTTGTAAGGTTGCATTTGCCCCGGGGATGACGGGGTCCGGGGTCACTATATAAAAATAATAGATCATAGTCTTGCTCCCGTCAAACAGATTATTCTCACAAATCCTGTTTGCAGCCTCTACACACAGTATCTTTACTGGGTTATGATTAACTTAAGAAAGGAATGAGCACCTATGCGGGTTTGGGATATCCATCCGGGCTACCTGTCAAGGCAAAGCCTGCTTGGCCAACATGCCGAGATTCATGCCCTATCCACTGTTATTGCAGATGGAAAGAATGGATACGCCATGCATCCTGAAACTTTACGCTGGAAGGGGAGGTTGGGAAAGCTAAAAAGAAGCCACGATCTGACTATTTTAGAAATGGAACTCCGCGCTTTCAATCATTACAGTCCCTTGACTCTCTCTCTCGAAACTGACCGGGAAGATAACCCCACTTCTTGTGATCCAATTTATGTTGATCATCCCCTAAAGCAGGTCGCAATATTAAGCAAAAAGTATCTCGAAAGAGAACAAGCAGGACGTATCCCCCTGCCAAAAAACGGCTACGAATTTTGGGCCCATCACAAGTATTCGGTAATGGCCCGGGGTTATAATCATTACAAGGAAATACAGGCTTACTTCAGAAATAGAGATAGTTGTCCCTTAGAAGAATCGGGTGTGCTGATCGAAGAGATTATAAAACTGATGGAACTTCCTGTTATCGGACCCGCCCTGGCTAACGTTGCCGACCATATCTGGGGCTATTTTAAACATGAAGCTTCGAAAGCGGAAAAAGAGCGTTACCTGCGGAGGCAGCCAGACAACCTGCCTGCCCTGATTCCGTTTTTTTATGAACTTGCCAAAAAATATAAACGTGCTTACCTGCTCCACTCGACCATATTTGCCGATTTTACGGGAGCAGCAGAAATATATGATTCTACTGCAACACTTTAAATTTTATTATCCTGATAAACTTTTCAAATAGCTTTATCCGCTAGAGAAAAGGTTCGCTTCTCGCTCATATCAGGGCTTGTGTTTTACCCGGTTGCGAAGAGGTGCGGATTTTTGATAACTGGGAATAGCTTTCGGAGGCAGACTATTTCAAACTCAAACAGTTTCCGCTCCGCTTCTTTGCCCTTGTAGTTAACAGGTAGCAGGAGACTGGAATGTGGTTTTAGGGAAAGCAAATCTTCACCCTCCCTGGCCTTTAAAAATCGGAGGGTGAAGATTTGCTAGAGATTAAAACTTCTGAAATGCGTTCCTTGATGTATTACAGATCGGACAGTTATCGGGGATGGGATCCATTCCTACCCAACCGCAGACCGGGCACAGTTCAATTCCTTTATCTTCAATATCACTGCCACCGGCCACGGTTTCCTTCAATTCATTGAAAATACCACCATGCACTTTTTCTGCAGCATTGGCGTATTCAAAAGTTTGCAGTGCTTTCTTATCGCTTTCTGCTTCAGCAGCTTTTATAAAATCAGGATACATCTTGGTGAATTCATAGTTTTCACCTTCAGCTGCTGACTGCAGGTTTTCTAAGGTTTCGCCTATTTTACCTGCTATTTCAAAGTGCTTGAGGGCGTGGATGGTTTCTGCTTCGGCAATAGCCTGGAATAATCGAGCTACGTTTTTGAAGCCTTCCTTTTCGGCTTTACGGGAGAAAGCCAGGTATTTTCGGTTAGCCTGTGATTCTCCTGCAAAAGCAGCCATTAGATTTTCTTGTGTTTTCATATTTGTATCTCTCCTTGTTATAATATTTTCGCTGTTGCTTAACAGCGTAAAACCCTATTTCAATTATATTAAGTAATATCCTTTTTTCCAGGGTCCTCTAACCTGTTAATTTAAACTTGGGGATCAAAATGTACTTGACAATCGCGCTTTAATATCCTATTATTGTTATAGGAATTATATATAAAGTTTCTTGTTTTGTCAAGGGTTGAGGAAGGGATGATTAGATGAAAACGATTAATCTGGATTACGCCGCAGGTGCGCCGCTCGACAAGGCTGTCCTGGACAAAATGCTTCCTTTTTTTACGGAGTATTACGGGAACCCCTCCAGCGGTCACAGCCTGGGGGATAAACCGAGAAAAGCGATGGAGGAAGCCAGGCAAAATATAGCACTGCTAATCGGCGCCGATTCTAAGGATATAGTCTTTACCGCTTCTGCATCAGAAGCGAACAATCTGGCTGTTAAGGGGTTACTCAGGGCCGGAAAGAAGAAAGGCGACCATATTATAGCTTCTGCGGTTGAACATTTTTCCGTGTTGAATCAGCTGAAGAGCCTGCAAAAGGAAGGCTACAAGGTAACCCTGCTTCCGGTCGACAGTTACGGTACAGTTAATCCTGAACAGCTGGAAAAGGCGATTACCGATCAAACTATTCTGGTTTCGATCCAAACTGCAAACCCGGAAATCGGCACTATTCAACCTGTAGAAAAACTGTCTGCCCTGGCCCGTGAAAAAGAAATTCCCTTTCATACAGATGCCTCAGCTGCCGCCGGATGGGTAGATCTTGATGTTGAAAAAATGGGAGTCGATCTCCTTACACTGGCAGGCGATCAGTTTTACGGCCCCAAGGGGTCGGGTGCCCTCTATGTTCGTCGAGGAGTAAGGTTAATGCCCCTTATCGAGGGCGGTATTCAGGAAAGAGGACTGCGGGCCGGTACTGAAAATATTCCGGCAATAGTCGGGTTGGGTGAAGCGGCGAAAATAGCACGCGAAACATTAGAAGAGCGCTCAAAAAAGTTTGCGGCGCTCCGGGATGAGCTTAAGGAAAGTCTCTTTAACTCTATTCCGCACCTGCACTTAAACGGACATCCCGAAAACCGCCTCCCCCGCAACCTTCACTTTTCAGTTTCTTTTATAGAGGGAGAGGCTTTGCTGATGCGGCTCCAAATGGCGGGGATATATGTTTCGAGCGGATCGTCTTGCACCTCCCAGGCTTTAAAGTCTTCGCATGTTCTGACGGCACTCGGTTTGTCGCCCGAACTGGCCCAGGGGTCACTGCAGCTGACACTGGGGCCGGAGAGCAAAGCAGAAGATATCCCCTATATTACCGAACAACTGGGCGAGATTGCTGCCCTGCTTAGGAATATGTCTCCACTTTACCATCAATATCTGAAGGAGGAAAAAAGCAATGCCTGAGTATAGCGAAAAAGTAATGGATCATTTCACAAAACCACGCAATATCGGTGAAGTAAGTGATCCCAGCGGCGTTGGCGAAGTAGGAAATCCGGTATGCGGTGATATGATGAAATTTACAATTAAAGTTAAAGATAACCGGATCGAGGATGTTAAGTACTTTACTTTCGGATGTGGCGCAGCAATTGCCGTTTCAAGCATGGTTTCTGAAATGGCAAAAGGCAAAACCCTGGAAGAAGCCAAGAAGATAACCAACAAGCAGGTAGCCGAAGAACTGGGCGGCCTGCCCGGTAACAAGATGCATTGTTCCAACCTTGGTGCAGATGCCCTGCACAAGGCGATTGAAGATTACGAGGAAAAACAGAAGGTTTCGGCAGGGTAGAAACCTCATGAGATAAACAACCCAGGTTACTGATGTTTATGCACAGCAATTCTGAATGGGGAGGTTGAATAATGAATAATATGAACGCAGATGAGTCGAGATCCTGCAGTTGCCCCTTCTGTGATGAACCGATTTGTCCCGATCCCACAGACGGGCGCTACAGGTGCAAAAATGACGGTAAATTGCAAATCCACCAGGTTGATTGTATTGGTCTATATTGTCCGGTGCCGGTAATGCGCGCTAAAGAGGAAATAGATCTTTTGGAAGAAGGGAACCTGATGGAGCTGGTTGCAGATGACCCTGCATCGAAGGAAGATATTCCCCGCTGGGCTAAAAGAGCGGGTCACCAGCTGCTGACAATGCGGCAGGATGACGAAGAGTTTCATTACCTGATTCAAAAAGGACATTAGGAGGTTTTTAAAATGGCAGATTCAAAAAATATACTTTACGTGCAGACCAGCGGAACAGATACTCCGGAAAGGCTGTATTCACCGCTGATCCTGGCCCAGACAGCAAAAGCAATGGGTCAGGAAGCAACCGTTTATTTCTTAGGCCTGGGTCTGAAAAACCTGGTCAAAGGCGAAGCGGAAAAAGTTAAGATTGGAGAGTTTCCAACCCTCAGGGAGGTTATCCAGCAAACAGCTTCCCAGGGGATACAGATCATGGCCTGCCAGCAGAGCATGCAGCTCTTTGGAGGCGAGATCAAACCGGAGGATTTAATAGATGAAGCAACTGTGTCCGGAGCCGCCACCTTGAACGATTTGGCCCTGGATGCAGATGCAATCCTCACTTTTTAAAAAAAAATCTGCCGTTCGGAAGGATTTTTTTAAACCATGGCGAAGATAATTCGGCGTAGCATGGTAGGACGGCAGGGTAAGTGAATTATATCTGCCGGCCATTTGGCCGGTATTTTTTTGCCTGTCAATACTCCTAACCTGGAGTATTTCTTTTTGCCCTGACCGCAAATCTAGTTCTATTTGAGGAGGATGTTGTAATGAAGAAGAAACTATTTATTTTTATGCTGGCTGTTCTCCTGGTTGTTACTGCCGGTTGTGGTGAAGAGCCGATTGAAGAAGTTGCCGATCCTGAAGAGCCTGTTGATACTGTTGAAGAAGAAAATGGCGAAGTATTTGAATTTAACCTGGCCCATTTTTTCCCGGCCGGACATCCCGCTGAAACAGACCTGGTCCAGGGTTGGGCCGAGGCTTTAAATGAAGCCAGCGATGGTCGAATTGAAATAACCAGCTATCATAGCGGAACCCTGGTTGGTGCCGCTGACATATATGATGGAGTTGTTTCCGGGGCTGCCGATATCGGCCTTTCCGCATTTTTTTACACCAGGGGTCGTTTCCCGGTGCTGGAAGCTTTTGAACTGCCGGGCATTGTTTATGAGAGCTCCTATGCTGCCAGTAAAGTAGCCTGGGAAGGAATTAAGGAATTGGATCCTGATGAAGTGCAGGATACCGAGCTCATGTTTGTCCTGGCTACAGGACCAGGTGATTTGTTGACAACAGTTCCTGTTTATCAACTTGAAAATTTAAGCAGTCACCCGGATTTGAACAATAATCCAATGAGAATAAGGGCTGCCGGCTTAAGTGCCGATACTCTGTCCCTGCTGGAAGCCTCACCGGAAGCAATGCCTATGGGTGAAGCTTATGAAGCTCTGCAGAGGGGGCTGGTTGACGGAAACCTGGCACCGGTAGAAGTCTTGAAGGGCTGGAATCATGCTGAAGTCACTGATTATGTAACCAAAACTCCTTTTCTTTATAATGCAATATTTTTTGTAACCATGAACCAGGAAAAATGGGCTGCCCTTCCTGCAGATCTGCAGGAGATCATTTTAGATGTTAACGAGCAGTTTTTTGAAGAGGTTGCTGCCGGGCTCTGGGATGCCCAGAATGAAGAAGCGCTTTCCTGGGCTGTAGAAGAAATGGAAATGGAAATAATTGAGCTTGATGAACAGGAAAAACAGCGTTGGATTGAACGGGTTGAGCCTATCCAGGAGGATTTTATCGAGCGGATGAACCAGCTGGGTCTGCCCGGTGAAGATATTGTTGATACCGTGCGCAGGCTGGCGGAGCAGTACTAGAAAAACAGGATTCAGAATAATAGATAGGATTCAGTATTCAGGATATAGAATGGAAAAGCGGAAGAAATAATAAACCAGGAAAAAAGGATGTATAAAGATGCAGTTGTTTGAAGCAATGGTTGCAAAACTTAGCCGTGCAATTGATTTTATTGCCGGGATTACCCTGGCTGGAACAGCATTGTTGATTGTTAGCAACATCCTTGGTCGAGCTATACTGGGCATATCTATTCTCGGTACCTATGAAATGGTTGGTTTTTTAACGGCGGCAGTGGTCAGCCTTTCCCTGGCCCGCTGTGCGCTTGAAAACGGACATATTGCTGTTGGTATATTTGTTGATCGCCTGCCGGAAAAAGCCCGGCGGGCGATCGGCCTGCTGGCCGGAGTTCCAATCCTGGTTTTTCTCGGTTTTATCAGCTATAACCTGGCTGCCTATGCTGCCAGAACTGCCGCAACCGGGGCAGTCTCTTCTACCATACAACTGCCTTACTATCCATTTATATACCTGGTTGCCCTGGGGTTTTTTATGCTTACTTTAACCCTTCTTCTGAAGATAATAAAAATGGCACGCGGCGGTGAGCAGTGGTGAACCCGACAACAGTTGGCTTTATAGGTATTGCTGTTTTCTTTCTGTTAATTGCTCTCAAGGTGCCAATTGCCTATGCCATGGCCCTGGTCGGGCTGGCCGGTTTTGGATTTCTAACATCAGGCACGGCAGCCCTCTCCATGGTGCCGACAGAACTTTTCTCAACCTTTTCCAGCTATTCATTAAGTGTAATTCCCATGTTTATATTGATGGGTTTTCTCGCCTTCCATGCCGGGATAGGAGCCAGGCTTTACGATCTTGCCTATAAGCTGGTCGGCCATCTGCCGGGTGGATTGGCAATAGCTACCCAGGCTACATGCGCCCTTTTTGGTGCTGTCTGCGGTTCGAATACCGCGACAGCAGCTACTATCGGGGCTATTGCCCTGCCCGAGATGAAGAAATACAATTACAGTCCTTCGCTATCCACGGCCAGCGTTGCGGCAGGTGGGGCTTTAGGAGTCCTGATCCCGCCGAGCGTTATTTTCATTGTTTATGCCATATCAGCAGAAGAATCGGTGGGGCGTCTTTTTCTGGCCGGTATTATTCCCGGTTTTATGCTGATGTCCTTTTACATGCTCGCTATTTACATTATAGCCCGTCGCGATCCTACACTCGGACCGGCCGGCCCGAAAGCAAGCTGGAAAGAACGCTTCCACGCTTTAGGCGGCGGCTTGCTAGAAGTCATGATCATCTTTGCCATTTCCCTGGGCGGTCTCTTTGCGGGCTGGTTTATGCCCACGGAAGCTGGTGCGGTCGGTGTGGCAGGGGTATTCCTGGTTACGGCTGCCAAGGGCGGAATAAACCTTCATATAATAAAAAGGTCGCTTTCTGATACTACCCGGACAACAGCCATGATCATGCTCCTGGTTGCTGCAGCGGTTATTTTTGGTCGTTTCATTGCTATTAGCAGAATACCGTTTGCCCTGGCTGACTGGGCTGCTGCCCTTGACCTGCCCGCGTTTGCTGTTATAGCCCTGATTTTACTGATCTACCTGATCCTGGGCTGCTTTATCGATGCCCTGGCCCTGATATTGTTGACTATTCCGATCTTTCTCCCCGTGGCGGTT
>Ga0207421_10009079_pt1 | contig 10127 bp, 6 predicted proteins | sample SodLakKL_010_SED_4_FD_187542 | JGI IMG/M metagenome (GOLD analysis project Ga0207421, IMG submission 187542) | Alkaline sediment microbial communities from Lake Tanatar, Kulunda Steppe, Russia - 8KL_010_SED (SPAdes) (version 2) | ecosystem: Environmental > Aquatic > Non-marine Saline and...
TCACTATTTTTCTCTTTACAGTAAAATCAAAAATAAGTGACAAAAGCCGGTGAACCGTAGATCGCTTTGTCACTTATCATTTTCCTGCTCAAGCAGCCTTGATGCTTTAGGAAACAAATTCAACAACACTACCTGCGCTTTGAATTGTCAGGAATTCTGGACGTTTCGCTGGCCAGGTTAAAACCGGAAAAACAGGTAAACTTTAACATCTTTTTCAAGTCCGCTTCACTAATTAGTTCTTCCTGTTTTTTTCCAATTTGCAACTGCAGCCTGCTTGCCCGTCGGCTCATCCGATTGATTAACCGGGTAAAGGCATTGGTCGTCTTGCGGGAAGAAAAGTTCAACTCTTCGGTATCTACAACCAGGCGCAAGCACCGGTCCGGGATTAATTCTTTCAAGGTGCGATTTAATTGAGCCAGGTTCATCTTATTTAGAAATCCCTGCAGTTTAACATAGTAAGTACCCCGGTCTTCCGCAGCTAAAACACGGAGCACCTCTTCTACTTTATCATCCCTTCCTGTCGCACCCAGCACCTTGACTTCCACCATTTCTTCACCGGTTTCTTTGGCCTCCTGCAGGCGCCCTAAGACCTGTTTATACCAGCTATAATAGGAAGACAGGCGATTTACCAATATATTGCCAATGCCGCGGTAGTAGACCGATTGCCAACCAGTTAAAAAAGTGTTCTGCAGGGAGTTCTTGAGAGAGTAAAACCGGCGATATGCATGGTACATTCCTTCCTGCAACTCCTCGGGGGACATCTTGGCCGGCTGAAAGACCACGTGCATACCGTCGTAAAGTTCCCAGTCCCGGGTCAATAAACGCCCTTCCTGTTCCATCTGCCGGTAAAGCGCTGTGCCAGGCAGTGGAGTAAGGACCATAAACTGAACTGAATCAATACGTGTCTCCAGGGCAAATTCTGCCGTTTCCCGGATAGTATCCACTGTATCACTGTCGCTTCCCAGAACAAACATTCCGTGAACCCGGACGCGGTATTCATGGAAACGACGAATCGATTCTTTTATATCCTCAACGCTCTGCTTTTTCTGATAAGCTTCCAAGGTTTCGGGGTTGATCGATTCCAGCCCAATATAGGCAATATTTCCACCTGTACGTTGCATTAACTCCAAAAGCTCATCATCGCGGGATGATTCCACTCGAAACTGGGCTCCCCATCCCCTGAGCTTAATCTTGCGGTCCAATATGCCCTGCAGCATTTCTTTGGTATGCCTGGGATGGGCGGCAAAGTTATCATCACAGAAAAAAATGCTTTTGCCATGGTAGCGCGAAAGTTCATCCAGGACCAAATCCACACTGCGATAACGATACTGGCGACCAAACATCTGGGTAACGCAACAAAAAGTGCAATCAAAGGGACATCCCCTGGAAGTGGCCACGGGAATTGCCTGAAGATGCTTCTTTAACGGGCTTCCCTGAACAAAAAGATCCAGATCAGGAATAGGCAGTTCGTCCATGGTAACCCAACAATCCTGATCCGGGTTATGTCTGATTTCGCCATCTTTCCAGTACGACACTCCTGAAACATCCACCGGTTCTTCTCCTTTGGCCAGGCAGTTCACCAGTGCTGGAAAGGTAAAGTCTGCCTCTCCCCTGGCTACATAATCAGCATGCTGAATTGCCTCTTCCAGCATCAGGGAAGCATGAATGCCCCCAATAACCACGGGGATACCACGGGAACGCAAGAATCCTGCAACCCGGTAAGAATCTGTACTGGTCACGCTAATAGTGGAAAGACCTACCAGGTCTGCCTGGAGGATCTCGTTCCATTTCAGCTTCTCAACTGTATCGGCATACAACGATACATCATAACCAGCATTTCGCAGTTGTGATCCCATTGTGGGAAGTCCCAGGCGGGGCATCTTGGAAACTTCAAAAACGTTCCCGGCCTTGCATTTTAATTCTATTAAAGCAATTTTTTTCATGTGAATTTACCTTTCAACTAAGTTTTAATCCTGACCGTATTATTTCCTTAATGCGGTGAGCTAACCATGTAGAGATTGTTCGACAATAAAGAAGGCATAAAACAGGCACACCGAAAAGTGAGAAAAATAATCCCGGTCTAGTTGAGGAACTTTGACCTTGCTTTGAAGGGAAAAGGTTCCATCTTTGTTATACCCCATTATACTCCCTTAAGGGCAGGAAAGCAAACCATAATTACCAATTGCTGTTTTCAACAAACCAGACTAGATCAGCTTAAAGAGCATCAAATACCCCAAGCCCAATAGAAAACAAACCGCACTTAACAAGGCCACGGCTACAACTTTCTCCCATTTGTCTTTCTGCTTTTGTTTGCCCAAGCACTCCGGGCAAAGAACCATTCTCTTGTAACTAAGGAGAGGAAACTGGGCCAGTGAATAACCCATCCTGACCAGGTGAGAGGCTCCCTGACCCGCTTCTATTTCCGCACGACACCCCTGGCACCTACTGTTTTCCACAATAAGCCTCTTTCAGATTCAAAATTAACGACAATTCACAAATTTCCTTCATATTATTAATTCTACAGACCATCTCCCAATCCTGCAAGAAAAGAATAAATTCATAGCAAAATGCTTCCTTAAAGCCCATTTATTAATGTGTCTGCTTTTAAAGCAGGCCAAGCAACTTCCAGTACCAGATCGATGGCAGGACACCCAGGGAAACAGAAATTACAAATCCTGCCCCATAAAGGGCCAGATGGCCTTCAGACCAGCCCTGGTTTTCCAAAATATTGCTGGATATGATGGCAAAAGGAGACATGTAATGCATAACCGTAAAACACTGGATAACCCCGCTTAAAAAGCACAGCACTACAGGATGGATTCCCAAAGCATTCAGGGAGGGAGCAAAAGCCATTAACAGGGTTAAAGTAGGCAACCCCCAGGCCACATCGACAAATCGAACCAGGAAAACAAATAACAGCATGGAAAAAACGAAAACATAAATCTGCGCCGCCATACCACTTACCAAGGGTTTAAGCCCCTCTGTAAGGTGGGAGATCAGCCCAATATTTTCAAGCACCGTGGGTATTGACATTATGGAGCCAATAAATAGGACAACATCCCAATTGACGCCTGCTGAAATAGATTTAACGGACAGGGTGCCAAACAAAAAAAGCAGGAAAACCGTCAGGGAAGTAATGGTTACAGACTCCAAGCCATGCAGTGGGGTAGTCAAATACCCCAAAAAACAAAGGGCCAGGATAATCCCGGCATAGATCTCTTCCCGGGATACCGGCCCCGGAGATATTTTACCATATGTATTTTCACTGCCTGTCCCTGGAAAACGAGGTCGAAAAACAAGAAAAAGATATATCAGTAAAAATATCGTAATGATCCCCCAGGGTATGATCAGGGCCTGGGTATAACCGACCCAATCCAGGTCCAGGCGCAGTTCCCGGGGCAGAAGACCCATATTGATTGGGCCCACCAGGCTTCCGGTCAACCAGCCGTTTCCTGGTATTAAAATCGCCGTATAGGCCACCAGGGAAATAAAAGCTGCTTCCCTGGAGCGTCCGGGCAGCTGCAGCGCCCTGATAATTCCCAGGACGATGGGCATGATAATGGCGATACGCACTGTAATGGAAGGAGTAAGCATGGAAAAAACAATCCCAATCAGCATTAGCCCAAGGGCAGTCCGGGTGATGTTCCCTTGAAAGCGATCCAGGACCAGGGCTGTCAAGCGAACTCCCAAACCTGTCTCCTGGATAACATGCCCAAAAAGAAATGCCGGGATAATAATCCAGACTGCCGATGAAGTAAACCCCGCAAACACATCCTGGTAAGGAAGTCCACCGACCAATAAAAGGCCCATCATTAACATTCCGGCCACACCCCGGGGCAGGCGAGCTGGAAATACCATCCAGGCAGCCAGGGCAAAAATCACGCAACCAAGGGCCCAGTGCCCCGAAGGAGTCAATACTTCCACGGGATGCAGACGGGATACGAAGCCGAAAGCCAGGACCGCCACCAATGCCAGGACAAGCCATTTGGACAGTTCTTTTTTATGTTGCTGAAATCTTTTATCCATAAATTGATTATATCATAATTAATAATCACTCGATATTTCCAAACTGCCTGAATAAGTTTATTCTCCAGCATACTTGACCATTCAAAAGCTTAAGGGTCTAATGACTTGTTGGAAACAAGGAGCAGAACTGACATTTCGACCGGCACCAATATATTTCCAGTTATTATTTCATTTATTCCTCTATATTATCTGTCTCCAGTCGTTCCATTTCTTTAAAGGAAAGCACCCTGTTGGGGTCTAGCAATAACACAATGCGTTCACCAGATTTACCCATTCCCTTCAGGTGTTCTGTCTTAACATCCTCAACAAATTCCTGGTCTATCATTTGAATGTCTTCCTCGTTAAAGCTTATAATGTCGGAAACCCGATCTACAATCATACCCAAGGTCTTGTAATGTACTTCGATGATCACTATTACCGTAAAATCGTCGTATTCCTGCTGGGGCAGGTTAAATTTATGGTGCATGTCAATAACTGGGATTACCTTGCCCCGAAAATTAATCACACCTTTAATCACCGGGTTAGCATTGGCAACCCGGGTAGGTTTGCTATAGCGCACGATTTCCTGTACCAGCATAATATCGACACCATATTCTTCGTCACCAATGCGAAAAGTAATATACTGATTCTCCATAGAACCGCTATCAAACTGACCATTTATCTTTTCTAGATTGGTTCCTCTTCGCTGATCTTCAGTCAACATGTTTCGCCTCCTTTGCCCCAGAGAACTTTAAAAATGTTCAAATTCGTCTTGATCTACCTGAAACTCATCTTCAGTTGTAGAACTATTGTTCTTTCGTTGTTTTTCCACAGCTAGCTTTCCGTTATAGCCTGTTTTTTCATCCTCTGAAAGCTTAAAAAAGCTAACCTGCTCAGATAACTCTACTGCCTCAGCGTTCATGTTTTCACTGGAGCTGGCGATTTCTTCCACTAATGAAGCGTTCTGCTGTGTGACCTGGTTTAGTTCTTCTATGGCTGTTCGTATTTCACTGGCCGCGGTAGACTGTTCGCCTAAGGAGGCAGCAATTTCTCCAACTACATCGCTAGTCTTTTGCGTGTTTTCAACAATTTCATTTAGCACTCTTTCTGTATTACCCATTAACTCGTTTCCTCGCTCAACTCGTGTAATGCTATCATTTATAAGTTTTTCGATCTCCTTAGCCGACTCGGCAGAACGCCCGGCCAGGTTTCGCACTTCTGCAGCTACCACGGCAAAGCCGCGGCCTTGTTCACCAGCTCGAGCCGCCTCTACAGCGGCATTTAAGGCCAACAAATTGGTCTGGAAGGCAATATCGTTGACGGTGGAAATAATCTCGGATATTTCTTGACTGCCCCTGGTAATCTCGGTCATAGCACCCTGCAGCTCCTGGACTACTTCTCCTCCACGATGTACACTCTCCATGGTTCCCCTGGAAAGATTATCCGCTTCAGAAGCATTTGAAGCTGAGCTTTCCAAAGACGAAGTAATTTCTTCTATTGTGGAGGATACTTCCTCTAAAGAAGATGCCTGCTCTTCCGTTCTCTGGGATAGGTCTTGGTTTCCAGAGGAAATCTCCGCTGAAGCGCCGGAAACGTTATTGGATGCATCCTGAACACGAGATAAAGTCTCGCTCAGCGCACCTATAGTGTTGTTCAAGTTATCAGCCATCAATCCAATTTCATCACGAGTTTTTATATCTGTGGTCACGGTAAAATCACCGTTTGCCAATTCGAGAGTCATGTCGCTTACTTTCTGCACAGGACGCACAATAGAAATGGCCACCATAAAGGCGATAACTGCGACCACAACACCAGAAATACTGATAAGCGGAATAATCATGCTTCGCAGGTCTATCACCCCTGCAAATGCCTCTGCTTCATCAATTTCCACAATCAATCCCGCAGGATGATCGCCCAATGGAACAACCTCCATAGTCCCCAGCACAGGGTTGCCTATATAGTCAGGATATACATCTTGCGCTTCAAAATCCCAATCACCTTCCCTGATAGAACTAGAAAGCAGTTCCACCGCTCGCGTATTGATGCTTTGCTGCAATGCTGAATCCTGGGTGTATTCACCCAAACGAGTCTCCGTAAGCAATAACCCCTCTGCATCAATGAGGTAAGAATCCCCAGAATCTCCGACTCCACCAACACCTGCGTGGACAATGTTATTGATCATTTGCTGGTCAAACTGAAGGTTTACAGTGCCTATCACTGTCCCAGAGCGACCTTCACTGTACACTGGTGCAGTAACCACCATAACATTGTCGTTAATTATATCCGAATAAAAAAGTTCCGACCAGGAAACATTCCCTTCCAGGGCATTCTGGACATACTCACGGTCCAGGAGGTCAGCATTCCAGACCTCATCGTCTGTAGCATAGACCGCAACGCCGTCCGAATCGGTGATAAAAAAGGATGCATAGCCATATTCATCCAATACAGCGGAAGCTATATCGTCCAGGATCTCTAATCGTTCCTGCCAGAGTGGATCATCAACCTCATCAACCTGCTCAAGGATGTTGAGGCTTTGATAAATATCCCTAGAGGTAGCCAGGACAACTGCATCGCCTTCTCGTTCAACAAAATAATCATCCATCTGAGCTTCAATCAAATCCGCTAATAAGTCTAGTTTTAAAAAAGCTTCTTCCCGAATTTCATCCTGGGCACTGTTGTAAGAAAGGAAGCCGACTACAGTCATGGGTAGCAACCCAACCAGTAAGAACAGTGCAATTAATTTGTACTTTAAGCTCATTCTCTTAAACATGATTTGCCTCCTTTAAATATAACATCATCTAAATAACATCAATTACCTTATGCATCACTGCATAAATATATTTTTTTATGCAGTATTTCCTGCAACCCAAGGGCCTAAAGCTAGCAAAAAGAAAAGAGCATGTTGATCCTCAAGGTGTTGACTACTTTTTTAAAGTAGTGGCATTTTCTATAGCCAGGCAGAGCTCTTCCCGATCAATTGGTTTACTGACATAACTGTCCATGCCGGCTGCAATGAACTGTTCCTGGTCGCCGTGCATTGCGTGTGCGGTCATGGCGATGATTGGAGTATATTCTCCGGTCTCTTTTTCCTTATCACGTATGTGCTTAGTGGCTTCCAGCCCGTCCATCTCGGGCATTTGAATGTCCATAAGCACCAAATCGAAAGATCTCTCAGCCAGCTTTTCCAGGGCCTCACGTCCATTAAAAACAACGGTTACTTCCCATCCTTTTTGCTGCAGCAGAGTAGCAGCTAATTTCTGATTCATTGGCTTGTCTTCTACCAACAAGATATGCAAATCATTCGTCTTTACTGAAGAGCTCTTCTCTGCAGAACTCGATTGCCGGTCTGAAGGATGCAAGTCATACTTCAAATTATTGCCGGAAAAGAACTCACAAATGCTTTTAAATAGTTCCGACTGTTTGATAGGTTTGAGCAAATATCTATCTACCCCTGCTTCCCTGCAAAGAGCTGTGCTTTTCTGTAAATCTACAGAAGAAAGCATGATAATCAATCTTGCTTCCAACTGTAGTTCTCCGCGAACCTGTTCAGCAACCTGAAAACCGTCCATTTTGGGCATCTGCTGGTCAACTAATACCAGGTCAAAGGGCTGTTGCTGTTGCGCAGCTTTTTGCAGTTTATCCAGCCCCTGCAGGCCGCTGGAGGCCACCTCCACGCTTAACCCCCATTGTTTAAGTAATTTTTCCATCATCAAGAGACTTGACTGATTATCATCGATAACCAATGTTTTTATCTTTTCACACTGTGCTGGGAACAACATGCTTGCCTGGCCAGGGAAAGCATTAGCTTCTGCCTTTAATTGCAGCGGAATGATGAAAGTAAAAGTACTACCTCGGCCTTCTACGCTTTCTACCTCAATAGAGCCACACATTAAGTCAACCAGTTTTTTGGAGATGGCAAGCCCCAGGCCCGTTCCTTGGTGATTGCGGGTTATAGAGTTATCAAGCTGGCTGAAGCTTTCAAACAAAAGATCAAGTTTTTCTTCAGGCATCCCTATCCCTGTATCCCGCACTGAAAATTTTAGATCCACCGTATGTGAATCTCCCTGTGCCTTTTCCACACGCTCTACAGTAAGCATGACTTCACCTTGTTCTGTAAATTTTATGGCATTACCCAGGAGATTGGTTAAAACCTGCCTGATACGGGCCGGATCACCGCACAAAACTCGTGGAACATCATCGTCGATCTCGTAAAGCAGTTCCAGGTTTTTGTTTTGTGCCGGCAGGGCAAAGGCAAATACTGTTTTCTCCACCAAAGGAATAAGCTCAAAAGAAGTATCTTCTAACTCTAGCCGTCCTGCTTCAATCTTAGAAAAGTCCAAAATATCGTTAATAATGGTCAAGAGAAAATCCGCAGACTCTTTAACCATCTCCGCAAACTCCTGTTGTTCCGGCTCTAATCCGGCATTGCAAAGCAGATCTGACATACCAACGATTACGTTCATCGGTGTGCGGATTTCATGGCTCATATTGGCTAAAAACTCGCTTTTTGCTTGATCAGCGGCCTCTGCTTTAGCTTTTGCTTCCTCAAGTTGTTCCAATATCTTTTTCTGCTCCGTTATGTCGATAATAACACCATCAAGGTACCTTAACTGCCCCGTTATGTCGAATAATCCCTGCCCGTTTTCACGTACCCATCTTATTGCACCATCTTTGTTAAAGATTTTATAGCGAACTACATAAGGTTCCTGGAGCGCTGTTTTCTCCTGAATGGTCTTTTCTACCATTTCACAGTCTTCAGGGTGAATGATGCTGGCAAAGGCCCGTTCTTTATTAATAAAGTCTTCCGGGGGATAACCGCTCAACTCTTCGATGTCAGCACTTAAAAAGATCATGTTCCAATCCGGAGAGCACACACACCGGAAAATAACTCCAGGTATGTTAGAAACAAGGTTGTAAAACCTTGCTTCGCCCTCCTGAATTCTTAGCTCAGCTTTTTTACTCTCTGTGATATCGCGAATAAAAGTGGCAAAATATCCAGGCTCATCGCTGTAAGCCGTAACTTCGTACCAACGGTCCAAAGACTCAAAGTGCTTTTCAAAGCGTGCGTTTACTCCCGTAATAGCTACCCGGGAATACATGCTCAGCCAGTCAAGACCTGATGCTTTGATTTCTGGGAAAACCTCTGTCACCTTCATCCCCACAACCTTGTCCCTGGTAAAGCCAGTCATTTCTTCAAAAGCGGGGTTCACTTGAAGAAAGATATGATCTACGGGGTTATCAAAGCTGTCAACTACCAACTGATGGTAAGCAAACGGATCTGGCATGTTTTCCATAAGCAGTCGATACCTGTCTTTGTCTGAAAGCATATGCTTTCCTCCTGCCTGGCTATTATTGCCCTTGATATTTAAAACAAAAACCCTTTTCTCTGAACAGCTTGACGCAGGCATCAACAATATCTGAATCATAGGCTGCTCCCTTTTTCTGCTGGATTTCCTCCAGGGCCTGCCCAGTCCCCAGGGCCGGCCGGTAGGGTCTGTGGGAAGACATGGCCTCTACAGCGTCAGCTACACCCAGTATTTTTGCCTCAAGCTGTATCTGACCGTTTTTCAAACCAAAGGGGTATCCTGAGCCATCGATTCGTTCATGGTGCTGGACAATGATTTGAGAAATAGGCCAGGGAAAATCAATTTCTTCCATAATTTCTTCTCCAATCAACGGATGGTTCTTAATGATACCAAATTCGAACTCATTTATTTTCCCCGGCTTGCTTAGAATTTCAGCCGGCACATTTATTTTTCCAATATCATGAATCTGTGAGGCCAACCTTACGCTATCGACTTTTTCACTTGAAAGTCCAATTTCCCGGGCAATGGCACTAGAAAGCTCAGCAACCCTTACCTGGTGACCGGCTGTGTATGGGTCTCTTTTTTTTATAATTTTTGATATGGTACATATAATCCCTTCCGTGGTTTGCTCTAGCACTTGAAAGGTATCTTTAAGTTTTTCTTCAGACTTTTTAAATTTTGTAATATCACGGATCGTTTCAATTGCACCTACAATATCTCCCTTTTCATCGAAAATGGGAGAGGCTTTCACCCAGTGATAAGCTAAATCCTGTTTGCTTAAATGATCAACCACCAGTTCACAGGATAGGGTGCTGC
>Ga0207421_10009080_pt1 | contig 10126 bp, 6 predicted proteins | sample SodLakKL_010_SED_4_FD_187542 | JGI IMG/M metagenome (GOLD analysis project Ga0207421, IMG submission 187542) | Alkaline sediment microbial communities from Lake Tanatar, Kulunda Steppe, Russia - 8KL_010_SED (SPAdes) (version 2) | ecosystem: Environmental > Aquatic > Non-marine Saline and...
GTCTCCATCCATCACCGCCTGGATATTGCCCACCTCTACGCCCGTCCGGTGGTCTTTGATTAGTGAATAAGGGTGAAAGACGTATGAGCGAATCTGGCTACCCCAGGCAATTTCTTTCTGCTCACCTCGCAGAGCATCAATGGCTTTGCGCTGCTCCTGCTGGGCCCGGTCAGCCAGCTTGCCCAGCAGAACCTTCATGGCCCTATCCTTATTACTATGCTGGGAGCGTTCACTTTGGCATTGGACCACCAAGCCTGTAGGCAGGTGCGTAATCCGAACGGCGGAATCCGTTGTATTCACGTGCTGCCCTCCAGCTCCCTGCGAGCGGAAGGTATCGATCCTTAAATCATCGGGATTCACCTGGACATCCACGCCTTCTTCCACTTCCGGCAGCACGTCCACGGAAGCAAAAGAGGTATGCCTGCGCCCGCCAGTGTCAAAGGGGGAAATGCGGACCAACCGGTGGACTCCTCGTTCAACCTGGAGATAGCCATAGGCTTTCTCTCCCTGAACCAGAAAGGTAACACTTTTGATCCCCGCTTCATCTCCCGGCAGCAGATCGAGAATCTCCACTGAATATTTTTTTTTCTCTGCCCACTTGGAGTACATGCGCAGGAGCATTTCCGTCCAGTCCTGGGCTTCCAATCCACCGGCCCCTGGATGCAGGGCTACAATGGCATTGCGTTCATCGTATCGCCCCTGGAACAGCCTGGCCACTTCTTCATCATCCAGGGATGATTTCACCGCCTCTTGTAACGTGCTGGCTTCTGCCAGCAGTTCACGGCTTTCCTGTTCATTCTCGGTCTCATCACACATCTGCAGGAGGGCTTCCCAGTCGTCCAGCTGCCTGGCCACTTCTTCAAACTCTTTTACCTGCTCCTGCAACCGTCCCAACCGCTGCATTTTTTTCTGGGCTCCTTCAGGGTGATTCCAGAAGTCGGGTTCGCTGGCTTCTTCCTGCAGTTTTTTGATTTCTTCTTTCAGGCTGTCGGGGTCAAAGAGACTGCCTCCAGTCCTCCAGCCTTTTTTTCTGCCGGGTCCAATCTTCCTTTAAATCAATAAGCATCCGATTTCTCCTCCCTACGATAATTATCACTTCAGCCCTTTAACAGCCAAGTCCCGGTTATATTCCCCGCTCTAACCAAAAAAGGACTTTTCCGCCTATTCTCCCTTGCCGCAGCACTTTTTATACTTTGTACCACTGCCACAGGGACAGGGAGCATTGCGCCCCACCTTGTGCACCTTTACCGGTTCTTTGCGGGAGCTCTCCGCTGCCTGTTCCTGGCCTCCCCTGCTTTCCGCCATAGCGCCTCCCACCTGGGCCCGACCTTCTTGACGGGGCGCGACCACCTGCTGGCGCTGGGGGGCTTCGGTCACCTTGACCCGGAAAAGTATCCGGATGACATCTTCCCGGATGGAACGGATCATTTCATGGAACATGTCATGGGATTCCTTTTTATATTCCACCAGGGGATTTTGCTGTCCGTAGCTTCGCAGCCCTACTCCCTGGCGGAGATCATGCATGGCATCAATGTGGTCCATCCATTTGCGATCTACATCGCGGAGCAGGATGACCCGCTCCAGTTCCCTGATGGTCTCCAGACCCAGTTCCTCTTCCCGCCTGGCGTATAGTTCCTGCGCCTTTTCCAGCAGCAGTTCCCTGATTTCCTCGTGGGTCAGCTCCTGCAGCTCTTCCGCGGAAACAGTGCCGGGAAGGAAGAAAGTCCGCTCCAGGTAATCCACCAACCCTGCCAGGTTCCAGTAATCCTCATCCAGGCTCCTGTCAGCATACTGGGACATGGCTTCGTCGATAAGATCTTCGATCATCTTCAAAATGTTTTCCCGCAGGTTTTCTCCTTCCAAAACCTGGCGGCGCTGCTTGTAGATAATCTCCCGCTGCTGGTTCAGGACATCATCGTATTCCAGGATGTGCTTACGAATCTCAAAGTTGCGGTTTTCCACCTTTTTCTGGGCATTTTCAATGGCCCTGCTGATCATATTGTGCTCTACGGGCACATTTTCTTCCATGCCCAGCCGCTCCATGATGGACCGGGTGCTATCAGACCCAAACAGGCGCATCAGTTCATCTTCCATGGAAACAAAAAACTGGGAGGAACCGGGATCTCCCTGCCGACCGGAGCGTCCCCGGAGCTGGTTGTCGATACGGCGGGATTCATGGCGCTCGGTACCGATGATGTGCAGGCCGCCCAGTTCCACCACCCGGTCGTGGCGTTCCTGCCAGCGGCGCTTGATTTCCTCTATTCGGGCCTGCTTTTCTTCCGGTGTCATCTCCGGGTTGTTGCGGATTTCATCTATTTCCGGGTCGGGGTTGCCGCCCAACACGATATCGGTTCCCCTGCCGGCCATATTGGTCGCAATGGTCACGGCACCTTCCTGGCCCGCCTGGGCCACGATCTCGGCTTCTTTCTCATGATGCTTGGCATTAAGCACATGGTGGCGGATGCCCCGCTTGGAGAGCATCCGGCTCAACAGCTCGGAACGCTCAATGGAAATGGTCCCCACCAGCATAGGCTGCCCCGCTTCATGGCGCCTGGCGATTTCTTCCACCACGGCATCCAACTTGGCCCGCTCTGTCTGGTAGATGACATCGGGCAGATCCTCCCGGATCATCTCTTCGTTGGTCGGGATTACCACCACGTCCATGGAATAAATGGTCTGGAACTCCCCTTCTTCTGTTAAGGCTGTCCCGGTCATACCAGACAGCTTTTCATACATGCGGAAGTAATTCTGAAACGTAATCGAGGCGATGGTCTTGGACCGGCCTTTTACCGTTACCCCTTCTTTGGCTTCAATGGCCTGGTGCAGCCCTTCGCTGTAGCGGCGCCCGTGCATCAGCCGCCCGGTGAATTCGTCAACAATGGTCACTTCCCCGTCCTTAACCACATAATCGACATCTTTTTGAAAGAAAGAATAGGCTTTCAGCAGGGTGCGGATAATGGATTCATGCTCGGCCCCCTGCTGCCGGATCTCCTGCATTTCCTCGCTAAATCCGTCTTCAACGCCTTCTTCGTCATCTTCATCATCCAGGCTATCCAATCTTTCGCGGTCATAACTGTGGAATTTTTTTAAGACTGGCTCTTCTTCCACCAGGATATCGTAGCCCATGGAATGAATATCCACCACCCCGCTGGATTCATCGATGGTAAAATAAAGCCGTTCCTTGATCACCTGTTTCTGGCTGTCTGTAAGGGCATGCTTGACCCGTTCCAGGGCTTTTAACAGGCCGGGCTCTTTTAGCATCTCCAGAAGCTTTGGATTTTTGGGAGCCCCCAGCCTGGCCAAGTAAAGCAGTTCTCCGACTTCTTCCAGGTTGCCCGCCTGTTTTTCTTCTTCGGCCTTTTTCAACAGGTCACTGACCAGACGTTCCTGTTTTTTCATGATGAATTCTACAGGCTTCAGCCAGCGTTCAAAAATACCCGTCTCTTTTTCCGGGGTTCCGCTAATGATCAAAGGTGTCCGGGCCTCATCCACCAGGATACTGTCCACTTCGTCCACGATGGCATAATGCAGCGGCCGCTGGACCAGGTTTTCCTCGTACAGGACCATGTTATCCCGCAGGTAATCGAAGCCAAATTCATTGTTGGTGCCATAAGTGATGTCGGCTTGATAGCCCTGCCGGCGCTCTTCCGCTCTTAAGCCCTGGACAACCAAGCCCACGCTGAGCCCCAGCAGCTCATAAACCGGACTCATCCAGTCCCGGTCCCGCCGGGCCAGATAATCATTTACCGTCACAATGTGGACCCCTTTGCCGGTCAAGGCGTTCAAATAGGCCGGCATGGTTGCCACCAGGGTTTTCCCTTCACCGGTTTTCATCTCGGCAATGCGTCCCTGGTGCAGAACGATGCCACCTAAAACCTGGACATCAAAAGGACGCATGCCCAGGGTCCGGGAGGCGGCCTCCCGGACCAAGGCAAAGGCCTCAGGCAGAAGATCCATCAATTCTTCGCCGTCCTCCAGCCGGGATTTCAACTCCTCTGTGTATGAGGCAAACTCTTCATCTTTCAGTTGTTTCATTTGGTCTTCATACGAGTTTACTTCCTCCACGTAGCGCCAGAGTTTTTTAATTTCCCTGGAGCGTGAATAATTCATGAACTTGGTTAAAAGTCCCACAAAAAAACCTCCTCAAAGGTGAAAACTATCCAAAACAAGCAATTGCCTGCTCCTTTTCTAAACATCTTTCCATTAACATTTTCTGCATCTATTTAAATCTTAAATCATCATTTCTTTCCCTTTTTGCTTCTGCTTTTAATGCTTTGAAGGATATTCTACTAAAAAGAAGTTCAAAATTCAACTGCTGCTATTCACCGTTATATCGGAAAAATCATTGTTCCTGGCCCGCCAGGCGTAAATAAGTCCCGTTTATCCCTGGGGAAACAATGCAAAAATTTGTTCTTCAGGGTTCGAGCAGGCATTTCTGCTGGAATAGAATCTGGGAGTTGAATCATCGGGCTAAATACGGTAGTATAATGAAACAAGAATAAACATGGGGGAAAGGTGAGCAATCTTGGAAAAAATTAAGTTGACCTTGAAAATTTTGCTTTCTGTGGCTTTTGCTGCATCCCTGCTGGGTGCTATAGTCACGTTCTCGCTGGCAGAAATTGTGGTTTCGGAAGAACTGGTTATCGTCACCCAGGCAACAGAATACCCTCCAGAAACAGCCGTGTTCCTTTCCAACCTGGAAGCGAACGTGATCCGCAACCTTTTCTGGTTGTCTCTGGCCTCTATTGGTTTCTGCCTGATCTTTTTATACTACCTTTACGGGAATTTTAAAATATTTTTTGCACCATCCATGTTGGCCTTGATTACTTTTATCCTGGTCCAGATTACTCTAAGCGTTATCCCCGGTTACCTGGCCCACGGTATGGATAGTCCACTGGGCCCCCTAATCCGGGAAGGGCTGAACAAGGCCCAGACAATGAACTTTTTGATTTTAGCCCTGGGAATTATTCTCCTGGTGGTTTCCCTGCGCCTAAAACCAAAACACCGGTGAGCAGAAAACAGATGCTTGCAACGCCACCGGTGGATAATTAAAACCAGATCCTGATTGTTTAGCTCATTCAAGCCAAGGATTTAGCCCAGGAAGTCCGGGAGATAGGTAATATCGGGGAAAACAGCCCTCGCCCCTTCCTGTTGAAATAATGCCTGGCTGGAAGGCCCGTTGTGGCCTGTCAATACCCCGATAAACTCTGCTTCCATTTGCCTGGCAGCCAACAGATCGGCCATGGAATCACCCACAACCAAGCAGCTGTTTCCCGGCGGTCGCGGAAAATCTGCAAAAGCCAGATCCTTTTCCGGGTAAGTCCCAGCCCAGTAGGCCTTGAGAAAGGAAAAAGGGTGAGGCTTGGCCAGGGAAACATCCTGCCCTGTGTTCTCTAGCTCTTTTTGTAACATTTTTTCCGCCTGCTCCACATCGGTAAAAGTGGCTACAGAGTTTTGGTCAAAATAGGCCCAGAGTTCCATCTGTTCCAGGGGAGGATAGAGTTCGTTAAACGGGCGACCTGTTGCAATTCCCAGGGTCCAGCCCTGGTCCAGCAGTCGCTCCAGGGTAGTCCGGACGTTTTTTTGAGGCAAGACAGGCTGCTCTCTGTACATGAGCCCTTCCTTTCCGGGATGGTTTGGTTTTTCTCCATAAAGGGAAGCAAACTGTTCATCACCAAAGTACCATTCCTGGAAAATCCGCTGCATACCCTTCCAAAGCCGGGATGAACTGGAAAAAGTTCCGGCAAATACATCTCTATAGCGGGCAGGCATCATCCGGTCCACCTGCTCCATCAACTTCAATCCACGGGCTTTTTCCGTCCACGGAGCCAAAACCCTGGAATAATCAGGCTGCCAAAGGTTCCCCTGCAGAGAGCGGGCCAAAAACCCCAAGGGGTTTAAATGGTCCAGGCCCAGTTCTTCACCGGGGGACAGGGGAAGCTCTTTTGCCTCGATTCCTGCGCTGGAAAATGCCTGGAACAACTGAACCAGTTGATAGGTAAACGTTAAAAAAGCCAGGTCCCAGTTAGAATTTACAGCCCTGTTCTTAAAAAGGGATATTACAGCATCATCCTCAAAGACCACCTTCCTGATCCTGGAAACCTCCCCGGCAGCAGGGTTTGTGGTAAAAGAAGGAAGGTGGTCAGGAGCAGGCAGCCCCATGTAGCCGGGCGCATAAAACAATTCCCAGACAACCAGGGCAGCTGCATCCCAGTAGCAGCTTTCCCCTGTGATGACGCCATCCATGTCAAAGACAATTTTTCTTCCAGAAGCATCTTTTTCCGGCACCATAAAACCTCCCTGGTTGCATTCTTCCATTTAACATCCCATCCATAAACAATTTGAAACAATTTGACCCCAGCCAACCTTCTGGCAGCTCAGAAAGACAAGCCAGGATGAAAGATCAGGATGCTCCTTCGTCTATATCTACCTGGTTGGTAATGGGGCCAGCCACTCCGGAAGTGATCCCCCTTCTCCATTCCTGAAGTTCCAAGGCCTGGAAAAGAGCTTCACCCAGGGCACGGAAGATAGCTTCCCAAATGTGGTGCCCATTTTCACCTTTTAAAAGATCCACATGCAGCGTGCAGCGCCCTCCCTGCACAAAGCCTTCCAGGAAAGTTTGCAGGTCCTCTGAGTTGGTGTTTTCCGTCTGCGGGGGGATGGAAAGTCCTGGCGAGGTGAAATCCAACAGGGCACGTTCTTCAAAGCTGATTACCACCCGGGCCAGGGCTTCATCGATAGTTGCCAGGGAATAGCCGTATCCTTTCAGGCCATCATCCAGCCTGGCCTGAACGTATTCCCGTACGGCTTGCCCCAGGGTCATCCCAATATCTTCACAAACCACGTGGTAAAGATAGAAATCCGACAGCTGAACGGATACTTCCATGTTGAATTGTCCACGGGCAATAATATGTTCCAGCATGTGGTTTAAGAAAGGCAGCGTGGTCTGCAAGCCCTGCTTGGGATCAGCCACACGGGGGCCAAAATCAAGGGTTACATGAATATCCGATTCGGAAGTCTTTCGCCTTGCGGTTACTTTCATGGCTTCGGACACCCTTTTAGGTGCCCTTTGACACCTCCTCCTGAAATATATATCTCCGGTGCAGGATGAAAATGAGCATCGTTCCTTGACGTCTAACTCATCTGTGGTTTTTCGCTTTTTGCCGGATACCGGCTTCAAAGCCTTTCCTAACGTAGGTCATTCAAAGGAAATGCAGTACTCCAAGGTTTACTCTTGTTTCGCATCCTGTTGATGTTTTTTGGCCCGTTCCCGTACCGCCATGGCATGGGCAGGAAAGCCCTCCAGTTCGGCAAAGCGGGCTGCTTTCTCCCAAACCTTGTTAAAGCCTTCCTCGGTAACATAACCGAAAGAGGAGCGCTTTAAAAAGTCATGAACCGACACCCCGGAAAAAACACGGGCAAAAGCCCCTGTGGGCAGAATGGCATTGGGACCCAGAAGAAAGTTACATAAGGTAACCGGAGTATGGGGGCCGAGCAATATTTCCCCGGCATGTTCGATTTGGGGCAGGATAGCAAAGGGATCTTCCGTCAAAATTTCCATGTGCTCGGGGGCATACTCATTGACAAACGCAATGGATTCTTCCAGGCTTTCTGTTAAAACAATGCCGCCATAGTTGTTGAACACCGTTTCCACGAAGGTTCGCCGGGGTTCAGGCAGCTGCAGAATCCGTTCAGCCACCAGGGGTGGGATATTTCCGGCCAGTTTTTTTGAATGGGTTACCAGCAGTGATGCAGAATCGGGGCCGTGTTCAGCTTCAATTAGCAGGTCCAGGGCTGCAATCTCGGGATCGGTGTAATCATCGGCCAGGATCACACCTTCACTGGGCCCCGCGGGGAGCCCTGTATCCAACACACCGTGAAGCAGGCGCTTGGCCGCAGCCACATAGGCATTGCCAGGGCCGACCACCTTGCTTAAGCGGGGGATTGTTTCTGTGCCAAAAGCAACGGCAGCGATGGCCTGCATGCCCCCTATCCGGTAAACTTCCTCTACACCGGCTATTTTTGCCGCTGCCAGGGTCCCTATTTCCGCCTCTTCATTCTCCCCCGGCGGTGTGCAGACAACGACCCGGGGGACACCGGCCACCCGGGCCGGGATTCCCAGCATCAGCATTACCGAGGGAAAACTGCCCTTGCCCCGGGGGACATAAAGGCAGGTATCAGCAATAGGAGTGACTTTTTCACCGGCTGTAATCCCTTTTTCAATAGTGGTCATCCACATTTCCTGGGGCAGTTGCTCCCTGTGGAACTTGTAGATATTCCCGGCGGCATATTCCAGGGTCTCCCGCACCGGCTGGTCCAGTTTGTGGTAAGCCGCTTCAATTTCCTCCGGGTTGACCCGCAGGGCACTTTTTTTCAGGGAGAGGCCGTCGAATTTCCGGGTATAATAAATAAGGGCTTCATCGCCCTCATTTTTTACCCTGGCTATCACCTCGGCAGCCAGGGTAGCATGACTTGTTACATCTATTTCCGAACGACGAAGCAGCGCTTTTCGTTCTTCCGGTTCCATCCCGGACAAGCGGTATAATTTCACCAGGGTTACACTCCTCTCGGAGAATGGTTGCTAACCTCAATGCATCTCAATGCATCGGCCCGATCTCATCCACCAGGGCCCAGAGACCGCCTAAAACAAGTGAATGCCCACCCAAAATAATGGGAATCTTTGACTGGACAGCTGCCCGGGTTAACTCTTTAAACACAGGCTGGCTCATCTCCTCCCATCGCCCCAGGTCGGAAAGAAACCGTTCCTGGGTAGAAAGCTTTAACTTTAAGTGGGCCATGAGCACCCGGGTGTCCAGGAAAGCACAATGGGCCACTTTTTCAATCGTCTCGATGAATTTCTGGGGCCCCACCAACTCCAGGTAATAGCCCATCACCGATACAACCTGGCCTTTTTCTTCCCGTTCCAGGGCTTTCATGCCCCGCTCCTCAGAAAAAATACGCAGACGTGCTTTCAGGTTGTTGTTAATGTGGGCAATAACGGGAGCGCCTACCCGACCCAAAAGCAGCACTTCTTCGTAATCGCCCCGCAAGACAGCCTTGGCCCTTTCCATCCGGGACAGGTCCAGGCGAAAACTTCTCAGCCTCTGGTATGTTCGCGGTCCGACAAAGGGGCTTCCAGCCAGCACCAACAGGTCGGCGGGAGCGTCCAGGTCAAAAAGCAAACCGGCAGTATTGCGGAAGAGTCTATGCTCCACCCCTGTGCCGTCCCGCAGGGAAATAGCCAAAATATTATCCATCCGGGGAGGTTCAATCCGGTTGATCAAATTTCCTGGGGTAAAAGCGATAATATCTGCAGACTGGGCATTATTGGAATAAATGATGGCTTTGCTGCTGAGCAGCAAGGAACAGATCTCCTGTAATTCCTGGATGGTGACAAAAGGAATGCTGGCACCGCCCATATAAAATATATTATCCATTTTTTCACGGTTGATCAGGTCCCGCAGGACCTCCCCGAAGTGAAACTCTTTTTCCGCTAAGCCACTATCCCAGACCGTAACGCCCATAGCTGCAGCTTCTTCCGCCAGCCAGGAATAATTGGTCAGCAGGTAGATGGAGCCGATGGAATCCACCTGGTTCATCTTGCTGATATTGTCCAGTAAAACCGCATGGCGAACGCTTACCAGCATTTTTTCGATTTCACTGGCCGGCTCTCCTCCTTCAAAAATAACGACACTGACAGCGTCTTTCACGTTGTGATCAGACTCCTTCTGGCTAGAAATGCTGGGATGATAAGCGACAATATCTGGATCATTACATTCCAAAATGTACCCTGGAAAACTACCTTCACGGCCCTGCCAGGCCTTGAACAGGAGATGAAAATGGGTTTTCAAGCCCGCTTCCCGCCTGGAGGAGCTCCGCTTTCCCTGTATCGGCGACTTTGTCAAGCGGCTAAAAGCGCTTGGTGTCCGAAGGTCCTCGGGAGGTCTAGTCGACAGAACGCTCGCTACTCCAGGGCAGCGCGGCGGTTGCCGGACCCGACCGGTGCATGTGCAGCGAAGATGCAAGTTACTGCGAAACGAGGGCCAGGAGGGGACCCGGCCGGCATGGATGCCGGCCGCCTGGCAGCCGAAGCATGGATGCTGAGTCTGCAGGTTGGTCCCCGGAG
>Ga0207421_10009081_pt1 | contig 10126 bp, 10 predicted proteins | sample SodLakKL_010_SED_4_FD_187542 | JGI IMG/M metagenome (GOLD analysis project Ga0207421, IMG submission 187542) | Alkaline sediment microbial communities from Lake Tanatar, Kulunda Steppe, Russia - 8KL_010_SED (SPAdes) (version 2) | ecosystem: Environmental > Aquatic > Non-marine Saline and...
CCCCCGCATGGTGCTGCCCGCTCTCATAAAGTCATCCATAAGAAGAACACGAGCCTTGGCCGGCAGGTCTCGACGGGACAAGGACATCGTCTCAAGGCGCCTCGATGAACCCGACTCGTAGTTGACGGTGAGCACGGACCCTTCCGTAGGACGACTAGAGCGCCTGGCCACAACCAGAGGAACATTGAGCGCGTGGGCTGTCATCAAAGCAATGGGAATTCCGGCTGTCTCGATCGTGGTAACATACTGCGGCCGCTCCGGAGCAAACCGCACGGCAAAAACTTCGCCGATTTCTGCGATGGTCGCCGGTGAGGCGGCCAGATCATTCAAATACAAAAAGCCACCGGGCAGGATTCGCTGCGGCTCTTCCAGCCTCCGGCAGAGAGCATCGACCCTCTGCCACAACTTGCGGCCCGATACACATGGAATGTAACGAACGCCCCCGGCTGCACCAGCGATGGTTTCCACCCTTCCTGAACGCATAGCTTCGAAGGTCTGACGGATCAAATTCAGATCTTCGCTGATCGTCGATTTCGCCGCCGCAAACTGTTCAGCAAACCCACTGAGTGAGTAGACATGATGAGGGCGCTCCACCAATGCTTTTGTGATGGCCGCTATTCGCTGACTTCGCCGCATGGCAGGGCCTCCTTTTGATCCGCAGCCGGTGCCAGTTCCCGGCAGGCCAACTCCCAATCAGCCGGTTTGTCCACATCGGTGCCAATCTCCGGATAGGGCGATACAACGGCTGAAGCTTTGACATCCAAAATCTCTTCCACCCGGCGCTCAAACTCCCGGAGCGCCGCCCGGCGAAACACAAAACGCACAATAAACCAAAAGCCCAACATCCGGAACAGAATCCATGGCTTCTTACGGAGTGCAACAATCCGTTCTACCGTATCTTTGCACTCTCGGACCGCCGCGGGCGATACCAGCATGATATTGCCGCCGGTAAACACACCGTCCTTTGTACGCACATAAGTACGGGGCACACCAGGGAAACGCCGCTCGTTAGCCTCCCGTGACACAATCGGATAATAGATATCCTTGGAGAAATCGCCGCAGCGCTGCAGGAAATCCTCTAAAGCTTCCCTATGCAGCAGCGGTATATCCGACGTCACCAACAATACTCGTTCTCGGTGACTGAAATGCCCGACACCGCGTTGTATGTTGTCGGAAAAACTGTCGGCCGAGGGAACCAACGCAATGTCCTCGGCCAACGAAGAGCGCAGTTCCCCAGGGCCCACAACCGCAATGTTCCCGACCTTCTCTGAGGTACGCAGCGCTGCAATCACATAGGAGATCATAGACCGTCCATGGATGGGTATCAGCGCTTCATAGCGACAGCTGCTGATCTCCGTTAGTTTTCCTTTGTTCTCTGACCCGGCTAAGACTATGGCATCGATCTTCATCAGGAGCCTCCCACATGCCGATCTAGAACACCCATACCGGAATGCGTTAGACGGCACATCCACAGATTTCCTTGCGTGCTGTACTGTTCCCATGCGGCTTGGGCCTCGTCCTCTTCGGTATAAACAGCAAATACCGTTGGGCCGCTGCCTGACATCAGAACCGATGCAGCTCCCGTCTCCGCCAAGCGCTCTTTCCAAAGACGGCATTCGGGAATCTTGGCCAGCGTATAGGATTCCATGGCATTGCCCATTGACTGCAGCGCCTGGTCCAATTGGTCTGCATAGAGATGATCGACAAAGGCCTGTGTGTACTCACTGCCGAAGATCCCCGAATCCAAGCCTTCATAGACGTCCTTCGTAGCAACCTTGTCATCTGGCTTCGCCAAAACAACCCACCAGCGCGGGAGTTCAGGGAGGCGAGTTAAGCGGTCCCCAATACCTTCCGCCAATTGTGTTCCACCAGCCAAGCAAAAAGGAACGTCAGCCCCCAAGGAACTGCCGATGATTTGCATTTCCTCAAGGGTGAGCTCCACTTCGTAGAGGATGTTTAGTGCAGTGAGCACTGCCGCCGCGTCGGCGCTTCCCCCGGCCAGTCCCGCCGCAGTCGGAATTCCCTTTTCGAGGGTAATGGACGCCCCGCCAGAAATGCCGGTAATCTGGAAGAACCTTTCGGCAGCGCGCCAAGCGACATTGTCGGAGTCCTGGGGAAGATCGGCGTCCGACACCAAGTCTATACCCCGGGCCTGGGTACTGACGCTCACCACATCGTGAAGATCAACCGACTGCATGACACTGGATAATTCATGGTAACCGTCTGCTCGACGTCTTAGCACGTCAAGTGTTAAGTTCAGTTTGGCATATGCAGCAATACGAATGGTATCCATGGCTTCACCTCATCCTATCCATTATTCCCCACGACCCTAGGATTTCCTGCCCTTGTTACATGCAGCTTGATGGTACAGCGCACAAAAAAATAACCCGGAACCCGGGTTATTGACTGACACCTATTCTATGATTGTCAACGCTTAATTCAACCGTTTCGGTGAGAACGTCTGCGTAGGAGTAGGACATGCGTTCCACGGCATTGGCTTGGTCCAACTTGACCACGAACACCTTAGGATAAGTCCTTTCCAATACTCCCTCGGCCTCGACGACTTTCTTGCGTCCTTTATTCGCTCGAAGCTTGACTCTCTTTCCAATACAGGCATCAAGATCAAGCTTAATCTTTTCCAGCACGTTTCCGTTACCCATGGGCACCCACCTTCCCCTCTTTGCTCACCATCACTATAACATATTTGTGCCCATTTGTCAACGAAACATATATTTTATCAAGCACAGAGGCGCCTGTCAATAGCGAAACTGCGATTTTTTGACTGGCATGTGACTCAAAGTGACACAAAAGAAAAAAGCAGGTGCTCTACCTGCTTCATGTAACGCTCTATGCCGGCCCCACCGCCTCCGGCGGGGTGCATGGCTGTTTACTTCGTGTAGCGGTCTGCCACACTGGACGCGGCATAGGAGTCGGGTTTTATTTTCGCTGGAAAACCTGACCCCACAATCATACCAACCACTTCTTTGATCATATCCCGCGTAGCACCGTTGTTCCCAACATCAAGATGAATCTCGACATCGAGTTCATGCCCTGTTTCGGAAAGCCGTTCGGCCAAATGCGAGGCTAATGTAAGGCTGCGAGACGCTTCATAGAAGATACGCTGCCGCAAACTTCTCTGCCTGTACTGCCGATCCCGGTCAAAATAGAACCGGCCGCCCTTGCCTTGACGGTACACAATCAGCGCGGTAACATAGTCGGTCACCTCGTCGCGCATCTGTGAGTCGGTTCCGACGATCAGGTGGTACTGATCCTCTGGATGCTCTGCGGCATAGGCTAAAATGTCTGTGAACACAGAGTCAAAAGGCATCGGACCATGGGTTGGGCTGACAAAGGTAGCATCCATCGGATCACCTTCTTTCGCAAATAGAGGGCAAAAAGACTATCCTTCCGGAATTTTACTCGTTTATTATAACAAAAAACCAGCCCGCACCACAACCAATTTTTTTTGTACACTTCGGACGAGGCGGTTTTTCTGATAATATATGCCAAAACAATGCATAGCAGCGTGCCGGATAGACTATCCTTCTCACAGTTCGAGCGGAGCAAAGATCATTGCAGGTTTTTCCCTCGGGTATTCCCGAAAACGAAACCTATAGCAGGCCAGGGCACCAGCCCTGCGCCGCGCACACCGCCGCCGGACCGGGGACCCAGACCACCTACCGGTCATTCCTGTACCGCAGGAGGGCATTGGTCAAGAATGCAAAATCATGCAAAGAAAGTTCTTCCGCGCGAACGCGGCTGTCAATTCCGGCGGCTGACATCGCTGCGTCCACATGCCCCATGTCCAGTTCCCACTCTTGGACCAAGGGGCGCACGGCGTTGCGAAACGTTTTTCGCCTTTGGGAAAACCCCTGCTTGATAACGGCAAAAAGTTCGTCCTTTGCGGCGGTGACCGGTGGTTGGCTGTGTATTGCAAGGTGGACAACTGCTGAGTGGACCTCCGGCCGGGGAAAGAATGCGTCGGGCGGAACCACCCGCGTTAGGTGGGGCGAGCTGTAATACTGTACCATGAGCGATAGGATGCCGTAGTCTTTTGACCCCGGTTCCGCCTGCATCCGCCGGGCCACTTCGTGCTGGACCATGACCGTGCACGACTGGAAACGGGGAGGTCCCTCAAGGCACCGCATGATTAACGGCGTCGTCACATAGTAAGGCAGATTGGCAACCATCTTCAAGGGCTGCCCGCCCCATCCATGGCGGCGCAGAATAGAGTCCCACTCCAAAGCCCGGGCATCGCCTTGGACTACACTGCAGTTCACAGCCGGCGGCCGTTCGTGTAAGATCGCAACCAGCTCCCGATCCAGTTCCACCGCAGTGACAAAGTGCGCGGCATCGGCCAGCGCCGCCGTTAATGTCCCCAGCCCCGGACCGATTTCAAACACCCAATCCTGTGCGGTAACACCAGCGTCCCGGACAATGCTGGCCAGCAAGTTCTTATCGCTGATGAAATTTTGGCCCCATCTGCGTTTATGCCTAAACCCGTGCTTCCTCAGCAGACGCTGCGGTGAGAATTGTTGCAAGCCGACACCCCGTCTCTTCCATATTTCCCAGGAAATATCCTACTAACCGATGTCCAGTATATCAAGCTGCCTCTGCAGCCTCAGCACCGCTTCCCGGCCCACAAGCTCCCGCAGTGCAGCGAGAACCTCTTTCTCTTCCAAGCCATCTAAAGAATCCAGAAGCTCTAAGATGTCCTCAAATTCCTCCTCGGTCAGTTTTCCGTTCTTTGTGAGCTCCTCGCCCACTTGTAGGAACCGCAGTTTTGTCCGTTCAAGCTCGTCGGACAGCGCCATTCTACTCACCTTCCCCCTGGAAACTCGTCAATGAACCGCGTGTACTCCTTTATGAAGCGCAGCTGCACAGTGCCGGTGGGGCCTTTGCGCTGCTTGGCAAATATCACTTCTACCAAACCTTCCGTGCCGTTTTGCTGCGCCAGTTCGGGATAATAGTAGTCCTCCCGATACAAGAAAACAACCATATCCGCAAACTCCTCAATGTTCCCCGAATCTCGAAGGTCGGACATCATGGGACGCTTGTTTTCACGGCTCTCGACACCTCGGTTCAACTGCGAAACCAAAATAATGGGAACATCCAGTTCGCCAGCGAGGTCCCGCAGTTCCCGCACAATTTCCCCGACCTGCAGCGACCACGATTTGTTGGTATAACTGGGCGGTTTGATCAACTGCAGATAATCGACAACGATCAAGCCGAGATCGGGCTTTTCTGTTTTGATTTTCCGTGCCTTGGCGCGTATCTCGGCACACGACAGTCCCCGTCGATCGACAATCGTAATCGGGAGGTGATACAGTTCATTAAAGACCTGCTGCGCTTGGGCAAACTGTTCATCACTCAATTTTGTTTGGTATTCATTGGACGTTATTTCAAACGTCCCATCCTGCTTATGGGTAAAGAACTCGCTTAGTACAATTCGATCACCGATCTGTTCATCATCCATTTCCAGACTGAAAATCAAAACCGGAACCCGGCGCTTGGCTACATTCACCACCATATTCATGGCAATGGCGGTCTTGCCCATGCTCGGCCGGGCAGCTAGGATGATCAAATCCTTTCGTTTCAAGCCCGTGGTCATACCGTCAATCGACGGAAACCGAACCGAGAGGCCATAGGCCTCATCAAGGCCCTGCCGGCGTTCCACCAAGTTTACGTAGCACTTGTTCAGCACATCAAGCAGGCTTTTGGCATCCTCTTCGCCGTCTGTGTCATTCTGTGTTGCAGAAAAGATCAGCTCCTGTGCCTGCGCTTGCATCGACCGCAATTCTTCGTCGGATTCGTGGAGTGCCAGATCCTCAATGGCCCGGGCTGCTTCTAGCAGCCTTCTTGCCCCTTCCTTCTCCCGGATGATATCTACACTAGGCTCCAATTCGCTGATGGCAGAGAAAGACTCAGTAAGGTTAATCAGGACTTCTGCCGGGGCTTCAATATGTTCATCCCGGCGCAGACGATTATATACCTGCGTATAGGAAATTCGGCCCCGCCGGTTGTACTGGTCTACGATGATCTCATATATTTTGCGGTGCATTGGATCGTAAAAATGTTTGGGGTTGAGTTTGTCGATGACGTCGTCTACCTTGTGCGGATGTTTGATCAGTATGCCCAGCGTCTGCCGTTCGGCGTCTCGATTCATGGGCACAGCTTCACTGGTCAAACTCATGGGGGAACAGCTCCTTCCATTTCTGCTCTGCGCCAGGATGGATGCGCCTCTCACTGCTCTTGGGAAGAACCTTGGCTAAATGGGGCCTTTCTGTCAGATGCGCATACTCCCGAACCCCTTCATTATACCAATTGCGGAGAACACCTTCTAGGTACGAAAGCGTCGGCCGTTCCGCATTCTCACACATTTCTTCCACGGCTACAGCAATGACTTCATGGGACAGTTCCTTTTCTTCCAGCCAAAAGACCAGTTTCTGCATGACTTCCTGGGTCGCGTCACCGACTCTGCTGCTCCAGAAATTCACCAGCCACTCAAACTGGGCCTGGGCTGCGTCAAGCATGGTTGGGGGCGCCATGGTCTGTTCACGGCGGCGTGATGCACCTGCCCCTGCGTGATCCCACCCTGTCCCTTCGTCCTGGGGAACACAGAGGCGTATCTCCATGCCTTCATCATTGATCCAGCCGTTGTCAGCTAATGCGACCAAATTGTTCTCCACAACGGTCCGTTCGACACCCATGGCCTGCGCCAGTGATTGCACCGTTACCGCCTCTCCCCGCTGGGCAAACCCGGCTAGGTGGATCCACAGCATGGCTGCCTGCACGCCCAAGCGCGGCTGCTCCTGCAGCAGTTCATAGGGAACCTGTACTGGATTGGTATTTACTCCTTTTAGTGGAATTCCTGAGCTGCCCTGCTTTGACATAGCCACCAACACCTCTCCCGGCCATCCTGCCTGTACCGATATTGCTCACGCAACACTTCATTCCCAAAACTGCTCCCACTGTGCATAGAGATCGTCTAGCTCCTGCTGAATTTTACGATATCTGGACACGGTGATGCGGCTGCGCTCTTCCTGACGGTATAAATTGGGTGAAGCCAGCTCCTTTTCTAGCTGCTGCTTCTCTCTCTCCAGATCTTCAATGGACTCTTCCACCGACTCCTGCAGCCGACTGTCCCTTTGCCGAGCCTGGTGAATGGACTGGGCCTGTTTTCTGACTTCGTTGGCGTCTTTGCGCACGGCTAATTGCTGCTGGCGCATGTCGTACCGGTACTGGCTATAGCTGCCTGGGTAATTTTGCACCCGTCCGCCATCCATGACCCAAAGCCTAGTGGCCAGTTTGTCGACAAAATAGCGGTCATGGGACACAAATACAATCGTTCCGCCGAAATCCAGCAGTGCTTCCTCCAGAGAAGCGCGCGCATAGATGTCCAAATGGTTAGTCGGCTCATCCAAAAGCAGAACATTAGGAGCGGACAAGAGCAGCTTAGCCAGGGCCAAACGGTTTTTTTCACCGCCCGAGAGCACATCGGTCTGTTTGAATACGTCTTCACCGCGGAATAAAAAGCGGGCCAGAACCGAACGCAGCTCCCCCAAAGTCAAGTCAAAATGATTGTAGAGTTCCTCAAGAACCGTATACCCGGACGTGAAGTGAAAGGTCTGCGAAGAATACCCCACTTCCACGCCAGTCCCCCAGCGGAGACGTCCTTGGGCGCGCAGCTGTCCGGCCAACACACGCAGCAAGGTTGTCTTGCCCGCACCATTGGCACCGACCAGGCCAATCCGCTCTCCGCGGTTAATTTCGCCACTGACTGCAGAAAAAACCGGTACTTCGCCATCGGGATATTGATAGGACAGATTGTCCAAATAGGCCACTTTTTTCCCACTGGTCTGGCGGGGCCTAAAGACCACATGCATATCCGAGGGACGGCTCGGCCCGGATTCCACTGGCTCCATTTTTGCCAGTTTCTTCTCCAGGCTTTTGGCCTGCCGAGCTCGGGTTCCGGCGCCGAATTTGCGGATGAAATTTTCAATGCGGCGCATCTCTTCTTCTTGTCTTTCCTGGGTTTCCCTCTGGTGCAGCAGTCTCTGTTCCCGCTGGGGAACAAACTGCGAGTAATTTCCCTTGTACACATGGAGTCTGCATGCATCCAATTCCCAAATGCGCCGGGCCACTTGATCCAGAAAATAACGGTCATGGCTCACAACCAACAAGGCACCGGCATAGGAAGCGAGGTACTGTTCCAGCCACTCATTGGCCTCCACATCGAGGTGGTTCGTGGGCTCATCAAGCAGCAGTAGATCGGGCTCGCTCAGCAACAGCCGCGCCAATTGGGCCCGCATCTTCTCCCCGCCGCTGAACGTGCGGATAGGCCGCGTCAGATCACCTTCGGCGAACCCGAGTCCCATGGCAACGCTTCTGATCTTCACCTGATATTCATAGCCACCGCCATCTTCCCATGCTTGCTGCAGTCGGGCGTACTGCTGCATGGTTTTGGACAGCCGCTCCTCATTTTCGTAAACGTTTGGCTGGGCCAGTTCCTTTTCCTTGGACTCCATTTCCCTTCCCAGCTGCAGCAGGGAAGAGAAAGTCTCACGCAAATAGGCCTCCAACGGGATATCGGACTGCGGCACCTCCTGGTCCAAGAAACCAATCTCGTACTGGCTCGGTGCCGCCACCTGTCCGCCATCATATGGCTCAAGGCCGGCCATGATTCGCAGCAAGGTCGTCTTGCCAATGCCATTCGGCCCCACCAAACCGATATGGTCACCTGCTTGGATCGAAGCAGCAGCGTTATCTATGATTAAGGTATCGGCATAGTACTTCGTCAGTTCGCGAATGACCACCGCTTTGTTCCCTCCCTGCGTGCCGCCGGCCCCGAAACAAATGGGTCACCGGCCTGTCTTAATGCGGCCTTTTTCCTCATGTCGCTCCAGCGCCAAGGCAATCAGTTCGTCTAGCAGTTCCCGGAAACTAAGGCCGCTGGCTTCCCACAGCTTCGGATACATGCTGATGCGCGTGAAACCTGGGATCGTATTGATCTCGTTGACCAGCGGTTTCCCGTTTCCATCGATAAAGAAGTCAACCCTGGCCATACCGCAGCAATCCACGGCCTGGAAGGCGGCAATGGCCAAGCGCTGCACCGCCTCCGTCTGTCCGTCTCCGAGGCGGGCTGGTATAATCAGCTCGGACGTGTTTTTCAGGTACTTGGCCTCATAGTCATAGAAGTCGGAGCCCGGCCTGATTTCACCGGGCAGAGACGCCTGCGGCTCATCGTTGCCGAGCACGCTGACCTCGATTTCCCGAGCCCTCGCTACCGCCTTTTCCACCAGCAGTTTGCGGTCATACTCAGCCGCCAAGGTCAAGGCAGAGCGAAGTGCCTCCCGGCTGTCAGCGCGGCTGATACCCACACTGGAACCTAGGTTGGCGGGCTTAACGAAACAAGGATACCCTACGGTTTCTTCGACAGCTTCCAAAACCTGGTCTTGATCCTTCTCCCAGCGACTGCGGAGATACCACTGCCACGGAACCGTGGGAAGGCCAGCTTCTTCAAAAAGACGCTTCATGATTGTCTTATCCATGGACACCGCCGAACCAGCCACACCGGCGCCGACGTAGGGAAGGCCCGCCAACTCTAAAAACCCCTGCACAGTACCGTCTTCCCCATAGGGACCGTGCAGAACGGGAAACGCCAGATCCAAGCGGTCCACCGAGTCTGGGCCCGGATCCAGCACCAATGCCCGTGTCTCCGAATTCAGCCTCTCCTCCAATTCGGCAAAACGCCCCTGTTCCAAAAGTTCCACGGCCTGCGGTGGCTTCTTCCAAATCCCTTCCCGGGAAATGCCGATGGGTATCACATCATAGCGGGACGGATCCAGCATACGGATGATTGAGCGCGCCGACAACAGCGATACGTCATGCTCCCCTGAACGCCCGCCGAAAATAATGCCTATACGCAGTCGTTCCATATCGCTACCGCTTACCCGTTGACAATGGACAGTGAACCACCGCTTCCATTTCCACACCGGCACCCTTAGGCAGTGCAGAAACCTCAACACAGGCCCGGGCCGGAGGGTCCTCAGAGAAGTACTCCCCATAGACAGCGTTCACAGCCGCGAAGTTATCCATGTCTGTAATGTAAATGTTTACCTTCAGC
>Ga0207421_10009082_pt1 | contig 10124 bp, 13 predicted proteins | sample SodLakKL_010_SED_4_FD_187542 | JGI IMG/M metagenome (GOLD analysis project Ga0207421, IMG submission 187542) | Alkaline sediment microbial communities from Lake Tanatar, Kulunda Steppe, Russia - 8KL_010_SED (SPAdes) (version 2) | ecosystem: Environmental > Aquatic > Non-marine Saline and...
GAGCGAAGAAGATGTTTGGTCAAAAGTCGATGGTTTTGGAGTAGATGTTAAGGAAACTTTGAACAAGATCGCTTATAGAGAAGGCGTTGGAGACGAACTCGCTGAGGGATCTAAGCATTTGTGTGAAAAGTACGACTGCTCTTACTACATGACGGTAAAGGGAATGGAACTTCCCGCCTACGATCCGAGAGGAGCGGCTGGTCAAGCTCTCTCTTTCGCTACTTCCAATAGAGGAGCATGTCATCTCAGAGGATACATGATAGGAGAAGAGATATTTGGAGTTCCAAAGCTTTTCGACAGGTTCAAGACAAGTGGTAAAGCCCAATTGGTAAAAAGATCACAAGAGAGGAACGCGTATCTAGATTCACTCATCCTCTGCAAATTCTCCGCCTTCGCATTGGATGAAAATTTCTACTCACGATTCATGCAGAGTGTTACTGGGAATGAATACACAGTGAGCGATCTACATATGGTAGGTGAAAGGATATATAATCTGGAGAGGTTGTTTAACGTGAAAGCAGGTTTTGATAGAAAGGACGATAAATTACCAGATCGATTCGATAAGCCGTTACAAGAAGGCGCATCCTCTGATAATGTTTTCGATATAAATTCAATGCTCGATGATTACTATGAAGTGATGGGATGGGATGAAGAAGGGATACCGAAAAAATCAACACTCGAGAGACTTGACATTCAAAATATTTTATAGAAATATTTAATCCGAAAAACCCTGGATGAAAGCCGAAACGTTCTTCCCCAATACTTTATGGTTGTAGCCACCTTCCAAAAGAGCAAATCTTTTAGCACCACATTTTTCCTTAGAAAAATTTTTTAGTAAATCTCCCAATTTTCTATAATCTTCAGTTTCCAATATTCCTCCCCAGTCATCGATGTGCAGGTCAAAACCTGCGGAGATACCAAGTATATCATAGTTGTCTGCATCTTCTAGATACTTTTTAACTTCCTCTAGATAATCGATCCTTTCATCAGCGGTTGGATTGATTATCTTGATGTTTGCTTCATCATCTAAACAGTTTATGTTACCATCTCCAATATGTAGATCGAAATCCATTATGAAGGCAGTGGTTATTTTGCCCTGAAATCTCAATTTCTCTATCGCTACAGCCATGTTGTTGAAGTAGCAGAAGCCCCAGTTTGAATCAGTTGAAGCATGATGACCTGGCGGTCTTATCACAGCGAATGTAGGGACACCATCATAAGCGGATTCTCCCGCAAGAATAGCACCTCCAGCGGAAAGTTTGGAGATCCTATATAGTTTCTTACTTCTCCGTTTTATGTTCTGAATATGATGGGGATCGTGTACGAGTTCGAGTTCTTTTCTCCTAGCAGGTTTGGGTTTCAAAAAATTTAATCCTGAAACCTTATTTAATTCGTCTATTATACACTGTATCCTTCCCTCTTCAGCAGCTGGATCGGATGAATAGCTTGGATCATTGAAATACGGGTGATATATGACTCTCATCTATTTGCATAAAAACTCAACAATTCCAATTTAATACTTTCCCTCTCAAAAGAATTATTAGCGATGCCATTTTTCTATTTCCGAAGAGGAGCGACAAGGAGCGGGAAAAGATGGAAGAGGACATTTTGAACGAGATGCAGAAATACGGACGATTCTTGGAGGAAAGAGGTTTAAATCTTTCTTCTCACAGTGGGAATATGAGCATAAGAAGAGGCGATAGATTATATATAAAAAGAAGAGGAGCGATGATGGGCGATTTAAAGGAGGAGGATATAGTGGAAACGGGGGTAAAAGAAGACGACAGCGGCGTGATTATCGCCTCCACGGAAGTTGGTGTTCACAGAGCTATCTACAAAAAAACTTCTTTCTTAGCGGTCGTCCATGCACACACACCTTATGCTATCTCTCTCTCCCTTGTAAGAGATGGGATCGTACCTATCGATGACGAAGGTAGGTATCATCTAAAGAAAGTTCCAGTATTAGATGTTGAGGAATCCATCGGTTCTGAAGAGGTGGAAAAACGACTTCCTCCTGTTTTACAAAATTATCCTGCCGCTATAGTTAAGGGTCACGGTACATTCGCTGGAGGCGAGAACTTGGAAGAAGCGTACAATTGGATCACTGTTGTGGAAAGCATCTGCAAGATCATATATCTTGTAGAAAATCTTGATGGAGAGACCCAACAGGAGGTGGACTGGTGACTTTTCACTATATCGAATTCAAAGCTTATTGTCATGCTACTGAAAGTATAGATAAGGTAATAGAAGCGGTTGAAAATCTAGCTGGTAGAGAATTGGAACTAGAGATATCAAATGCAGAGGGCTATTACGGAAATCCTATCGAGATCCTTGAGGGCAAGATATCTAAGAATAACGAAATGAACAAATTTTTTAAAAATCTTCCTTTAGAAGTTATCCAAAAACTTCGAAGGGAATTAGATAAAAGGATAGATGATAGATGCAATTTTTTTTTCCGGATCGACAAAGGTAAGGCCTATGAAGGAGAATTTGTCTTAACAGAAGGAGGTAACAGCATTAGAATTAGAGCACGAGTAGAAAGCTATCCTTCAAAGAAAGAAACCGCTGTGGAAAAGATGAACGAGTATCTATCTCAACTGAATAGTCTTTAGGAGGGAGCTAAGTAGAAACATTTATTTGGGCGTTTTCTTTAGTAGTTACGAGGACAAATCATGGCAGACGTTGAAGCACTATTAGAGGAAGCGGAAACCCTACTCAATAGATTTGAGTACGAAGAAGCTTACGAAAAATTTTCAGAAGTTGTTGAGGAGAACTTAAACGACAAGGTGAAAGCTCAGGCTCACTTCGGTAAAGCAGAAGCTTCCTTGGGTTTGAACGAGATAGAAAGTGACGAGATATTGGAGGACTACGAAAAAGCGATAGAACTGAATGACAATCCATTTTATAGACAATCTGCAGGTGGCTTCTGTATTGATATAGGAAAGTTTGAGAAAGCCGAAGAGCATTACAGGGAAGCTGCTGAGCTAGATCCCGATAACAAACACCACTATTTATCTGATCTTGCTGTAGGGTATAGGTTCAAGGCTCCGATAATGATGGAAGAATACGTTGAGCAAGTCGGTGAGGACATAATACTTAGAAAATCTCTAAATTACATGCTCGAAGCTTTAGAGATAGACCAGGAAAAGGCTGTAGATTTATTATCATAGTCACACAAACTTTATATTAAACCGGATTACCTACAAAAACGTGAAAACGATGTTCTGTTCGGATTGTGGTGCATTGATGAAGCCTTCAGGCGAGGAATGGGTATGCAAGAAATGTGGACTGACGAAAAAGAAGGACGAGAACGATAATAATATTGTCAATTCTAAGAAAGAGGACCGAGAAACGATAGTGATAGAGGAAGAATTAGATACTCTTCCTAAAACTAAAGTGAGATGTCCGGATTGCGACAACAACGAGGCTTTTTGGAGATTGGAACAGACGAGAGCTGCAGATGAACCAGAGACTAGAATATACAGATGTACGGAATGCAATCATACCTGGAGGGAGTATTGAATTGTGGATAACCGGAAAGGGAATGTTGGATGTTTGAAATAGGACGTATAAGGTTTAGAGCTCTAACGAGAGATGATCTTTCTTTTTTAGAAAAATGGGAGAACTCTTTTAAAGTTACCCTCTATGCCCGTGCACAACCTTTGGTTTTTAAGAATACTCAAGACATCAAAAATGAATTTGAGGAGTACATGGAAAACGAAGATAAACATCAGTTCATACTGGAGAAGAAAAAAGATGATAAAAAGATCGGAATAGCCACCTACAGAGATAGATCTAACAGTGTTAGGAATGCAAAAATAGGGACCTATATCGGGGAACCAGACGAATGGAATAAAGGAGTCGGCAGGGAGATAACATTGGGACTTTGTGAAATGCTTTTTTTCCAAAAAAATTATGATAGATTGAGTGCTAAAAGTGCTTCATTCAATAAAAGGGCACAAACTGTACTTGAAGATATAGGTTTCAAGAAAACCGGAAAATCTCGAAAGAGCAGTTATTTATTCGGTAAAAGAGTCGATTGGTTGATGTTCGATTTTTTAAGAGAAGAATATATGCCTAAAAGGCAAGAACTCTTAGAAGAAATATTGGGTGAAAGAAAAGAGGAGTATATAAAAAACACCTGTAAGATCAGGATTTGACCGGTTTAAGAAAGAAAAAATTATAGGGTAAGTTCGTAATTGTGTTTTGAAAGAACATGAAGGATCCTTCATCGCTAACTTATAAACAGAAAATCCTGCTCTATCTAAAAGATTATAAGCATCATGACGATAGAGAAGAAAAACAAGAGGATATCACTCAGAAGGGGATTTCTCAAAACGTAGGGATATCGAGAACGCATCTTTCAAGGGTCCTTAGATCTCTTTCTGAGCAAAATTTGGTAAAAGAAAAATTAGCTCCTGTTAAAGGACATAACAGAAAGATGAAAACCTATTCTCTGACTTCTCAAGGTCTGGCGATAGCTGACAGAATATTGGACGAACTTTCTGAGATATCGATAGACCTTATACAAGGTGACGAAGAACGTTCAATATCTCTCTCTAGAGTTGAAGAAAAGACTAGCGGAAAGTTGGACTTACTCACATGCATCTCGCTTTTAGAGGATGATGAATTAAGGATAGATTTACGGGAACATGGAATATTTGAACCTGTCATGATGATAGGAAACGTCGATGACGAAGATAAACTCTATGGAAGGGAAAAAGAGTTGAAAGAGATGGAAGAGTGGATGGAGAGTGAAAGCTCAGCACTTGTAGTTCTTGGTCGAAAAGGTCATGGCGCGTCCTCTTTGGCTAGAGAGTTCATACAGAGGTTGGAAAATAGGCACGTGCTATGGATCAACTTAAAAGGTTCTAGTAAAGAGGAAATAAAAACTAAAATCACTGATTTCCTTGAAAGAATAGACGCTGAATCCGAAGACATCATAGATGAACTCGTTTCTCAAAAAGCAGTCGTTGTATTCGATGATTATTACGAGATAGAAAGTGAAGTTGTGAGTTTTTTGAACGAACTTCTAGACAGGGTTGAAAAGAACGATCCATTGAAGATCGTAGTGACAGGCCGGGAGGGAACTCCTGTATATGAAAGATTTTATAGATCAGAACACCTTGAAGAAGGGTTAGTCGAGGAGTTAAATATATCACCTCTCAGTAAGGAAGAGGCACAGAAGATCTTAAGAAAAGATATAAAAAAGGATGCTCTCGATAGGATCATGATGTTCACTAAGGGTTCTCCTCAACTTCTGAAATTACTCCGTGATGGGGAAGAAGAAAAACTTTGTGAACTGACCCCATGGGGGAAAGAACAGATATCTCTCTTGATGTATTTGAAAACGGAAACAGAAGATTGACATAAAAAATTTTCAACAGCGAAGTAGTTAAATAGTAATCCTGAATAAATTGATTCGATAATATGTTGATGCCAAACCGTGCTAAACTCTTTGTGATTTTATTAGGATTCATTTTCATCATGGTCGGAATAAGCATTTCTATTTTTTCGGAGATCCCCAATGTTGTTCCTATAGCGATGGGTATTGTCGGAATATTCCTGATGTTGATACCCTTCACTTACACAGGGAAATAATAGTAATATTTTTATCCTAGAAGAAGAGTTGGATTGCTGAGAAATATGTACGAAGTACTGGAAGTTGAAGCGGAAAAAAAGGATGTGATCGATGACATACTGTCTGATGATCTCATCAGCAAACAGAACACCAAAGTAAGGGAAGGTTCTAGTCTTGGGTTCAAAGAAGGCGTCTCTTACGTCATGGTAGAAGGAAGTGAGGAAGCCGTAGAAAGGGCCATCGAACTATTCAAAGATGAAGAGATAGAACCCGCTGAAAATAGAGAAGAGATCAGACAAAAAATAAAAGAGGAAGGAGAGGCTGCAGCTGAGGGAATGGGAACTGTTTTTGGATAAAACCTCCTAAAAATTTTTACCTTCTTGATTATATTTCATTTCCTTTCCAGCTAGGATAGTAACTCTTATCCTTTCTTCCATTTTAGAGTTTTTTCTGAGCCCCCATATCATATCTGCATCAGGACATGATCTTTGAATTTCTTCTAGTGCATCCTCAACATCCATGACCTCCTTTTCATTCTTAGCTGTGATCACAGTTAGGACTTTATCAAAGTCAAAAAAGCCTTCCAACCAAGGAGACCTTAAGGCCTCTTTAGCAGCCCTTAAACCTTTTTTTCTTCCTTTTCCATAAGCCGCCCCTATCTTTAACTCATCGATATTTCTGCAGAATTCTTTCATATCTGAGATATCACTCTTTGTTATCACTGCGTTGAAATCTACGATCGGAAGTCGGATTATCCTGTTCATAACTGAAAAAGCTTTGCTGATCGGTAGGTTAGAGTTTATATCAAGTAGCTTACTATTGGGAAAGACAGCTGATACATCTAAATATTTATTAGCTTCTGCTTGAGATTCCTTGGATAATTTTTTTCTATTCGCGCTCTCACTTTCGAAGGGCATCGCTAACAATCCCATAGTGAAGGAACAATATTTTTTACCGAGCTGCGCACAGACTGGAACGGTCCAACTTCCAGTTCTGCCACCAAGACCTGCTATAAGATAAAGAATCTCAAAATCCTTGATCTTATTTTTTAGCTTTTCTTCCGATCTAGTGAGAGGCCTTTCTCTTAGGTTGATTTCTGAATTGTAAGCTTGCTTAATGTCTTTTTTTGAGATCGATAGAAAAGGTAGTTTAGGCGGTCTAGAAGAAGTTCCGACTTCACAGATCTCCACGTTAGAAGATATTTCACCTATCTCTTCTACTATGTTACGACCAGCACCTCCTATCCCAAGAACTAATGTTGATGGAGGTCCCTCATCAATATGCTCTTCTCCAAATTTCTTGATGACCGGCATGATTTTAACCTATCTAATTATCGAATAAAACAAGGTTTTAATAATTTTTATTTAGTGATCCTATCCATATCTTCCCATAATCTTTTTTTGTCACTCAACTCGCTCCATCTGCCGACTAAAGCGCCTACTATTGGACCTAAAAATGAGGCGTAATAAGCCGACACACCATTTCCAAGAAGAAGAGCTACTGGTGGCGCAACTATTAAACCGCCTATGAGTCCAATCCAAAATCCCATAGGCCATCCGATCTTATTTCCCGTATAGAAGCCTATAATGGTCCCAATAAACAGAGATACTCCAAGAGCGAGGATGAATTGATTAGAGCCAGGGCTTAAAAGATATGATATCACTGTAAGGATGACTCCTAATATCAAGAAAACGCTCAACATTATTTTCCTTTTAGTATCAGAAAATATAAAATTTGATAATTCTTCCTTGATACCCGCGTTTTCCAATTATTATCACCTCAAATACACATCACTTCAATATCGTCTGTTGAATTTTAATCTTTTGGTTACATACTGATTTTCTATAGTAAAGTACAAGTATGATTTTAGACAATACTGTCATGAGTTGTTGTGATGGAAAAAAAATTATCCACGATCATAATCTTATCAATCTTGATTTTCGTCCTTTCGATATCTCCGTTAGAGACTGATGTTTCAAGGACTACGTCCTATGAAAACTCGTTTCTAGAAAGTGATGTGATCGGAAATCTCACGATTAAAAGTGAAGAAGAATTGGAAGAATTTGCTAGTGTGAAAGATTTACCTGGAAATGGATCTGAGGAAAACCCATTTCAGCTAGAGAATTATACTATAGATGGTATGGGAGCAAATCACAGCATATATTTAGAGAATATAGAACTTCATTTCATTATAAATGACTGTAAAATTTACAATTCTTCTTTAACAGGTATTAAATTAAACCAGGTTTCTAATTTTACACTAGAAAACAGTGTAGTGAAGAACTCTACTAGCGGGATCGATATTGAATCCAGTGAAAACATAATCATCAAAGGGTCTAGTATATCTGAGAATCAAAGAGGTATTTATTTGAGAGAAGGTGCAAATAACAATACGATCACAAATAATAATATCTCGAATAATGTTGATCTGGGAGTATTTATTTTAGGTGATCATAACTTGATCTATCACAACATCTTTTTCGAAAACGGTGACCAAGCTCGTGATGATGGAGATAACCAATGGGATGACGGTGAAAGAGGTGGAAATTATTGGTCAGATTACGATGGTGGAGACAGAGGTGATGGGATCGGAAATGAGTCTTACAAAGTTGATGGCAATGATAATGAGGATAGATACCCCCTTATATACCCGATCGGTCCTCCTATCAATCTTAGAGCAATACCAGTGAGAGACGAGTACATAGAATTAACCTGGGATAAACCTCGGTATTCGATAAGATATCCTATAGAAGAGATCATCATTTACCGTGGTGAAGCGATAGATAATCTTTCAGTCTACGAAAAAATAAATTCAACTGTTAGAGATTTTCAGGATGAGAACGTAACGGAAGGCGAGACTTATTATTATGGTCTTCGAGCTTCTAATAAAAAATACGTTAGTGTGATGAGTGAAATCAGCAGTGCTGAACCTGATACCACCTCTCCCGAGATCGAAGATCACTATCCTGTGAGAGGCGATGAAAACGTTCCTATCAACGCCACTATAAAAGTAGAGTTTTCTAAGGAGATGAAAGAAGATACCATCCAAATCTCGGTCGAAGATCATGAAGGCAGGGATGTAGAAGGAGAACTATACGGGGAAACCATGGAGTTCTTTTTTGAACCTCACGAGAATCTAAGTTACGAAACTACGTATCAGATCAGTGTGAACGGCAGTGATATAGCTTCGAATTGGTTTGACTCAATTTATACTTGGAGTTTTACCACGGTTTCCGATACGGGCATGATCATAGGAAGGATAGTAAATGAAGAAGGAGAACCCCTTGATAATGTGCAGATATATGTTGACGAAGACCATCAAACCTATACATATCCTAATGGAGAATTTGAAATAGAAGTACCTTCTGGAAATTTTACATTGGAGATATCAAGGGAAGGATACGAAGATAAGGAGATCGAATTTTATGTCAACCAAAGCGAAGAGAAGGATATCGGGGATATAGTACTAAATGAGCAAGAAGGTATAATCTCTAGATGGTTTTGGCCTATGGCTTTAGCCGGTGGAGGTATACTCATTCTGGGTATACTCGCTTTAATCATGTTTTTCTATCAGTGGGAAGAAGAGGAACCCCTTACAGATGAAGAAATCTATGATATAGATTATGAAGACGTCGATGCAGAGGAATTTGAAAGCTGGTGGGAAGACGAAGAGTTATAGGTTGGAACTGCTTCCTCCTCCATCTATTGGTATAGCTGCACCGTCGATAAAACTTGATCTTGGGGAGGAAAGAAATGCCACAAGTTCTCCGAGTTCTATTGGCCTTCCGATCCTGTTGAGAGGTATATTTTCAGTCCACGTTTTCAGACCTTCGTCATAGGATTGTATATTTCCTCTCTTCAATTCATCTTCTATCAGCTCTTGTATTCTCCCGGTTTTATGAGGACCAGGCAGGACAGAATTTACTCTTATCTCAGGCCCCAATTCCTTCGATAAAGTTTTCATCAGACCGATAACACTCATCCTCACTGAGTTAGATAAAACAAGATTAGGAACAGCTTCTTTGACACTCATAGACGTAATATTTACTATCGTTCCCTCTCCCTTTTTAAGATACTCGACCGATTCCCTGACACTTCTAACCACGCTCATGACTAGAAGATCAAAACTTTCGTACCAGTCCTTATCATCCGTATCAATAAAGGCTTTGCTTGGTGGTCCTCCTGCACAGGTCACCAAATGATCCAATCCATTTTGATCCTCAACGGTTTGTTTAACGAGTCTTTTTATATCGTCTTTTTTTGTTATATCTCCGACTATACCATTTACATATCCTTTAACTTGACTTTCGAGTTCATCTACTGTCTGCTCTAATCTTGTTCTGTCTCTACCATTTATAGTAACATTGACTCCCTCCTTAGCTAAAGCCTCAGCAGAGGCTTTTCCCAGACCGCTGGTAGACGCCAATACTAAAGCCGAATTGTTTTCTATATCTAATCTCATTTTTTATCCCATTATCTATTCACTGTTACAAACCTTTATATAATCTCTTATACATTTAGAAGATGGAGGTATGTAGATATG
>Ga0207421_10009083_pt1 | contig 10122 bp, 10 predicted proteins | sample SodLakKL_010_SED_4_FD_187542 | JGI IMG/M metagenome (GOLD analysis project Ga0207421, IMG submission 187542) | Alkaline sediment microbial communities from Lake Tanatar, Kulunda Steppe, Russia - 8KL_010_SED (SPAdes) (version 2) | ecosystem: Environmental > Aquatic > Non-marine Saline and...
GGCAAAAGCGCCCAAAAGCATCAGCGGTCTTGGTCCTCTCCGGTCCATAACCGGTCCCAGGAAAAAGCGCAAAGTAACTGCTGTTACACCGAAGACGGTATTTTGCAGGCCGGCAAGAAAAGGGCTGGTTCCAAGGGCCAGGCTGTAGCCGGGAAAAATGGAAATTGAGGCAAACAGATTGGCAATGAAGAAAAACACAGAACCGAAAAAAAATCCCCAGTTCAGGGGACTGCTATGAAATTGGTCATTATTTTTTAATTGGTCCGACTTCAACTGCATATTTTAAGACCAACCTGACTTTTTTAGAATAATAAATATGACCCTGTTATCTTATAATTCTTTGTGATTCGGGGCAATGGTATAATGATTAGAGAAGTTATGGTTTTAAGCGATCGGCTAATTCTTTTCCCACAACTGCAGCCACATCAGCAGCTATATAATGCCCTGCTGCAGAATCAAAAAGGACGGTGGCCCAGGCTGGTTCTCCTCCGGTCGGAAGCTGGTAGCAAATACAAAGCGGTACCCGGGGCAGAATCCGCCATTCAAAAGCCAGGTCACCAGGGCCTTGCATTTCCCAGCCACCTGCGGCAAGGCAGCTTTTTTTAAAACCTTCCAGATCTGATCCCCATGCTTTAGCCAGCTCATCTCCGCAATAGCCCTGGAAAGCCTGCTGGTAGAACAGTCCCCCGATTTCACTTAAGTTAACCCAGCGTCTGGTCAGGGGATGACCGTCAGCCCGGTTAAGGTAATGTAACCAGAGGGTTTCTGTTTTCAAACTGACCGGATCACCCTTGCTGTCAGTTATAGTTAGATCCGGCCAACTGATGTTATGAGTTTCAAGCAGATGTTCTCCACTCAAAACCGGTTGTCCGTCTTTATTGTGCTGTAAGCTCATAGCGGTAAGACGGGCTATTTCCTTGGGATCACGCTGCTCGATGATTTCTTTGTATTTTGAAGATTGGATTTGCAGGCTTTGCTGTCTTTTCCCTTCATTGCTTATATCGTCAAGCTTGTGCGGTTGTTGATAATTTTTCCTTGATTTCACTTGATCACCGCCTTTATTTAAATAGGGTTGAGCTAATTATAACGACTTTTTAGTCAAGCAGTCAACTTTTAGAGACTGTTTTGAAGGAACCTTTAAAGCAGTACAGAATTCAAGTATATAGAACCAGGCTGCATATAATTTCGTAAGGTTTTGTTTAACTTTAAGATTTTTGGAAGGAGTTGATTAATGATGAGAGTGGGTATTGCCGGTTATGGCAAGATGGGGGTTTTGGTTTGGCAAGTCGCCCTTTCCAGGGGCCATGAAGTTCCGGTGATTATAGATCCAAGTAGTTCCGCAAAAGAGGTTACACAGAAGAAGATAAATTCCACAACTCCCCAACTTGATGTTATAATAGACTTTACTAATCCCGATGTGGTGCTAGATAATATTAAGAGCTATTGTGAACTAAAGATTCCGGCAGTGATTGGGACCACTGGTTGGTATGATCAGATTGATCAGGTTGCCGAAAATGTTAAAAACAGCGCCATTGGCCTGATATGGTCGGGGAATTTTTCGCTGGGGGTTAATCTTTTTTTCCATATCATTAAAACTACCGGTAAGCTGATGAACCGCTTTTCACAATATGATGTTATGATTAATGAATATCATCACCGGCACAAAGCAGATAGTCCTTCCGGTACTGCGCAGATGATCGGTGATATTTTGATTGATCAGATTGACAGGAAAAACAATGTTTTTAACGGATTTTTAGAACGCAGGATAAAAGACTCTGAACTGCAAATCACTTCAACCAGGGGTGGTTCTATCCCGGGCACTCACCGGGTTACGTTTGACAGCGAAGTGGATAGTCTTGTTTTAGAGCATAGCGCCAGGAGCCGCGCCGGATTTGCTGAAGGGGCAGTTATGGCTGCAGAATGGGTCCATAATCAAAGAGGGTTTTTTAATATTGATGATATGATGGATTCAATTATTAAGGGTAATAATACATGGAGGTAAGATAAATGGATAATATATTCAGAGGAGTTCACACTGCTTTGATAACACCATTTACATCGACCGGAGCGGTGGATATCGGAGCTTTTAAAAAGTTAGTGGAATACCAGATTGAATCTGGGATTGACGGGTTGGTGCCCTGCGGGACAACCGGTGAAAGCTCTACCCTTTCCCACGATGAGCATGACCGGGTTATTGCTCTTACCGTAGAATATGCTAATGGACGGGTTCCTGTTATTGCCGGTACGGGCAGTAACTCAACCGATGAGGCTATTCAACTTTCTCAGCATGCCGAACAATCCGGTGTGGACGCAGTTTTACTGGTGAATCCGTACTATGTAAAGCCTACTCAAAAGGGTCTTTATCTGCATTTTAAAGCAGTTGCCGAAGCAGTTTCCATTCCCTGCATCCCTTACAATATTCAAGGGCGCAGCGCGGTTAACCTGGAAAATGAAACCCTGCAGAGGTTGATGAACGAATACGACAATATTGTTGGGGTAAAAGAAGCTTCAGGAAGTCTGGAACAGATCAAGAACCTGATTAAATTAAGACATGAAAATTTCTATCTTCTTTGTGGTGATGATAATATGACAGTTGACCTGATTGAAGCAGGAGGGAATGGAGTGGTTTCAGTGGCAGCAAACCTGATTCCTCATCAGATGAAGGAGATGGTTCATAGCGCTCTTGATGGCAATATAACCCTGGCCAGGGAGTGGGAAGATAAGTTGATGCCGTTTTTCAAAGCCTGCTTTGTTGAAACCAATCCAATACCGATTAAGACCGCTATGGCTATGAAAAACTGGTGCCTGGAGTCATTCAGGCTTCCTATGTGCACCATTTCCAATGAAGAAAATTATGCTGTTATCCGCAAAGCGGTTGATGCATTAAATCTTCCCGATGCGAAAAGTTTATAGGATGTGAATAAAGATGGCGAAAATTAACTCAAATTACCGAAAATTAAGTTCCGGATATATCTTCCCTGAAATTGGCAGAAGGATCCGCCTTTTTCAGGAAAATAACCCTCGGGTAAAGGTCCACCGTCTTGGGATCGGTAATACTACCGAACCACTTACCCCGACTGTTTTAGCCGGGCTGCGCGAAGGTGTTGAGCGGTTGGCTGCGAAAGAGACTTATAGCGGTTACGGGGATGAGCAGGGGGAAGAAGAACTGCGCAATGAACTGACTCGTTTTTACAAACGCCGGGATGTCTTAATTGACCCGGATGAAATTTTCGTCAGTGACGGGGCTAAGCCTGATGCAGCAAACATACAGTCCATCTTTGGCCTCGATAACAAGGTTGCTTTTCAAGATCCCGCTTACCCGGTATATGTTGATACAAATGCCATTGCCGGCCGTTCTGGTGACTTTATCCCCAGACTGGGCAATTATGCTGGTTTTGTCTACATGGTTTGTAATCAGGGAAATAATTTTATACCTGATCCGCCGGGTGAGCAGGTCGATCTTATATATCTGTGCAGTCCGAACAACCCGACCGGTGCCGTGGCTACCCACGGGGAGCTGAAGAAATTTGTCGACTATGCCCGGGAGCACCGGGCAGCGCTAATTTTTGATGCTGCCTATTCTGAATACATTTCTGATCCCGGCCTGCCCCGCTCAATTTATGAAATTGAGGGAGCTAAAGAATGCGCTATTGAAATTAGCAGCTTTTCGAAAACTGCCGGATTTACCGGGGTGCGCCTCGGTTGGTCGATTGTGCCTAAAAAACTGGTGGTTGAAGACAGCGAACCAGAAGAAGTGCATTCTCTCTGGTTTCGCAGGCAAACTACCTTTTTTAACGGTGCATCAAACATCGCCCAGCGGGGTGGCTTAGCAATTCTTTCTGAAAAAGGGCTGAAGGAATGCGCCGGGCTCATCGATTATTATATGGAAAATGCTCGGATCATCAGGGAAGGCCTGCAGAAGATGGGTATGATAGTCTATGGAGGACTAAATGCACCTTACCTTTGGCTGGAAGCACCGGGAGGGTTATCATCCTGGGATTTTTTTGATAAACTATTGGACGAGGCAAACGTGGTTGGCACCCCGGGGAACGGTTTCGGTCCCTCCGGGGAAGGTTATTTCCGGTTGAGCGCTTTTGGCCACCGCGAGGATATTGAAGAAGCAGTGCAGAGCATTCAAAGTGGTTTAAAGTTATAGCTATCACGGAGGCTTTAATGAATAAAAAAAATTTCCCCCTGTCTAAGACCGAGTTGGAAAAAATCACGGAAACTTACCCTACCCCTTTTCACCTTTATGAGGAAAAGGCAATCAGGGATAATTGTCGTGATTTTTACAATAAATTTCCCTGGGTTTCCGGTTTTAAGAACTATTTCGCAGTAAAGGCCTGCCCCAATCCGTTTATCTTAAGTTTACTACGGGAAGAAGGCATGGGTGCTGACTGCAGTTCTTTAGCAGAGCTTTTACTGGCTGAAAAAGTCGGTTTTAAAGGGGAAGAGATCATGTTTAGCTCTAATGATACACCCCCGGAAGAATTTAAAGAAGCCTCACGGATCGGTGCGATCATTAATTTAGATGATATCACTCATCTGGAAACCTTGGAAGAGTGCACCGGGATTCCGGAGATGATTTCTTTTCGCTACAATCCCGGTGATTTGCGCAGCGGTAACGTTTTAATCGGTCAACCGCAGGAGGCTAAATACGGGGTGCCCCGGGACCAGATTATCGAAGCTTATAGAAGGGCCAGGGATAAGGGAGCGAAGCGCTTTGGCCTGCATACCATGGTAGCCTCTAATGAGTTAGAGGACAGCTACATTGTAGAAACAGCCCGTATGCTTTTCGAACTGGCTGTAAAGATAAAAGAGGAAACTGGGATTAAGGTTGAGTTGATTAACATGGGTGGAGGGATTGGTATCCCCTATCATCCCGAAGATCAGCCGGTAAACCTAAAAGCAGTCTCTATAAGTATGCAGGGCCTCTATGATCAGATCATTGCCGACAGCGGACTTGCCCCTCTGAAGATTGCTTTTGAATCAGGTCGTATGGTCACCGGACCTTTTGGATATCTGGTCACCAGGGTTCGTCATATTGCCAGAAAATATAAGGATTATGTTGGTTTGGATGCCTGTATGGCCGATTTGATGCGTCCTGCGATATACGGGGCTTATCATCATATTACAGTGAGCGGTAAGGAAAATGAGCCCCGGAATTATACTTACGATGTGACCGGTTCACTTTGTGAGAACAATGATAAATTTGCTATCGACAGGCCCCTTCCGAAAATCGAAAAAGGAGATCTGCTGGTTATTCATGATACCGGAGCGCACGGCTATGCGATGGGTTTTAACTATAACGGAAAGCTGCGCTCAGCGGAATTGCTGCTTCAGGAAAATGGGTCATGTGATCTGATCCGGCGGGCGGAAACCATTGATGACTATTTTTCGACAATGCTTTTTCCGGATGCCCCGCACGGTTTTTGATTAAAGATCTCAAAAGAGTCATAGCCAATCTTGTTTCCGTTAGTTTTAAATTTTTAAAGGAGCGTGTTAATTATGGTCAGAAGTGATATCAGGGCGTACATCAACATTGGAGCGCTTGCTATTGTTTTGTTAATGAACTACCTCTCTAATGCAATACCGTTTAACGGAATGACCCAGGAGGATTTGTCCGCAGTTAACCCAGTATTAATCACCCCGGCCGGTTACGTATTTTCAATCTGGGGCTTGATCTATCTCGGTTTGATAGCTTTTGTAGTTTACCAGGCCCTTCCTAATTACCGTGAAAATCCGATGGTCAAAGCAGTGGGGCTTTTATTTGCGGTCAGCAGTGTTTTCAACGTTCTCTGGCTCATTCTATGGCATTACCAGCATGTAGGCTGGGCTTTGATTGTGATCATCCTTTTCCTGGCCAGCCTGGTTGCAATTTACATGCGACTTGGTGCAGTTACAACTGAGAAAACTATTTATGACCGCATTCTGGTTAAATACCCTTTCAGTCTTTATGTGGCCTGGCTTACGGCAGCAACAATCGTTAACTTTAATGTGTGGCTATATAATATAGGCTGGCTGGGCATCGGTGCAGGCGGAGTGTTTTTTACAGTTCTCATGCTTGTCCTCGCTGCCTTGATTGCCCTGGCAGTCTTTTACCTGCGCCAGGATTACATTTACGCCGGGGTATTTGTCTGGGCTTTGATTGGGATAGGCGTCCGACACAGCACAGACTTAGTTTTCCTCACCGTTGTAGCCTGGATTGCTGCAATAGCGATCCTCTTCTTCTTGGGCTGGATCGCTGCCCGTAAAAGCGGGATCGCCTTGGGATAGGAATAAAAAATCCTGAAGGATTGGCTATGCTGGCGAGCGTTTGGAGTGACCCTCTGCAGCGATACACTACGAGTACGGTTTAAATCACACTATATTTTTTAACTATAACCTGACCATATGCGCTTGAGAAGGTGTCACCAGGCGCATATGGGGGAATTTTTTCGTTTTATTTATTCATTTGCCGCAAGCGGAAAATCTTTGATATTTAATAATTATCCAGTGAGCAGGTAATTTCCCTTCCGGTCGGCAGAGGGTATTCACCATCCCATACTATCCGGCGATAGTTTGCCGGATCGGTATTTCCTTCAGTATTAAACAATAGAACGAAAGACTCCTTATTGAGCCCCAATGATTTTTTGACTTGAGCCAGCGCACTATTTTCCATCAGCAAGGAAAGCAAGCCGGCACCTACTGCTCCGGATTCCCCGGAAATAATTCTTAAATCATGGCCGGTAGGATGGCCGAGGATTCTCATTCCACGGGCGGCTATATAGTCTGTGCATGAGACGAAGGCGGAGCTAAAGTCTCTTAAAATATCCCAGGCCATGACATTAGGTTCTCCGCAGGACAGCCCTGACATGATTGTTTGTAAGTCACCTTTAACTGGATGGCGTTTTCCGTCTTTATGGGCTGCAGAATTATAAATACAGGCAGCGTTAGTGGGTTCAACTATAATCGCTTTTGGGGACGCTTCCCCAAATATATTTTTCAGGTATCCCAATACGGCTGCAGGCATGGATCCCACACCCGCCTGGAGAAAGATGTGAGTAGGTATTTTACGGCCCTCTGCTTTTAATTGCTGCAATGCTTCATAGATCATAGTAGTATAGCCCTGCATAATCCAACCCGGGATTTCGGTATATCCCGCCCAAGCGGTATCCTGGACCAGGTGCCAACCTTCTTCTTCTGATTTTCTGATAGCCAGGCGGACAGTGTCGTCATAATTTAAATCAGTTACAACTGCATCGGCCCCTGTTTCAAGGATGGCATCAATTCTTGCTTTAGCAGAACCTTTTGGTAAATAAACAACTGCTTTTTGGCCTAGTTGCTGTGCAGCCCAGGCGACACCTCTTCCGTGATTCCCATCGGTTGCTGTAATGAAAGTCATCATGCCGGTTTGTTCCCGGATTTTCGCTGAGGACAGATAATCAAAATCTAAGTTATTATCGGAAAAGCCCAGCTGAAGGGAAATTGACTTAGCCATTGCATAAGTTCCGCCCAGGGCTTTAAAGGAGTTTAATCCAAAGCGGTATGATTCATCTTTTACATAAATGCCCCCGACTTCAAGTTCTTTTGCCAGGCTTGATAAATCTACTAAAGGGGTTTCCTTGTAGGATGGAATGGTTTTATGAAAGCGGAAAGCTTTTTCTGCTTCCGGTGAGGCAAGTAAGGGCGGAACCCTGCCCCCAATATTTTTGTTGACGACCACCTTTATGTCATCTTCATGAATAGACATTATTCAACCTCCATCAGCAAAAGTGTTCTTAAAAGAATTCCGGATGAAATTTAAAAACCCTGCTGTTTATAAGAAAGGTAATCTGTTAATTTACAGAGTCGGTTTGTAGACAGCCCCGTGGGCCAGAATGTTCAATAATAAGAGCCGGACCACGATCAGATCAAAGTTGTAATTCGCAGGATTAATTATCTGGTAGAACGGGGTCCCCTGGTGTTATAGCCTGCCCTAATGAAAGCAAAAAATGCTTCTTATTCTATCGCCTTGATACTCTGTTCGGAAAATGATATAATTATAATGAAAGTTCAGGAGTTTTGATAAACTACTGTTATTTTCGAAAGGAGTGAATAAACTATGGATAAAACAACTTATAAAGAAAAGTTGGAAGCACAATTAAAGGAATGGCAGGGTGAAATAGACAAACTAAAGGCTGAAGCAGAAAAGAAAAGCACAGAGACAAAAGCAACTTACCAGGAAAGAATAAATGAACTAGAACAGAGAACGAACCAGGTAAAAGAAAAATTATCAATTTTAAAAGAAGCCAGTGATGATAAGTGGGAAGGCGTTAGAAAAGAAATAGATAAAGAAACAACCGAAATCAAGGCCCAAATAAAAGACCTTTTATATTAATTGCTGTGACAGGAAGCAATGGGCTCGGATGGATGCATAAATGAGATAAAAAGGATGGGACGATTCATTTAAGTGATGAGACTCGTCCCTTTTTTTTAAACAATAGCATGGGCTGAGCCTTCTGACAAATTGCCTCCAGGTTTTTAATGGTGTATATCTAAATCTTTACAGTAAGGTAGAAAAAGTTTATAGTTCGGCCATAAAAAAAGCAGAACAATCGTAAAAAGATACTCAAACTGATTAAAGGGTCAGCTGCAGCAGCGGCCCTGGTTCTGACTGCTGGTAAATTTATTCCCCAAGAATGAAGAAAAAACGACCTCAGAGCAATAATGAATCTAACGAAAAAGAGGTTCAATAAAATTAATAGTCTACTTATGGTAACCCTGCTTATCCTAAATCTGTTTGCCCTCGCATCTTGTACAGCAGAGGTTGATTCAGAGCAAACGAAAAAGGAAACAGGAGAATCTGAAATAGATCCAGCATACGATGGACAAAATGAAAAAGCCGAGTACATAAAAATAAAGGCAGAAGAAGCCAAAGCAATGATCGATCAAGAAGAAGTGATCATTTTGGATGTCCGCACCGCTGAAGAGTATGAAGAAAACCGCATCGAAGGGGCCTTACTGATTCCCGACTATGAAATTGTGGAACTGGCTGAAGAAAAATTGCCTGATCGGGAAGCTAAAATCCTGGTTTACTGCAGAACAGGCAATCGCAGCGAGGATGCATCCAGGGATTTGATTCAAATGGGTTATCAGGAGGTATATGATTTTGGAGGCATCGTAGATTGGGACTATAAAACAGTAAGTGGAAAATAAAGGATCCCGGTGGCATACTCAGGCAGCGCGCCACATGTTTTATGCAAAAATTTTTTATTGCAGGAATTCAGAAAAGTTTGTCGAAAGTTAATAGGATAAACCTCACCAGTTCTGAAATTACTACCAGCCTTAATCTTTTCACTATTTTAAGTTACATGCACCATATAATCGTCAAACAAAGCATCTATAAGCTTTGGGTAAATACAATGCCATTGCCTGTTCTAAATGGGAAACCATTAGATAAGGGTTAAGGTAACAGGCAGATTATTCTCTTTTTTGCATGGTCTGTTTAGTTAACAGGATATCATTTTCTAACAGGAAGGAGGGAGGAAAGTGAAAATAGGCGTTTATTCGGGAAAATATAAAAACGGGAAGAAGCATGGTCAGGGTATGATGATCTGGCCAGATGGAAGAAAATATATAGGTGAATTCAAGGATGACAAGAAAAATGGTTACGGGGTTTTCACCTGGCCAGAAGGTATAAGGTATGAAGGTGCGTGGAAAAAGGGGAAGCCGCATGGACATGGCAAGTTGACCTTACAAAACGGGGCAAAGCACGAAGGTGAATATGATTCAGGAGAGTGGCACGGTTACGGGATATGGACCGGGGTGGATGGAAGCAGGCAGGAAGGTGAATACAGATATGGCAAGTTTGTAGGAAAAAGACTGGAGTTGTCCAGGTAGGTGCCAACTAATGTTCATTAAAAAAAATAGAAGCGCGGATATTGTTCCGCGCTTCTTCTTTGCCGTTGGTCGGAGCGAGAGGATTTGAACCTCCGGCCTCCTGCTCCCGAAGCAGGCGCGCTGCCAAACTGCGCTACGCCCCGATATTGAATTGCTGCAAATTGATTATAGCATAGACCTTTTTAAAGGACAATAGTTGCATTATCGGCCATGCTCTGAATCATTATTTTTGAGCCAGGCCAAAATTTTGAGCCCATGGCC
>Ga0207421_10009085_pt1 | contig 10122 bp, 9 predicted proteins | sample SodLakKL_010_SED_4_FD_187542 | JGI IMG/M metagenome (GOLD analysis project Ga0207421, IMG submission 187542) | Alkaline sediment microbial communities from Lake Tanatar, Kulunda Steppe, Russia - 8KL_010_SED (SPAdes) (version 2) | ecosystem: Environmental > Aquatic > Non-marine Saline and...
CATCATCATTTAAAACGAAAACATAGGTATTTCCATCGCGCTCTTCGATGGCTTCGGAAGGTACGGCAATCACTTCCTCGCGCCGGTCGGCCGCAAACTGTACGCGTGCCAGGTATCCGGGACGAACGACCGGTTTGTCTTCGGACTGATGCAGCTCGACTTCAACAGTAAAGAGTCGTGTTTGTGAATCTGAGGTCGGAAAAATACGGCGAATATGACCGGCAAAGGTACGGTCGGGATATACATCGAGCGTAATTTCCACCTCATCTCCGGCTTCTATACCGGCCAGATTAAGTTCAGAAACGCCGGGACGAACTACGAGAAGATCGGTGTCTTCAACCGTGAATAGGCGCTCATTTTGGGCGACGTTATTGCCAATTTCTACTAAACGGCTGGTAACAACTCCGTTCATAGGAGATTTAATATCACCAAATTCCACGGAAAGCCGCAGCCGTTCGACTTCGCTGTCGGCCTGTTCAAAATCACGTTCGGCTCTTTGCAGCTCAGCCTGTGCATCAGATCCGGCTTCGACAAGCTGGCGCGTGCGCTGCAGGTGTGTTTCGGCTTCTGTACGTATAGCTTCGGCCCGCCTCAGCTCAGCCTGCTGCTGCCGCACGTCTATACGGGCCATAATATCGCCCTGTGAAAGAGCATCACCCTCTTCGAAGCGAACGTCGAATACGAGGCCCTCGATCCGTGAAGCTACATACGAACGTCTGTAGGTCATTACTTCACCCGAAACGGAAAAGGTTTCAGACAAGTCGCGGGTTTGGGCGGTAGCAGTGGTGATGGAGGTAGCAGATTCGGATTCATCTGAATTGGTATCAGAATCTGAGCAGCCGGTTGCAAAGAGCAGGGCTACAGAAAAGAGCAGTAAATAAGAATAGAAATTCATAGTAATGATAAAATCAGGATGCTGGTCAGGCATCCACCGGCCTGCTAATAATGTGTATTCAATATAGCATCATTACCGGAATGTTAACAATAAGCACGCTTATTAAAGATCTTTTTAGCATAGCACTATGCGTAACTTTTGGGCAAAAAAAAAGCCGGTTCAAAAGAACCGGCTTTAAATTTGAAGGCTGCAAATCCTTATTCAGGGTTTACGTTTTCAGCCTGAAGACCTTTGGGGCTTTCAGTTACACTCATGGTAACGTGCTGTCCCTCTTTGAGAGACTTGAAACCATTTACGTTGATTGCGCTGTGATGTACAAATACATCCGGGCCGTTGTCTTGTTCGATAAATCCGAAACCTTTGTCGTCGTTAAACCATTTTACTCGGCCGGATACTAATTCTGCTGACATAATTACTAAATTTGTTGTGTTAAATATTGCTTTAAAACAATTCCCGAATTGCTGTTTGTACATCAAACAATCAACTCTATTGTGAACTGCGCATTTAAGTTATCCTTTTAACACTCTAATTCAAAACTATTTTTTAGAAATTCGCATAGCTTCATGAAAATACTTCACTTTACGCTTTCGTATTGATATAAAAGCGTATTTGCAGCCATATAAAAGAAAGGTATTTGTAAAAAATGCGAACGAACAGGCACACTGCTCGTCTAAATAATTGCAACAAAAATGTTGTAAACACTTTTTAAGGAGCACATTATGAAACATTTAATCACATGTATTGCTGCCGGCTTATTACTTTTAGTAATGACCGCAGATATAAACGCCCAAAATCGTGACCGCGGAAATGCTATGCAGGGGCAGGGTCAGGGCATGGGTATGGGATTGATGCACGATCTCGCCATTATTTACAGCGGTGACCTGAATCTTACGGAAGCCCAGAAGCAGGAAATCGCGAGAATCCGTGCTGAGAACAGGGTTGAAGCCCGTCAGATGCGCAGTGAAGTACAGCGACAGCGCGGTCAGCGAAGCGAGCGCCCGCAGGCTTTCAGACAGCAGCGCCAGGAAAACCGCGCCAGCATGTACGAGAAAATTCAGGCAGTCTTAACTCCGGAGCAGCGGGAGCAGGTAGCGGCAATGCGTGCCGAACGTATGGAAAACCAGGAAGAAATGCAGCAGAACATGGCGGCAGCCTACGTGGAAATCGTTTCTGAAGATATTGGGCTGGATGAAGAAAAGACCCTTCGTCTCACCGAAATCGTTCGTGAGCACCGTGCAGAAATGTCTGATGTACGCGCCGAAAGACGCACCTCAGCAGAACGCCCGGATATGACGGCTGTACGCGAAGCGCACCAGATGCAGCTTATGAATAAGGTTCGTGAAGTACTTACCGAAGAAGAGTTTGAGCTTTGGTCTGAGCAGTGGCAGGAACTCATGCCCCGCCAGATGGAGATGCGCCGTGGTGACCGTGGCCGCCAGAACGATAACCGCATGAACCGCAACCGACAGAACTAATTATAACCAAATCTATTCGCACATGAGTGAGCGGTTAGCTATGTTAGCTTAACCGTGGAAGAACGGCCGGCCGGGCAGAACCGACCGGTCGTATTTTTCCTAACCGCTCGCAACGACCAAATACGCATATAAAGGTGAAAATAGTTCAGGGTCAGCCAACCGAAGAGCAGTTGCTTTCGGAACTGGAAACGCTCTATCCGCGGATTGAGCGCTCCATACGTGCCTATACAAACGGCACAGGGCTCGACCCGCGCGACCTTACGCAGGATACTTTTCTAAAGGCCGTAAAAAGTCTGGATCAGTACAATCAGGGTGCGGCTCTGTATACCTGGATTTACCGTATCGCCAGAAACACCTGCATAGACGCCATGCGAAAACTTAAAACCCGCAGACAGTATGATGCCCCGGAGGTGGATGCGGACAGCCAAAGCAGTACAGATTCAGGCAGTTCCGTGGACTACCGGTCGGATTACGAACAGCGTGAAGAACAGAATATGGTGCGCAGGGTGATGGCATTCATGCCCAACGACTACCGGGAGCTCATCATACTGAAAGATTTTGAGGGAATGCATTACAACGAAATAGCAGTCATTACATCGCTGCAGGAGGGCACGGTCAAAAGCCGGCTGTTCCGCGCGCGGGTGATGCTTAAAGAAGGATTACTAAAAGCAGGATACGTTCATGAATCGTGAATCACTTGAAATTAAAATGACCGAAATGCTCGATTCGGGCAGCTACAGCAAGGCCGATGAAAGCCAGCTGCTGGAAGAGCTGCGCCAATATCCGGATCTGGCCGAAGCCTGGGAGCTTATGAGAAGCGGACCGGTGAGCATCAGCTATGATGCCGTTTATCCGCTGGAGCCGGTTCGTAATGAAGACCTGGAGCCAATCCGGGAAGCCTTGTCACCAACAACGGACCTCACCACCGAGCTGTTGCAGTGGTTTCCGCGCTACTTCGCGGCTGCTGCGCTCATGCTGCTGTTTCTGGCCGGTTACTTTACGATTAGCTCCGGACAGTCTGAGTCCTTTGAAGGTCAGGTTTCCGAATGGATTTATCTCTTCGGCGAAGAAGAGCAGTTACAAAACCAGGAGTTTCTGGTGCAGGAACTTCCATTCACGTTTGATTACAACGACTAAAACAGCACATGAAGACAAATACACTTAAAGCCGTCGCTGCGCTGATCAGCATTTTTGTTCTTGGCCTGGCTGGAGGATATCTGCTTAACGACGCCGTTTCTCAAAGTAGTCCTGCTACCGAAAAGGTAGAGCAGGATCATCGCGAGCGCAATCAGGAAAGGCGGGCGGAGAACCGAACGCCGGAGCAGCAGGAAGACCGTCTGCAGCGCGCGCGCCGGCACATGAGAGAGCATCTGGCCCTGGAAGAAGATCAGGCGGCACCCTTGTTTGAGCTCATCCGGGAAAGTCGTGAAGAGCGTCGTGAAATCATGAGTGAATCACGCAGAAGCTTCCGCGAAGTAATGGAAAGGCACGACCGCGAATTCCACGAGCAATTAAGCCGTATCCTCACCGAAGATCAGCTCGCTACCTGGGATTCCCTCTACGCCCGAAGCGATTCCGGACAAGGAAGGCGTAGATGATTTTTGATAGCTGATTTATGATTGCTGATCTTTGAATGGAGGAGGATCAGTGAGCAGTAAACAGTGTTATCGGGCTATTTGAAAAAATAGCGAGTAAAGATCAAAAGTCGAAGGTCTAAGGTCGAAAGTCCAAGGTCTCTCAAATTCCGGCTTTTAGATCTAAAACTAACCAATGAGATACTGTTGGCACTGAAATACTGTACCTCTGACATACTGAACTAGGTCTAAGGTCTCTCAAATTTATTAATTAGAATCGACATCTGCATTTTAGTGGGTTTTGGAGTTTTCTTTTTTCGTGTTTCCCCTGAAGGCTGAAAGGCCCGGGGTTTTAGAATGACTGTAATCTTTACTTCTGGCCATAGGACAGAGAAGGACGCAGAATTCCGCGGATTACAACGCGAATTAACGCGGAGCTGAAAGTTTAAACCGAGTGCTTACCTAGCTTTTTAGTGATTTTTTGCGTTTTTATTTTTTTGTGTTTCACCTCAATGCTCAAACTAAGCCCCCAATCATGGACCATCCACAAAATCCTTTTCAACCATGGTCCTTCCTCTTACAAGCTCAACCACGCCCCTGAAGCCCGAATCTAGCCCGAAAAACCAATTCACAATTCAAAATTCACCATTCACAATTGCGCAGCTTCCAGCGCCCGCATTTTCTGACACTCACACTTCTCACCATATTTAACGCAGAGCTCGTGATTTGAGGGTTTGGCGAAGCGGGCTTTGCAGGCTGCGCGGCCGTGGTGGATCATCAGGTGGGAGAGGTCGGTCCAGCTTTCGCGTGGGAACAGGGCCATGAGGTCGCGCTCGATTTTTTCGGGGTTTTCGTGTTTCGTAAGACGGAACCGTTGTGAGAAACGCCTCACGTGCGTATCAACCACCACGCCTGCGTTTATGTTGAAGGCGTTGCCCAGAACCACATTGGCCGTTTTTCTGGCCGCGCCCCGCATGGTGAGCAGTTCATCCATGGTCTGCGGCACTTCGCCATCAAACTGATCCCGAACCGTAATTGCCGTTTCCTTAATCGATTTTGCCTTGTTTCTGTAGAATCCGGTCGGACGCACCGCCTGCTCCAGCTCCTCCAGGTCCGCTTCCGCAAAAGCATCTACCGTGGGGTAGTCGCGGAACAGATCTTCGGTTACCATATTTACCCTCACGTCTGTACACTGTGCGCTCAGAATAGTGGCAATCAGCAGCTCGAAGGGATTGGTATAGTTCAGCTCGCAGTGTGGATTCGGGTAGTACTCATACAGCTTGTTCAGAATCTCAAGGGCCCGCTCTTTCTGCTCCCTGCTTTTACGCGGCAGCTTAAAACCACGTTTGGATGTCGGATCTGACGGGAGGGTTATGTTTTTTGAAGGCATGGGGGGGCAATTTTAAGTTTTAAATTTTAAATGGGGAAAAGTCGAAGGTCAAAGGTCAAAGGTCAAAGGTCGAAGGTCTCTCAAATTCCAGCACGGTGGCTAAATCTAACTGATAAAAAAGTGTGTTACTCTGTGTGTACACTGCGTAACACTCCCGACATCCGCCAAATGGCGTAGCCGGGACAAGTTGTGCCACAAAACAATGAAAGCCAGACTTTGCCCTTCCGGCGTTGCTAATATAAAAAGCTTATTCAGGGTTCGGATTAATTAAAGACAGTCCTCATAATTAGTGGTTTTTAGCGCTTTTCTTTTCTTGTGTTTTTCTTCTCAGCTCGAATCGTACCCCGAAGCTCAAAAACTTTCTCAGAACAATCATTCAAAACTCAAAACTCAATTCCTTCTTCCAAGCGGGCTGTCGGTGCGTTCGAGCTGATTTACCCCTGGCAGCAGCTGAACAAGGCTTCGCATCTGCGAATCGTTTATTCTGAGTGAGAACATGTAGAAAGTGAAATCACCAAACGGATTCCACTCGAAGCTCATAGTCCAGCAGTGCAGGTTTCTGTCAACAGCAAAGCGCGAAGGCGTGATGTCGCGTTCCATGAAATCGTAACCAATCGACGTCCGCACGTTCCAGCCCTCGGTAAGCCTCACCTGAATATTATCGGCAGTTAAAACCGCCGTTCGCCTCTGGTTATCGAAATTTATAAAGCGCCAGGTGTATGAGAAGCGAAGCGATGCCGACCAGGGTACGTTAAACTGTGGGATAGGCTCACGATTCCAGAGCGGGTCCACGCCACGGAAGATACTCTGATCGTACGGGTCGTAAAACCTCGGGTAGTACATTGGGCCGGGCTGCACCCGAACGCCTCCCTGACCACCACTTACGCTCGTGCTGGCGTTGATGTTGTAGTTGGTGAGCCGGGCAAAACGGCCGGAGTTCTCCCACAGATATTCATCAATGGCAATACCGAGGGAATCCTGCGCATAAAAGCTGAAGTTGGCGCTGGCGTTTATCCGGATATTCTGAAGGATGTTGGATGAAAAGCTCAGGCTCAAATCGCTCAGGTTGAACTGCTCGGCTGCAAAGTTGTAGCTTACGTTGGCGCCGAGGTTATCAATAAGCCTGAGTGCGCGCTCGCTGCTTTCTCCGGTCGAATCGCGCCTTACCTGCTTGGTTTCGAGCACGTTGGCTAAAGAGAAGGAAACCGAGCGGGATTCCCCTGCTCCCGGCCCGCCCAGAACGCCGCGCTCGAATATGGAGTATTGGCGCGTGTTACCCAGCGTATCGGTCTGCACCTCGCGGTAGTAACCCCAGAAATCACCGGTGAAATCCGGCTGATAGCTGAATGATACCGTCGGCCTCATAGTATGCCGGAAACCTTCAAATGAGCCGATTTTAGCCTGCGAAATACCGTAGATAGCCGTGTTGAAGTTCAGCGAGGTGTTGAACGTTCGGGCCGCTGCAAAACCTCGCTCGATGCGGTCTTCTGTTCTGTTTGTTTCGGGATTAAAATCCTTCCGGATGGTTTCCGGATACCAGAACTCGTTGATGCGCGCGTTGGCCGTAACGTTTAGAAACTCGTTGGTGGTAAGCTGTGTGGACATCTCGGCGCGTTGCGATAATCCGTAGCGAATGTGGCCTATATCGCCGGTGGCTTCTCTGTAATCGGTCGGGGAAAACAGCGCCTGAAACCAGTTGATATCGGCGGCCGGATTCCCGTCTCCGTCCAGAATCGGGTTGAAGTTGAAGCGTGATGAAAACTGTCCGCCGTAGGAAATGCTCAGCGTCTCATACCAGCGTTGTCCCGCAGAACGCCTGCGCTCGAACGGATTAAACCGCCGGAAGCTATAGTTCGCATTCGGCCCCTGAAACTGCACCTGATTATTGGCAAAATTTTGCGACTGCTGCATGGAAACGCCGAGCGTATAAAGACCGTCCGGCTGACGATAGTTGTACGACATACGCGAACTTGTCGTGGTTTCGGCCCGCTCGTTGATATCGTAGGAATTCCGCTGGTAGTAGTCGCTCGTTCTCAGGTTGATGTTGGCCGAAAGGTTGGCATACGGATTAATTGTCTGCTGATGAGAAACCTCAAGCCGGCTGTTCACAATCCGGGTGAAATCCGGATCGGTAGCTTCCAGTCCGCGCTCCCTGGAATAACCCAACCGGACGGAGCCGCGGTATCGGTCGCGTTTTGCGTAGTTCGTGCTTCCATCTACAAAATAGGTGCCGGAAGTAAACAGGCTGGTGCTCAGCGTGCCGGTCAGGTAATCGTTGAAATACTGAAACCAGCCAATGTTTTCCATACCCAGACCACGCGTGGCCTGATCCTGAAAAGCCAGCCTTGGCGTAAGCAGACCCGATCGGTTTTGCTGAAGCTGATTCGGCAGATAGCCAAAAGGAAAAATCATTGGATAGGGGATATCCAGGAAGTAGAGCTGCGCCCCGGTGAAGAAAATCTCATCATCATCCACCACCTTCATGCGGCGGGCGCGAATGTAGTAGTGCGGGTGATCCAGATCGCAGGTGGAGTAAATGGCGTCCTCAATAAAAACCACGTGCGGGGCCGGTGCCTTTATGGCCGTTCCGGTTAGCGAACCCTGCTCGATATTCACCGTGGCGACATCAAACTTGCCTTTTTCGGTTACGAAATTAAACATGATGCGCCTGCTTTCGATGGTCTCCCCGTCGCGGGTAAGCCTGGGCATGCTCAGCGTGTCGACCGGGGCGGCAAATTCGCCTTTGCGCTCAATCCAGCGCAGAAACAGCGGACTTGCATCGGTTGTGTCGAGCGGTATGCGCCGGGCTTCGGCAGTGGCCAGGTTTTCGTCTAAATCCAGAGTGATGCTCCCCGCCGCGAGCTGACCCGAGGGATGCTCGACTTTGGCATTTCCGTACAAAAAGGCAATCTGCTGATCGTCCAAACGAATGATCAGTGAGTCCCGGGCTGTAAAGGTGATGATATCCTGAACGCCGTCTCCGCCTCCCTGCGCCTGTGCGGTCGGAGCGGGCGTGGGCTGCAGCTGAGGGGTGAGGATTGGCTCATCCTCAATTTCAGCCTCATCGGGCAGTTCGGGTACTTCAGTCGGCGGCAGGGTATCGTTAGGTTCGGGTGATGGAACCTGAACCGTATCGGCCGCCGCGGTAAATAAACGGGACATCCGGTTTTCTGATGTATCCGCTTTTGCATGGGTGAAGCCTGCGCCGATGGAAATTACCATCACGAGTGCCATCACCCTGAAAAAACTGCGCGGAAACAGAACAGAACGGTTCTCTCCGCCTTGACCCGATACCAGGGAGGAACTCGCTTTATTCCACAATTTCCTTGAGTTATCGGGCATGAATGGGGCCGCTACGGACGGGGTCAGAGGTTTTCGAGTGCAAGCGTGCCGGCCCCGAGCAGGGCGGCTTCGTTACCCAGAAGCTCCGGGATAATTTCGAAATCGGTGCGGAACGGAGGCATCAGGCGCTCCATGGCCGCGGCGAAGGCGGGCTTCAGAATGAGATCGCCGGCTTTGGCCACCCCGCCGCTGATCACAAATTTGCGCACATCCAGCACGTGGGCGTAGTTCACAATGGCGTAGCCCAGCAGGCGCCCGGCATCGGCGAGGATGTCGACGGCCAGCTGATCGCCGTGGTTGGCCGCTTCAGTAAGATCAAGCGGCTCGAGCTTACTGAAATCACCGCTGAATTTTTTGTAAAGATCGCTTTCCGGATTTTTTTCAATTTCGTCGGCTGCGCGTTTGCTCATGAACCGCTGACCCAGGTAGGCTTCGATAGCGCCGGGTACGGTGCTGTTGCACTGTGCGCCTTTGTAATCGATGGAAACGTGACCCAGCTCGCCGGCAGCGCCCGTGGCACCCCGAAAAATTCTGTTGTCTATGATGATGCCGCCGCCCACGCCGGTTCCGAGCGTAATCATAACGAAGTTGTCGTACGGGCGGCCGGAGCCAAATCGGGCTGAGCCCAGAGCCATCAGATTGGCGTCGTTTTCGACCAGGCACTTCATACCGGTGCGTTTGGTGATTTCATCAGCGAGGGGAACCACGTCCCAGCCCGGAAGGTTGGGCGGATTCTGTACGGATTTGCGGTCGAGGCTGATCATACCCGGGGCGCCGATTCCGACTCCGGTGATATCATCCTGCGCTTCGGCGGAAACTTCGATGGCGATTTGTCCCAGGCGGTCGAGCGTGGCCTCGAGGCCGGAATCTGCATCGGTTGAAACCGAAATCTGCTTAAGTATGCCTTTCTCGCGATGAATAAGGGCAGCTTTAATATTTGTTCCGCCAAGGTCGATACCAACAGATAACATTATAAAAAAATCTAAAGGTGTACGGTTAAGATCGGGTGCGTTCTTTTGTGATGCCGCCCCGCTGAAGAATAAGAATTAGAATAGTGCGAATGCCCAAGCGGCTATTTTTTTTCGCGTATCTGATAGATTACCTCGCCCGGCTTTCTCATGCCGTAGTCCTCACGGGCGATGCGCTCAAGGTAAGATGAATCGGTCTGAAGCGCCTCGATGCGGGCTTCCAGCTCTTTGGTCTCCTCTTTCAGCTGTTCGATTCTGTTCTCAAGCGATGCTTTCTCGCTGTTCAGCTGATAGCGCGTTAACACGCTGTAGTTGTCCAGAAACCCGAACCACAGCACTAAAAAGCCAATCAGTATGCTGATGAGGAAGGATTTTTTCCAACGAAGAGGATTTAAAAACTGGTAATCTGCCATAGTTTCCGGTGTGGGTTCAATCAATTGGCTAAAAATAGCAGTTAAGCGTCAAACCTGAAAGAAGG
>Ga0207421_10009086_pt1 | contig 10120 bp, 8 predicted proteins | sample SodLakKL_010_SED_4_FD_187542 | JGI IMG/M metagenome (GOLD analysis project Ga0207421, IMG submission 187542) | Alkaline sediment microbial communities from Lake Tanatar, Kulunda Steppe, Russia - 8KL_010_SED (SPAdes) (version 2) | ecosystem: Environmental > Aquatic > Non-marine Saline and...
CAATCCTCGCCGCCGGGCCTGGACTGGCAGGTGGCCCTTGAACCGGTGGAGATAAGCAGCCCGGAAGACACGCTGTTGCAGATGTATTTTGCCACGGTAACGATACATTCAGGAACCCTGAAAATCAATTATGTACTGCGCGATTACATTCACGCCGTTACAGGGGACCGTCATCGGTGATAAAAAAAATGACCGGCAAGGCAGCAAAACAGGGATTGGCACCTGGGTTCACCCTGCTCGAAATACTGGTTTCCATATCCATTTTCGCCGTAGTGGCAACCATGATATACAGCTCTTTAAATGCGGTTTTGTCGAAAAACGAGGCCATCAAGGACGGCGGCGCGGTCTATGAGATGGCAAGAACGACGCTGAACCGGATATCCATGGACCTGTCGGCAGCCTTCGTGGCGCAGTATCCGGAATACCAGGTTCCCGGCATAACCGATCCGCCGGACCCATACCGGTTTCATGGCGACGAGGCGTTCATCGGGGGGTCTACCGCATCAGAAGTGAGTTTCGCCTCAAACGAACATCTTGGGATTTCATCGGATATTGTTTCGGGTCTTGGCCGGATCACGTATTATCCCGAAAGATCCGGGGACAGGGGGGACGAAACACTGGTTCTGAAACGATCGGACATCCCGTTTCCCTATGACATCGATCCGGGTCAACCCCTGAAGGCCGATGATGATCCCGTTGTTTGTGAGAAGGTCGAATCGTTCCGCCTGACTTACGTCGATGAAGAGGGGCAGACCCACCAAACATGGGACTCGGATTCGGAAAGGCACCGGTTCGCCACCCCGCGGGCGGTTATCGTCGAGATCGCCCTTGCAGGCAAAAGCGGAACCCATACATTTTCCACGCGGGTCGATATCCCGGTATACCGAAAAAGGCTCGATGATGTCAGGCGCCAATAACCGGGGCGTTGCCCTTATCATTACATTGACGGCGATTACGATCATTATCGCCGTATCGTTGGAGCTGAACCGCCAGATGCGGCAATCGGTTATATCCGCCGCATCCACGAGAAATCAAATGTCGTTGACGCACATGGTCAGCGCCGGCGTGGACACCGGCAAGGCCATCCTGGCAAAAGACGCAGCGGATACCGATAATGTATCCGTTCAGGATGACTGGGCGGATCCGGAAGTGATTGAACATTACCTGGGGCAGCTTCCGTTTGATGACGGCAGCATAACCCTGGAGATCACGGACGAAAGAAGCCGGATACAGATCAATGCCCTTGTGCAGTTTCCCGAAGGAAGGGATTTCAATCCGCTGCAGCACGAACTGTGGCAGCGGTTTTTCACTCTGGTGCTGGGCGCCGCGGAACTCGAGGAGCGCGATTTTTTGTCCGGCGGCGACAACATAACCCCGGACATGATCATCAATCCCGTAAAGGACTGGCTCGATTCCGGGGATGACGGTGCCGTCACCGGGTTGTCAGGCGCCGAAGACGACTATTACCAGTCGCTTGATCCGCCTTACGGCATCCGGAACGGTCCGTTTAAGCATATAAAGGAATTGATGCGGGTCAAAAATATTACAAAAGAAATGTTTTACAGTTTTGATATTGACGATTATGTGACAGTATACGGCATGACACCCGACGAAGGGGATCGCCACCGGTTTACCTATGACGGGAAAATCAATATCAATACGGCTTCACAGCCTGTTATCGCAGCGCTCCTGCCGGATGGATACGAGTTTCTGGCGGAAGAAATTATCGCCCACCGCGAAGAAAAGGCAAACGGAAGCCATCTTTACGACCTGACGGCGCCGACATGGTACCAATCGGTGCCCGGGGCGGAAGAAATAGAAATCCCTCCACAGTTGATAACGACCATGAGTCATCACTTTCGAATTGTGTGCAAAGCCGAACTGGATGGCATGACACTTGGCGTAACCGTCGTTGTCCGGCGCGAACAGGATGACGAAACGGGCAAGTGGCGCAGCAGAACATTGAGTTGGAGCTACAACGACATATGAGCGGTAAAATACTGACCATCGACATTCGCGACGAGACGTTGACGGCGCTTCTTCTCTTATCCGGTCTTAAGGGAAATCGCGTTGAGTCGCACTGCCATGTCCAACTGAACCAGGCGCCGCCGGATATTGAAAACCGCATTTTCTGGGCGCTGTCCCGGGTGACGGAAGAACTCGACACGCAGGGCGCCACCTGCATTCTTTCCATCCCGCCAGGCGAGGTGACATACCGGAATGTCACGGTGCCGTTTAAAGAAAGAAGAAAGATCGCGCAGCTGCTGCCGTTTGAGCTGGAATCGGGCCTGCCTTGTGCGGTTGAGGATTTGACGATCGATTTTGACATCGTTCGCAAGTCCGACTATACGGACATAATCGCTGCCGCCGTTAAGACCGAAACCGTCGGAAAAACCGTCGAGATATTAAAAAGTTTTGATATCACCACGCGATACATTACCACCGGTCCCGTTGCCGAGGCCATGTGCCTGGTCAGACCGGGTGCGGCAGCAAGGGAGAGCGATTTTCTTTTTATCAGCATCGACGATTCATGTGCCACCGCCTGCATGGTGTTTTCCGGGAAGCTTCACCTGGCAAGGACGTTCAAATTGCCGCGAACCGGTGCGGGTTCGCGCAACGGCCGGGTTAAAAAAGAAATCGCAAGAGTCATCGCTTCATTTGAAACCATCTATGACTTTGACTGCCGCTTCGATCGGATTATGGTCTCGAATGCGGCCTCCGGTGCCGTTGATGGCGACATGCCGGCACTGATTGCTTTGTTGAATGACGTATTTGAGGCGGATGCCGGTCTGGTCGACATGTTTGTCGATGGCGGCCTCAAAATGCTTTCCGCCCCTGACGTGGAATCCCGGGAAAAACGCCTGTACAATTCGGCATTGGGGCTTTCAGGGATTGAAATCGGCGGGATTGCCCCGTTTAATTTCAGCAGCGAGCATTATTTTTTGCACAAATACTGGATGGACAACAAGCGGGAATTTATTGTCACCGGCGCGCTTGTTGCTTTCGTTTTCCTGATGATCATGATCAACACCGTTGTCCATGCCCGGTTTCTGGAAAACCAGGTCCAAAAACGCGACGATGAAATCGTCGATATTTTCCGCTCCACCTTCCCTGATGAGACCCGGATCGTCGACCCCCTTCACCAGATGAGGGCGGAAATTAACCAGGTCCGGCAGGACAGCGCATTGGCGCAAAATCCCCGGGCAAACATTCCCAACATTGACATATTGAATGCGATCAGCACGCTTATACCCGATGAAATTGATGTGTTGATCACCAATATGGTGAGAAGCGACGATCACGTGACCATCTCCGGGACGATCGATACCTTCAATGCCGTGGATGACGTTAAAGGGCGGCTTGAAAGAAGCGATCTTTTTGAAAATATCACCATCAGCGCCGCCAATATGGACAGCAGTATAAACCGCATCCGCTTCCGGATCCGTTTGGATCTGGCCGGTGGCGCTGCAGGATAGATCCGAAAGGGGACGTTTCAATGAATATAAACCTCAACCGCCGTGAACGCATTGTCATTACCGGCGCCGCCATTTTCATCGCGTTTTTTTTCATCATCAATCTCGTCGTCGTCCCCATGTTTGAAAAAAGGCAAACCCTTGAATCGGAGCTTGCTTCGAAAAGAAACGCCGTAATGGAAATGCAGACGCTTCAAAATGACTACCAGGCGCTTGTCAATCAGGTCGAAAGCGCCCGAAGCCAATATGCAGAACGTTCCGGGGATTTTTCCCTGTTTTCATTCATGGAGAGACTCGCCGGTTCAAGCGGTGTAAAGGACAGGATCGCCTACATGCGGCCGGGCTCATCGGTTGACGATTTTTCCGGCCTTACTCTATCGCAGGTTGAAATGCGCCTGGAGGATATAACCGTCGAAGACCTGGCCTCATACCTTTACGAGGTCGAGTCGTCGAGACACATGGTCCAGGTCCGCAGGCTTTCCATAATGAAATCAGGGGAGCGGGACGGCCCCATTAATGTAGTGATGCGGGTTGAAACGGCCGAAGCGTCGTAAAGATCAATATTCATAAAGGCGTCAGCGCCGCAGAAACCGGAGACCGGAATGGACAGAGTCAAAAAATACGCTGCATATACCCTTTATATTTTCGGGGCAACCGTATTTTTCCTTTATATCCTTTTCCCCGTGGATACCGTAAAAACCTATATCGAGAGCAGGGCGGCCGGGGTTTCACCCGGCATGGATTTATATGTCGAAAGCGTCCGCATGGGGTTCCCGCCGGGATTTTTCTTTTCCAACGCGTATATCCTGTCCGGGGAGGAGCCTGTTGTCCGCTTGGACAGGGGACGCTTTACGCCCGCCTATTTGACCCTGATTTCATCCAAACCCGCCGTCAATTTTACAGGGGAAATTGCAGGGGGGCACGCCGAGGGTAAGATAAGCATGCAAACCGGGCAGGATAACAGGGCACTGGCCACCCGCATTCAGTTTTCAGCCGTCGATCTGCAAAGACTCCCTGTACTCGAAACGCTTTATCCCGGCACGTTTTCAGGCGCCGCAAAAGGGGAGCTCGATTACCAGGCATCGATGCCCGCCATCGGCCGGTCGCCGGGAACGGGCGCTTTAATGCTGGAAATATCCGGATTCCGGCTTGATCTGGATGAAGACATAATGGGTCTGGAGTATTTCGATTTTTCAGAAATCACCGTGGAGGCGCAAATGGCAAATGAGCGTCTCAATGTTGTGCAGATCAACCTGGCGGGCTCCCAGTTTTCGGCCAAAGGCAATGGTACAATCGATTTGCGCCAACCGCTTGAGTCAAGCAGGCTCGACCTGGAAGGGACCCTTGAAGTCCATCCGCCGCTCATGCGGCACATCGGGGCATTTTTACCGAGACAATACCGGGGAGACGACACCATTCCCTTTCGCATAACGGGAACAATGGCGCACCCCAGATATTCACTGCGATAGCTGTTACAATCGAAATCGAAAAAACCAAAACCCAGTAATCGGCTTAACGGACATATGGTAAAACGAATTCTTGGATTTTTAAATATTGCGTTGTTGACGATGGCCTTGTTTGTCGGGGTTAAGATTTTTTACGGGGTGGTCGAGGCGCACCTGAAAGAAGCGATTATCAGCGCCGAATTAAGAGAAAAGGCCGCCTCAGGAGACTCTTCCGGCTTACAGGGCACCGTTACATCCGTTGAAAACAGCTATTCCGAATACCAGACGATTGCCGCGCGGGATCTTTTCCGGACAAAAGCGGTTGAAACAGATCCATCGGATATCGTAACGCCGGATTTGGACGAACTCGAAAAGACGAAACTCGAACTCAAACTGTGGGGAACGATTACCGGGGATGCCGGCGGCCAGGCGTATGCCGTTATAGAAGATCAATCAAGGAGAAGGCAGCCGCAGCACCTGTATCGTGAAGGGGACAGTGTCGGGGATGCGAACATAAGGCTCATTTTACGGGAGAAGGTCATTCTGACGGTTGACGGGGAGGACGAAGTCCTGGAAATGGAGCAGCTTCTGGATCAATCCGGAAGAATATCCGCAGACAGAAGCAGCGCACCGCCCAGGGCGGGTCTGGAGGAGCGCTCAGACGATGAATATTCCATTGAACGCGATATAATCGACGATGCCCTTTCCGATGTCGGCAACCTGATGCGCCAGGTCCGTATCAGGCCCTATTTTAAGGACGGAAATCCTGAAGGGGTCCTTTTGAGCGGGATACGAAAGGGGTCTATTTTCGAACAAATGGGGCTTCAAAGCGGTGATGTGATCAAAGGGGTCAACGGCGAACCGATTCGGTCGGTTGATGATGCCATGGCGCTTTATCAGGGGCTCAGGTCGGAACGCAGCGTTCAGGTGCAGATCGAGCGTGACGGATCATCCCGGACCATTTCCTACCGGATTGATTAGCCCGTTTTATAGCGTCATAAAAGAGCTGAAAATCTATAAACTGCTTGAGAAAAAGGAACTTCACGGTGCAAACGAAATTAAAAACCATATACAGACGAATGTCTGCATTTCTGCCCGTTTTTCTGCTGGTTGTCTCCGCCGGTATCGTTGCCGTTCACGCGGAAGCGGTGAATGCCGCCGAACCGCCGGGATTTGACGATCTGGTCCCGGAAAACGATGTTTCGCAGGAACGCAGCGTATCCATTGATTTCAATGAAGTGGATATTAACGTTTTCATAAAGTTCATAAGCGAGCTTACGGGAAAAAATTTCATCGTCGATCAACGGGTCCAGGGAAAAGTAACGGTCATATCGCCTTCGAAAATATCCGTTGACCAGGCATACCGGGTTTTTGAATCCGTCCTCGAAGTTCACGGGTTTACCACGGTGGATGCCGGGGACGTCACCAAAATTATCCCTTCGCCGCATGCCCGGACCAAGAATATTGAAACCATGCTGAGACAGGAAATGGCGAATTCCAGCGACCGGATCGTCACCCAGCTCATACCGCTGCAATACGCCGACCCCGAAGAAATCAAGCAGCTTTTTGCACCGCTGGTGTCCAGGGACAGCGTTGTCTTGTCCTATAAAGCCACCAACACGCTTATCATCACGGATGTTTATTCCAACATTAAACGGTTGATGCGTATACTCGATGAGATTGACGTGGAAGGCATCGGCCGGGAAATTACGACGATATCCCTTCGCCATGCCGATTGTGTGGAGGTCGTCGGTATTATCGAATCGGTTTTTGCCTCCCGGCAGCCCGCACGGCAGCGAGAGGCAGCCCCGGAAATCACCGCCGTTGCGGTAGAACGGACCAATACTGTCATTGTTCAGGCCAGTGAAGCGGATGTCATCAGAATCCGGCAGCTTGTTGGGATGATTGACCGGGAGATCCCGCGCGGCAAGGAAAATATCAACGTCTATTACCTGGAGAATGCAAAGGCGGAGGACCTTGCCACGGTGCTTCAGGAGCTCCCGTCACCGGGGGGATCGGGCGGCGGCGAAACCGGCCGGAGGACCGCTCCGCTTGTATCCGAAGATGTGAAAATTACCGCCCACAGCGCCACCAACAGCCTTATTATACGGGCTGATACGGATGACTATGAAATCCTGAAAAGCGTCATCGAGAAGCTGGATATTTCCCGTCCCATGGTCTACATTGAGGTTTTGATCATGGAAGTCAGCAAGGATCGGTCTTTCCGCCTTGGCGCCGAATGGATGGCAGGCGGGGAGGCCAGCGCGGAAGGAAGGGAAGGGGTTTACGGGGGCGGCTTTTCCGGTGGTGCGCTCGGCGGCGACCGCGGGTATAATTATACCGTGCCCCAGGGCGCCCCCGATGCCATGCTTCTGCCGCCGGGGTTTTCCATGGGCGTTTTCGGCGAACAAATCGAGGTCAGCGGTGTTCGTTTCCCCTCCATCAGTGCGGTCATACAGGCCTACCACAAGGACCGGGACGTCCACATCCTGTCAACGCCGCAGCTTTTGACGACCGACAATGAAACCGCAAGAATCACCGTCGGCAGAAACATTCCCTACCTGACCCGGGCCGCCACCGGGGAGACGAACTTCAGCAACTACGAATACAAGGATGTCGGTATCTCCCTGGAAATCACCCCCCAGATAAACCGGGACCGAAAGATCCGCCTGGAAATCGACCAGGAAATCACGAAACTGGAGACCACAACCGACCAGTTCCAGCCGACCACGCTGCAGCGTACGATACAGACCATCATAGAGGTGGACGACAAAAACACGATCGTCCTGGGCGGACTGATCGACCAGAGCCTTTCCTCGACCGAATACCGCGTTCCCTGCCTGGGCAGCATTCCGCTGCTTGGCAGGCTTTTCAGCTCCAGGGCCGATGCCGACGATGAGACCAACCTGTTTATTTTCCTCACCCCTCAGGTGCTGGAAAACCACGCTGAAGCAACGGCGCTTCGAGAAACGAAAATGGATCTTTTCGAGAAGGAAACCGAAGGCAGCATAAAGCTCTACGGCGCCCCCGGCCAGGAAGACAGGTCGCAGCAACCCGTGGAAGATGATGGAACACAATGAACACCAAACGACTATCCGATATCCTGGTAAACGACTTCGGCGTGGACAGGGACGTCATCAATGATGCCCAGCGGCTCAAGATCGAGCAGAATACGACCTTTTCAGATATTCTTTTAAAGAAAAAGGTTGTATCGGAATCTCAGCTTTTGTCGGTATATGCCGCATTATACGACCTTCCCCTGGCCAAAACCCTTCCCATCGAAGGGGTCGACACCGGGTTTGCGCGGGAAGTTCCCATCCAGTTTCTGAAAAAATATGCCATGGTGCCCATCCGTACCGGAAACGCACTGCCCGGGCTTGAAGATTGGGTGCCGGCCGATGAAAACGGTGAACGAACCGTCATTGCAGTGAACGACCCCTCGGTGTTCCAGCCCATAGACGACCTGGCGAATCTTCTTGAGATCGATGATTTCGAACTTATCCTGGCGTCCAGGGATGCCATATACTCCCTGATCAACCTCGTCTACGACAGCAGCCGGGATACGGCCCAGCAACTTGTGGCCGACATGGAGGAAAACGGCAGCGACATCATCAGTGAAATCGAGGAAACCGCCGATCTCCTTGATGATACCAGCGATGCGCCCATTATCAAACTGGTCAACCACGTGATATCTCAATCCGTCAAGATCGGCGCCAGCGACATACACATCGAGCCGGAGCAATACAGCCTGAAGATCCGCTACCGCATTGACGGCATTCTCTACGACATGCTCACCCCTGCCAAGTGGATGCAGGCCTCCCTTGTCTCGCGCATCAAGGTCATGGCCAAGATGGACATCGCTGAAAAGCGGCTTCCCCAGGACGGCCGGTTTGAAGTGAAGATAGGCGACCAGAGCATCGACATCCGGGTTTCCACCATACCGATTACCCATGGAGAACGGGTGGTTCTGAGGCTCTTGAACAAGTCGGGCTCGCTGTTCAAGCTCTCCGAGCTCGGCATGTCACCTGAAAGACTGGCCCAGATCAACGGCCTGATTCACTTTTCCCATGGCATCATACTGGTGACAGGCCCGACCGGCAGCGGCAAAACCACGACGCTGTATGCCATATTGTCCTCCATCAATTCACCGGACATCAATATCATCACCATTGAAGACCCGGTGGAATACCAGTTAAAAGGCGTGAACCAGATACAGGTCAGCCCGAAAATCAACCTGACCTTTGCAAGGGGGCTCCGATCGATTGTCCGCCAGGACCCGGATGTGATCCTGATCGGTGAAATGCGCGACCTGGAAACCGCCGAGATCGGCGTTCAGTCGGCCTTGACCGGGCACCTGGTTTTTTCGACACTTCACACCAACGATTCGGCCAGCGCCATTACAAGGCTCGTCGACCTTGGCATCGAGCCGTTTTTAATCTCCTCATCCGTCTTGGCAGTGGTTGCCCAAAGGCTTGTACGGGTCTTGTGTAACGCGTGCAAGGAACCCTATTCGCCTGACCCCGAATCCCTTAAACGGCTCCACCTCGAACCGGATATGGTTGAAAACGCCGTATTTTACCGCGCAAAAAGCTGTGACAAGTGTTTTCAGAGCGGATACCGGGGCAGGGTGGGAATCTATGAGATTCTCGTGCTCCAGGAAAACCTGCAGGCCATGATATTGAAAACCCATGATTCCCACCAGCTTAAAAAAGAGGCCGTCGCCTCGGGAATGACAACCCTTTACCAGGACGGCATCCAAAAAGTCCTCCAGGGGGTCACTACCATAGAAGAAGTGCTTCGGGTGACGCAGAGTTGACGACTTCGTAAAAAGGCCAATATCTGCGTTACGCGCGATTTCCGAAGAAATTCACGTACACTCAGTACGCTCAATTCTTCGAAAATCGCGCAAGCCTTGATCTTGGCCTTTTTACGAAGTCGTCTGGCTGCGACTTTTTACGAGACTATCAGAGTTGACGACTTCGTAGAAAGGCCAATATCTGCGTTATGCTTCGTCATAGGCGGTATTGGGTCATAGGATGTGCTGACGAAGGAAGCGCATCGATGAACCGCAACGCAGATCTTGGACGTTTTACATAGTCGTCTGACCACAATATTTAAGAAATGAATATACTTATGCCGACGATCGATCGACATTACATCACCACCCGGGGTGCCGCCGGCATTTTATTCGTTTTTCTGGCA
>Ga0207421_10009087_pt1 | contig 10120 bp, 9 predicted proteins | sample SodLakKL_010_SED_4_FD_187542 | JGI IMG/M metagenome (GOLD analysis project Ga0207421, IMG submission 187542) | Alkaline sediment microbial communities from Lake Tanatar, Kulunda Steppe, Russia - 8KL_010_SED (SPAdes) (version 2) | ecosystem: Environmental > Aquatic > Non-marine Saline and...
TGTCGCCCGACCCGCTTCCAATGAAGCCCGCCTGCCGGTGGCCACCCGATACAGGTTGAAAGCCCTGCGAGCCACACTCGGATGCCCGGTCGCGATATAGGGCGGTTCATCCCCGTGATTCTTCGCGTGCCATCGCACCATCAGGCCGGCCAGTTCAGCCCGGGCCACGGATGTATTTCGTGGGAGCGCAAGCTGGGCCAACTCGTCCTTCACCGACCGGGAAAACGGGGCCACCTTGCTGGTGAGTCCACTGCGACGACGCACTAGTATAAATCCAATCCGATCTGGCGACGGGAATCCTCTCCCCGACCATTACCCGGGAACTCCTCGGCGGTGTGTATACCTCGGTGCTCGAGGGTCACGGAAAACGCGCGAGACCTCAGCTCTTCGGCCAACATCCTGCTGAGGACCACTGACCGATGCCGACCGCCGGTACAACCGATCGCGATGACCAGGGATGTCTTTCCTTCCGCACGATAGTGGGGAATCAAAAAATCCAGCAGATCCAACAGCCGCACGAAAAACTCCTGGGTAAGGGGCGATGAAGCCACGAAATCCCGGACCGGATCTTCCAGGCCCGTGCGGGGGCGAAGATCCTCCACATAATGTGGATTGGGGAGAAAGCGCACGTCGAACACGAGGTCGGCATCATTGGGGAGTCCATGCTTAAACCCGAAACTGATCACGGATACGTACGGACCGTTCTCCGGCTGGTCGTCCCCGAATACCTGGAAGACGCGATTGCGAAGATCGGCCGGCTGCATTTCGGAAGTATCCACGACCTGGCTCGCGCGGGCCCGCAGGCCCGCGAGCAGGGCCCTCTCCCTGTCTAGTACCTCTCGAATGCTTCCCGCAGGCCCCAGCGGATGGGTGCGACGGGTTTCCTTGAAGCGCCTGATCAACGTCGCGTTATCGGCTTCGAGGAATAGGACTGCCACGCGGCCTGCGATCTCCTCCAAAGCCTCGCGGATCCTCTCGAAGAAAGCACCACCGCGCACGTCGATGACCAAGGCGACGCGATCGATGACATTCTCGGGTGCTCCCAGAAGCTGCGTCAGCCGGGGGATGAGTGCCGGCGGGAGGTTGTCGATGCAAAAGTACCCCATGTCTTCCATGGCCCGTAGGGCGACACTCTTACCGGCACCCGAGAGGCCGGTGATTATCACAAAGCGCATGCCTTCCAAAGCATCACATCTCCCAGTGGTCCCCGAACCCGGGCCTAGGAATGACGCTCGCCGGCTTCATCTTCCGCGGCATCTTCTTCCTCGTAGCCCGAATCGGTCGTGGGTTCGCCTTCTTCAAAGTGCTCTCTCGGCGCTGCCTTTTCGCGCGGTACCGGGGGCGTCTGCTCCGGGCGACGCGGGCCCGTCTCCGGCATGGACTCCCGTGGACCCGTAAACAATAGCGCCACCCCACCAATTATCAACAATACTGGCCACCAGGCCGACAGGTCGAAGTATACCAGCTGATCGATGAGAAAATATGCGCCCACCGCGACGAGGATCGCCCCTGCCACCCGATTTCGCCGGCCAAAGTCGGCGGTAGAGGTTTCGACAGGGCTTGCGGGGGATGGCGGCGATTCGCTCCATTCACGGGCACTTTCCGCCCCGCCCGACGACTCCTGGCGCGCAGGTCCGGGGTCTTCTACCGGTCGGGCCTGGGGCGCGGATCTCGCCGGGTACACGACGCTACGCTCGTCCGGCATGATGATCCAGGCCAGAAGATACAGCAACAATCCGGTCCCGCCAAAGAGTATGAGCAACAGCCAAACCAGGCGAATCGCAACGGGGTCCGTTCCGAGATATTCCGCGAGACCCCCGCATACCCCACCGATTACCCGATGCCGGCGGGAGCGATAGAGTTTCTTCGTCACGGGTTTCACCTCCACTGTGGGCATCGCACCCAGCAATATCATCCTACCCTCACTTTATGGCGAGAGACCGGTGGTTGCAAGGGCCGAGCGTGACGATGAAGCCGCGCTGCGCCAATCCCCCCGGGGATCGAGCGCCCGGTCTATTCTCGCGATCTGGGGAATCTCTTCTTCCGCGTCATCGCCTCCGCGCTAGGGACAATGCCTTCGGGATGGCTCATTCACGGCATTGGGAGGAACACGGTTGCACAGGAGCTCCCGCAAGTTCGTCGCCGCGACTTCCGCCATGGCGCGCCGCGCTCCCACGGTGGCGCTCCCGAGGTGGGGAGCCAAGATCGCATTCGGGCGCGTAACCAACGGATGATCCCGGGGTAACGGTTCTTCGGCGTACACGTCGAGCCCCGCATAGCGCACGCGATCGTCGTCAAGTGCTTCCACCAGTGCTTTCTCGTCGATGAGTTCACCGCGTGCCGTATTGATCACGATGACCCCGGGTTTCACCCGATGGAAAGCATCGCGATCGAGCAGTGCCCGGGTCGATTGGGTGAGTGGGGCATGCAGACTGATGAAGTCCGACTGCGCCAGGAGTGTCTCCATGTCAACCCGTTCTGCGCCTAGTGCCTGTTCCATCTCTTCACTCTGGCTGGGGTCCGCGTATAGGATTCGCATCGCAAAGCCGGCGGCCCGCCGGGCGACCGCACGTCCTATGCGGCCCATCCCCACGATCCCCAATGTCTTCCCGTGTACATCTGCACCCAGCATGTATGTCGGCTCCCACGTGAGCCAGTCCCCGGCCCGGGTGGCCGCGTCGGCCTCCACCAGGCGCCGTGCGGCGCCGAGCAGGAGAGCGAAGGAAAAGTCCGCAGTCGCCTCGGTGAGGACACCGGGTGTATTCGTGACCCAAATACCCCGTTCCGTGGCCGCGGTGACATCGATGTTATCGTACCCGACTGCGTAGTTGGCGACCCCCTTCAACCGCGGTGCTTGGTCCAGAAGATGTGCATCGATTTCGTCGGTAAGCAGGGACAGCAGGCCGTCGACATCAGATACCGCGTCCAAGAGGTTCTCCCGGGGTGGAGGCAACCGCTCGGTCCAAACCTGCACCTCCGCGACTTCGCGGAGGATTCTCAAGCCTTCTTCGGGAATCGCGCGCGTGACAAATACTTTGGGTGTTGATGACATGCAATCCCTCCCACAGCCTGTTCTTTGCTAGACTAACTGGCGCATATACGGGACGCCAGGGTCCTCGCCGCCGAGATCAACCGTTCTCGGGCCTGCCCCGGCCCGGGTATTTCGGCCGGGGGGCCGGCGCCATAGCAGGGTACGATATAGTCGAACGCTCCGGTGAGGATATCGAAGTCGCCGGGCTGGACAAAGCCCGGAAGCGCGGCAGCGGGAATGCCAAGGTGGTGCGCGCGACGAGCGACCGCCAGCGGGAGTTTTCCTCCCATGGTTTGTGCATCCATGCGCCCTTCACCGGTGACCACGATACCGGATCCCAGGGCATGATCATCAAAGCGGACAAGTTCTAGTGCGAACTCTGCCCCAGGCACGATCTCGGCTCCCAGCATCGCATCCACCATCGCGCCCAATCCGCCCGCAGCCCCGTGACCGGGGGCGGATCCGATGGGCCGACCGCATGCCCGGGACAATGCAACCGCAAGGTGGCAAAGTGCCCGTTCGAGGGCCGGAATGTCCTCCGGACACGCGCCCTTCTGCGGGGCAAAAACTTGGGCGGCCCCACGATCCCCAAGCAGCGGATTATCCACGTCGGACATGATCTTCAGGGTGATCTCCTCGCGCCAGGTCCTGGCCGCTGCACCAAAATCCACCGACGCAATGCGGTGAAACTCCCGCGGCCCCCCCAGCACTTCCTCCCCATTCTCATCCAGGAATCGGGCCCCCATCGCACGCGCCATTCCAACCCCTCCGTCGACGGTCGCGCTGCCGCCAATCCCAAGGATGATCCGGTTGGACACCTCGCGGGCGGCCAGTAACAGCTGACCGGTCCCGTAAGACGTGGTCAGGAACGGATCCAGGGAGTTCGGTCCAACGAGAACCAGGCCGGAGGCGGTGGCCATCTCCACCAACGCTGCCCCGTCACGCAACCTGGAGAACTGGGCGCCGACCGGCGCACCCAAGGGTCCAAGAACCCGTGCGGTCATCATCTGGCCACCGAGACTCGCGGTCAACGCCTCCACGGTGCCATCTCCCCCGTCGCCCAGGGGGAGCGACACCACTGATTCGACGCACGACTCCCCTTTCATGCCGGCAGAAATCGCATCAGCCGCATCGGCGGCAGAAAGCGTGCCCTTATAGCTATCCGGACTGATGAGGACGCGCACCGTCACCCGACCTTCCCGCTTACTCCAGGGCCAGAGACAGTACGACGCTGATCACGCTGAAAAGAACCGCCGTAACCAGGGCCCAGCCAAAACCGTCGATCGTGAAGCTCGGCACGATGGCTGCACTCAACTGAAGCATAAGGGCATTGATCACGAAGGTAAAAAGACCGAGCGTCAAAAAATTCAGGGGGAGGGTGACCAACATCAGAAGCGGACGAATGACGGCGTTCACCACGCCTAGAACGAGAGCGGCCAGCAGTACGGCCGCACTGCCCACGATCGCGACACCCGGCAACATCCACTCCAGTAAAATAAGGACGACGGCATTGAGTAGAACCCGACGGATCAATGTTCAGTCGTTCCCCTCGGGCATGACGATCCAAGCGACGATGTAAAGCAAGATTCCCGCACCCTCTAACAGGGCAAAGGCAGCCCAGATCAGTCGGACCAGCACAGGGTCCACGGAGAAGTACTCCGCAACCCCGCCGCAAACTCCAGCAAGGATCTTCTCTCGCCGCGACCGTTTTAGTTTCTTCTCTTTGTCCACTTCCAAGCCTCCTCGACGGATGGATACCAAAGGAGTATTCGGTTCGCCACCATTTCTTCCTGCTCGCGGGAGGAGTTTCGCATCCGCCACCAAAAGTCTCCTTACAAGCATCGCTTCCCGGAAGGGTGGACATCGTTGCGCGTATTGATCGTCTACGCATCATATCACCACAATAACACTAGAAAAGTCGCCCGTGCCATGGGAGAGGCCGTCGAGGCAGATCTCATCGATATCCTCGATCAGCCCTCCTTCCCGCCGGAGAAGGCCGCGGACTACGACCTGCTGGGATTGGGCTCGGGAATCTATGCCTTCCGTCACCACCCGCGGCTGCTCTCCTTCGCGGCGAAACTGCCCGCCGGCGCTGCACAAGCCTTCATCTTTTCAACGCGGGGTTTCGGTCAACCTGGCCCCTACCATTTCGCCCTGCGAAGGCGTCTCGAGGCACGGCGTTGGCCGATACTGGGTGAATTCAGTTGCCTGGGATACGAAACCCTGGGCCCGCTCGCGTGGGTGGGTGGCATCAACGCGGGAAACCCGGACGAGGCCGATCTCGAACGCGCCCGTGTTTTCGTGCGCACGACGCTTGAGGACGCTCAGCGCTCCACGCGTTCGAGCAGGTAACGTCGCACCGCACGGGCCGCCCTGCGGTTCATTCCCGGTACGGATGCCAACTGCTCCTCGGAAGCCGAGGCGATGGCGACGACCGACTCAAAATGGGCCAGCAGCGCATTTCGCCGCCGGGGTCCAATGCCGGGAATATCATCTAGGACGGAACGAATCCCCCCGCGACTACGCAACTGCCGGTGATAATCGAGGGCGAAGCGATGTGCTTCGTCGCGCACACGCTGTAATAGACGCAGTGCGCCATCGTCTGGTTCGAATGGAATGGGTGTAGCAGAGCCGGGTACGTATATTCGCTCCTCCCGTTTCGCGATTCCAACCAGGGGCACATCACATAGGGGTGTTTCCGCGAGGGCGGCCCCTGCCGCGGATACGTGCCCCACGCCCCCATCGATGACGATCAGATCGGGGCGCGCAGAGAAGGAGCCATCATCGGCTACCTGCCCTTCCTCTCGGTCTGGACGGACGTACTTCGCTCTCCGCGTAAGCACTTCGCGCATCATGGCATAATCATCCACGGAGTCGACGGTGCGAATGCGAAAGCGACGATACGCGTAAGGAACTGGGCGACCCCGTTCGAATACCACCATGGAGCCCACGGCGGAGGAACCCGAGATGCTCGAGATGTCGAAGCATTCAATTCTCCGCGGTGGCGCCGGAAGATCCAGTGTCCGGCGAAGCGCCTCGAGCACGGCCTCGATATCCTCGGTATTCTCCTCAGCCCGAAGCTGCAATTCGGCGTTCTTGTTCGCGGTCGACACCATCCGACGTTTTTCCCCGCGTTGCGGTCGATGGATGATCACGCGGGATCCCCGTGCCTCGGACAACCACGCCTGAAGGGACTCGCGATCGTCCGGATCGGTGGGCACCAGTACGCGACGCGGAATCAGGAGTGCGTGTGAATAATACTCGCGCAGGGTTTCGCTCAAAACATCCCCGGGATCCCTGTCGGGTTCCACCGAGAGGACGAAACCATCGCTGCCAACCACGCGACCCTCGCGCATGAATACGAGGGCAACGGCGAGCATGTGATCCCGGCGGGCCATTCCGACCACGTCAATGTCTTCGGCGGAGGGGGCAGCCAGGTTGCCCTGTTGCTCTCGAAATGCCTTGAGGGCCTCAATCTGATCGCGGATGCGGGCTGCGCGTTCGAATTCCAGGGAGTCCGCGGCTCGCCGCATCCGATCCCGGAGGTCACCGGTGAGCGCACGGGAGCGTCCTCCGAGGAATCCCAGGAGCCCATCGATGACATCGGCGTATTGCGCTGCGGACACCTCCCCACTACAAGGGGCCAGGCATCGGCCGACGTGATAGTGCAAACACGGTCGATCCCGGTTTTGCATGTGGTAATCGCTGCAGGTACGGTACGGAAATACCTTCCGCAGCTGTTCAAGTGCCCGTCGGAGCAACGCGGTGTTGGTAAACGGACCGAAGTAGCGGTGGGCATCGGACTCCATGCGGCGCTCGACACCTACCCGCGGGAACTCGTCATCCGTGGTCACGACAATATACGGATATTGCTTATCGTCGCGCAACCGGACATTGTAGCGCGGGCGATGTCGCTTGATGAGGTCCGATTCGAAAATCAGGGCCTCGACTTCCGAATCCGTGACGAGGAAGTCGATCTCCCGGGCTTCTTCCAACATCTTGAGGGTACGGGTGTTCAGGCTGGAGGGTGAAGAGAAGTACGATCGCACCCTGTCGCGCAGTGAACGGGCCTTCCCCACGTAGAGCACGATGCCCTGTCCATCCCGAAACATGTACACGCCGGGTGCGGTCGGCAATGCTGCTGCCTGCTCCCGCAGATATTCTCGCGCGCCGGAGTGCTCGTCCATCAGGAATCCCCCGCACCTACGGCCGCTCCCGCATCGCCTTCGGGATCGAGGGCAAGGACGCGGCGCAAGAACCTACCGGTGTGCGAATCCTCGTTCATCGCCACTTCTTCCGGTGTTCCATTGGCCACGATGGTTCCGCCACCCTCGCCGCCTTCTGGGCCCAGGTCCACGACGTAGTCCACACACTTTATGACATCGAGGTTATGCTCGATGATCACAACTGTCGCACCTTCATCCACCAGGCGCTGCAGCACCGACAGTAACTGGCGGATGTCAGCGGCATGCAGGCCGGTCGTCGGCTCATCGAGGAGGTAGATGGTCTCCCCGTTCGACCGGCGGGACAGTTCGGACGCGAGTTTGACGCGCTGGGCTTCACCGCCGGACAACGTTGTAGCCGGTTGCCCCAGGCGAATGTAGCCGAGTCCCACATCCTGCAGGGTTCGAAGGTGATGGACGACGGGCGGGATGTCGGCGAAAAACTCGGCCGCTTCGTCTACATTCATCTCGAGGACCTGCGAAATGTTCTTGCCCTTGTACTTCACTTCCAGGGTCTCGCGATTATACCGTTGCCCATCGCATATTTCACAGGGAACGTAGATATCCGGGAGGAAGTGCATTTCGATCCGGACAATCCCCTGCCCCGAACAAGCCTCGCAGCGACCACCTTTCAAGTTGAAACTGAAGCGTCCCTTGTTGAATCCGCGCATGCGGGCTTCGGGCGTCTTTGCAAAAAGCTCCCGAATATAGTCGAAGGTCCCGGTGTACGTAGCCGGATTCGACCGCGGCGTCCGTCCGATGGGTGACTGATCGATCTCTACCACCTTCTTGAGGGAGTCCACACCGCGCACACCATCGTGGGCGCCGGCCGGCTTGTGTGCCCGATTCAGCTCACGCGCCAGGCGACGGTATAGGATATCGTGGATCAGCGTGCTCTTACCCGACCCGGAAACACCGGTCACCCCGACGAAAAGACCGAGCGGAATGGGTACATCGATGCCCTTGAGGTTATGCTCGCGGGCGCCCTCTATCACCAGCCATTCCTCCGAAGTAGGACGCCGATTCTGCGGGACGGGAATCGATTCCTCGCCGCTGAGAAATCTTCCGGTAATGGACTCGGGAACCCGCATGACCTCCCGTGGTGTCCCTTGCGCGACAACGTGACCGCCCATCTCACCAGCACCCGGCCCAATATCCACCACGTGATCGGCCCGCCGAATCGTGGCGTCATCGTGTTCTACGACGATCAATGTGTTTCCGAGATCCCGAAGATTCGCAAGGGTGTCTAGCAAACGATGATTGTCCCGCTGATGGAGCCCCACACTCGGTTCGTCCAGAATATAGAGCACGCCCACCAGCCCGGAGCCGATTTGGGTCGCGAGGCGAATTCGCTGGGATTCTCCCCCGGCCAGGGTCGTCGCAGATCGACTCAAAGAAAGATACGGAAGGCCGACATCCAGCATGAAACGGAGCCGCTTTCGTATCTCCACGAGGATCGCGCGGGCTATCATCTCCTCCTGCCCCTCGAGTGAAAGTTGGCTGAAGAACTCGTGGACGTCCTCGATGGACATCGCGGAAATCTCGGCCAGGTTGTGATCCCCGACGGTCACGGCAAGAGATTCAGGGCGTAGGCGGGCACCGCCACATGATGGACAGGCCTGGCTGGACATGTACTCTCTGATCCGCTCCCGGGTGCCCTCCGAACTGGAGTTGCGATACCTTCGTTCAAGGTTGGCCAACACCCCTTCGAACGTCCGGCGGCGCGTTCTCTCGCGCCCATAGCGACTCCGGTACGTGAACTCCATGCGTTCCGATCCGCCGCCCTCCAACAGTATGCGACGTTCCCCGGGATCTAGGTCGCGCACGGGTATATCCATTGGAATGTTCCAGTGTTGACAGGCGGCAGCAAGAAGCTGCGGATAATACTCCCCGGTGCTCCACGGAGCGATGGCCCCCTCGGCCAACGTCATCGTGTCGTCCGGAATGACCAGCTGGGGATCGACCACAAGATGGTGGCCGAGACCATCGCACGCCGGGCACGCGCCGTAGGGGCTATTGAACGAAAACATCCGGGGTGACAGCTCACCGAGGCTGTAGCCACAATCGACACAGGCCATGTGCTCACTGAGGACGAGATCCTCTCCGTCGATTACATCCACGACAGCGATCCCCTCACCCCACTCCAGGGCAGTGGCGAGGGAATCCGCCAGGCGGTTGCCTAGGGCATCGGCCATCACCAGTCGGTCCACGACGATCTCCACGTCATGTCTCTGGTTCTTGTCGATGGCGGGCGTGTCCTCTAGCAAGTACGGTTCCCCATCGATCCGCACGCGGAGAAATCCCGCCCGTGCGATCTCCTCCAGCAGTCGCCGGTGCTCACCTTTGCGGCCCTTGACGACGGGCGCGAGAACCTGGAACCGCGTACCATTCGGTAATCCCATCACGCGATCCACCATTTGATCGATCGTTTGACCACTGATCGGCAGGCCACACTTCGGACAATGCGGGTGCCCGACGCGCCCGAAGAGCAACCGCAGGTAATCATGTATCTCCGTGACCGTTCCAACCGTCGACCGCGGATTGTGGCTGGTCGTCTTCTGGTCTATGGAAATTGCGGGGGATAGGCCCTCGATATGCTCGACATCGGGTTTATCCATTTGGCCAAGGAACTGACGCGCATAGGCCGAGAGGGATTCCACGTATCTGCGCTGGCCCTCGGCATAAATCGTGTCAAAGGCAAGTGAACTCTTGCCACTCCCCGAGATACCCGTCACGACCACCAGGCAATCGCGCGGAATGGCAACATCGATGGCCTTTAGGTTGTGCTCACGCGCACCGCGAACACTGATATAATCCTTGCCCACTTGCAGACGACCTCCAGCTTCCATTGGCGGGGATCAACCGG
>Ga0207421_10009088_pt1 | contig 10119 bp, 7 predicted proteins | sample SodLakKL_010_SED_4_FD_187542 | JGI IMG/M metagenome (GOLD analysis project Ga0207421, IMG submission 187542) | Alkaline sediment microbial communities from Lake Tanatar, Kulunda Steppe, Russia - 8KL_010_SED (SPAdes) (version 2) | ecosystem: Environmental > Aquatic > Non-marine Saline and...
GACCGGCGCGTGGGTCTCGACGGTCGCCTCCCGCTCGAGCAGCGCCGCGAACCCCCGGACGAGCTTGTAGTCCTCGGCCTCCCGCTCGAGGTCGGCCAGGGCGGAATCGAGGCGCTCGCGGGGTTCGCCGACGTGGCCCTGGAAGGTTCCGATCACGCGGGCGGCCAGCGGGCGGTGCTCCCTGCCGGCGAACCGTGGCCGGTAGCCGCCGCCGGCCCGGGAGATCCGGAGCAGGTCCTTCCGCAGCATCCACCTCCCCTGGGAGCGACGGGGACAAAAGTCGTCCGGACACGGGCCGACATCCCCACGAGCCGTCCACGCGGTGGCGCTCACGAGCCGTCCACGCGGTGGCGCTCACGAGCCGTCCACGCGGTGGCGCTCACGAGCCGTCCACGCGGGTGGCGCTCACAAAGTATATACCGCGGCCGTGAGGAGTCCCCGAGACATGCAAGCCGTCGTGTTGGCCGCGGGCGAGGGAACCCGCCTCAGGCCGCTCACCGAGGACAAACCGAAGGTGCTCGTCGAGGTCGACGGAAAGCCCCTCATCGAGGACGTCTTCGACAACCTCCTGTCGATCGGCGTCACCGAACTGATAGTCGTCGTCGGCTATATGAAAGAGCGGATCATCGAACGCTACGGCGACAGCTACGAGGGCGTGCCGATCACCTACGCCCACCAGCGCGAGCAGCTGGGGCTGGCCCACGCGATCCTCCAGGCCGAACCCCACGTCGACGAGGAGTTCGTGCTCATGCTCGGGGACAACGTGTTCCGGGCGAACCTCGGGGACGTGATCAACCGCCAGAACGAACAGCGCGCCGACGCCGCCTTCCTCGTCGAGGAAGTTCCCTGGGAGGAGGCCTCCCGGTACGGCGTCCTCGACACCAACGAGTACGGCGAGGTGATCGAGGTGATGGAGAAACCCGACGATCCACCGTCGAACCTCGTGATGACCGGTTTCTACACGTTCACTCCCGCGATCTTCCACGCCTGTCACCTCGTCCAGCCCTCCGATCGCGGGGAGTACGAGCTCCCCGACGCGATCGACCTGCTGATCCAGTCCGGACGAACGATCGACGCGATCCGGATGGACGGCTGGCGGATCGACGTCGGCTACCCCGAGGACCGCGAGCGCGCCGAGGAGTGGCTGACGGAAGACGCCGTCGCGCCCGGACAGTAGTCCACCGGACCGGAACGATCCACCGGACCGGAACGATCCACCGGACCGGGAAGACCACGGGGATCGTGGATCTCACTCTTGAGCGAGTTCGGCCACCGAGATGGAGTCGATAGTCCCACCGTCGCCCCACCCGTCGGTAACCCGGAACTCCCCTTCACGAACGTCCACCTCACTCTCGACGCGAAGTACCACGCCGGGGAACGTGACTCCCTCGGCACACCCCCCACCATCGTCCGAGTCGACACCGACGACTGCGTTCCCGCGAACGAAATAGCCATCGTCGTTCGCGACGATCTGGATATCCGTTACGTCGATCCCGCCGTAACACGCATCCGGGCCGGCGCTTTCGAGATAGAACACCGCATCCGCCCCGAAATCCGTCCCTTCGACGAATCGGTCGACGTCCTCGTGGTCGTCTACGACCGCGCGAAGCTCGTCTTCGTCGTCGAAATGGACGACGACGCCGATATCGTCCCGCTCGTCGCTATACCAGTCCCCGTCGAACTCACGCGTTGCTCCGACGACTTGGATTCGATCCACTGCACCGTGGGTATCGGACCCCTCGTCACCGTCGTCCTCGTCGCCGTCGTCACCCTCGCCGTTGACGATCCGTACGTCGGCGTCGGTGTGGAAATTCGCTCGCAGATCCTCGGCAACCGTCAGGCTCACCCACACTCGCTCGAGTTCGTACTCGTCGGGTTTTTCGATCACGACACCGGATACGCGGGACGTGTAGTCATCCGTCTGGATGTACGGCCACAGGTAGTAGCCGTGTACGTGGGCGTTCTCACAGTGGTCCTCGACGCGCACCCACTCGTGGCGCACTGACGACGAACCGAAGCCGGAGAGGACGACTACGACGGCTTCGTCCTCGAAATCCAGACCGTCGACGCGGCCTTTGCTCTCGTCGTCGACCGGTTCGACCAGCTCGTCGAACGCGTCCCGTGAGGTGAGTAGTTCGGCAAAGAAGACGGATTCACCGTCGAATTCGGGCCCGTCAACTATCGGCTCACGGAACGCGAGGTTGATTCGATCGAAAGACAGCTCCGAGTCGGTGTCCATTCTCTCCCCGAGGTGGTGATCGTCCCACTCGTCTTCATCCTCGATACCCTCCGGTTGCGGTGGACGTTCCGGTTCGTGTGGAGGACTGTCAGTTAGTGACAATTCGATGGGATCGCACGCTTCTCTGTGATCCCCTGTGTCGTCGGTTCCTCCGTCCCCACCGTCTCCGGCACGTCCGTCCGGCGAGCGAGCGAGACAGCCGGCGAACACGGCAGCTCCCACGGCCGTGCCGGTTATCACGAACTGACGACGTGATCGATCCATGACTATACCGGAATAGACCGTCGAACGATAAGGTCTTTGAGCAAGCTAAAGTCGCTCTTTCAGCAACTGACACCTTCGCGAGCCGAACCCAAAACTGACTAACGGATCGGCCGCCACCGTCGAAGCATGCGCGTCTCTATCGTCGGCAGCGGCTACGTCGGCACGACGGTCGCCGCCTGCCTCGCCGATTTCGGTCACGACGTCGTCAACGTCGAGATCGACGAGGCGGTCGTCGACGCGATCAACGCGGGGGAGACTCCGATCCACGAGCCCGGGCTGGCCGAACGGATCGCCGAGCACGCCGGCGACCGGCTGCGGGCGACGACCGACTACGACGCGGCCGTCGACACCGACCTCACGATGCTCTGTCTGCCGACGCCACAGCGGGCGGCGGGTGACCTGGACCTCGCGGCGATGCGAGCGGGTTCGGAATCCCTCGGCGATGCCCTCGCCGGGACGGACGACGAACACCTCGTGGTCGTCAAGAGCACGGTCCTGCCCGGAACCACCGAGGACGTCGTCGGCCCGACCGTCGCGGAGCGCTCCGGAAAGCGGATCGGCGGGGACCTCGAGCTCGCGATGAACCCCGAGTTCCTCCGGATGGGGACGGCCGTCGACGACTTCCTCGCCCCGGACAAGCTCGTGATCGGGGCCGAAAGCGAGTCCGCGGCCGCGACCCTCCGGGCGCTGTACGAACCGATCCTCGGGGGCGACACCGCACTCGTCGAGACGGAGATCCCTGAAGCGGAGCTCATCAAGTACGCCAACAACGCCTTCCTCGCGGCGAAGCTCTCGCTCGTCAACGAGCTCGGCAACGTCGCGAAGATCTACGGCGCGGACGCCTACGAGGTCCTCGAGGCCGTCGGACTCGACGAGCGGATCTCGGCGCGGTTCATGCGTTCGGGACTCGGCTGGGGGGGCTCCTGTTTCCCGAAGGACGTAAACGCTCTAAGATCCGGGGCACGCGAGCAGGGGTACGAACCCGAGTTGCTCGACGCGGCCGTCGCCGTCAACGACGGCCAGCCCCGCCGGCTCGTCGAACTGCTCGCCGATCACGTCGAGCTCGAGGGTGCACGGATCGCCGTCCTCGGCCTCTCGTTCAAGCCAGGAACCGACGACATCCGGGAATCACGTGCCCTGGACGTGATCGATCGACTCCGGGAGCGGGGCGCGACCGTCGTCGCCTACGATCCCGTCGCGATGGGGAACGTCCGCGAGCGGTATCCGGACCTCGCTCTCACCGACTCGGCCGAGGCCGCGCTCGCGGACGCCGACGGCGCGGTCGTCGCCACCGACTGGCCGGAGTTCGACGACCTCGCGTTCGACGGGATGGCACGGCGGGTGCTCGTCGACGGCCGCCGGATCGACGTCGACGCCGACGCCCTCGAGGTCTACGAGGGGCTGACGTGGTGATCGGGGCGACGATCCGCGGTGGATCGAACCAGTATCCTTTTCGCTCCGGCGAAGAGAGTGAGGACCGATGGAACGCGAGGGCTCCCGCGGGGACGCGTCCGGCGGGACGGTACTCGCCATGAGCGAGGACCGCCGGGGGATCCCACCCGAGGAGGTCTGTATCCTGATCCCGACCCTCGACGAGGCGGCGACGATCGGCGAGGTGATCGACGGCTTCCACGCCGAGGGGTACACGAACGTGCTCGTCGTCGACGGCGATTCGAGCGACGACACCCGCGAGATCGCCCGCGAACGGGGCGCGGAGGTGCTCGTCCAGTCGGGGTCGGGAAAAGGTCAGGCCGTCCGGGAGGCCGTCGACCGGATCGAGCTGCCGTACGTGTTGATGGTCGACGGCGACGCCACCTACGATCCGGCCGACGCCGACCGGATGCTCGCCCCGCTGGCGTCCGGATACGAACACGTCATCGGCAACCGGTTTGCGCGGATGGACGAGGACGCCATGCGCGCGCTCAACGGCTTCGGCAACCGACTGATAAACCGGGCGTTCGGGTTCGTCCACGGCGCCGACTTCGAGGACATCCTCTCGGGGTACCGGGCGTTTACGACCGACTCGTTTCGCCGCCTCTCGCTCGATGCCGACGGCTTCACGATCGAGACCGAACTCGCCGTCGAGTGTGTGAAAAACGGCGTCGAGACGACGGTCGTCCCGATCGGCTACAGCGCCCGTCCGGAGGATTCGACGACGAACCTCCACCCGATCAAAGACGGGGGCACGATACTCCTCGCGCTGTACGCGCTGGCGAAGACGAACAACCCCCTGATCTACTTCGGGAGCGTCGGCACCGGTGCGATCCTCGCCGGCGGCGCCGTCGCCGCCTTCGTCCTCTACCGGTATCTCGTGGCGGGAATCAGCCACGAGGTGCTCGCGCTCGTCGCGGCCGCCGGGATCCTTCTGGGTGTCCAGTTGCTGATGTTCGGCGTGCTCTCGGACATGATCGTCACCCTCCACCGCGAGCAACGCCAGCGTCTGGAGCGGCTCAGAGACGACGTCGAACGGAAGCGGTGAAGACGGGTACTGACTCACCCGAGGAGCCGACGCTGGCGTGGACTCACCCGAGGAACCGACGCCGGCGTGCCCCCCGTCGGATCCCCGACCGGACGGCCTCCTCGTCGCCGCGGTCGAACGCGTCGATTACCTCGTCGGTCGCCTCCCGGTGACCGTCGTCGGGTTCGACGTCGACGAGTTCCAGGGGTGTCTCGAGCCGAGCGCGCTCGAGACCGAGCACGTCGGTACACCGTGGGTTGTAGTAGCGGGCAGCGTCACGGAGGTGATCGAAGAAGGCCGGGAACGTCCCCTCCAGGAACGTCACGTCGTCGTCGGTCAGGGCGTGGGCCCCGAGCAGCGTCGGTGGACAGCCGACGGCGTACAGCGAGGCGGTGTAGCCGATCGCCCGCGGGAGGGCGTTCTCGCCGACCTCCCGGGAGTAGCCAAAGAGCCCGACGTGGAGCTTCCGGGCCCGCCGGTCGGGAACGTACGCCGAGAGCCGGTTCACCGTCGGGGCGATGACGTCGACCTGGTCGGCGTAGGCCGCTGCGGTCCGGTCGACGATCTCGAGGGCACGGTCCTCGTCGATCGGCTCGGGTGGCGCGCCGAGCTCCGCCCGTTTGAGCCGGTCGATCCCCTCTCGAACCGTCTCGACGGGGTTGTCGTATTTGAACGCCGACTGGACGGTGAACGTCTCGACTTCCGGATAGGCTGCAGTCGTGGCGTCCGCCCGCTCGGGGGTCAGGTTCCCCCGGAACGGGGCCGACCCCGCACCCAGGATCGGGTGGACGTCGATCCCGACGTCGTCGGCCATCCGGTAGAGGCGCGCGAGTGCGACCTTGTTTATCAGGTCCGCCGCGACAGAACCGTAGTTGAGTGCGGGATCCGAGCGGGCGAGAAACACGCGCACCGACTCCCGATCCTGGGCGGTCGCGTACTCGCGGACGATCTCGTCGGCCCGGAGCATCGCCTCGCGCTCCTCGATCAGGGGGATGACGGCGATCTCCGCGGGCTCGAACGGCCCGACCCACTCCTCGACGGTGCGGCCGTTCCAGACGCTCCGGGAGCCTTTGCCGGCGACGAACGACCGGTAGTACTCCTCGACGGCGTTGAGCTGGTCGGCGTCGGTGACCATCGGCACGATCACCTCGTGGATCGGCGAGACCGACTCGAGGCCGTGCTCGTCGGCGAACAGCGCCGCGGCGTCGTACGACCGGGGGATGCTCTCTAGGATCTCGAGGAGGATCTTCGCCTCCGACGCCTCCAGGGCGGGGTTCGGTCCGCGGATCGTCAGCCGGAACCCCTCGCCGAGCCTGCAGTCGGTGAAGTAGTCGTCGTACCGCGAGAGCAGCTTCTTGACCGCGTAGTTGTCGCCCTCTTTTCCCTCGAAGTCCCACATTCCCTCGTCACAGCCCAGATGCGAGGAGACGTAGTAGGCCTCCTGGATCTCGTCTTCGCCCTCGATGACCTCGCCGGCGGTAAAGAAAGGGAGCGTCGCGTTGTCCGGATGCTGGGTGCTCATCACCCGCGGAACGTCGGGCATGGTTCGGGCTCGTCTCCCTGTGAATAAAAAGGCGTCCGCTAACGACGCAACGCCCGACGACCGTTCGCCGGGGGCTCCCCTCGCTGTGGCGGCTCCCGGAGCTGTCGTCCCGTCGGATCCGGGGAGCGCCGTCGGCGATCAACGCGGTCCGCCGTTCGCGTCCGAGTCGCTCACCATCGCCATACGTTCGATGCCGCCGATCTCGTCGACGACCTCGACGACCGGGTCGGGGACGAGCCCCTCCCAGTCGCCGTCTGCGACCATCCGTTCGCGGACCTCGGTTCCCTCGAGCACCTCGCGATTGAACATCGGCGACTGGCGGACCTCGACGCCGGCCTCCCGGAACAGCTGGATCACGAGCGGATTGTTCGAGTAGGCGACCTCGAAGTCCGGACACATGCTCCGGACGTGGCTGACCCACACGGAGTTGCGCTCCAGGTCCTCGATCGGGACGGCGTAGGTGACGAGCTCCTGGCCGTCGGTCCGCTCCCACTCGACCAGGGATTTGGTGATCATCATGATGCGCTCGCCGGCGGTAAACGGGTTGCGCTCGGTGTGTGAGTCGCCGGCGCTGCCGATCCCGAGGACGAGCTCGTCGACTTCCGTGGCGATCTCCTCGACCATCCTGAGGTGACCGTCGTGAAACGGCTGGAACCGTCCGATGTAGAACCCCCGGATCATGGCGGATACTCGGACGTGGCAGTCTTAAGCGTGGCGAGGTCGATTTCCGGCCCGAAGTGTCGAATTCGTGGCCCTCAGACGCCGTAGCCGGCGACCGTCCGATACCCGGAGGGAGAAAGTATATCAGTCCGAATCCCTTCGGTCCGAGTACCGAAACAGTTCTATGAGCAACGACACGAACGTCGACGATCCCCCCGAGGGGGCGGCCGAGTCACAGGGGACGGCCGGCTCGTCAGCCGAGGGCGAGGGCGTCGAGAGCGAAAAGCACCCACCCGTCGACGAGGGCGATCCGGAACGGGCGCCGGACGACCGGCCCGAGGCCGACGACGAGCCACCTGAGGACGGTGTCGACCCGCGTCCCAAAGGCGACGACGATCGGCATTCCGAAGGTGACGATCGGCGCCCGGAGGGCGACGATGGCGAGGGCGAGAGCCAGCGTCCCGAAGAGCCCTTGCCCGAGAACGTCGGGGGCGAGAGCCAGCGTCCCGAAGAGCCCTTGCCCGAGAACGTCGGGGGCGAGAGCCAGCGTCCGGAAGGAGAGGAGATCGAGACCGTCGAGGACCTCGGCAGCACCGTCGAGGTCGACGAGGGAGCCGAGGTCGACGAGGAGATCGCCGACGACGACCTCGTCGGGGGGCTCAAGATCGACTCGACCGAGGACATCGAGGTCCCGGACCGGCTCGTCGACCAGGTGATCGGTCAGGACGAGGCCAGAGACATCATCATCAAGGCGGCCAAACAGCGCCGTCACGTGATGATGATCGGCTCGCCCGGGACGGGCAAGTCGATGCTGGCGAAGGCGATGAGCCAGCTGCTGCCCAAAGAGGACCTCCAGGACGTCCTCGTCTACCACAACCCCGACGACGGCAACGAGCCGAAGGTCCGGACCGTGCCGGCGGGGAAAGGCGAACAGATCATCGACGCCCACAAAGAGGAGGCCAGAAAGCGCAACCAGATGCGCTCGATCCTGATGTGGATCATCATCGCGGTGATCATCGTCTACTCGTTTATCATCGGGAACATCCTGCTCGGGATCCTCGCGGCCGGTATCATCTGGCTGATCTTCCGGTACACCTCCCGGGGCACCGACGCGATGGTGCCGAACATGATCGTCAACAACGGCGACCAGCGCCAGGCGCCGTTCGAGGACGCCACCGGCGCCCACGCCGGCGCGTTGCTGGGTGACGTCCGCCACGACCCGTTCCAGTCCGGCGGCATGGAGACGCCCAGCCACGACCGCGTCGAACCCGGCGCGATCCACAAGTCGAACAAGGGCGTGCTGTTCGTCGACGAGATCAACACCCTGGACGTCCGCACCCAGCAGAAGCTGATGACGGCGATCCAGGAGGGGGAGTTCTCGATCACCGGCCAGTCCGAACGCTCCTCCGGTGCGATGGTCCAGACCGAGCCCGTCCCCTGTGATTTCATCATGATCGCGGCGGGGAACCTGGATGCGATGGAGAACATGCACCCCGCGCTCCGCAGCCGAATCAAAGGCTACGGCTACGAGGTGTACATGGAGGACACGATCGAGGACACCGCGGAGATGCGCCGAAAGTACGCCCGGTTTATCGCCCAGGAGGTCGAACGCGACGGCCGCCTGCCCCACTTCACCCGCGAGGCCGTCGAGGAGGTCATCCTCGAGGCCAAACGGCGTGCGGGCCGCAAGGAGCATCTGACGCTTCACTTCCGGAACCTGGGCGGGCTCGTCCGCGTCGCCGGCGACATCGCCCGCGCGGAGGACACCGACTTTACCACCCGCGAGCACGTCCTGCGGGCGAAAGACCGCTCGCGGTCGATCGAACAGCAACTCGCCGACGACTACATCGAACGGCGCAAAGATTACGAGCTGCAGGTCAGCGAGGGCGGCGTCGAGGGGCGGGTCAACGGGCTGGCCGTCATGGGCGAGGACTCGGGGATCATGCTCCCCGTGATGGCCGAGATCGCCCCCGCACAGGGTGGCGGGAAAGTGATCGCCACCGGCCAGCTCAAGGAGATGGCCGAGGAGTCCGTCCAGAACGTCTCGGCGATCATCAAGAAGTTCTCGGACGTCGACCTCTCGGAGAAGGACGTCCACATCCAGTTCGTCCAGGCCGGCGAGGGCGGCGTCGACGGCGACTCCGCCTCGATCACGGTCGCGACCGCGGTCATCTCCGCGCTGGAGGACATCCCGGTCGACCAGCGGGTGGCGATGACCGGCTCGCTGTCGGTCCGTGGGGACGTCCTCCCTGTCGGCGGCGTCACCCACAAGATCGAGGCCGCGGCGAAAGCCGGCTGCGATCGGGTGATCATCCCAAAGACCAACGAACAGGACGTGATGATCGAAGACGAGTACAAGGAGATGATCGAGATCATCCCCTGCTCGAACATAAGCGAGGTCCTCGAGGTCGCCCTGATGGGCGAACCCGAGAAGGACTCGCTGCTCGACCGGCTGAAGTCGATCACCGGCTCGGCGCTCGACGGACAGGTCACCGGCTCCGCGGGTGGCCAGAGCCCCAGTCCACAGTAGATGGCCCAGTGGACGGCGTTCGCGGCGCTGACGGGCGTCGTCCTGGCGCTGTTGCTCGTTCTCTCACATCTCACGACGGCCGCGTTCGAGGCCGGCGACGGTCCCGGACCGACGACCGACCCGGCCGGAGCCAGCGAACGCGTCGCAGGACCGCGATTGGACCTGTCCGACCAGGACGAGGGCCGGAGCGTCACGGCCGGCCGGACCGACGCCGAACCTGCGGAATCGTCCCCATCGACCGAAGCCGTCCGGGGCGACGAGCCGTCGGAGACGGCCGTCGGTGGGAGTCGAACGGACGAATCGACCGAAAGGGAACGAGGCGAATCGACCGAAGGGGAACGGGGCGAATCGACCGAAGGGGAACGGGGCGAATCGACCGAAGGGGAACGGGGCGAATCGACCGAAAGGGAACGAGGCGAATCGAC
>Ga0207421_10009089_pt1 | contig 10118 bp, 8 predicted proteins | sample SodLakKL_010_SED_4_FD_187542 | JGI IMG/M metagenome (GOLD analysis project Ga0207421, IMG submission 187542) | Alkaline sediment microbial communities from Lake Tanatar, Kulunda Steppe, Russia - 8KL_010_SED (SPAdes) (version 2) | ecosystem: Environmental > Aquatic > Non-marine Saline and...
TCTGACCCGTTCAGATGAGCCTGAAACCGTCATAACCAAAGAATCCGGAGCAGTACTGTCAAGTCATGACTGTTTTCAACTGCTCTTCACTCCAACCAAAGACGTCTACGCCTACCTTTTGCACCAGGATACGCAAGGACGGGTTACCAAATATTTTGAAGGCAAGCTGGAAAAAAACCAAACCAGAACTTTTCCTGATGAAGACTCCCGAGCCTGTTTTACAGAAGAGTCAGGTTCGGAAGTTTTTTATCTGGTTTATTTTGATGAAGCTGTTGATGGTTTTGAAGATCTGTCCGCCCGGCTGTCTAAAACTAAAGGTCAGGTTAAAGAGGAAGTTAAAAACAAGTTTCCTGCTGCACAAATGGAAAAATTAAAATATAGATACGACTAATGATAAGATTTAAAAATATAAATAAGCTTGCTGCACTATTCATTTTTATTGTGATTCTTTTATTATTTTTTAATAATAGTGAAAATCATAAGAATAATTTATCGCAAGAAATCATACAAACTAGAAAAAAAGCAATTGATGAATATAATAACAAAAATTATCTTAAAGCAATCAGGTATCAAAAAGATGTTATATCATTGCTTGAAAAAAAATCTGGGTCTTATAAAATTGAAGTGGGTATGGAGTTAGACAACCTTGCATATTTGTATCATGTTGACGGTAGATACTCCAAGGCTATCTCTCTCTACTTACGTTCATTAGATATATATGAAAATATCTTAGGAATGGATCATCCGGTTTTATTTACTATATTAAGCGATATTGGTTATTTATATTACTCTCAAGATAAATATGAACAAGCTGAAAATTTTTATAAACGAGCATTGGACATTTACGAGGATACAAAATATGTAGAAAAACCTAAAGTGGCCAATACATTATATTATCTTGGAAAGCTTTATAGAACTTTGGGGAATTATTCCAGGGCAACCCATCTCTATAAACAATCTTTGGATATATTAGAAAAAGAGCTGGGTCCAAAACACACTGCTGTAGCCTATCGCCTGAATAACTTAGCACGCCTTTATCATGATCAAGTTCAATATTCTAAAGCCGAACCTCTTTTTAAGCGGTCCATAGAGATTCTTGAAATGGCACTGGGACCAAATCACCCTGATGTAGCCACAAGCCTAAAAAACATGGCGGGCCTTTATTACGATCAAGGCTTGTACTCAAAAGCAGAACCTCTGTACAAGCGTTCATTAGAAATACACGAAAATACTTTAGAACCCGACCACCCTTCATTAGCCACAAGCTTGAACAATCTGGCAGAACTTCATCGCGATCAAGGACTGTACCATCAGGCTAAACCTCTTATCAAGCGATCACTAACAATTAAAACAAAGGTACATGGCCCAAACCATCCTAGTGTAGTTCCAATTCTGAACAGTCTAGCAAACCTTTATCACGATCAAGGCTTGTACTCAAAAGCAGAACCTCTGTACAAACGTTCATTAGAAATCTACGAAAATGCTTCAGAACCGGATTATCCTAATGTAGCCACAATCCTAAGCAACTTAGGAGGGCTTTATTTTGATCAGGGTCTGTACTCAAAAGCTAAACCTTTTTTTATGCGCTCACTTGAAATAGATAAGAAGAACTTGGGGCCTAACCATCCACATATAGCCACAAGCTTGAACAATTTGGGCATGCTAAATAAATCGTTAGGTCATTATCATAAGGCAAAACCTCTGTTAAATAGATCCCTGGAAATATTAGAAAAGACAGTAGGTCTAAATCATCCAAATGTAGCCACAAACTTTTCCAATCTAGCATTTTTACATGCCGCTACTTTTGATCTGGAAAGAGCCTTTCAATATTCTTATAAGAGTTTGGCAGCAGATGAAATAATAATTGACCAAATTCTAGGCTTAAGGACTGAAGCCCAAGCATTGAAGTTTTTATCAACAAAGATGGGTAATCTTGAAACCTTCCTTAATCTAATCAACCAGTACCATTTGGGTGCCTCTTCAATCGTGGGTAGAGGATTGGACGTGTGGCTTAGACGTAAAGGTATCGTGCTTGAGGCCCAAAAACGATTTCAGGAAGTTCTGGCTTATTCCGAAGACCCTCATATATATCAACTATTTCAGGAACTCTCCCAAACCAAAACCAAACTATCCCATATGATCTTTTCGGTACCTTATGATAGAGATTCCGAAGTTGACATATCCAAACTGAAGAAACTGGAAAAGGAAAAAGATGCTCTTGAATCACAGCTTGTCCAATTAAGTCATGCATTTGCCTCCCAAAATAAAGAGTTGCGAGCAGATCGCTTCAAAGTGGCTGCTATTTTGCCGCAAGAAACTGCACTAATTGAGTTCGTCCGTATCAGAGAAATCGATTTTCAGGTTACTGGTGTTCCTTTCAGTTGGCTTCCAGACAAATATCTGGCCTTTATCCTTCACTCAGGCGAAGGGGAGGATGTTAAACTGATCGATCTCGGACCTGCAGAGCTAATTGATGATGCAATAGCATTATTTAGAGAAGCAGCCGCTGATAAAGAATTCTCTGAGTCTGAAGTCATCAAGGCATCAAGTGAATTGTACGATATGGTTTTCAAGCCTATATCGGCAGGTCTTGGATCCGTAAGAGAAATATTCATCTCCCCGGACGGGAATCTGAACCTGATCCCCTTTGAAGTACTTCATGACGACCAGGGACATTTTCTTATTGAAGACTATACCTTCAATTATCTATATTCCGGCCGACAACTACTGGGGGGAGGGTCAAAAATTGAAGAAAGCAGCAAGGCCTTGATCATGGGTGACCCAGACTTTGAAATGTCATCGGATCTGGTCGAGGAAGAACCAGAAAACGTTGATCTGCGCTCTGTTTTGATGGAACTCAGGGTTTTCAGACCTCTGCCTGGAACAAAAAAAGAAGTCAGAAAGATAAGCCAGATCATCGGTTTGGATAACAGTCTTGTTTATACCGGGGCTGAAGCCACAGAAGAGAACTTGTTTGCTCATAACAATCCATCAATTCTTCATTTGGCCACCCACGGTTTTTTTCGGGAAGACATGTCAATTAATGATAACCTTGATTTGCCTGCTATCCGTAGCTTTGACTTTATGCCCCATGATCACCACCAGACTTCAGGCAGGCTAATCATGGCGGACAACCCTCTCCTTCGCTCAGGACTGATTCTGGCCGGTGCCAACCAAACTATACGTGGGGAAACAGATTCAGATCAGGGAATCGTGACTGCTGAAAAGATACTTGACCTCAGATTATGGGGAACAGATCTTGTTGTCCTCTCTGCCTGCGACACAGGCATGGGGGAAGTACTGACTGGCGAAGGGGTCTTTGGTCTTCGTAGGGCCTTTAACCAGGTGGGGGCCAAAAGTCTGGTCATGAGCATGTGGAAAGTTCCGGATAAAGAAACAAAAGAGCTTATGGTTAATTTTTACCGTAATATTTTTGAGGAAGAGCTGAGCTATAGCCAGGCATTACGACAGGCAAGCCTTGATCAGCTTGAAAAAACCAGAGAGCGCTACGGACATGCAAATCCATTTTACTGGGGCGGTTTTATTTTTTCAGGAAATCCGAAATCAACTAATGCCGGGTCATATCAATCAAGGTAGCACATGGATTATTTTTTTAAAATTGTCGCAATTATCATATTGATTTGAAGTTTTATTTTATGTTTGAGTTCTGTATTTACAGCCTTAGGACTATTTGGAGGTGTTTTAGCCTTATTTTTTTTCCCTATAACCATATCTGTAGTTCCTTGGTATGAAGTAATTGTTAACTCTAACTGGTTTCCGTTGTTTATGGTATACGGTGGAGGTGCTGTTGCGTTTTTTTTACTTTCGTCAAACGAGTAAGGAGTTTGTATGAAATTTTTTAAAAAAATATTATATGCTTTATTTATCTATTTTATATTATTATCTTTCAGCAATTTTGCTTTTTCTTCAGATTTCGATAAAGACTGGGAACATTTTTTTGCATCTAAAGAAGCTTCCGATAAAGCTGTTCAAATCAGTAATCAAGGAGAACTATTCTCATACACATCACAAGATAAAGTTGATCAAATCATAAAATTGAAAGAGAAAGCTTTATCAGAAGCAAAAGTGGTATCAGATATTTTTTTAGAAAAAACACATAGGGAAATGCTCAATTATTATCGAAACTACTATCAAAAATCTTTAGAATTGTTTATATACGGCATGAAAAATCATGATATCAATGCAATACAAGAATATCATATTTTGCATTCAGGGTTCATAAACTGGTTTAATACTAATCGATCTGAACTGAGATCCCCCTAATTATTAATTGTGTCCAAGGCCGTTTTTTGAAAAAATAAACAGGAGGAAAAATAATCATGAGCCTGCTTGCAGATCTTGTTAGTTATGGGTGTAGCATGGAGTTCGCCATGATGGCTTCCAAACACTCGGACCTGTATGACGGAGACATGGACGAATTTATCAAGCTTGTTCAGGAACTGGAAATGGAGGGCGATACTGAAGATACTTATGTAAATACAAGCTCCAATGATCAGGGCAAAGGTGTCATGACCTCTGAACGGGATTATGAAGGCGACCTTCTTAACTATTACGGACATAAACACTTTTAAGAATTTAAACTTCTCTTCGTAACATATTGGTTTAATTAATTTTATCCGAAACCAACCATGCACAAACTGGCGTGGGCGATTGCCGCTTCCTAATGTTAATCCTCACTGAAAATACGAAAGTCCAGCACTTATTTGCTAAATCTGAAAACGGAAATAAATCACAGGGTAACCATTCAGGGGGTCCTCGGTGGTGGTTACTGGCACCAGGCCTGGGGACTGTCCCCCGCTAAGTACAAACTGTGCAGGTTCACAAAACTTCGCGTCTGTAATTTTTGTATTTGTGCAGAAAAGGTGTCGCGGGGACTGTCCCCAGGCCGATTGCAGCATCCCCTAATGGTTACATCACAGGCATCTCTAGAAATAAGTGCTGGACAGACAGCCTCAAGACACCCTCACAGTTGCTGCCACAGACATCTCTGTCATTTGTTTGAATTTCTTGTCACATAACACTATTCCCTGCCGACAGATATCATAGATCGGGCGGGATAAGTTCCTGACTCTTTTCCAAGTGAAACCTTAATTCACCCTGGAGGCTTACTTATGAATGATAAAATCTGTATGTGTTCAGTCCTTACCAACGGATCAACAATTATCTACCTGATCAATGATGATCAGTCCTGGACGGAGCCCTGCATCATCCGGACCTATACAGACGGAGAAAATTCCGGAAAAGTCTCTTTCACCCCCCTGCAGATTTTTGGAATCACCCCGGTCATGTCCCCCATCAACCCAATGCACATTCTCACTTCCTATGCTCCAGAATCACAAATCGAAGAGTCTTACAGGTTTTTTCTTGACAGTTATCTAAACGATACTGCCCCCATCATCAATTAACTGCCGACTGTATCTGGGCAGCACCTTTTAATCATCCCTGAAAATCCATCTGCTTTGCCCGTGCAGCGTTAAAATCTGCATGTCAAACATGCTGAAAGTCAACGCTGCCGGGCACAATTCTTTCTAACCATTTTTTTTGTCACATCAAGCTTACTCCATCCGACAATATCATCAAAGACGTTCAAAACTTCCTTGTTCATATGGCGAAACCAAAAACGTTAACTGAACTTTTTTCTGGAAGGAGTAACAAATGCAGCTAACCGAAAGCACTCACAAGTCAAAAAAGATAACCGGCAATGTCAGGCCTGCAATGACCAAGCACGCATGGCAGCGCATGAACACCAGGGGAATATCCCTGGAGGCTGTGCGGGCAGCTCTTGTCTTCGGGCGTGTCAATCACGGCAAAGGGGCTGTACAATTTTCCATCGGCCGCAGAGAGGCTAAGGAATTCGTAGAAGAGGACCACAAGCTCCATGAATATGAAGGAATTCATGTGGTTATTTCCAAAAATGGTGTTGTGCTGACTACCTATCGCAATCGTAATTTCAAAAATCTTCGTTCATCAAGAGGCCGCCCTGCCTGCCAGAGGTATAAGTGATAATTTCATACAACCATTGGACAATTTTTCTGAAAGTCTGTTTGGGGTTTTAAGGAAAAAAGCAAACCAGGTCTCGACAAGCAACAGGAGTGCATCATGGAAATTGGACGATTTGTTCAGCATACCAGAAGTCCACATTATGGAATCGGCAAGGTTGTGGCAACCTATTGTAATGGTTCATGCAGAGTGATTTTTTCAAATATTACCATTAATGGAGCTTTAATCTCAGACCTAAAAGCCGTTTCTATGAGTGAACAGGATCAGCTTGAGCTTGAGGAGGCAAGGCGAGAAGGCCCTGAAGCCATGGCGGAATATAAGAAAAGGCAGAAGCAAAGAGAAAAAGACAGGCATGAAAAAACTCTCGCTCTATACCACCGTTCTGCACGTTTCGGTTTCTCCGGACCAACAGCTTACTTTGATGAGGACCTGGGATACATTTCCATGCAGGCCGAAGCAGTTCGTCAGAAAAGCCAGCCAGCACCCGAAAAAGAAGAGACGAATCCTGCTGGAGCAAACACAAACTGGTGGTATCAGGCATTTAAGCAAGACGAAGATTTTGCAAGCAAACAAGTGGTTGAGACCAGAGTTGCCGGGGTTACCTATGAAAACAGGCAACCGGTGATTGCTGCCATGGAAAAAAGTGAACAGATCATCCTGGAGCGTGAACCGGACAACCCTTTTGACTGCAATGCCATTTCAGTGAAGCGGAAAAATGGTTTTTGCATCGGCTACCTGCCACGACAAGAGGCAGAGCGGCTGGCAGGAGATTTTGACGCATACGGAAAACCGGTACAGGGAACAGTTACAGCTATTCTTGGGAAGTACCTCATAGATTCCTTTCTGGGCCTACGCATAAGGTTTTCCATCCCCTGTCCTGAGTCAGTCAGCCACAATCGCAGTGATGGTCCGGAAAATTTCTTTTCTTCTTAATGGGTTTTCCATCCAGCATAAAAAGGCGGTAGGTTGCCAGTATGTCTATACATTCATTGACAAAGGAACAAAAACAAGTGGTTCTGCACCCGCTTGGCAGCCATGCACGTGTCCTGGCTGTGGCCGGCTCCGGGAAGACTACAACCATGGTACATCGCATAGACCATCTCGTTCGGGAGCAAGCCATCCCCCCGGAAAATATTTTTGTAGTCATGTTTAACAAACTGGCCAGGTTCCAGTTCAGGGATAAACTCCACAAGAAAGGACTGCTCGCTCACCAGCAACCGAATGTGCATACTTTTCACTCAAGCGCCTTCAAAATTATCAAGGATGCTTCAACCAGAGGTATTCTTCCGGATTTTAAAAACCTCTGGGTCCAAGACAAGGCTGAACTGGCCCGCTACAATGTCCACCGTGCCATTCAAAACCTTGAGGAAAACAAACGCATACCCACGGGAGTCACTGATCCCGATGAGGCCATAGAAGCAATTGCATTATGGAAAAACTCCCTTATTCCCCCACAAAGGGCTGGACATCACTTTAATCATCGCCTGCCTCTGGTATATGAAGAGTTTGAAAAACTGCGCATCAGCAAATATGCACTGACTTTTGATGATTTTGTACCCTTGGCCGTTGGGACACTGGAAAATGACCCGGTCATACGCAAACTCTGGTGTAACAAAGCCTCCATTATCATCGTGGACGAGTACCAGGATGTGAATCTGGGGCAGCAGCGTTTATTGGAACTGATGGCGGGAGACAAGGCGGACGTGATGGTGGTTGGGGATGACGACCAGACAATATATGAGTGGCGGGGTGCTAATCCAGGATATATTCTCAATAATTTTAAATCTAAGTTCAAAAACAAGCCTCATGCTCTTTACCAGCTGCCCCATTCGTTCCGGTTCGGTCCAGTAATAGCCCAGTGCGCCCAGAATGTAATCGACTGCAACCTGAACCGCATCAAAAAACCCCTGATAGCTCATGCCATGGAAAAAAAGGCCGATATCCATGTGTTCAGAGCCTCGGCCGGGCAACAGTCAAATCCGCATATCTCTCTGGCCGACAAAGCCAGGGAAATCGTAAAAGAAACGCATGATCCTGCCAATGTTATTGTCCTGGGGAGAACTTACTCTCAACTAAATGAACTTGAGACCGTGTTCCTGAGTAAAAAGATCCCTTACCGTGTTGTCGGCCGTAAACCTTTTTTTGAGCGGCATGAAATTCAGGTGCTGCTGGACTATGTCAAGCTTGCCATGAGACTGGATGAACACTCATCAAGGCAGACACAGCAACTTCTCCTGTCCATAGCAAACACCCCCAACCGCAAGCTTGGGAAAAATGCCCTGATCAAGTCCATGTCTTCAGCTCATCAAAGAAAAGAGTCAACCAGGGAGGCACTTATCTTTTTATCCGGTAATCCCATGAGTCCATACAACCAGACTCAACAGGGCCAGATCGGTCAATTGCTCCAACATCTGGAGCTTATAAAGGAAAAGGCAGCCCATGGTGACATGCAGGCGGGGTCACTTTTGCAATGGCTTGTAGAACTGCTGGACTACCTGAAGCATTTTGACGATTACTATGGACAGGGGGAAAGCTCAGAAGAACGTAAACAGGCCGTATTGACTTTCTGCAGGTTTGCCAGTGGCTGCAAAATGAACATCACTTCCTTTTTATCCCTGGTGGCAAGGCTGGATACCACCCAGGGTACGCCTGAAAAACACCAGATAATAATGACGTCAATATTTAAGACCAAGGGCCTTGAGTATGATTATGTTTTCATCCCCAACTGCACAAATCGCTATATGCCTTGCCGGGTCGCATCTCAAAATAAGACTTTTGACACTGCAGGAATAAACCTTGAACCAGCGCCATCTCATCACATAGAAAACGAACGACGCCTTTTTTATGTAGCGATTACACGTGCCCGCAAATCTGTTTACATCGGCACCAGCTGTTTTTCCGCCAGTGCTGAAAACCCTTACGACAACGGTCCATCACCATTTCTGGAGGAAATAGCACGCGAACCTACTGTTGAAGTCATGACCGCTTTGCAAGGCTGGGCTGCTGGAAAGCCTGAAGCAGAAAACATGCTTTTGACAAACACATCCAGGAACAGGGGCTTAAAAAGTATAATAGACAATCTTCTTTCCCACTACCTGAAAGGAAAAAGGTTCAAGACAATTAACAGAAAAATACGCAGATTATTCCAGGAACAACCAGAGAAAGAGGTAGCCAACTCAGACTCTACAAGTTTTCTACCCAATTCTCACGAGCAGACAACTGCTTTTTCAGAAGATAAACCGTGGTGGTTAAGTGATGATCAGTATTAGCACCTTGGCCGGAAAAAAGAGGGGGGTTAATGGACTCTTGCTTCCCAAAAACTTGCCTCCATCATTTTTAGATATAAATTGCCTCAAAAAAAATCACCCCTGAGAAGTCGTTTCTGAATAGAGCCTGTCCGAAAGTTCAAGGATTTTTTCCTTCATGGCCAGTTTTTGAGTCCAGTGCGGGGGGATGCCATCAAGGCCATAATATGCCCCGGCCAGCTGACCGCAGACAGCCGCTGTGGTGTCTGCATCATCTCCAAGATTGGCGGCCCGCAGGACTGCATCCGTGAATGAAACGGACCTGGCAAAACACCACAGGGCCGCTTCCAGGCTCTGAACCACGTATCCGGTTCCATAAAGATCCGACTCGTCCTTTTCCAGGTACCCTGCCCTGGCAATGGCCACAATTTTTTGGCTTCCCGAAAAAGAGTCCCTGTCCGCCAGGAGTACTCCTTCTTTGCTCCGCCCTGATAAAGCCCTGACCGTCATTCTGGCCAAGAGCCTGCAAGCATCGATGCATTCCCCTGCCCCGTGGGTTGTTTTGGAGCTTTCCCCGGCCATGCTCTCAGCCAGATCCATGTCAGGAAAGTACTTCATGGGTACTGATGCCAGGCGCATGATGGAGCCGTTGCCTGCCGACCTGGGATGGGTTGAACCGGAGTAAGGCTCGCCGGTTTTCAGGTATCTTTGCAAAGCCGAAGCCACGGTACTGCCGATATCAAAGCAGAACCCGGTGCTGCTCAGGTATCCGGTTTCCATCCACCTGCAGTATCTTTCCATCTGGTCCCGGGCGTCAAACCCGCCCTTTTCAGTCAGGCTCTCTGCCAGGCA
>Ga0207421_10009090_pt1 | contig 10118 bp, 6 predicted proteins | sample SodLakKL_010_SED_4_FD_187542 | JGI IMG/M metagenome (GOLD analysis project Ga0207421, IMG submission 187542) | Alkaline sediment microbial communities from Lake Tanatar, Kulunda Steppe, Russia - 8KL_010_SED (SPAdes) (version 2) | ecosystem: Environmental > Aquatic > Non-marine Saline and...
CAGGGTGTTCCCTGTATAGGCCACTGCCATACTTCGTATAGAATACCCCCTTGCCTAAGGTTCCGTCTTCGATATTTACTCCAACTACAAGCCCTCCCCGAGATATATTATCAACACTGGCTTTGGCTCGACCCAGCCTGAAAACTGCCAAATGTACTTCGGCCTGATTGCTTTTATTTAAAAAAGTTGCCACCCTGACTGTATTAACTGATGCAGGATTAATCTCTTTTAGCAGGCTATGCTGAACAAGCTTTTCCTCCAGCAAACATCCGGAATAAGGCTTTCTTTGACTTATTTCTTCCAGTTTTTTTTTAATTTCTGTAAAGTTCATTACTGTATCATCAGTAAAATAAAACAAAATATCATCATCCATGTAATCGATCCGCTCTGTGACAATTATTTTTTTGCCCCTTCCGCCACCAACCGGCTTAGCTACAATATTAATGGGTTTTTTTTTCACTAAGTATCTCTTCAGTTCTTCCGGGCTTGTGAGCAATGTACCATCTGCTAATAAACCGGTCATTTTACTATAATAGCCATACAGATTCGTTACCGGCATATTATAGTTGCTGTAGTAGATATTAAAAAGTAATTTATTCCTGAGAATGTGAACCCAATCCTGGTCAAGTAATTTTGGGTGAAAGTAAACCAGGGAATGATAATTTGAAAGATAGTTGAGCATATCTTTATAATCTTTCCCTGACTCATAGAAACGGTTATAAAAATATTCATCAGGAGTAAACTGACATCTTAAAAGCAGCTGAATAATTTCAGTCAGCTGCCTTGTCTTGGATTTAACTCCCTCGCCATCAGCCAGTTGAAACTCGTTAAAAAGCCCTTGTAACATTTTTTTTATTTTAAGCATCTATCTCTTACCCTCCAAAGCTTATACAGCAAGTTAAGCTAGCCCTGACTGTGATGTTCATTAATAATATAGGGCCTTTTCCCCGATGGTAGGGGCTTAATAGAATCTACATATTCATAATTAATCTCAGCATCTTTACCCAGCTTGCTTTTTAGCTTGTCTGAGATTCTAGTGACTTCAGCTTTAGGAAAAGATGAAAATACAACCAGCCTGATTAAGTACTTTTTAACATCCTGCTGGATAAACTGAAACTGCAGGATGCCTTCCAGGGTTCTGGCGATAGGAGTGACAACAGCCAGGGGAAAAACCATGCGCCCCTTTGTATCATAAATTACTTCAGTAACTCTACCATCGATACGATCAAGTACATGAGTATTCAAGCCACAGCTGCATTGATCTCCTAATACCGCTAGATCACCGGTATCATAACGGATTAAAGGCATGGCCTGGGAATAAAAATCTGTCACAACTACACGGCCAAGTTCACCTCTGCTGGCCGGCCTGTCCTCATTGATATGAAGTACCTCTATGAGATAACTGGCATCATTAGTGTGATATTTATCACCTTTACTGCACTGGTGTGCCAGCACACCGAACTCTTCACTGGAATAGCGGCATAAAACAGGACAACCGTAAACTGCTTCAATCTTTATTCTATCTTCTCCGGCAAGCGGCTCAGCTATTGAAATGATCCCTTCGAGAGAGAAATCTTCCATGCTATCGCCTTTTTCCCGACAGTAATTAGCCAGTGCAGTTAAAACAGAAGGGTAACCTATAATAATTTTTACACCTTCCTTAAGCAAAACCTCCCGTTTTTGGTCCAGCCAGTTTATATCCATGCCGATCGGGTTAAAAATAATTTCATTTTCAATAAAGCAGGTCAACCTGCGTTTTGGTCTAACTCGAACCAGAACATGCTTCATCCCCACTTCATATCCTGCCCATTGGTTAAAAAATAATATTTCAGCCAAGCGTCTAGCGCTTTTATCTCTTGTATGCCTGTAAGTGGTGGGGGTACCGTATGAACCACTGGTTATAGCAGTTTTTAATGATTTCCTTTGGAATGCAGATGATAAAAAGCTATTATAATCTCTTTTGATCACTGTCTTTTCAATAACCGGGAAATCACTAATGGAGCTATAGCCATTATATTTTTCATAAAATGGCACAGTCTCGCATGAATGTTGAAGCAAGCGGTTCAGGCTATCCTGCCGAATTACACTGTAATTATCTTTACCTGCCAATTGTCGTCTCAAATCATATAGATGATGCCTGGTTTTACTACCCTGGAGCAGGTCAAGCCCAAAAAAACCTAAGTATCTTATTTTCTGTCCAAATTCCATAGTAAGATCCCTCATAACTATATTTAATGATACAGGTTTATAATGTTCAATATTTGCCGTGTTTGGGTTTATAGCTCTCTACGCTATCCAATAAAACTTTGTTAATTTCCAATGCAAGGATGTTACGATCAAAACTACTTTCAGCCAATTCTCTGGCTGCATGTCCTGCACTAGAAAGCCAGTTATTATCTTTAATTTTTTCCACTAGAGTCTCAGCTGAACTCTCAATATCTTTTGGGTTAAGAACTATACCGGCACCACTTTCTTCAAGGATATGGGACTGCCAGCCACCATAGTTTATCGCCACAGGCTTTCCTGCAGCCAGAGCATCAAAAAACTTATTAGCCGAGTTAGACCACATCTCCTCTAAATCAATAAACAGTGAAGTGGCTATATCTGCAGCTGCTAACCACTCGGGGATATTACGTTTCGGAACCCGTGGCAGGATAAAAAAATTCTTATCCAAGACTCCCAGTTTTTTAGCTTCTTCTCTGAGCTTCTTTTCACCGAAACCGCTGCCGATTACTAAAAAACGAACATCTTTATCAATTCTTTCTATCACCCCTGCTAAACGAGCCAGGTACTCTACCCCGTTAATTCGACCGATAGTCCCTGCATAAAGAACCAGGGGCCTATCCTGCAGCCAATCATATTGAGCCCTGATAAGAGTATCTTTTTTCGATCCTGTTTGAAACAACTCGAGATCACAGCTATTCGGTATTACTATTATTTTTTCGGCAGGAAAGCCTGCTCTGATGATACCTTCTTTTATTCCAGGAGATAGGGCTACTACAAAACTGGCATTTCTATAAGCAAACCGCTCCAACTCTTTGGCTGCCATTATTAACAAAGGATTCTTAATTGCGCCTATAGCGATAGGCAGTTCCGGCCACAGATCCCTAACTTCGAAAACCATCGGCACTTTATGCTTTCTGGCAGCATAAATAGCAGGTAACGCAATCGTCAGAGGAGTACTTGTCGCATATATTACATCACATTCTATCGATGCTGCCTTTATAGCTGCCCTGCTGGCAAATTTTAAAAAAGACACTACCCTTTCACGGTAGCTCATCATATTAGAATATGGCACAGGTAGCCAATGCACTTTAATACCGGCCTCTTCGCTTTCGAACCAACCTTTTCGATCAATTTGGCCCTGTTCCCGGTAAGAAGATACCATGTGTACCTCATGCCCGTAATCAACCAAGCGCCTCGCCATCTCGTACGATCGTGTGCTACTGGCCATGGCCGGGGTATTAAAATACTGGTGTAGATATAAAATTTTCATTTTCTGTGCCTCTTCGATCTAAAATAATTAATTACCTTATGAGGAAACAAATAAACCAAGCTTTTTGTTGAAGGATATAGCACAAAGCTTTGTAGTGAATACCAGGCAGCTTTGAAAAAATTATGTGAACTATATCTTTTTGCAACTGACAATTTAAAAGACGCTTTAAGTTTTTTCTTTTCCCTCAAAGTCAATTTGTTAATTTCATTATTGTATTTGGCAATAATTATCCGATTAGCTTCATTCACTTTCTCTACACTGCTCGAAATTTGATCATTTCTTTTCCTGCTTATCGTATAATAAACATCAGGACTATCTACATAAGCTATCTTTGTCAAACTGGATATCCTTGCCCATAACTCAGTATCCTGGCGAGCAGGAAGACTTTTATCAAATCCGCCAGATTTATCAAATATTACTTTTCTTAGGGCTACTGCTGATGTTGTACCTATTCCCAGCCTGATGATATTATGGATCGGACAATTAAAAGAATAATTTTTGACACCTTTTTTTGATTTAATGTAATAAAGAAAACGACCAGTCTCATCCACAACACTTTTTGCGGAATAAACTAAACCTATCTCTGGATTATTTTGAAACATTACAAGCTGGTTTTCAATCTTACCTTCACCCCAATAGTCATCATCATCTAAAAACATTAATATCTCTCCGCCAGCTAAATTAGCGCCAGTGTTTCTAGCTTCTGCTGCACCAATACTTTGCTTAAACATATTATACTTGATGATCACCCCCGGGTTAAAAGATTTAATTTCATTCAAAACATTGTCATAAGGCAATTGCGAACCGTCGTTGATGATAATTACTTCATCAGGAAGTATAGTCTGGATGAATAAACTACAGATCGCTCTTTTTAAGTTTTCGGGCCTGTCCTTAGTCGGAACAATTACGGATATATCCATTTAAGAGCTCCTTTTTACAACCTCATTAAACATTTGCTCAAATTTGCTTTTCCAGTCAGAAGCTCTGGCCAAATTAATTCTTTCAATAATATGGCTTTCATCACTCTGCCAGGAAATAGCTTTCCGACATGCTTCGATAAAATTTGCTCTACAGGTATAAATATAAATCCCGGTTTTGGAAAACTTGCTTGTCGACCTAACTCCGCATCCCACTACTGGAAGACCGGCAGCAAGGTATTCAAAAAATTTCACCGGGAACACTGCTTCATTATATTGATCATCTTTATAAGGTAATAAACCAAGATCAATATATTTTAAATAAAAAGGGATTTCACCAGGCGCAACCTTGCCCAACCAGTGAACATTTTCAAGTAATAAAAGATCACCAAAAGCTTTATTTTCAATAGTTGGCTCAGGACCAATCAAAATTACACTCCATCCTGGGTTCTTTTCAGCTAACTCCTTTAGAAGGGCAAAATCAATCTTGGCTTTCATGCCACCTATAAATACTAAGCGAGGCTTAGGAATTTCTTTTAAGATATTTTTACCCAAATTACAATTGGCTTTGAATTGATTAAAGTCAACCCCGTTCTCAAAAACTAATACCTTCTTTTTAAAAAGCTTTTCAATTCTTTCAGCTAGATAATCCGATGTTGCGAATACTAAATCACTTGCCCTAATAATCTTGCTTTCAGATCTTCGCAGCAACCAGTTTGTTATCAAGGCAAACTTATTCTTGTCTGATCTGATTGATGATCCCCAAAGATCACTGCAGTCGTAAATAATTCTATCCCACACCATAACCTTCGTCATAAAAGGATAAACCGGAGCTGTAAACCATAAGTATATTTTACCTTCGTGTTTATTAAGTTCATTTTTCAATTTCCTTAAGACATTCAATTGTAATAATTTGGAATGCCTTTGCAGCCTTGTCGGAATAAGGTCAGGGAAACCACATAGCTTTAATTTATAATCCAAATCAACAATACCCCTGTTAATAACTTCTATAGCTCTACTATAACTGGCAATTCTACCTGTCTTTGCTACAACGGGGTACACCCAGTAAACTTTATCGGTGTCATACCTTTGCTTCAAATATTCGGTCAGATGATGACGGCGATATTTAATACTCCCACTGTTCCACGAAGATACTCCGACTACTACATGTACTTTATTGCATTCAGTCACTTAAAACACTCCGTTACTCAATTATATGATTGTGCTATTTCTATGGCCAAGGTTCCAGTATGGCCTAATACCATCATGGGGGAAAAAAACCGGCTTAACTTCATACATGGAACCTTTAATACCCTCACCTGAAATTATACCAACTAGTTTTTCAGGTATTGAATGCCATATATATAAAAAGCGATCATCGTCAAACTCATTGATTTGCCGGTATGGCCATTCCTTGCCTGTAAAGTTTAACAACCACTTCATACCTTTGACCAGGCTTGCCCCGTTTTTTGCCTCGTACGTCCATAAATCAACACCCCAGCGGGATGCTAACTCAGCAAGGTTTAACCAGCCCTGGATGTTAAAACAACAATAATGTGCAGTAGTTTTTCTTTCAATCTCCCTGGGCTGTAACCCACTTGAAGTAAACTGCTGACCAATCCGTGATTGGGCCCGAATCACTGTTTCATATAAAAGAGATTCCTCACCAATAAAAGAAGCCAGAGCTGCCACTTGCAAATCATAAAAAGTACCATGATTGTTAGTGGCTTTTCTCTCTTTAGTCCCCTGGGGTGAATTAACCAGCCATTCCAGGTAGCTGGAAACCCAATTTTTAAAAGACTCAATATGGCCATCCGGTATTTCACCGGAATCTATCATAATACGGATAGCATCAAGATAATAGTATATATCCTTCATCTCAATAATCCCGTAATTGACGCCCATATTATTGTTGCGGCCCATAATTACCTGGCTATATTTCATATGTGGATTCATTTTTGTATCCGGGTCGACGAAAAAACGCTTTAATATCTTAGCCCCGTGCTGAACGTACTTTTTTTCCCCGGTAAATTTCCAGGCCAGGGCCAGGATTGTTGAATCATCGAATACACGCTGTAATCTAGTGCGATCGTACTTGTCGCTTTCCGACTCATACATCCGTGTACCAGGAACTCTCTCCCCGTCTCGATAAATATAAGGTAACCCGTCACTTTTTTTGGGGTTCGGCCACCAGTATGGTGAAGGATGAAAATAATCCCTGGTATCGCCACTTGGCGGAAGTGTGGTTTTATCGATCACTGAGTAAGGGCCACGCAGCAGTGCTTCTTCAGCATCCCTGATCAGGGCATCGGCAATTTTTTTCATTGGTGAACTATCTACGTCTCTATAAACTTCAAGCTCTTTTTCTAAAACTCTTCTATCAATAATGTTTAAATCTTCCGGAGACATACCCGAGAGCTCGGCATCGAGATTTTGGAGTGTGCTGATGATTGATTCCACCCTGGCCACTCCCCGTTCTCTAAAACTCTTCAGGTTGTGCTGTTCTAAGGATTCCATTCCCGAAAACAGCCTGGCCACCCAGCCAGCCACGCCAAATTGTCTCGCTTCATCGCTAATTCGCGGACGTTTCAAATCCCATGGTTCGTCCTCCCAGTTGTCCCATTTTCCAGGTATACCTAGCCTCCAGAATAACTCTACCTTCGGACGCCGACCGTAACTATATTCCTCGTTAAATAATTCAAGCGTATCCTTCCTAAATATAAGTTGAGGCTCTTCGACAGGATCAAAGCTATAGTCTTCTGAGAGTAAATCATCATTATTAAAGACACGGACCATAGGTACAGCAAAATACTTTAAATAAGGCTTATCAATCACGGCAGACTTTATTTCCTTCCATCCCGCTGCAGTTATAAAGCAATTACCGTCCCAGGGTAATACCCACTTGGCTTTTTTCTTGCCATTTTGCAGGGCGAAGTTCCTGGCACCATTATTGTTCATGACATAATTATTTTTTAAACGGTAGGTGGAAGCAATTGCCCTTGCCTGCTGGTCAGGTTTCAATGATTCAAAATCTTCGCTGGCAAGATAGCCTGCTTCTGGAAAACAATTTGTATCAGGCTCAATTCTCAGGTAATCTTCAGGGATAAATGGAATCTTGATATAGCCATAACCTGAGTTATCCAGTATATTTATTATTTCTTTTTCCTCGTTTCTATCTATAATACGGTTAACTATAAAAATTTTCGTGCATTTTTCCAGTTCGGGTTCATTATTCAATATGAACTCCAAATTTTTACGCGATTGGCCTTTTTGATGTCTTGGATAAAGGTCGTTACCGATAATCCTGTATAAAATGAAAGAATCCTCAAGTTGATCAAGTTTCTTATCAAAATACTCTTTTTTTAACCTGTCTATATTTTTAAGTTTAATCTTTTTCAACCTATCGACCGGATGAAGGTTTCTTTTCATCACATTGTTTAAACGGCTCAAGGTTAAAGGTTTCTTTAACCGCATGCCCCACTTTCTATAAAACCTTTTTACACTTCCAGGTAATAATATTCTTCTAAAAGACTTGAGTTGTCGTGGCGAAAGCATATTAATCAAAACTGCCTTTGTTTTATCTTTAAACCTGCTTATAAACATATTACTTCTCCTAAAGCTTTCTTTTTTTACTAAGATTATGGAGCAAAGATAAAGTATCCTCTATCATATTTTTCTCTGTGTAGTTTTGTACATTCTCAAATGCACGCTTTGCGAAATTTTTCACAACTTCAGGGTTATCAATTGCAAATTTCGTTTTATTCTTCAAATCGATGCTGTCATTATTTTTAAATAGCAACCCATTGACTTTGTTTGTAATAATCTCTGGTATACCACTTGCATCTGATGCCACTATCGGCAACTTTGCTGCCATAGCTTCTAATAATGCTCGAGGTTGCCCTTCTGCCCGTGTTGGAAATATAAAAAGATCAGCTGCATTAAGCAAATCAGGTATATCTTCTCTCTGCCCAACAAGTTTAACAAATTCCTGAGCACCATATTTTACTAAAAGCTTGTTGAAATCAACCCACTCTGTTCCTGCTCCCACCCAAACCCAGCAAATATTTGGGTAATTATCATACAAATTACTTATAACAGGCACAAATAAATCATACCCTTTACGATAATTTATTTCACCAACCGTGATTATTAAATATGCATCACTTTTTAAATTAAGCTCTTTTCTTATTTCATATCTGGCATTATTGATCTCTTGATTTGAATAAATAAACTTTTTAACATCGATTCCATTTTTTATTACACCTATTTTTGTCGGCTTAATATTTAATGTGTTAATTAATATTTTTCTATTATTATCAGAAACAGCTATAAAGTGATAGTTTTGTTTTTTTATAAGAATTTTGCTATATAAACGCTTAATTCTTGAATTAACTTTTGTCTTATCAGGAACTAGCCGATAACAAACTACACTTGGCATATTGACAAGACCGCATGCATATAAAACACCGACCCCTTTATTGTTAATTGAAGATAAAACAATTTGTATCACATTAGGTTTTACAGTAAAAATAGTTATCAAGGCTGATATAAACTGTAAGCATAATTTCCATTTAGTAGTTTTTCCCTCTAACCCTTTAATAAAGTGATGTTTGGCTCCAATAAACTTGATATCCTTAAGTATTGATTTGCATTCTTCATTATTAGTCAAAGACATATGTACATCCCAATGTGCAGCTTTAGCGCCCTTAGCTATAGATAAAGCATACTCTTCGGCACCTCCACGATAACGTGAAGGAAGAAATACTAAAAGTCTCATTTTTACAGCCCCATTTACCGAACCTGAGATATAAGAGATGCGTTAATTCTGGTTGGTTGAGCCCTAAGATTTAAATAAAATAGTTTAACCCGGCATGTATTACAATCTGCCTTCCTTTTAGCTTAATAGCCAGAACTGCCTCGCAAGTTAAGCTCTTTATAGTCCGCCTCACAGGACAATAATGATTATTTATATATTAGATACAATGGAGCCCCCGTCATCGGGAGCGAGATCAATGAATTGTTTAACTCCAACATTTTCAAGAGCTTTTTGGGTTTTTTCAGGCTCGATTGTTAAAGCTATGATTGTCCCTCCACCCCCTGCACCAGCAAGCTTTGCAGCAAGCGCCCCATTATTCAAAGCTGTCTTGATAAGTCGATTGTTATCTTCGCCACAAAAAGCCAGACTCTCCTGGATGAGGTGGTTTTCATTCATTAACCAGGCCAACCTGTGCCAGTTACCGGAAAGCAAAGCCTCTTTCCCTTCAGAGGCCAGAGCTGATATTTTTTTGTAAGCCTCAACTACTTTTTCTTCTCCATTAAGCCAGCGCCGGCGTATCGGTAGGTGATACTGGCCGGAATTACGTTTAACTCCTGTATGGGCAATTATAAAAGGCAGCTTTTTATAATTAGTATTTAGTGTTTCGATATATGCGTACGGCTCTTCATCAAGTTCTCTATATTTTTCTTTACCATGAAAATCTAGATATTTCAGGCCGCCAAAAATGGTCATATAGGCATCCTGGTAGCCGCACTGGCAACCCAGGTAATGGTACTCTATATATCGTGCCATTTCCGCCAGGTAATATCTACTGTATTTCCGGTCAAGGAAGTTTACAACAGCTTGTATCACTGCAAGCAATAGAGCAGTAGAACCGGCAAGTCCGGACTGTTCCGGGATATCAGTGGATAAAGAAATTTTAGCTTTT
>Ga0207421_10009091_pt1 | contig 10118 bp, 7 predicted proteins | sample SodLakKL_010_SED_4_FD_187542 | JGI IMG/M metagenome (GOLD analysis project Ga0207421, IMG submission 187542) | Alkaline sediment microbial communities from Lake Tanatar, Kulunda Steppe, Russia - 8KL_010_SED (SPAdes) (version 2) | ecosystem: Environmental > Aquatic > Non-marine Saline and...
TGATACCTGATACCTGATACCTGCTACCTGCAGCCCTGACAAACTGAATTATTAATTATAACCTCAATATTATTATATTGGCATTATCTACATCATCCTGAAATTTATTTAATCCATTTTTGTGCTTATGGAATCCAAAACATATGGAGACTATGTTATTCGCCAGAAGGGCCGTTATCCCGGACCGGGCGACGTAGTTGAAAACACTGAAAACGCTGAAATTACTATTACGGGCATCAACGGCAATAAGCGCACGTTTGAGGTTCGTGATGGCGTAATCAAACGCGAAATTAAAGGCGTATCGGTTGCAAAGATCATTGTCGGAGTAATATTCGTCGTAATGATGATTTTCATGCTTTATCTTTTTGGCCTTTGGGGCAATTACAGATAAAAGCCGGCTACGCTTAACTGCTGTATAGTAGCTTCGCGGAAGGGTGAATTATACCCTGAAGCTTTAAGGTCTATTTTGTTAAATAGTGGCGTTTAGCTAAATTGCGCCTTTCAACGACCTAACAGCTACAAAAAGGAGTTTTGAATGAAGCAGTCTATGATTATGCACTCGGTGTATTTTTACTTCAAAGAAGATGCCCCAAAGGATATTTTTGAGAAGCAGCGGGAGCGGATTTTCGATCTCAACAACAAGTTAACGGTTGTGCAGCTTACCTTTGCTGGTCCGCCCGCCGGTATAGAGCGCGACGTGGTGGATAACGATTATGGAATGAGCCTTCACATGCTGTTTCAGGATGAAGCCGATCTTGAAACCTATCAGAAGCACGAGCTGCACCAGGCTTTTTTAGCCGATTTCAAAGACTACTGGACCGGCATTAAGGTGTTTGATACCTCGGTGTGATTGCATCACCCTTAGTAACCTGAAGGATTAAGCGGAGCACCACCATCGATCTGATCCCGGTCTGTAACAGGCTGGAGTTCGTAGGTGTCCATATCGGGCTGGTGGTAAATATTATAAGCAGTTCGCGGGCTGTTTGTCTGCACAAAGCCGCTTAACCTATTATCCTGGATCCGCACATTAAAAAAGCCGCTGTTTGGGGCAGCAATTATCCCTTCGATATGCCGGCTATTATCATCCTTTACATCATTTCTCTGCACGATAAAAACCGCATTTTCTACAGGCAGAGGCATCGGAATATTAAGAGAATCGCCGGGCTCGAGATCTTCACTACCGGATATTAGCAGCTGAGCCTGTCTGGTGAAGTCGTTGGTGGTTTGAGGCCGGTCGGGCAAGTCCCTTTCGGGAGCCTGTTCAGTTTCGGGGTAAACGGGTGGCTCTGCTGCATCGGGCGGAGAATCACCACCGCAACCGCTAAATAAAAGGGCGATGGTAAGAATAGTAGCGGGGAGGTAGTTTTTGAGAGGTAACATAATCACAAAGTTAGCAGACTGTATAGTTTCTATTTAACTAACATCATTGTGCGCGAAAGGGTTTCGGTTCCGCTTCTCAGACGATAGATGTACATCCCGCTCGCCAGCCGGGATGCATCAAAGCTAACGTTATGTGATCCTGCACCGTGTAAACCTTCTGCTAAAGTCGCCACCCGCTGCCCCTGAATGGTGTAAACATCTACACGTATGTCTCCGGCTTCTGCCAGATTGAAGGTAATGTTTGTAGTGGGATTAAACGGGTTCGGATAGTTTTGTGAAAGCGAAATATTCTCCGGCAGTTCAGCTGCCTCCGGTGTCGAGGTTGGGGTATCGGTAATAATAAGCTCAACCGGAACGGTTACCAACGGGTTCTGAAAGTCATCACTGCTGAAAACGAGCTCTTTCCTATAGGTTCCGAAATCCAGATCACCGGCCCGTATGCTAAGATTGATAGTATCAGATTCGTTGCTGTCAAGAGACCCTGCCATTTTTTCAAGTGGTGCTATCCATTCTTTATTCAGGTCGAAATCACGAAATACCAGATTGTCGATATCAATAGGCGCGTTTATGAACTCACCCGTGGCGCTTTGTGAATAAAAGAGAATGCGGTCGGGGAGAAAGATGTCGTTATCACTTATAAATCTGCTGATTTCCACATCGTCGTAGCGCAGGATGAGTTCATTTCTGTCGGTCGAAACAATAATGTTTATTCTCTTGTATGAATCCCGCTTATGGTTGTATTGTACCATTTTTCGTGTTGTTCCGAAATCCAGAGTGGTATGAACCAGCTCTATGCTGTTAGGAAAGAAAAATAATCGCGCACTTTGCCTTTCAGAGAGTAAATAGACGGTGAAAAGGAGATTTTTGGGAAAGTAGACGTCAAAAGAGACTTCGTAATTCGGGGACAAACCAAGAAGCTGAGGACCGCCGGCCCCAACCCAGGGATCGTCTGAACCCGGTGGAAGCCTGAGATGCGTGTGTCCCGTTGAGGGGTTTGCGCTGCTTATTTCAAAACTATAGCCGCCGTTATTGGGGATGGCCGTCCAGCCGTTCACGTTTGTATAGCTTCCGGCCGGAAACCCTTCTTCAGCCGTAAAATTGATCATTTGGGTAATGTTTCCTGATTCATACTGACCTTCATCAGCATCCAGTCCCAATCGCCAGTTCAGGCGGGAATCGCCGTTGTTTTCCACTGTTAACGGGTATGAAATCTCCTGACCGGGCATGAGCTCAATATGGATCTGATGCTCAGAAACCAGAAACTCCGGCGGATCAATGGTTGCGGGTCGGTAGCCGGCCAATACATGTTTTGCCTCGTTCACAGACAAAGCGTTGTTTGCAGGACCGGTCGGATCATCAAGGGTACCGGTTGGCGTACCGGCCCAGGAAAGGTTAGGGTTGGAAAATACCGGTGCGGGAATAGAGCCTTCATTGTAGGCCATAACGGAGGCAAAGCTTGTGCCGTTGGTTCCGGTCCATCTCCAGCCAGCAGAGTACTCGAAGAGGCCACCTTCTGCAGGGGCCGGATTCTGACTCTGCACGCGACTGTGATTGCTGCCGAAATTATGACCGAACTCATGTACAAGCGTAAAGCTCCGCGTGAGTTGCTGTATACGATTAACAGAAAATGCGAAATCGGGCCGGCCTTCGGTAGTATCCAAAATCCACGCCATACCGCCAACATCGCTAATAACGGCAAGCATACCCACAAGATCCGCACCGAACTGATCTCTTTTAATGTGAACGTCTTCCAGGTAGCCTTCGAACTCCGGGCCAAGATTAAGGTGAGGCCCTGCAGTAAGCCGCATGATGTGGGTGAGTGTAGGTTCAGCGGTTTCGTTGTAATCAACTTCCTCAAGCGCGACCAGACGAAATTCAAGATCGATTTCACTTATGTCCATAGCAAATTGCGACATGGCCATCATAAGCGAAACGGAAACATCGATGCCGCCTTCATTTACATCTGCCCATTCTCTGGCCAGCGGGGTGTGGATGAGCATCACGTCTATAGTTGCAGTTGTATTATTCAGAATTTCGGAAGGTATGAGGGGCAGTGGAGGGCTGCTATCAGAGAGTTTATTTTTGGCACTCTGCATGAGCTGAAGCTGCACTTCTTCAGTAGTGTGAGATAATCCGCATTCGAGCACGTTCATTTCTTCATAGCTTATTTCGCTAAGCAGGTGTGTTCCAATATCAGCATTAAAGCGAACGGTGTAGAAGCGACCGGTTTGGTAGTCCATAATGTTGGATGCATAACGATCACCTTTCCATGCACCAATCATATAAACAGGGCTGCCGTCGGCTGATGCGGAAATTACGGCCTCCGACCGATTGCCGAAGCTGCTTCTTCTGGTGATATCAAACGTGATGGCTTCATCATCGAACAAAGAAACATTTATGCTATTACTTTGTGACTCTTTCAAAGAGTGAAGAGCATCAAATTCGATTTTTATGGCTTTATTCCGCAGCTCGAAAGGAGCCAGGTCTGACTCATAATTAAATGCGGAAAGAGATTGGAAACCCGGATGCTGCTCAGCCGAATGCAGGTGAAGAGATTGCTGCCCAAAAGCACTGGCTTGTAAAAGCAGAAGAATGATAATTACAAAAGCGATGTAAAGGTAAGATTTCATAGTATGTTCTGATATCATTCAGTTTGGGGCTAAGGTACAGCAAGATTTCCTATGTAGTAAAAACAGACAGATTCTGATGCCCAAAAGTTCCTGTAAGCGGATATGTTTATCACTGCTAAGAGGCAATTGGTTTGCGGGCTTTGTATCTTATTGTAATAACAGCAGTAGTTCGGTTAATGTGTTTGATATCCTTCACGTTTAATCTGTATCCGGCGGGTGATTAGTCATCTAAGCTTCGTGCAGAGGGGACAATGTTATGACCAAAGAGAAGAAGCAGCGCATCAGGTTTTTATCTAATAAAATCGGATTGTTTGCCGGTCCGACCGTTTTCTTGCTCGTCTACTTTTCTGCCCCGCCCGAGGGTCTGACTCCCGAGGCGTGGAACGTGGCCGGCGTGGCCGCAATGATGTCTATCTGGTGGGTTACCGAAGCCATTCCTATTCCCGCCACGGCGCTGCTGCCCATCATCCTTTTTCCCGTTTTAGAAGTAGGCTCCGTGGCAGACGCTACGAGTCCGTTCGCCAACCCGCTCATTTATCTGTTTATGGGCGGTTTTATTATTGCGCTGGCTCTTGAGCGCACTAACCTGCACCGCAGAATGGCCCTCAATATTGTGATGCTCGTTGGTACAAAACCCTCATCGGTAATTATTGGCTTCATGCTGTCGGCGGCCTTCCTGAGCATGTGGGTGAGCAATACCGCGACCGCTATGATGATGCTTCCCATAGCGCTGTCTATCATCCGGCTTGTCGAGCGGGAAAAAGATATTTCCAAAGGTGAGCTACAGACTAACTTTGGTATGGTGATGCTCCTCTGCCTGGCCTATGCCTGCAACGTGGGCGGCATAGGCACGTTAATCGGAACGCCGCCCAATGCTCTGATGGCCGGTTATATGCTCGACAACTATGGCGTGGATATCGGCTTTGCGCAGTGGATGATGCTCGGTATTCCAATCGTAATTATTGCGCTTCCGCTGGTTTATGTGATGCTTACCAAAGTGCTTTATCCTATTAAGATTAAAGAAATTCCCGGCGGCGATGACGTCATCAAGGAAGAGCTTGAAAGCGCCGGTCCTATGACCCGCGAGGAGAAAATGGTGGCCGTGGTATTTGTGGCTACAGCAACCTTGTGGATTATACGTCCGCTATTGGAAGACATTATCCCTAACATCTCGGATACCGGTATTGCAATAGCCGGTGCTGTGCTTATGTTTATGCTGCCCATTAATTTCCGGAAGTTTGAATTCGTCCTCAACTGGGATGATGCCAAACGTCTGCCCTGGGAAGTGCTCATACTGTTTGGCGGTGGGCTCAGCCTGGCGGCAGCTATAACCAGTACAGGTCTGGCAGAGTGGATAGGCACATCAATTAGCCACCTGGATTTTATACCTATTTTTGTGCTGCTCCTGATATCGCTTACGATCATCATATTCCTTACTGAAATAACCAGTAATACTGCAACGGCTGCAGCTTTTCTGCCGATACTTGCATCGGTCGCCATTATGATGGGCTACGATCCTATGGTGCTGGCCATTCCGGCCGCAATAGGCGCAAGCTGCGCGTTCATGCTTCCGGTTGCGACGCCGCCAAACGCCATTGTATACGGCAGCGGACTGGTAAGCATTCCGCAAATGGCCCGTGCCGGCTTCGCCCTCAACCTGATAATGGTTGGCGTTATAACCGTAGCCATTTATCTGATGATGGGCTTCGTATTCGGCGTGGAGCTGTGAATCAGGATGCCCCGGATTAGAGGATGTACAGGATAGGATGCTCAAATATATCTTGGAAATCCTTAAATCCTGTTCATCCTGATCCAGAAAGATGAACTATTATAAATACTCGTAGCAATCTTGAGAATGATGGATAAAATGATTAATTACAAATTGTTGAGTCAACAGTAGGTTGGCCTTTGCTGTTAAGTCTATTTAACTAATCCAAGCATCATGAACAATTATGATGAAATCACATACAAAATAAATGGGTGCGCCATGAAGGTGCACAACGTGTTGGGAAATGGATTTCAGGAAAAGATTTATCAAAAATGCTTTGCTATAGAACTCGAACGAATTGGCTTAAGTTTTGCTCGTGAATCCAAACAAAAGATATTTTACGAAGGAATACCCGTGGGTGCTCGCAGAGCTGACTTTATTATTGAGAACGATATTGTGGTCGAGTTAAAAGCAACCATTAACCTCGAAGATGTTCATTTGGCTCAGGCTAAAAACTATTTAGTAGCCTTCGACAAGCCAATAGGCCTGTTGATTAATTTCGGCGCAATACGGCTGCAGTTTAAGAAAGTATTTAATTCTAAATATTGTTAAATCAGGATAGCCCGGATGAGAGGATGAACCGGATGTGGGGCTTCGGTAGCAGCTATAAAAAATCCTGAACATCCAAAAATCCTGGCCGTTCTAAGTTGGGGGGGGAGAATCTGGATAGCCCGGATGTAAAGATGAACCGGATAAGATGCTCAGATCCATCCTGAGCATCTTAAAATCCTGGCCATCCTGATTCAGAACTGGAACTGCATTTGCCCGGATAGCCCGGCTCGATTATCGTCATCATCGTTGGTCTCGATAAGCAGATTTACGCCAAAGCTGAACATGCGCGTGGCCTGATGATTCCAGCCCAGCGTAAACAGATTAGTATTTGTGTCCAGCAGATCGTAGCCGAGATGATCGAAACGGCCAAGGACTTCATTTTTCTCATCCAGAATATAGCCCAGGGTTCCGAAAAAACCGGTTATGGTTTCTTCTTCTCCGGCTAACTGAACGGCATCGAAACGGGTTTGCAGCAGCTCAGCGCGTGCAAAGAAGGAATCGCTGTCGAATTTAACATGGCCGCCGTAGAGCACCCGGTCTTCAACGGAGTTGAGGCCGGAATTGCCAACCGGGCTGTTTCTGGTCATGTCGTAAAATGCAGTAATCCCGCCCTCAAACAGACCACCATCCAGATCGGCTTTATATGCAAAACGACCTGTGTACATAAAGCGGTTGTCGTTTTGGCGGCTCAGGCCGGTGCCGTTGTACATTCCAATTCGGTAGCTGAAATTCTCCCCGTCGCCAAGCGCCGTTAACCCGATTTCGCGGGAGTTCATCATAGCGCCTACGTGCTGTGCGCGGTTCAGAAAGTCGGTGTCGCCGGGCCCCGGATCCAAATCGATACTGGTAAATGGCTTGAATGCACCCGCGACTACCCGGAATTTATTGGAGTATTTATACCCTACTTCGGCATTCATGATACTTGTGTTCCGGCGGAAATCCATCTGCATGCGATAGGTAAACTGACCGTCGAGCGTGCCGCGCATATCCACGCGCTGTGCTCCAAGATCGAATGCCCGACCTCCATTGAAGTTGTCGTCATCGAATGAAAAAGTGAATACAGACTGGGATAAAATACCCAGCGAAAACACATCACTTTTAAGCCTTTCGGTAAGCTGATCTGCAAGCGGTTCGGAATTATCGTGTTGCTGTGCTTGTGCTCCGGTGATGGAAACCAATGCCATCACAATAAAAGACAGTAAGATCTTTGTCATATCCCTCGTATTTAGTTGGTAATTTATGGTGATAGCTATATGGATCACCACCCTCGTGAAATAAATTAACTATAATCGAATATATAACATTCATTACTCAGGGGAAACGCTCAGGAGTTTTAGGATGATGCGTTCCGAAACCCCATCTGCCTGAACGTTTTAGCAAGACCATCGGTTGGAACATGCATTAATTCAAAAGCCATCATTTGTATAAAAAATCATCACATCATGATTCGAAAAATCCTCAGTTTATCTCTGCTAATTTTCTTGTTTGCGTTTGCTGAGACGCTCGTTGCCCAGTCGACCGGCACCTTATCAGGGCGGGTGACCGATGCCCGCTCGGGGGAACCGTTGATAGCCGCTAACGTGGGCCTCGAGGGAACAAGCCGGGGCGCCAGCACCAACGAGAATGGTGAGTACACCATCCGTGATATCCCGGTCGGAAACTATACGGTGGTTGTAACTTATGTGGGCTACGAGCCCCAGAGAAGAATCAATATTTCGGTGCGTTCGGCCGGCAACCGGGACATCAATTTTGAGCTGGAGCCGAGCGGTGAGGAGCTGGATGAAGTGGTGTTTTCCGTATCCGAACCGTTCCGTACGCCGGTTGAAAGCCCGACTTCATTCACCCGTCTTTCACCGGAGGAAATCGCTACTTATCCGGCAGGGAACAGCGATATTGCCAAGGTGGTGCAGTCGCTGCCCGGCGTTTCAGGTTCGGTAACGGGTTTCCGCAATGATGTAATTATTCGCGGTGGCGCGCCCAATGAAAACGTCTACTACATCGATGGGATTGAAATTCCGACCATTAACCACTTCTCGACTCAGGGCAGCGCGGGCGGACCGGCAGGACTCCTAAACGTGTCTTTTTTTGATGGTGTGGATCTGAGCACGAGTGCTTTCGGGGCGCGCTATTCGAACGCGCTTTCCGGGGTGCTTCAGTTTAATCAGCGAACGGGTAACGACCGGGAGTTCAGGACCAACTTCCGTATTGGCGCAAGCGAGGCCGCTCTTACCAGCGAGGGTCCGTTGTTTAAGGGTGATGACTCCGCTTCGAATACCACCTACATCGCCTCCATCCGCCGCTCGTATCTGCAGCTTCTTTTTCAGCTAATTGACCTCCCGTTTCTTCCCGACTATTGGGATTATCAGTACAAAATAAATCATCGGATCGACGGGCGAAACGACATCTATCTAACCGGTGTGGGCTCCATTGACGATTTTCGAATTAACGTGCCCTCCGATGCCGATCCTAATCAGCAGGCGATTCTGGAGCAGGTTCCGGTTATCAAACAGCAGACCAACACCACGGGCGTGGGCTGGCGCAGTCGTCTGGCAAGCGGCAACGGATTCTGGCTCACCAGCGTGAGCAGCAGCTGGTTTTTTAACGATTTCAGCAGGTTTCGGGATAACGAGAACCAGGAAGATCTTTTTTCACGCAACAAGTCAGCCGAGTGGAGAAACACCGCCCGCACGGAGCTGCGCTATTTTGGAGAGCAAAGCACCTGGAACACAGGCATTAGCCTGAGGTGGAACCGTTTTGAAAACGACTTCTTCGACGACAATACCGGAGTAAGCTTCGACGATCAGCTCAGTTTTCTGAGCTATGGCGGCTTTCTGCAGTGGGCGCGTCCCGTACTCGACGGCAGGGTTGATCTCTCTGCCGGTGTCCGCTTCGACGGCAATACCTTCACCGATTCTGGCAACGAAATCTGGCGCACCCTTTCGCCCCGCGCAGCAGCCAGCCTCCGCCTCGATGATGACGGCCGCTGGCGCCTGAACACCTCTATCGGTCGCTACTACAAAAAGCCGCCGCTCAACCTGCTGGGCTTTAAGCCCGGGGGCGAGTTTGTGAATCAGAGCGCATCATACATACAGTCTGATCACCTAACGCTCGGAATGGAATATTTCCCGAGATCCAGCACTAAGTTCGGCATCGAGGGTTTCCTGAAGCTGTATGATGATTACCCCGTATCGATTGCCGAAGGCGTGAGTCTGGCGAATCTGGGAGGTGGCTTTGAGGTACTCGGCAACGAAGACATTGTCTCCGATGGCCGTGGACGCACCTACGGAGTGGAATTTCTGTACCAGCAGAAGTTTGAAACCAATTACTACGCTATTCTGGCCTATACCTTGTTTTGGAGCGAGTTTACCGGCACAGACCGGAACGAATTCTTGCCATCAGCCTGGGACAGTCGTCATCTGCTAACGTTTACCGGCGGCTACAGGCTGGGAGAAGGCTGGGAGTTCAGCCTGAGGTCGCGCTTCATCGGGAAAACGCCTTTTGCCCCAATCGACGAGCAGCGAAGCATCGAGCGCTATCCGGCCTTTGCCTTCGACTACAGCCGCCTTGGTGATGATCGTCTGGGTATATTCAGCACCACCGACATTCGTATTGACCGCAAGTGGAACTTCAGCCGGTTCTCGCTGGATTTGTACCTTGAGGTGCAGAACGTGCTCGGTCAGAACACTCCGTCGGAGCCAAGCTACCTGCTCGAAACCGAAAACGGAGAGCCGGTGCTAACCAGAGTGGATCAATTGAGCGAGTCGTCAATTTTGCCCACGATTGGAATT
>Ga0207421_10009092_pt1 | contig 10116 bp, 5 predicted proteins | sample SodLakKL_010_SED_4_FD_187542 | JGI IMG/M metagenome (GOLD analysis project Ga0207421, IMG submission 187542) | Alkaline sediment microbial communities from Lake Tanatar, Kulunda Steppe, Russia - 8KL_010_SED (SPAdes) (version 2) | ecosystem: Environmental > Aquatic > Non-marine Saline and...
CACGTCGCGCTGGTGGTGCCGGCCGCGAGCGAGGGCGTCGAGCCGGGCGACCTGCGCCCGGTGGAGGTGTGGCCGTGCCTGCCGGCCTCGGCGGCCGAGCCGTTGGCGCGGCTGACGGGGAGCATGGACGCTGGCGGGGCGCTCGCCTTCGACCTGGGCGAGGCGCAGCAGGACCCGAGCGGGTCCGGGTGGGCGGTCCCGGTGCCGGTGCGACTGCCGGCGGGAGCACCGACGCGGGTGTCGCCCGAGGAGCTGCGGCTGCTGCCGCCGGTCATCCGCCTGCGCGAGGACGACATCGCGTCGCCGACCCTCGCGGTCCTCGACGGGGTGCCCACGCTGCGCGAGCACGCCGAGCCGCGCCCGCGCCCGCTGCTGGAGATCGCCAGCGAGCACGAGTTCCACCTGGCGCCGCCGGTCGCCGCGTCGGCGCGCCTGTTGCAGCAGCGCGCCAACGACCTCTACGCGCGCCTGCTGGAGGACGCCCCGCCCCTGCGCCTGCGCGTGCGCCATCCCAACGCCTGGGCGCGCACCGCCGCGATCGACTGGGAGGCCGAGGTGACCGGCGCGGTCAGCGTCGACGCGCTGCCCGAGCCCGGCGACGACACCCCCGCCGGCCGCTGGGTCGAGGTCAGCGCGCTGTCGACCGGGCAGCGACGGTGGGCACGGTTCGCGATCCGTGCGGCGTGCCTGCTCGCCGACCCAGTCGACGCGCCCCAGGGGGCCGTGGCGATCATGGACGAGCCCGAGCAGGCGCTGCACCGCCAGGCCGAGCGCGTCTGCGCCCAAGGGCTGCGCGCGGTCGCCGACGAGCTCGGCCTTGCAGTGCTGGTCGCCACCCATTCCCCCGAGGTGCTCGACGCGCCCGACGCGACCCCGCTGCACGTGACCCGCGACGAGCGCGGCGATACCCAGGTGCGCGCGTTCGGCGGCTGGCGCGCCGACGAGGTGGAGCGCCTCGGGCTGCGTCGCTCCGACCTGATGCTGCGCTACCGCGTGCTGCTGCTGGTCGAGGGCCACCACGACAAGGCAGCGCTGGAGGGCTGGTTCGGCGAGCGCCTCGAGGAGGCCCGCACCCATGTGGTCCCACTCGGCGGCTCCCATGAGGTCGGCAGCGTCGCCGCCTCCCACCTGCTGTTCGACCTGACCGACGCGACGCTGGTGGTCCTGCTCGACGCCGTCCCTCCCGACGAGCTCGCCGCCGCCTGGGCCGAGATCCAGGCCGACTGGGAGGCCGGCGGCGACCGACGCAGCCGTGCCGGCCAGCGGCTCCAACGGCTCGGCGGCGCGTCCGAGGAGGCCGAGGAGCTCCGCGACCTGCTGCGCGAGGCGCTGCGGCGTGGGCGCGCCCACCGCGTGGTGCCGGTCGGCCTCTCCGAGCACGACGTCAGCCGCTACGTCCCGCCGCGCCTGATCAACCCCGAGGTCACGCAGGGGTGGGACGCGCTGATCCCCCTGGCCAAGCGCGGCGTCGAGCGACCGGTCACCGGCGAGCGCATCAAGCAGTGGCTGCGCCAGCACCGCGACCTGCCCATCACCGTCGAGACCCTGACCAAGGCCACTCGCGCGCAGGCCGCGCAGGACGCCATCCCCGAGGAGGCGCTCCGCGTGCTGGCCACCTGCCGGCAGGCCGCGCGGGGACGCGCGCAGGCGCCCGGCGACCCGTAGGCCGGCGCGGGACCCGAGCCGGGCAGGGGTGCGCCCCGTCTGCGGCGAGGCGCACCCGGCCGCGGCGGTCAGGCGAGGTCGCGGGGGATGGTGGTCGACCACGCCTCGTCGGACACGCACGAGGACCCCTCCCACGCGGTGACGCGGTGGGCGAGGTGGAACCGCTCGGCGTCGGCGCGCATCGTGCTCTCGGCGTCGACCCGCACCGCCCAGTCCCCGCGCTGCTGCTGGATGGTCCAGTGCGACAGCGCCTCGGCCGACAGCGGGTCGTCGGCCTGGATGGTGAAGGTGGTCGCCTTGTCGATGCGCTCGTCGAGCGGGATCTCGTGGTTGTGGGTCACGCGCTTGGCGCCCAGCGGCTCGCTGGTGTGCTCGATCGTGTGGCGTCCCCGCTCGGGCTCCACCACGAAGCGACGGGCCGAGCTCGGCGGGTCGGTCGGCCAGGCCGTCTTGGCGGGGGCGCGGTTCGGCTCGCCGAAGGGCGGGGCGATCGGCGTGGCCTCGCGGGGGCGGCGGGGCAGCATCAGCCGCGCGTCGTCGCCGGTGTCGACGTGCAGGACCCCGGCCTGTGGCGAGGGCCACGCCCACGGCCAGTAGGTGTTGGACAGGCCGATGCGGATCCGGTGCCCTGGCGCGAAGCGGTAGCCGATGGCGCTGAGCGACAGGCGGACGTCGAAGGGCTGGCCGGGCTCGAGCGGCGCGGGATGCTCGTGGCTGTCGCGGTGGGTGAGGTTCAGCAGCCCGCGGGTGACCAGCGTCGCCGACCCGTCGGGGGCGACGTCGACGAGGCGGGCGGCCAGCAGCGCCACGGGCTGGTCGCTGGTGACGCGCAGTCGCAGCTCGGGGTAGCCGAGGATCTCCAGCGGCTCCTCGAGCGGGTCGCTGTCGAACGACAGGGAGCGCCCGTCGTCGGCGCGCTGGTCGAGCGGGAAGTCGCTGTGCTTGCCGAACGCGCACCACGAGCCGGCCGCCACGCCGGTGTGCTGGGGCGTGGCGAGCTGGACCGGCGTCGGCGCGACGGCGGTGGGGCGCAGGGTCCGGTCGCCGTCGAGCACCAGCTCGCTGGCGGCGATCCCGGGGCTCGGCCAGTCCTCCTCGACGATCCACCGTCCGTGGACCTCGTCGTGCTCGTCGCCGCTGAGGTGGTCCTCGACCATGAAGGCCCGCAGGGCCGGGTCCTGCTCGACGCCTCGGTCGATGCCCTTGAGGTACTGGTCCCACCAGCGCAGGCACTCCTCGAGGAACCCGATGGCGGGGCCGGGCTGGCCGATGTGGGGGTAGGTGTGCGCCCACGGGCCGATGAGCCCCTTGGCGACGCCGGGCAGGCCCTCGAGCATCCGTGGGATGGCGTTGCGGTAGGGGTCGTTCCATCCGCCCACGGCGAGCACGGGCGCCGCGATCGCCTGATAGTCCTCGTTGATGGAGCCGTGCTCCCAGTAGGCGTCGCGGTGCTGATGGGCGAGCCACTCGTCGACGAAGGCCGGGGTCTTGGCCAGCCGCTCGCGCCACATCTCGCGCCACCGCTCCCCGACCACCGCCGGGTCCGGCGGCCGCGCGTTGAGCGCGAGCATCGTCGCCGACCAGGGCATCATCTCGGCGCCGAGGACGCAGCCGCCCATGTAGTGCACGTCGTCGGCGTAGCGGTCGTCGGTGGAGCAGATCGTGACCACGGCCTTGAGCTCGGGGGGCTTGTGCGCGGCGATCTGCAGGCCGTTGAAGCCGCCCCAGGAGATGCCGATCATGCCGACGTTGCCGTCGCACCAGGGCTGCTCGGCGAGCCAGGCCAGCACCTCGCAGCCGTCCTGCTGCTCGCTGGCGGGGTACTCGTCGGTGATGATCCCCTCGCTGTCGCCGGTGCCGCGGATGTCGACGCGGATCCCCGCGTAGCCGCGGGCGGCGAACCAGCGGTGGTGGGTCTCGTCGCGTGTGGCGGTCCAGTCGCTCTTGCGATACGGCAGGTACTCGAGCACCGCGGGGACCGGGTGCTCCTCGGCATCGGCCGGCATCCAGATGCGCGCGGCGAGATGGCAGCCATCGGACAGGCGGATCCAGGTGTTGGCGATCTCGCGGATCTGGCTGTCCGTGGGGTCCTCGTGTGCCACGGGGTGGCTCCTGTTCGTGTCGTCGTGCGGTCGTTGGGGCGCGGGTGGGGTGGGTCGTGGTCAGCTGGCGCTGCGGTCGGCTACGGGCAGGTCGCCTGGGCGGCGCTGGCCGCTGGCGATCTCCTCGGCGTGGTGGCAGGCCACGAGGCGCCCGGCGTGGTCGCGCAGCGGCGGCGTCTCGGCGGCGCAGCGCTCGTCGGCGAAGGCGCAGCGGGTGCGGAACCGGCAGCCCGACGGCGGGTTGGTGGGGCTTGGGATCTCGCCCTGGATGCCGCCGTCGGCGTCGCCGGCCCCGCGCGGCTTGGCCGGGTCGGGGATCGAGGCCAGCAGGGCTCGCGTGTAGGGGTGGCTGGGGTGGTCGAGCACCGTGGCGCTGTCGCCCACCTCGACGACGCTGCCGAGGTACATGACCGCGACCCGGTCGGCGACGTAGCCGACCATGTTGAGGTCGTGGGTGATCAGCAGCATGGTGAGGCCGAGGTCGCGGCGCAGGCTGCCGAGCAGGTTGAGGATCCCCGCCGCGGCCGAGACGTCGAGGCCCGCGGTGGGCTCGTCGGCCACGATCACCTCGGGGCGCAGCGCCAGGGCGCGGGCGATGCCCACCCGTCGCGCCTGGCCGCCCGACAGCTGGTGGGGGTACTTGTCGGCCTGCTCGCGCGACAGCCCGACCATCTCCAGCAGCTCGTCGACCTCGCGCTGCTCGGAGGTCGGGACGTCCATGATCCGGTAGGGCTCGGTGATCAGGTGAGCGACGCGGCGACGCGGGCTCAGGCTCCCGTAGGGCTCCTGGAAGATCATCTGCATGCGGCGTCGCAGGCCCCGCCAGGCGCGGGCGTCCGCGTCGTCGACGCGCGCCCCGTCCACGCGGACCTCCCCGCCGCTGACCGGGGCGAGGCCCAGCACCGCCTTGCCGAGCGTGGTCTTGCCCGACCCGGACTCACCGACCAGCCCGAGCGCCTCGCCGCGGCGCAGCGCGAGGCTGACGCCGTCCACGGCCCGCACCGTCGAGGCCTCGCCGCCGCGGACGCGGTCGAGCAGCGTGCGCTCGGCGTCGAAGCGGACCTCGAGGTCGCGCACCTCCAGCAGGGTGGCGGCGTCGGTGGCGAGGTGGCCGGTCACGTCGCCCTGCTCGGGCTCGCTCACCGGGGCGGCCGTGTGGTCATAGCCCGAGGTCGGGTCGGCCATGACGCAGCGCACGCGGCGCGTGCCGCTGGTGACGAGGTCGGGCTCGCGGGCGGTGCACACGTCCTGGGCGTGCGGGCAGCGTGGCGCGAAGGCGCAGCCCTGCGGCAGCGCGGTGAGGCTCGGGACCGAGCCGGGGATCGTGGCCAGGCGCCCGTGGCGCTGCCGATGGGAGGGCACCGCCGAGAGCAGCGCCTGGGTGTAGGGGTGCTCGGGCTCGGCGAGCACGTCGTCGACCGGGCCGGACTCGACGATCCGGCCGGCGTAGAGCACGAGCATGTCCTCGCACACGTCGCTGATCACGCCGATGTCGTGGGAGATGACGATCAGCGCGGCGCCCTCCTCGCGCGCGAGCTGGCGCAGCAGGGTGAGGATCTGTGCCTGGAGGGTGACGTCGAGGGCGGAGGTGGCCTCGTCGGCGATGAGGAGCGCCGGCTCGAGCAGCAGCACCGTGGCGATCATGATGCGCTGGCGCATCCCGCCGGAGAACTGGTGGGGGTAGCCGTCGATGCGCGACTCGGGGTCGGGGATCCCCACGCGGGCGAGCATCGCGATCGCGCGCTCGCGGCGCTCGCTCGTGCTGGCGCCGACCCCGTTGGCCTCCATCGCGTCGACCATCTGCGTGCCGATGCGAAACGCCGGGTTGAGGCTCGTCAGCGGGTCCTGGAAGACCATGCCGATGCGGTCGCCGCGGACGCGTCGCAGCTGCTCGGCGTCGAGCTCGGTCAGCTCCTGCCCGTCGAGGCGCACCGAGCCGGCGCTGATGCGGCCGTTGCGCGGCAGCAGCTGCAGGATCGCGGCCGACAGGGTGGACTTGCCGCACCCGGACTCGCCGACCACGCCGAGCGCCTGGCCGGGCGCGACCGCGAGGCTGATGTCCGACAGGGCCTCGATCGGCTGCGTGCCGGTGTCGTAGCTGACCGACAGGCCCTCCACGGTGAGGGTCTGGGCCTCGTCGGTCGCGGCCGCCCGCGTGGACGCCGCGGCCGGTCGTGGATGGTCAGGCACCGCGGCCTCCTCTGCTGCCCGCCAGGCGGGGATCCAGCCGGTCGCGCAGCGCCTCGCCGAGGAAGGTGAAGCCCAGGGTGCTGAGCATGAGGGTCGCGGCGGGCACGAGCACCGGCCAGGGCGTGTCCTGGATGCGCCGGAAGCCCTCGTCGAGCATCACGCCCCAGGAGGGGTCGGGTGGCGGCACGCCCAGGCCGATGAACGACAGCCCTGCCTCGACGGTGACGGCGACCGGGATGTTGATGGCCATGAGGATGAACAGCGGTGGCAGCACGTTGGGCAGCACGTGCGTGCCGACGATGCGCAGGTTGGACGCGCCGAGCGAGCGCTCCGCCTCGATGTAGGCCTCCTCGCGGATGACGAAGGTGGAGGCGCGCGCCATCCGCGCATAGGCCGGCGCGAACGCGATGGCCACGACGACCACCACGTTGGGCAGCGACCGCCCCAGGAGCATGAGCAGCGCCAGGGCGAGCACCACCGCGGGGAACGACTGCATGGCGTCCATGACGACGACGAGCGCACGGTCCAGGCGGCCGCCGCGGAAGCCGGCGGCGAGGCCCAGCACCAGGCCGACCACCAGCGCCAGGAGGCTGGCGGGCAGGGCCACGAGCATCGCGATGCGCGTGCCGTAGATCGCGCGGGAGAGCAGGTCGCGACCGAGGTGGTCGGTGCCGAGCCAGAACTCGTCGGAGGGCCCCTGCAGGCGTGCGGCGATGTGCTGGTCGGCGTAGCCGTACGGCGCCACGAGCGGCGCGAGCACCACGACGAGCAGGAAGATCGCCACGAGCGTCACCCCGAGGGCACCGCTCCAGGTGCGTCCGAGGTCGACGACCAGCGCGGCCGCGCGGGCCAGCCCGCGCCCCACCCTGGCGGCGGGACCAGGGGGCGTGGTCTGGGCCGTCATCGCGCCGCCTCCTTGTCCACGCGCACGCGGGGGTCGAGGTAGCGGTAGGTGAGGTCGGCGAGGAGGTTGGCGGCCACGAACATCAGCACGATGACGAGCACCGCGCCCCGCACGATCGGGAAGTTGCGCTCCTCGATGGCGCCGACCACCAGCGAGCCCAGCCCCGGCCGCGAGAAGATCATCTCGACGAAGACGGTGCCGCCGAGCAGATCGCCGAGGCTGACGCCCAACAGCGCGACGGTGGGGATGATCGCGTTCTTCAGCGCGTAGCGGTAGGCGATCATCCGCTCGCGCAGCCCGAGGGCGCGCGCGGCGCGGACGTAGTTCTCGCCCAGCACCTCGAGCATCGAGCTGCGCACCACGCGCGCGAGGTAGCCCACCCAGGTGATCGCCAGCGCGCTGGCGGGCAGCAGGAGATGGCGGGCGTAGTCCAGCGGATCGCCGAGGTCGCCGGCCCCGGTGGCGGGCAGCACCCCGAGCGTCAAGGGGAACACCAGCAGCAGCAGGAGGCCGGAGACGTAGGAGGGCATCGTGACGAACGCGACCGACAGCAGGCCGAGCACCTTGTCGGCCAGCGAGTCGGGACGCGTGGCGGCGAGCACCCCCAGCGGGATGCCGAGCACCGCGGCGATGCCAAGCGCTGACAGCGCCAGCGCGAGCGTGTGGGGCAGGTTGGCCGCGACGATCGCGGTCACCGGCTCGCCGCTGATGAAGTCACGGCCGAGGTCGCCGCGCGCCGCCCCGGACAGGAAGTCCGCGACCTGGACGGGCGCCGGGTCGTCCAGGCCCATCTCGTCGCGGACCTGCTCGGCGAAGTCCGGGCTGGCACGCGGTCCCATGACCTGCTGCACGGGGTCGCCTGGGATGATGTGCACCAGGGCGCTCAAGAACAGCAGCACCGCCACGACGGTGGCAACGGTCATCCACAGGCGACGAAGCAGGTAGCGACCCACGGGCGCTCCTCGGCTCGGGTGGTCAGGTCAGTGGACCCGGCTACGCCGACCGAATCGCCCAGGGGCGGTACTTGCCGAAGTGCTCGGTGACCAGCGAGGGCTCCAGGCCGACCTGGTAGGCGTAGTTGCGGGTGCGGTACTTGACCCACACCGCGACCACGTCCTCGTCCATGATCTCCTGCATCCGCACGTACATCTGGTCGCGCTCGGCCTCGTCGACCTCGACCAGCGCCTGCTGGTGGAGCTCGTCGTACTCCTCGTTGGACCAGCTCATGGTGTTCCACTCGTCGATCTGGTCGCTGGTGAACCAGACGGTGGCCCACGAGGGGTCGGCCTGATTGCTGAAGGAGTAGTAGAAGAGCTGGAGCTGGCGCATGTCCTCGCCGCGCATCTCGTCGCGCTCGCGCTCGACGATCTCGACGTCGATGCCGATCTCGGCCAGGTTGGCCTGGGTGATCTCGGCGATCGTGCGGGCCCCGGGCTCGTCCACGATCGACATCTCGAGCTGGAGGTCGTCGTAGCCGGCGTCGTCGAGGATCGCCCGCGCCGCGTCGGGGTCGGGCTCGTAGCGCGGCGCGTCCTCCCAGACGCCGATCGGGGTCTCCGGCGAGATGAGGGCGTGGGCGCGGGTTGTCTGGCCGTCGAACGCCGCCTCCAGCATCGAGTCGACGTCGAGGGCCTGGCGGATCGCGCGCCTCACCTCGATGTCGCCGAGCACGTCGTCGGTGACGTTGAAGCCGATCCACCCGTAGTCCTGGGTGGCCTGGCTGACGACCTCGAAGTCCTCGTCGTCGATGAAGCGCTGGACCGAGTCGTGGGGGACGAGGCCGAACTGCGCGTCGCCGGTGGCCACCGCGATCTCGGCGGCGCTGTCGTCCTCGATCGGCAGCAGCACGATCTCGCTCCACTCGGGCTCGTCGGCGTACTCGAGCCCTGCGCCGCCCCAGTCCTCGAAGCGCGTCAGGCGCACACGCTCGCCGCGGTCCCAGCTCTCGAACTGGTAGGGGCCGGTACCGATCGGGGTGGTGGCGATGTCCTCGCCGAGCTCCTCGATCGCGGCCTTGGACATCACGGTCCCGGCGTGGGCGGGCAGCGTGGTGGTCATGAGCGGCGGGAAGGGCTCGGACAGCCGGATCACGCCGCGGTAGTCGTCGATGACCTCGACCTCCTCGAGGGCGGCCCAGTCGTCGGAGTAGGTGGCCTCGATGTCGGGATCGGTCAGCCCGGCGATGCGCTCGAAGGAGAACTTCACGTCCTCGGCGGTGACCTCGCCGTACCCGCCGTGGAACTGGATGCCCTCCTTGAGCTTGAACTCGACCGAGAGCCCGTCGTCGGCGACCTCGAGCTCCTCGGCGAGCTCGTTGACGATCTCGCCGGTCTCGGGCTCGAAGGTCACCAGCTTCTCGAACACGCACAGCCCGACCGTGGCATCGACCGTGGAGGCCATGAACGCGGGATCGACGTTGGACATGTCCTGCACGACACGGATCGAGAGCGTGTCGGTCGGCGCCTCGGGACCGTCGTCGTCGGCGGCGGCATCGTCGTCCACCTCGGGCTCGGGGTCCTCTGCCGCCTCGCAGGCCGCGAGGAACGAGCCCCCGGCGATCGTCAGCCCGAGCACCCCGGTGGAGCGCAGGAACGTGCGGCGGTCGAGCAGCCGCGAGCGCTGCGCTGGCCCGTCCCCCTGCTCGCTCGGCGCCGAGCTCGACGATGGGTCAAGGTCGTTAGAACGCATCAGTGATCTGCCTCCCTGTCGCAGTGCCCAAGTCTCCCGCAGCGTCCTTGCCCCGCAGGCACGTGGCGAGGAAGTTAGCCAAGCCCTCGGGGGCGCTGCAAAGCACCAACGCTGCTATCGGGGCAGATGCACGATTATTGACGTTCTCGTCAGTCCGCGGTGGTACAGCACCCTTCAGTGGGATGCGAGGTAAAGCATTGCTGCATGCTATTGGGCCGCGGTGGGGCGAGGCTCCTCGGCACCTCGACCCACCGGGCCCCGGCGCGCCTCGCGCCTACAGCGCCAGCGCGGTGTGTCCGCCCTCGTGGATCGCCTCGGTGACCTTGCGGGGGTCTTGGGCGTCGCCGACGACCTCGACGCGACGGCCGTTGCCGCCGATCGCGGTGGCGAGGTCGGCCACCGGGCGGGCGCCCAGGCACAGCACCACCGTCTCGGCGGGCTCGTCGTGGAGGCCCTCGACGTCCTGGAGGGTCACCTCGCCGGCGCGGATCTCCATGAGGGTGGTCTCGGTGCGCAGCGCCACGCCGAGCTCGCGCAGCCGTGCGAGCAGCAGCGACCGGTCGTCCA
>Ga0207421_10009093_pt1 | contig 10116 bp, 8 predicted proteins | sample SodLakKL_010_SED_4_FD_187542 | JGI IMG/M metagenome (GOLD analysis project Ga0207421, IMG submission 187542) | Alkaline sediment microbial communities from Lake Tanatar, Kulunda Steppe, Russia - 8KL_010_SED (SPAdes) (version 2) | ecosystem: Environmental > Aquatic > Non-marine Saline and...
TGACCACAGCGTACTCACCTGCCAACACTCCTTGAGATCATGTCCAATGCGACCGGCTGTTCGCACTCCTTTTTATCATACAAAAACGGCACGCAGGAAGCAACACGAATCTGGCGCGGCCGCCGGCGTCTGCAAAAGGCAGGGCGTACTTCCCGATGTACCTTAGGGGCGGTCTAAAACTGCCCGCCCGGCATCAGCGAACACATGGCGCGGTGCCAAGTCTTCATCTTCCAAGTCGGCGCCGCCGTAGATGGTTACGGTTTTGGACTGATGGGGCAGCAGATCGAAATAATGATCCGATAGGCGATAATCCGCGGCGACATCAAAATGCACAGCATGGGCAAAGGAAGAGGAGCCTACGGTTAGTTCGAGATCGGTACCTATGCGCTTCCTCTGCGATATATAAACGTCCGCCCGTCCGGCTCCTGTGCTGCGGAACGCACCGGTCCGCAAAGCCGCCGCATCAAGATACTGCGCACACTCGCCCAGCGGCTGCGCCACCACGGTGCCGGTCCGCAGCAGTTCCGGTTCGGGCCGCGGAATGATGGCAGCGATGGCCTTGGAATGGGCGGGCACGGTGCAATGTACCGTTTCCAGGTCAATGGCGCCGTCGCCCTGGTAGTCCATATAGCCGCAGCGTACGCTGATATCGAGAGCCCGGCTGCCGTCGTTAAGGGCCAGCAGCAGAATTTCGTCCTTGCTTCCTCCGAAAGCTTTGCCTCCCGGGCGCAGCACCAGCCGCCGGGGAGCAAGGCATCGTTTGACGTTATAGTAGCTGATTTTACGCCGCAGGTAATAATCGACAATGGACCACCCGTTTTCACCCCAGGTGTCATTGTACATCCAAAACAGGCCGCCGCGGGTGTGATTGTTAGCCCGCAGTGATTCCAGGGAGTATCCCAAGTTCAGGCCTTGGCACAGTCCTCCGTAGAGAATGAACTCCTCCAGCGGGAGATTGTCCGGTTCGCAGTAATGCTCCTGAATGCTGAACCGCACCCTCGGTATGTCGTAGAAGGCATTGGTGTGCTCGCGGCCCACTTCACTGAATATGTCCGGCTCATCGGTTCCCATATAGTCGCAGGTGCTCTCCCATGATACAGGCCCTCCGTAGCCGTACTCCGAGTTGAAAATAGGGCGCTCGGGTTCGTCCCAGTAGAACGGAGCCGACCAATACTTCGGTTCGGGCTTCATCACCACCCAATGATGATCATCGCCCTCATCGGGACAGCCCGTACTGTCCCGGCCGCCATAGGGAGATGTCGGCCAATAAGGTATCTGGGGCGACAGGTGCTGCACCAGCTGGGGAAGGGTCCGATGATACAGCTGCCAGCCGGGATCATCCCATGGTTTGATTCCGACTCCCTCGAGCATGGCAGCCACTTCATTGTTGCCGCACCACATCAACAGGCACGTCCGGTTGCGAAGCCGGCCAATCTGGTATTCTGCTTCAGCCTCAAATTCCCTTTGGAACCATGGCTCGTGGGCCGGCAGCGGTGCGCACGCTGACATGAAGTCCTGCCAAACCAGGATGCCTTCAGTGTCGCACGCGTCATAGAATGCATCGCGCTCGTACAGGCCTCCGCCCCAGATGCGGAGGCAGTTGAAGTTAGCCGCCGCGGCCTCTTTTACCAGGGTCTTCAGCTTTTCGTCGGAAATCCGTCCATACAGGGAGTCGCTGGGTATCCAGTTCCCGCCCTTAAGAAACAGTGGTTTGCCATTGACACAGAATCCGAACTGGCCTGGAGACGTATCCCGTTCAATGCGGCGCATGCCATAGGACAATGATGACCGGCAGCTTTCTCCTGCGGTTGTAACCGCTTCTAACTCGGCCTGGTAGAGATGCTGTCCGCCGCTGCCATTGGGCCACCACAGGCGCGGCTTGGGGATGTGCAGCGTTAGTGATAGATAGTTCCTGCCGCTGGCCAGCAGCGCTTGCCGCTCAACGACTTCAAAGACATCACCGTCCTCAGCGACCATCCGGAAGCGAACATCGCAGCGTTCGGTCGCCGCGGCTGTGCCATGTTCGATGGCCACTGCAGCCGTCACTTCTGCTCCGCCTTCCACCCAGTGTGTTGTCAACGTCGTATCGGCAATCTCCAGCGATTGCTTGCCCTCCAGGCAGGAACCATCGCCGGTAATGCCGCACGTAGGCAGACGCGGGCCCCAGTCCCAACCCCACACATAGGCCGGTTTACGCAGATAGATGCGGCGCTTATCGCCCCGTTCCGGATAACCTCGGGCTGCTTCGGTCGGCACCGATTCCAGCAGCGGGAAGTCCGGATAACTTCCCATCCGGTCAAATCCGGTGGTAAGGCGTACTAAAATGACGTTTTCCTGTCCAGGGCGGAGCACCTCGCTCACGTCAGCCGTATAGGGATAAAAAACAGAGCCGTGGCTGCCAAGATAGGTGCCATTGCACCACACGTCGCCGTGGACATCCAATCCATCCAGCCGCAGCTCAGTACGCAGCAGACGGGACCAACTGTCGGGTACAAAGATCCGCCGGCGCAGCCACCACGAGCGCTCCTGAACCCAGCGGAATTTTCGAAAATTGACACCAACCAACGGTTCCGGCATCCGCCCCGCCTGTACCAACGCATCATTGATGTCCCCGGGCACGCAGGCCTTGAAATCGGCCTCGGACTGCATCACATCGCCAACGGCTGAACGGCCGTGGGAAAGAGGACGTTCCATCACATCCCAGCGCCCATTGAGCGAAATGCTTGCCATCTCCATACCTCCCCAGTGCTTTGTCTGTGCACTGCCCTATCCGCCCAGCAGATCAAGCCCAAAAACCCGGTGCCGTCACCGCCGCCAAGCGCAGGCCGAGAATGATCATGACGCCGCCGCACGCGGCCCGCAGCCAGGCGGAACCCCACCGGTTTTGGATCGTTCCCGACAGACCGCCGGCTGCCGTACCCAAAACCAGCAGCAGCACCATATTGCCAACGCCAAAACTCAAAGCCATACCTATGCCGTGCAGCCAATGGGTGCTCGCGAGGGCGGCATAGGCCATCACGCCCAAGTGCGGAGGGCAGGGTATGAAAGCCATGGCAAATCCCAACAGCAGCAAGTCCCACCAATTCTGCAGCCGACGGCCCGCAAAACACCCGGGCTGCCAAGAAACTCCCGCCAGCATAGCTATTCCCAAGGCCGCCACCAACAGGCCGCCGAAGATCATCAAAACATCCTGCAACCCGCCGAATCCGCGGATCACCACTTGTCCAAACAAGGAGGCCAGGAGACCTAGAACGCCAAACCCGGCCAAACGGGCCGCGCTAAACAGCAGCGCGCCGCTGAAGCCGCCTACCGCCGATTCCTTCTTTCCCATGAGAAAGGCAAGCAGTACAGGCAGACAGGCTCCCGCACAGGTCGAAAAGGCAGAAACAACGCCGAGGACAAATAATTCCACCACTGGCTGCAAGGACCATCACTCCGGAAACCGTATTCGAACTTTCACAGCTGAACCCACAGGCGGCATCTCGCCTTCCTTGAGATAGTATCCAGATTCGCCGGAGGCCCGTTCAAATTTATCCTGCAGGGCCCGCTGCTCCAAGGGAAATATCGGGCAGGCAGTACAGTCCGCCGCTGTTTCCTGCAGAGCAATGGAATCGAAGTACGGACAGCCCACAAATAGGGTATCCACTAGGCCAAGGTGGTCTGCAGCCTTTGTAAGATCGTTTGGTTCATATGCCTTGCCATCATGATGGATGGTCACGCCCACGCCATCCACATTTTCATTCTCGGTCCAGACTGCATCCCAGATCTCCCAGTCCACGGACGCAGCCGCCTGCTGCAGATCCCGCAGTTTGACCTCTGATACAATGGCGCAGTCCGCCTCCAGCCACTGATAGCCTTGGGCATAGACCAAAAACTGCACCCAACCCTCACGCTGCCGCACTTCGCCGGTGAAGGACAGCGTCTTTTCTTCTCTGGAAACATCGATTCCCGCCGGTTGCCGAGACTGCATATCTGTTTCCTGGAAAAATATGCTTCCCATGAGATACGCTGCCGCAAAAGCCGTAATAACAGCTATGGCTGCGCGCGCTTTCATCGTATCGTCCCCTTAGAAAAATGTCCGGCTGTACTAACCGCGGCCCCAATCAGCAACAGGCTAGACAAAACCTTAACTCCGGCGATCACCCAAGCGGTGTGGGCAATGCCCAGCAATGGAACCAAAAACACCGCAGATATCAAGGCGCCGGCCCAGCCGCCGGCCAAATCCAGTCCATAGGCCAGGCCGCCGGCGGACGGACGGCCGCTAGCGTGCAGGCACGAGGCAGCAAACGGAAATTGGGCACCGGTCAGCGCGCCGGCTGCAACGGATGCTGCCATGAAGAACACCGGAGAAGCGGCAGCCAAACGCAGGTACTGCGGAAGCACCGCCAGCATGGCCACCAGCAGCACATCCACTGCGGCCAAGCGCCCGATTGTCTGCTTCCCCTCGGCCGTTCTTCCGCTCCACCATGCACCGACAGCTGCACCGGCCATGAACAGGGCAATTAGGAGAGCCATCGCCTGGTAGACATAGCCGTGCAGGGACTGAAAGGCAAACAAAATCATAAGATCCAGTACCATGCCGGCCATCCCTGTGGTTATCAGGGCACAGGCCACAGCACCGTAAATCGTCCAGTGCTGCACGCCCTTGGGCTGGCCGCCCCGACGCTGGACCCACAGCCAAAGCACGGCTGCCGCCAGGAGAAAGGAAAACACAGCCAGCCATTGATACATACCCATGGCATCCAGTGCCGACATGATACGCTGCAGTTGGGGTGAAAACATCGCCCCCCAGTGACCCAACGTGTAATACACGGCCGCGGGGTTGAAGTCCGTGTTGGCCCGGATGCCCGACACATCGGAAATTTTGTCCTGGAACCGGGACCAGCGGTCATCGTCCAACCGATAGTCGAGGTATGATTCTGTGACCAGTACTGTCTCTAGATCCCGCTCCCGCAAGCGGGCGGTCATTTCATCCGGGCCCACTCCGTGAAGACCGTGGTCGGAACTGGCCAGATAGACGTTGATATCACCGGGAAGAATCCGTACATGGGAAAAAACGCTGTCCAGGGTCCGGTACATACTGCGGTTCAAACGCAGCAGTTCATGGCCTAGATGGGAACTCGAACCCGGGAGCGTCAGTGCCAACAGGCCGCCGGGCCGCAGCCTTTCTTTGATTTGGCTGAAAAATTCCTGGGTATAGAGCCGATTGGTCTGGAGCGTACTCGGTTCACCCACATGTAAGATCACGGCATCATAGACCCGGTCGGTGGAAGAAACAAACAGACGGCCGTCCTTCGGTATGGTGCGCAGCCTGGGATCGTCTAGCTCCTGGCGCACCAAAGGTGCATCCAATCGCGCCGCTGCAGTCAAGAGTGCAGGATCCAGCTCCACATAGTCCAAAGTGTCCATGGGATGCTTCTGGATTTCCTGAAGCAGCCCCCCGGCACCGCCGGAAACCAAAAGGATGTCGCGCGGTTCCTGGTGGAAGAGCAGCGATACGTGTGCTGTCGTCTCCAGGCGTTCCAGATCTGGATCGGGTATGATCAGGCTGGGACTGCCATCGTAGTAAATCATCTGCTGTTCTCGGGTCTCCATGGCCGTAATGCTGCCATAGTACGAATCTTCGTGGAAAAGCACGTCCCGCCCCTGCCAATGCAGGGCCAGCGTCTGCTCCTGCAGCCGTGCCACCCAAGACCCAGGGACAGCCGCCACAGCCATCAGCAATAGGACTAAGCCCACCGCCAGCCAGCGCCGCCGCAGACCCGTGCTCACCAAGGCAAACGCCGCCAGCACAACTGCTGCCGCCGCCGTGGCCGCCAACCATGCCGTGATGGTAAAGGCCGGCCAACGCAGGGCCAGAACTCCGGTCAGCAGCACCGCGCCCACCAAGGTGCCGACGGTCTCCCAGACATACACTCGCCCGGCCAGCTCCTTACCGCCCGCTGCCAGCCGATTATACGCTCTGCAGGCAAAAGTAAAGCAGGCACCGTGGGTAATGCACGCCGGAGCCAAGGCCAGGAATGAACCCACGGCCATCTGGCCCAGGTCCAGGGACAATGCAGGGCCCACACCCAGGAACCAGCGCAGGCTGCGGGCCAAATACAGCGATAAAGGCAAACTGAGCACCGAAAGCGCCAGCGCCAGCAAAAACCATTGGTGCGTGCGGCTGCTGCGGCCGAAACGGGCTGACAACGCCCCTGCAGCCTCCAAAAGCAGCCAGTTGGCCATGACAATGCCGATGGTAAACTCATTGCCTTGGAAGACCACCAACAGTTCCCGCGTCAGCAGTACCTGAATTACGATGCCTACCACACCGATTACGGCGGCTGCCGCCAGTACAAACGCCGCGGGATGCCCCTTCATTGGAAAACCCCTGACACTTCGTGGCCGCAATGGGTGCATTGACCATTTTCAATATTGACATCGTGCACCGAAAAGTGGACCCGTTCAATCAATGTTTCGCCGCAATCCGGACACTCTGTGCTATTGGAGGGATGGCCGGGCACATTGCCGATGGTCACATATTGGATTCCGCTCTGCTTTGCCACATCGCGGGCTCCTTCCAAGGTGGAAATGGGTGTTGGCGCGGCGTGGGTCATCTGGTAGTTGGGGAAAAAGCGCGAGAAGTGAAGCGGTACATCGGTCCCTAGGTTTTCCACAATCCAATGGCACATGGCCCGGATCTCCTCTGGGTCATCGTTTTCTTCCGGCACCACTAAGTTGACAATTTCCAGCCATACCCCTTCTTCTCGGATAATTTTCAGTGTTTCCAAGACCGGTTCTAAACTGGCACCGAGAATTTCGTTATAGTAGCGCTCCGTGAAGCCTTTGAGATCAATGGTGACGGCGTCCACATACTGCAGCAGCTCCCGCAGGGGTTCCGGGCTCATGCTGCCGTTGGAATGGAACACAACATTTATTCCTGCCTCCTGGGCTTTCTTGGCCACATCGTACAGGTATTCATAGGCCGATGTGGGTTCATTGTACGTGAAGGAAATGGTGGGAACGCCCCTCTCTTTCACGGTGTTGACCACTTCCCGGGGAGTGGAGTTGGGATAGTACCCTATCTCTTCCACACTCCGCTGGGAGAGGGTCCAATTGTGGCAAAAACTGCAGCGGAAGTTGCAGCCCGCCGTTCCAATGCAGTAGATCTTTGTTCCCGGGAGAAACTGATGCAAAGGTTCTTTTTCGATGGGGTCCACATGGACCGCGGAGGGCCGTCCCCAAACCACGCTGAAGAGGCTCCCTTCAATGTTTTCGCGGTTGCGGCAGAACCCTCGCTCGCCCTCGGGTATTACACACTCCCGAAAGCAGAGATTGCACTGCACTTTGTCATCGGCCAGCTGTTCATAAAACATAGCTTCCCTCCAAGGAAAGTCCACCGTTTCGACGCGCGTTGACGTTGTGTTCTCCGGCACGGGATCGGATGGGCCCCAGGGCACAAGGTCGCTGCCGAGAACAAATCCGGCCACAATGGCGGCCGATACCAGAAGCAGAAGCCAGCTCCTTCGACCGAATCTCATGTCATTCCCTCCCCGCTATCCTTCTGTCAAAGCATTAGGGAACACAACTTGAGGTACGCCTTGTTCTCCAATCGAAGTCCTAACTGTCGTCGAGTCTGCGGAGCTCCTTGGCTGCGTCAAGGTACAGCTTGCCCACAACCAAACCGATGACGACTGCACCGACAGCTATAATGGCCAAAGGAGCCGGGATCGTACCCATCGATGCCGTAAAATTCACCAGCATGAACAGTCCCATGATTCCCGGCAGCAGAAAGGCCAGGGCAATCCAAAAGTAAGTCGATTTCTTGTTCTGCAGCTGCTCGAAATTGCCGCGCTTGCGGTCGCGATTCTCTGTCATCCATATCCCCCCTCGTTCGTTCACACAATAGCGGGTGTTCACGGAAACGGCCAAAATGAGAAGCTCTTCCCCGTGCCGCATCTGCTGAAGGCGCGTTCTGCCCCAGGGGCGCCGAGATAGCGAAAAGGCCACAACAACTGCCGTCATGGGGGCCGCGGAAAGTGCGGATAGACTCTCGTAAGGGCACCAGAAGCACGGCGGCAACCCTCGGCCGCGACCGTGTCTTCGGCCAAGCTGTTGTCGGCCCGGGCGGCATCGAAGGTCGGCCGCCTACCGCTTAACCCGCCACCCAGACCATGGGAGCCCTTTCGTGCTAGTTCTTCTTTGCACAATCCGTTAAGCATCCATGGATGCCCTTATCCAAAGCAGTTTGTTATGTGTCCGATCCCTGCCGACATGTTTGACACCGCATGAAGAAAATCCTGCCCCATGCCCGGGCAGCCTCGCAGAAAACCAAGGCCGTAGGCAGTTCTAGAACACCGTCACAGAACAAGCTTTCCCGTTGCGTCGCCGGCAGTGCCTGCACCTTGAAACCGGCTGCATCCAAAGCTTGGCAAGGCCGCGTTCCGGTTGGCAAGGCTGATCTGCCAATTCTTCACCCAAACGCAAGCACTACTAAATACGTGGCACCCAACAGCAGTGGTTGGTGGATAAGATAGATCGGCAGTGAACGCTGTCCGGCCCAATGCAGAAGCCGGAGGCTTGCAGAAGACGCGTGGCCTTTTGCCTGTGCGGGAGCTCCTTGCGGATACAGCCACCGGCCGAGGGACAAACCAATCAAGGACATGCCCATCCAGGGGATCACTGGGTAATAGTCCACCATGGGACGATACACTTCCGTGATTCCCAGGGGAAGCAGCCAGATGCTGTGAATCGGTATGTCGACACCGAAGACCGCCCAGGCAAAGAGCCCAACGGCCGCAATCCAGGTCCACTTCGCGTAGCGAAGCAGCAGTGCACCGGCCATGATCGAGACACCAATCAGATGCAGGATTCCGAACACCACCCAGTTCGGCATCAAGAAGGCGGTGGCCAAAGAGACCATCATTCCCCATCCGAAGATCTTCAAGCCCCGTATCAAGAAGGCCCTGCGGATATCCCCAAATGGTTGCCGCCGGCAACGCTTTCTGTAGCTGAGATAGAGCGACATCCCCGCCAGCAACAAAAAGGAAGAGCCAATGGTCCGCGGGAAAACCTGCACCCGTGCCGCAGCGAGATTCACATCTAGGACGCCGAAATAGACCAGGTTCCAAATCTGATGATAGATAATCATCAGCAGTACGGTGAAACCACGGATCAAATCTATGGATACAATTCGGTTCGGATCCAATGACATTGAACGTTTGATGTGATCACCTTCTTTGCTCAGGAGTGTCGTTGGATGCGATAACTTAAGCATTTCCCTGTCATTGCAATTCGCTTTCCCAGTACTCCTGCCCTGCACAGTGGATGCAGATCATGAGGACGGACGAAAGCTTTTGCTTTCGTCCGTCCTCATGCCGTCCTTAGCCATAATGACATTACAGCATTTTGTCAATGATTGCGATTCAGTCGATTGGTCACATAAAACTGGATCAGGAATATGACGAGGATACCACTGATCAGCATCCACAAAGGCATATACACACCCCCTTCGGTGCCAAGATGCTCTACCCGCCAAGGCCCCAGACCCGTGAATGCTGATGTGTATATGGCTGCAGATGTTAGTTTGCGATTTCCCATAGGTGTCTATCCATCGATCCATCGATAGGCGCGTACCCGTTGTCGCTCACCATTGTAATAATACAGCTTTTCATTATTATCTGTCTTCTGTATCCAGTATAGCACACTGCCCTGTTTTGTGCAATGCCTGAAACACAGGAAACCGCCGCCGAGAACGAACCGCGCGACCGCGCGCTCGCGGCAGACCGCGCCACCGAACTTCCGAAGCACGCTGACCCGAGAGAGCCGCCGCTGTTTTAAAGCGGCAGCTGTTTCTTTTGCCGTGAAAATGGACAGACTGCTTGGCAGACAGAACAGCTGCTGCCTATCCTGCGCCAGTGATCATAACACCGCTGCGCATGCACGGGCCAGCGCAGCACTCCTTGACTGTTCCAAGGGCCGGTGACAGTATACGAGGGTTCGCTGTCCATAGAAATTGCCTGGGCCGGGCAGGCCTTGGCACATACACGGCAGCGCCGGCAGTATGGCTGCAGCTCCGCACCGCTCCGGGCTGCAGCCTCCAGCGGCGCGTCGGTGAATACCTTAGACAGCCGG
>Ga0207421_10009094_pt1 | contig 10116 bp, 11 predicted proteins | sample SodLakKL_010_SED_4_FD_187542 | JGI IMG/M metagenome (GOLD analysis project Ga0207421, IMG submission 187542) | Alkaline sediment microbial communities from Lake Tanatar, Kulunda Steppe, Russia - 8KL_010_SED (SPAdes) (version 2) | ecosystem: Environmental > Aquatic > Non-marine Saline and...
GCACTCGCAACAATAAATTTTTTCTCGGGAAATCTTTTTTTAGCCTCGCTTACCATTCCGCTTGAAAAATCAACTCCCGTATAATCACAACCCTCAAGATATTGCGAAAACCTTCCATTACCACACCCCAGATCAAGCACTTTTTCTTCTTTCTTGGCAAAATCAAATAAAAATTTTCCCGCCGGCCAAAGACGGTCTCTCGTTCTTGCAAAAGAAGAAGACACTAGGTTATAATCTTCTCGCAAACTCTCCATCACTTTTTTAGCTTTTTCCTTTTTCATAAGATCATTCTAACTTTTAATTAAATGGACGCAAGCAAAAAAATAGTGCAAATATTACTTGAAAAAAATATCCAAACCAAAGAGGATTTGGAAAAAGTCAAAAAATCTGCCGCAAAGCAGTACGGCTTTAGCTTGCCCACAAATATATCTCTTCTTAAAGCTTATCATAAAACAAATAAAAGAAATGCAAAATTGGAAAATATCCTTAAAACACGCCCTGTAAGATCTCTTTCGGGGGTAGTTAATATTTCTGTTCTTACCAAGCCGTTCGATTGCCCGGGAAAGTGCATTTACTGCCCAAGCGAAAAAGATTTACCTAAAAGTTATCTTGATAACGAACCTGCAGTAATGAGGGCTATTTTAAACAACTATCACCCCTTAAAGCAGATAAAAATGAGGATAAGGGCACTAAAGCAGGCAGGTCATCCCACTGATAAGATTGAACTAAGAATTGTTGGGGGAACGTGGTCTTACTACTCTTTAAAATACAGAGCATGGTTTATAAAAAAATGTTTTGATGCGTGCAATGGAGACAAGAGTACATCTTTAAAGGAAGCAAAGAGAAAAAATGAAAATGCAAAGCACCGACTTGTTTGTATATCGGTGGAAACAAGGCCTGATTATATAGATAAAAAAGAAATAAAAACTCTACGTATTTTTGGAGTAACAATGGTAGAACTCGGCATACAATCTCTTTCAGACAAAGTAATGCAGATAACAAAGAGGGGTCACGGTCAAAAAGAAAGCGTAAGAGCAACAAAACTTTTAAAAGATGCCGGCTTTAAAGTTTGTCATCAAGTAATGCTAAATCTTCCGGGAAGCACTCCAGAAGACGATACTTACACATTTCAGAAATTGTTTGAAAATTCTAATTATCGGCCTGACTTTTTAAAAATATATCCCTGCCTTACAACAGAAAACACCCCGCTTTATGAAATGCAAAAAGCGGGAAAATATGCTCCTTTTAGTGATAAAGTCCTGGTTGATATTATTAGTAAAATAAAGAGGGATTATATTCCTTGTTATGTTCGCATTCAACGTATATTTCGCGATATTCCTTCTTCAAGCATTAAGGCCGGTTCCAAGATTTCCAATTTAAGAGAAGTTCTCAATAAAAAGGCGGATAAGGAAGGATGGAAGTGTAAGTGTATAAGATGCAGAGAGGTAAAAGGAGATTATAAAGAAAGCGATATCCCCGTTCTTTTTCGTTACGACTACAGTGCATCAGGAGGAAAAGAGATATTCCTCTCGTTTGAAGATAAGAAAAGAGAAAAACTTTTTTCTCTCCTTAGGCTAAGATTTGTAAATAAAAACACCCTTCCCTTTTTAGAGAACTCGGGAATAATAAGAGAGATAAGAACTTACGGAGAGCAAGTTCCTGTAAATAAAAGACAAGAAACATCGCCTCAACATCAGGGACTGGGAAAAAAATTAATAAAAGAGGCTGAAAAAATTACCAAGGAGGAGTTTGGATATAATCAAATTACTGTTATTTCCGGGGTTGGCGTAAGAGATTACTGGAGAAAGCAAGGATACAGATTAAGAAAAACCTATATGACAAAGAGATTCAATTTCTAGTTTTTAATTTTTAATTTCTAATGAATTTCAATTGTATTAAATCCTAAACCCAAAGCCTCAAATTTCCAAATACCAAGCCCTAAATAACAAAAATTGTTGCAATTTGATGTTTGTCATTTTCTTCAGGGCTATTTTCTTTTTGTTCTTATAAAGCCCGAGCAGGGAAGCACCTCAACATTTTCCTTTTTAATTAGGTCATCTAAAAACAGATTCATCCCAATTGAGTCGGAAGATATGTGACCGGCAATAACAACATTGATGTGAGCCTTTTCCGCTTCTTCTCTGTGTTTTTCGGAAATATGCATCCCTACTACAGTCCCTGCTCCCGCCTGTGATAATTTCTCATAAAGCTCTGGAGAACCCTCAGTTCCTCCAGTTACTCCGGTAATAACTATTTTCCCTGTTCTGTTTTCTTTACCTCCGACAAAAATTCTTGGCCCAACTCCCATCTTGCTTGCCTCTTTGTATTCAGGAACAGTTTTCAGAGAATCTATTAAATCTCCCAAGAATTGCGGTTTTTCCTTTTCTAATTTTTCTTTTACAAACTGAGCGGCAAGATTGTCGCAAGGGGTATGAATACACATCAAAGGAATGTCCAAATATTTTGCAATATCAACAACTCTATTATGGTTTGCGGGGGCAATCCCTCTGGAAACCTCCTGTATTCTCTTTTTCATCATTTTTTCGGCAACATTCACCGGAACTCCATACATCTCCATAATATCAATTTGAAGCTGCATAACATCGTCCAAGCCAACAAGACCAACCCCCCTTGGGTGGTGAGATATTACCAAGTCTATATCTCCCATCTGCTTTGCAAGAAGCATTTCTTCACCATCAATATCCACGCCCACTAAAATTTTTTTAACCTCCTTTTGGGGGTCTCCGTAAAGAATTCTTGTGTCTAGAAAGGGATTTTCTAACTTTTCTTTGTCAAATTCATCTTTTTCTTCTTTTGACATTTTTTCGTATTTTTCCGCCACTCTTTTCAGTCCTTCTTTTATAACCTTTTCTTCCCTAAAATCAGCCTTTGCTCCTTCTTTTATGGCTAAGTTGTGTATATCTTTTATTTTCATAAATCTTTATTTACTCTTTGCAAATTTTTGATAAAGCTCTTCTATTTTTTCTTTTTGCTCTGACTTTTCCTCAATTTCTTTTCTTATACGTGCTTTTTCTTTGCGAATGTGTTTTCTTTTTCCTTTTGATAATTTATTCATAATACTTTTTTTAACTCTTCTTTTATAATCTCTTTTTCATTCCACGGTATTTTTTTTCCATTAGCAAGACACATCCACGGTTCGTTTCCTTTTCCAGTTACAATTACTGTGTCTCCTTTTTTTGCACTCTCTAGAGCAGTTCTTATCGCTTCTCTTCTATCAACAACCTTTTCGCCCTTTCTTTTTGTTCCTTCTATAATTCCATCTATTATTACTTCCGGATCTTCGTCATAAGGGTCTTCATTGGTAACAATTACTCTTTTACAGTATTTTGCAGCAACCTCTCCTAACACAGGTCTTTTCCATTTATCCCTTCCTCCCCCGCAAGCCCCAAGTACACAAATTATATCAGAGGAATAAGTTTCTTTAATCTCTTTATAAACACCCTCCAGTGTTACCGGAGTAACAGCATAATCAACAATAACACGGAAAGGGTCAGAAACAACCTCTTCCATTCTACCGGGAACAACCTTTGTTTTGCTAAGTGCCTTCCTTGCTGTAGCACTATCAACTCCTTCCGATTTTGCTATTGCTATTGCACAAAGCGCATTATATACATTAAATTTTCCCGGAACACTCAATACATAATTTTCACCGAAAAGCTCAAACTCAACCCTATCTATAAACCCTTTTATATCTTTCGCAAAAATATTTTTCCCATTTTTTTCTTTTATTTTCTTCTCTATGCCAAAATAAATTTTCTCTTTACTTTCAAAGCTTAAAAAATAATCAGCATTCTCGTCATCAATATTTACAAAATGCTTTCCTTTTACATCTCTAAAAAGTTTTCCTTTTTCTTTTTTGTAATTCTCAAAACCTCCATGCGACTCAATATGTTCAGGGGAGAGGTTTGTAAAGCACACCCCTTTAAAGTTAATAAATTTATGCCTAAACTGCTTTATTCCTTCCGAAGTAACTTCTAAAATAGCTATATCACAACCCTCGCTGACTGCTCTTTTTAAAAGTTTTTGTAAGACGGCTCTCCCCGGCATTGTCATTTTATAAAGATTGGGCTCTTCTTTTCCGTTAATTTCAAATCTCGCAGAAGAAAAAGCAGCCACTTTAAATCCGGCTTCTTTTAGGATTTTAGCGGTAAAATCAACCGTCGTGGTTTTTCCATTTGTCCCTGTTACTCCGTAAACCTTTATTTTTCGGGAAGGAAAACCGTTAAAAAGAGCTCCTGCAAAAGCATAAAAATAATGATAAACACCTAAAATAGGTTTGATTTTACGAATTACTTTTTTCATTTTCCTTTTTGTCCTAAAATCTTAAGCGCCTCTTTGGTTCTTTCTTCATCACTTCCTTTCTCGCTTACTTTTTCAAGAACACCGGCAATCTCTTCCCGACAAAATCCAAGCCCATTAAGCGCCTTAAAAACGCTGTCTTCTTTATTTTCTTTAACAAACTTTCTAGACATTTCAAAAACAACTTGCTGTCCTTTCTTACTACCTATACTGAAAATTTTCTTCATTACTTGTTTGTCTTCTTTTTCAATCCCTTCCTTTAACTCCTCCACTGAAAGACAAGAAGCCACTCTTAGGGCGGTTTTTGGACCAATGCCCGATATTTTTGTGAGTGCTTCAAACAGTTCTAAATTTTCTTTCTCTATAAATCCGTAAAGCCGAATATCGTTATCTGTTTTTTGAGTGTGACAGTAAATTATTGTTCTTTTTTTAACGTCTGTTTCCTCTATTGACTGGGGGTGCATAAAAATCTTGTAACCAACCCCACCCACATCCATAACAATAAAATCATCTTCTTTTACAGTAATTTTTCCGTTTAAATAATAAATCATTTTTTTGCAATTTTACGCTTGCTACAAGTCATTATAGCAGAAGTTGACTAAAAAGTGAAAAAATGATATACATAACCCCGTAAAAATAAAACTATGCCAGTAACAAAATCAGCTAAAAAAAGCATTAAAAAGAACGAGAAAAGACGTGTCTTGAATTTGGGTTACAGGAGAAGAATGAAAAAAATCGTTAAGGAGATAAAAGAGCTTAAAGCTCAAGAAAAAATTAAAGAAGCAACAAAGCTTCTTCCTAGAGCGTACAAACTTATTGATAAAGCTGCAAAAAGAGGAGTAATAAAAGAAAACACCGCTGCACGAAAAAAATCACGCCTAACAAAATTTTTGAGCTAACCAAAAATAATTATTTCGGTAGCAAGAACGGGGTCTATCTGTCCCGTTTTTATTTTTAAATCCATCTCAAAGAGTTTTCCGTATATTTTACTTAGCTCGCCTAGTGAGAATTTTTTTGCCTGACCGTATGTTTTTTTAAAAACAAAAGGGTGCATGCCACTTTTCTTTTTCGCTTCTTCGTACTTAATATTTTTTTCTATAAAATCCGCTATTATAAGCAAATTACGAAACTGATAGACAATCATGGAAAAAACATAAAGAGGACTGTCTCCTTTTTTTAAATGATCGTAAAGCAGAAAAAGCGCTTCCTCTCTTTTTTTCTCCGCTATTGCATCTATTGTTGGGAAAATACTTACCTCAACGCCTCCTGCAACAGTTTCTTGAACATCTTTCTTGGTAATATTTTTTTTATACAATGAAAGCTTGTCAATTTCACTGTCTAGTCTCCACAAATCTCCCCCGCATCTTTTTTTTAGCTCTTCTACCGCTTCTTTTTCTATCTCTGCCCCTCTTTTTTTGAATTCCCCCTTTATCCATAGTGATATTTTTGCCAAAGAAAGAGACGGGAACTCTTGTACAATTATCCTTTTGGGATCTTTTTTTTGAAAATCAAGAAGTTTTTTAAAAAGCTTGTCCCCTTTTTTTAACTCTCCTTCTTGGGTAAAAATAAAAACATCATCCGACTCTATAACTGTACTTAATTCTTTCAGAAGCCCTTCTTTTGTTTTGTTTGATGAAAAAGGATTATAGACAACTGTTAACTTTTTTTCATCAAACATTGAAACCTGTTTTCTGCAATCATTAATATCTTCAAAATCCGCACCCTCTTCAAAGTACCTTAAATTGAGACCACTACTGTTTTTACGGCTGTACTCGCCAATAATATCACTTAACTTTTCTCGTAAGCGAAATGTTTCTTTTCCGTAGAGCAAAATAATCATACCACTATGCTAATTTTAAGTTTTAAATTTAAACTTTTTATTTCCCTTGACAACTAGGACAGTAATAAGTCCCCCTGCTTCCCACTACAATTCTTTTTACTTCTTTTTTACATTCAAAACAAGGCTTTCCTTTACGATTATAAACAAGGTGATGCTCTTGATACCCGCCTTTTTCTCCTGTTATGAGCCTGTAGTCGCTTGTACTATCACCTTTTAATCTTAGAGCTTTTTTTAAAATTTTTCTCATCACGTCATATACTCTTTCCGCATCCTTTTTAGTCAAAAAGTCTGCTCTTTTTTTTGGGTCTATTTTTGCCAAAAAAAGAATTTCTGCCGCATAAATATTTCCTATTCCGGCAATAAGCCTCTGGTCCATCAAAAGTGTTTTTATTTTTATTTTTTTTCTCCTTAAAAGCTCCACAAAATCATTTTTTTTAAAAGAGAGAGCATCAGTTCCAAGAGATTTTATTTTACTACCCACTTCTTCTTTGGAAAGAAGGGAAACAACACCGAATTTACGAGGATCGGAAAAAGCAAGCTGATACCCGTTATTCAAAAAAAAGATATAACGCAAAAAACCGTTTTTTCTTTCTTGCAGAACCTTTTCTCTACTAATCCATATTTTTTCTTTTTCAGAAAAAGTCCACTTTCCATAAAGCAAATGTCCTGTCATTTTTAAATGAATATAAAGAACGTCTCCCGTATGAAGATAAAAAAATATACCCTTTCCATATCTTTTAATGTCAACAATTCTTTTTCCTTTTAGAGAGTTAATATCGTCTCTCTTTTTTTCCGACCATAAAGAAACAAAGGTCTTTTCCAAGACCTTGTTTTTAAGTGATAAAACGGTCGTCTCCACCTCGGGGAGCTCCGGCATAAGTTTGCTAAAAACCTCTTACACTAATCAATAATCTCTTTTATTTTTTTGACAATTTCCGCGGGAGTAAAGTGTGCTTTAATTAGAAAATCAACCGCACCCAAATTTAAGCCTCGCTCTACCTCACTCTTCTGCCCTAAGTTAGAAAGAATAATTACCGGTATTCCGGCAACTTCCGGATCTTTCTTAACTCTCTCAAGCACATCAAAACCATCTATTCCCGGCAAAATAAGATCCAAAAGAACAATATCCGGTTTCTCTTCTTTTATTTTTGTTTCTCCCTTCTCTCCGTCAACAGCTTGCACAACCTCATAACCCTCTCTATCCAACTTTCTGGAAATCATTTCGCGAAGAAATTTATCATCTTCAACGACTAATATTTTCGTCATACTATATTTTTTAATTTAATAAACTAAAACTCGCTTTTTTCTTCATCATCTTCTTTGCTTTCCTCACTCGGCTCTTCTGTTTGGTTTTCTTGACTCTCCTTACTAGAATAACTTTCTTCCTCTTTTTCTCCTTCTCCGATTAAAGCTACTACTTTGTCGATAACCTCTTGTGGGTCAAACTCGGTTTTTACGAGCCAATCCCTTGCCCCCAATTTTTGAGCTCTGTCAATTTCAACCGGTTGTCCGGAATTAGATACAACAATTACGGGAACATCTTTCAAGCCCTCTTCCTTTCTCATCTCTTCAAGCATTTCAAAACCACCCATGTTAGGCATTATAATATCCAAAAGAATTAAGTCTGGTTTATTTTCTTTTATTTTTGAAAGTCCAATCTGCCCATCTTCTGCAATGTCAACATCATACCCTTGGGCTGTTAGCTTCTTTTGAAGAAGATTACGTAAAATCTCTTCGTCTTCAACAATAATAATTTTTTTCATATTTTTGTTAACTAATTTTTAATTATTCTATCTATATTAAAACACAATGTCAAATAAAACTAAAATGCTTCAAAGAAATCATCAATCTCTTCCTTGTTTGCCGGGAGGGTGAAGTAAAAGGTACTTCCTTCTCCTGCCTTAGAAGAAAATCCTATTTTTCCGCCGTGTGACTCCACAATATTTTTCGCTATAAAAAGTCCGAGTCCCGATCCTTCGGTGTCCATCCTTTGAACATTAGCTGCACGGAAAAACTTGTTAAAAAGTCTTTTCTGCTGGTCTTCCGGAATTCCTACTCCCGAATCTGTTACCGCTACTTTTATTCTTCCTTCTTTGAAGTCAATGTCAAGCGTAATTTCTCCCTCGTCGGTATATTTCATTGCATTGTCAAGGAAGTTTTGTACAACTATTCCTATCTTTTCTCTATCTACTTTTACTCTCGGCAACTTCTCTTCCGTTTTGTTAAACACAAAACGGAGCCCTTTATTTTCAATATGCTCTTTGTAATCATTGATTATCGGCTCAACAACTTCCATAAAATCAAGTTCCTCCGGCTCATAAACATATCTCCCTTCCTCAATTCTCGTTACGTTCAAAAGATCATTAACCAGATTAACCATACGGTCGTTTGCCTCATACGCTTTTCTTATAAATCCGGTAATCTCTTCCGGAATCTGAGCGTCATCCTCTTCTTCTAAAATTGTTTGTAGTGTCCACTTAATTCCGGCAAGGGGTGTTCTTAGCTGATGGGCGGCAACGGAAACAAATTCACTCTTTATTTTCTCAATACCTTTTTCTCTTGTGATATCATGGATATTTACAAGAGTACCTATCTCTTCGTTCTTTTTCTTAATTGGTATAGTTGTAACTTCCAAGAAGGTGTTGTTTTCCATTGCAATCTCTTCACGGAAAACTTCTTTTATGCTTGATCCTACAATGTTTATAAGAGGTTTTAATGTAGGGAATGTTTTTAGTTCTTTTGTGGTTCTTCCTACAATGTCTCGCGATTTAACATCAAACATCTTTTCTGTCGCAGGGTTAGCAAGAGCAAGTTTTTTTTCAGGGTCAAAAAAGAGAAGTCCGTCAACAAAGTTTTTAATAATTGCCATTGTTTTTTCTTTCTCGCTTTCTGCTTCCCGTGATGCTTGGTCTGTATCCTCTGCCAAATTTAACAAAGCTGTTTGAGTTTGTTCCATTTCTTCCGCTTTCTGCTCAAGCTCTTGTGCCTTTTCCTCCATTTCTTTCGTTCTCTCCTTCACCTTTTCCTCCAATTTTTCATTGAGCTCAGCAAGCTCCTTTGTTCTTGCTTTTATTTTTACCTCCAAAACCGCTTCTGACTCTTCTAATCTTTCTTTTGCTTTTTCAAGCTCACTAGTTCTTTCTTTTATTTTACGCTCCATCTCCTCTTCAAACCTCTTTGTTTCTGTGATATCACTAATTGTCAAAAAATAACCGGCAAACTCTCCCTCTTCATCTCTTCGTGAAAGTGCCGACACCTGCACCGGTATCTCTTTTCCCGCTTTGTTTAAAAGAACCATCTCTTCTTCTACTTTGGAGCTTTTGCTTGCAATGCGAGCAACAAAACTTTCAAGTTTCCCTTTGTTTTTAAAGAGAAAATCTATACTGTTTCCCACCACTTCCATTTTGTCGTATCCTGTAATTTCTTGAAATGCATCATTGCTGTCAAGAATATAGTCCAAAGGATTTACCATGCAGAAAGCAAGAGGCAAAAAAGAGGTAAAATCCTCAATATACCTCCTCAAATCTTCCAGTTCTCCGGCTTCTTCGCTGGAAAAATTTTCGTTTTTTTCTTCTTCGTTCATTTTTTTAACTTTTTGTCCCTTTATATCTTTCAAGCTCTTTTTCCATCTTTTCCATTTTTTCTTTTAACTCTACCATTTTGAGCTCTCTTCCAATGGTTAGTTTATTTATTTTTTCCATTTCCTCCAGCTTTTCTTCAAGTCTCCTGTTTGTTTTTTCTACTTCCATCTCCTTTTTTCGCATTTCCGTAAGGTCAAAAAAACTGATAAAAGCACCATTAACACCCTCCCCTTTTACCTTTCTACTTTTAGCAAAAGCCGTTACCGGAAGCCACTCTCCGTCTTTCATTTTTATTCTTGTCTCTTTTCCTTCCACAGTTTCTCCCTCAAGTGCATTCTTTAAAAGATTGTCCGCTTCTTCTTTTTCCATAAAAGA
>Ga0207421_10009095_pt1 | contig 10115 bp, 10 predicted proteins | sample SodLakKL_010_SED_4_FD_187542 | JGI IMG/M metagenome (GOLD analysis project Ga0207421, IMG submission 187542) | Alkaline sediment microbial communities from Lake Tanatar, Kulunda Steppe, Russia - 8KL_010_SED (SPAdes) (version 2) | ecosystem: Environmental > Aquatic > Non-marine Saline and...
TGAGAGCGACTCCCTGAACTCAATTCGCAACAAAATAAATGCTTCCGAGGCCGATGTGGAGGCGTCGATCATCAACGGCCACCTGATTTTGCAGAGTACAGTTAGTGGAAAAGAGGGCGAGATCAAAGTAGAAGATGTAGAAAATCCTGAAGATGACAATATCCTGGAAGCCCTGCGGATCTTCGGGCCTGACGAGGGTAACGGGGACCCGGAATTTTATAACGAAACTTCTGAAGCCAAAGATGCTGAGGCTTCAATAAACGGTATTCAAGTTAAGCGTTCCACCAATCAGATAGATGACGTCATTGATGGAGTCACGTTTCATCTTGACGGCAAAACTGTTGAAGAGGATGAAGATTTTGGCGAGAGTCCACCTGTCACCATCCAAATTTCCACCAACACGGAACCTGCCGTGGAGGCGGTCAACGCCTTTGTGGAACAGTACAATTCCACCAACGATTATATCCGGGAAAAGCTGGACAAGGACGGTCAGCTGCAGGGAGACACCACCTTAATGCGGGCCCAGAGCAAGCTGCGCACCCTGGTCAGCCAGCCGGTGCGGGATGCCACCATTGAAACAGAAGAAGGGGTGGAGAACAAAAAGTTTACATCCTTCTCTTCCCTGGGGGTAACCACCCTGGACGAGGATGGCTACCTGCAGTTTAACCCCGAACAGCTGACCCAAGCCATCCAGGAGGATCCCGAGGCAGTCTATGACGTGTTTAAATATGAAATCAAAGATGAAGACGGCCAGGGCACCGACGAGTACAGCGGGGTCGCTGTGGAGCTGGAAAATTACATGCAGCGGCTGCTGCAAAATACCCCGGACGACCAGGGCCGGACCATGCGGGCCATCACAGCCCAGGAAGAACAGTCTATCCAGCGCCGGATTGACAGTCTCTATCAGCGTATTGAGCGCCGGGAAGAGCGGCTTATGCGCTACGAGGACCGCTTGATCAGGCAGTTTACCGCCCTGGAGCGGGCGATTGCCACCATGAATTCCCAGAGTGAAGAAATGACTCGCATGGTTGACCAGCTGCCCGGCTTTGGTGGTGGCTAATGGCGGTCAAGAAATAAAGCAGCAGTGTGTCTATCCCTTACCGGGAATAAAATGCAGCATAACAATTGACAAGATGATGGTCAACGTTAATCCAGTCTAACGTTGAAAGAATGGAAAGGAGTGTTCCCCTTTTGGTAGCCAACCCTTACGCTCAGTACCAAAAAAACCAGATTGAAACAGCCGACCAGGGTAAACTTTTGATGATGCTCTATGAAGGGGCCCTGCGGTTTTTAGGGCGCTCCAGGAAAGCTCTTGAAGAGGAAAACCTGGAAGAAGCCAACAACAACCTGGTTCGGGTCCAGGAAATCATGGCGGAATTAATGTCCTCCCTGGATTTGGAAAGCGGTGAGGTCGCCGTTTCTCTGTTTCGCATATATGAATATATGCACTACTTGCTGGTGGAAGCAAACATCAAAAAAACAGCGGAACCGCTGGTCCAGGTGGAAAAAATGCTGGTAGAGCTGCGGGATACCTGGAGAGAGGCCTTAACTTCTGCGGAAGGAGCTGCCGAAGGAGATGACAAGGCCGGAAATGAGCCGGCCCAGGAGAAAAAAAGTGGTCTGGGTGCCTACTCCGATACCGGAGAGGCCAAACCCCACAAGCGGGTGAATATCAGTGGTTAGAGGAGCCCTTGCCGACCTGGAAAAAAGCTTGAGCCGGGAACGTGAACTTCTGGAGCTGTCTTTGCCTTCGGAAGAGCTGCCGGAAGAAGAGCGGGACCTGGAGCAGGAGCTGGAACGCTGCCTGGAGCAAACGGAGCTGGCTGTCCAAAACCTGGCCCGCAAGCTTGCTGAGAATCCAGAAGCAATGAGGCAGGAAGAAAAGGCGCTTTTCCAGGAGCTTTTGTCCAGGCGGCAGCAGCAAAGAGCCCGGTGCCTGGAACGGGTCAATGAACTGGCCCAAAAGCTTAAAGCCGTCCGGGCGGAAAAAAAAGCACTCTCCGGTTACCGTCCGGGCAGGAAAAAAGGGTCGCTTTTTGTAGATAAAAAGGGCTGAGCCGATATTTTTTTGCTCTACGCGGTATTTAGGGGTTACATGAAAAGCTGTATTCTGTTATAATAAATAGCACCGAAACACTAATATTCAGGTTTTTCAGGGATGAATGTTCAAGGATGAACAGGTTCAAGCCGGATGCTTGTAAGCTTTCCGGCTTTCTATGTTAGAAATATTTATGTTCAAAATAAATAAAAAGTAGAAACAGGCAGGAATTCCGGTATTCTTGGAGAATTTTTTCCAGTGGAAGTACAGAACGCAATGCACCAGGCTTTTATACCAGCAAAACAAATTATTGCTTTAAGGTAATTTTTCTTACAGCTTTTTATCGAAATGGCAAACCTATCGAAAGGTAGGGACGCAAAGCTATAGGGCCTTTCCTCCTTAAGGGTGGCAGCCTGGCTTACGAAATGAAAAGCTTTTTAATTTTCTCGCCGGCAGGCGGATATCGAGGTGAACAACTTGCTCTGGAGCGACCAGGTGTTAAACAGCCTGAATAAAAAACTTGATGTTTCGGCCCTGCGCCAAAAAGTGACGGCCAACAACCTGGCCAACTTGAATAACCCGCGATATAAGCGTTCTTATGTGACCTTCAGCGAAGAACTGTTAAAAGCCAGGGAAGGGCTGCCCATGGCCCAGACCAGTCCCCGGCACCTGCCCGGGGAAGCCCGTCTCCCGGAACCCCAGGTTAAAACCGAGCGCCATACCACCCGGCGCACCGATGGCAACAATGTCGATATCGACGAAGAAATGATGGATATGGTTACGAACCAGCTGCGCTACAATACGCTGGTTCAGCAAATCAGCGACCGTTACTCCCAGTGGCGCTATATTATTAATGAAGGGAGACGTTAAACATGGAACTCTTTCGCTCGTTTCAAATTAGCGGTTCAGCTCTTACTGCGGAAAAAGTGCGTGTAGATACTGTTTCCAGCAACCTGGCCAATATGGATACAACCCGAACCCTGGAAGGTGGCCCGTACCGCCGGAAAACCGTTGTTTTTGCAGAGCGGCTGGCACAGGCCAGGGGTGAAGAGCTGCCGCCCAAATTCCGCCGCAATGGCGTGAATGTTGCGGCCATAATCGAGGATCCCAACCCGCCCCGGATGGAGCACGATCCCGAACATCCTGACGCCGACGAAGATGGCTATGTAGCCTATCCCAATATTGACCTGGCCAAGGAGATGACAGACTTAATCACGGCTTCCCGCTCTTACGAAGCCAACACAACGGCTGTAAATACGGCCAAAAACCTCTACCTGAAGGCCCTGGAGATCGGTCGAGGGTAAGGAAAAGCTTCAGGTGAAAGCAGTTTCAGCTATCTATTAATCCCTCAGGAGGTCTAGTGCTGTGCGTGTGAACCCATATGCCATCCCCATTCAGGGGAAAAAAGAAGAAAAACAGGAAGCTGCATCGGCAGGCTTCGGCGAGCTGATGCGCGATGCCTTAAACCAGGTAAACCAGAAACAGCTAAATGCAGAAGACGCTTCGATGAAACTGATGACCGGCGATGTTGAAGACCTGCATCAGGTGATGATTGCTACGGAGCAGGCCCGGCTGTCGCTGCAGTTGACGACCCAGGTCACCAACAAGGTTGTGGAAGCATACCAGGAAATCTCCCGCATGCAGATTTAAACTGATACGGTTTGTGAGGTGGCGGTCCTTTGGCCGAAACAGAAGGCACAAAATCGGGTGTTAACAATATAGTAAACCGCTGGAGAGAAATGAGCCGTCAGCGGCAAGTTGTCGTGATTGTCCTGATTGTTGCTTTTTTTGCTTTTTTGATCATGCTCTTCCAGACGACTACCCGGCCGGACTATGTCGTGCTGTACCGCAACATGGACCCGGCATCGGCTTCTCCGCTGCTGCAGGAATTAAGGGAGCGGGGTGTCCCGTACCGCCTGGAAGATCATGGATCAACCATCAAGGTCCCTGTCGAAATGAGCGACGAACTCCGTATCGAGATGGCTGGTGAGGGCCTACCCTTTGCCCAGGATCTGGGTTTTGAGCTCTTTGATGAAGACCGCCTGGGCATGACCGATTTCGAACGGCAGGTTACCTTACAGCGGGCGCTGCAGGAGGAACTGCGCCGGACCATTGCTTCCCTGGATGCGGTAAACCAGGCCCGGGTCCACCTGGCTCTGCCGGAACACCGGGTGTTTATGCGTGAGCGGGCCGACCCTTCTGCCTCAGTCTATTTACAGCTCAATCCTTACGCGGAGCTAAAAGAAAACCAGGTCCGGGGAATTGTCTTCCTGGTGGCTTCCGGTGTGGAAGAGCTCCAACCGGAGAATATCACCGTAATCGACTCTTTCGGCAATATTCTTTATGATGCCGTTAAAAGTGACGACCCGCTTATGGCCGTAGGGGAATCGACCATGCAGCAGCTGGAAGTCAAGCGGGAGTTTGAAAAAGAGCTGGAAGAGCGGGTGCAGAGGATGCTGGAACGTGTCTTTGGGCCCGGCAACGCCCTGGCCGTGGTAACGGCCGAGCTGGACTTTGACGCCCGCGAAACCACCATGATTACATATGACGATGAAGGGGTGCCCCGGAGCACCCATGTAATGGAGGAGAGCTTTGAAGGCGAGGGACCGGTCATGGACGAGGTCGGGGAGCCCAACTACCCGGGATATGTGGGCGTGCTGCCCGGCGGGGAAAGCGAATACGAGCGTTCCGAGGAAACGGTGAATTATGAAATCAGTGAAATGACGGAACACAGCATTGCCGCCCCCGGGCGAATCATGAGTATGCATACCTCCGTCGTGGTGGATTCCATGGAGGATGAGGTGACCCAGGAGGAAATCGAGCAGGTCAATGCCCTGGTAGCTTCTGCCATCGGTTTTAACGAAGATCGCGGCGACCAGATCAGCGTTGAAGGGATGAACTTCGATACAACACACATTGATGAAATGGAAGCGGCTATCGCTGCCATGGAAGAAGAGGAGCGGCGGGAGCAGATGTTCCAACGGGCGATTATCGGTGCGGCCACACTGGCTGTTTTACTCCTGATTTTCATTGCCCTCTGGAGACGCCGCCGCATCCTGGCAGAAAGGGAGATCGTTCCTGCGGCCGAAGGGCCATCCTTGGAAGAGCTGCTGGCCATGGAAGAGGAGGAGTTTATGCCTGAACAAGAGGAAGAGCCTGCCTCCAAGCGGGCCAGGGAGTTGATCGAGAAGAACCCCGATGTGGCCGTTGCCGTGTTGAAATCCTGGATTGTTGAGGAATAACAAGGGTGAGGTATTATGGCTAAACTGGACAGAATAACCGGAAAAAAAAAGGCTGCCATACTGCTCTTGGCCCTGGGGGCGGAGATGTCCTCCCATATTTTGAAACAGTTTTCTGAAGAAGAAATTGAAGGCGTTACCATGGAAATTGCCAACATGAGCCGCGTGGACAAAGAAGTGCGCGATGAAATTATGGAGGAATTCCTGCTCCTGGGTCAGGCCCAGCAGTTCATGCTTGAAGGCGGTGTCGACTATGCCAAAGATCTCCTGGAAAAAACCCTGGGACACCACAAGGCCACGGAGATCATCAAGCGCCTCAAGGAGCAGGTAAAAGTCAAGCCGTTTACCTTTGTGCGCCACACGGACCCCAAGCAGCTGGTGAACCTGATCAGCCGGGAACATCCTCAGACTATCGCTTTGATCCTATCCTACCTGGACTCCCAGCAGTCGGCCACGGTCCTTTCTGAGCTGCCCGAGGAGATGCGGGCGGACATATCCCGGCGCATCGCCCTGATGGACCGCACGTCTCCTGAAATTCTGAAAGAAGTGGAGGGGGTGCTGCGGGAAAAGCTGTCCTCCATCTTCCAGCAGGACTTTACCCAGGCTGGAGGTATCGATACGATCGTTGATATTCTCAACAGCGTGGACCGCGGATCGGAAAAGCTGATCCTGGAAGAGCTGGAAAAAGAGGATGCCGAGCTGGCTGACGAGATCCGTGCCCGCATGTTTATCTTCGAAGATATTATCACCCTGGACGATGCTTCCATCCAGCGGGTGGTCCGCGAGGTGGACAGCAAGGACCTGGCCAAGGCGCTTAAAGGTTCCAGCGAAGAGGTCAAGGAAAGGCTCTTCCGCAACGTTTCCAAGCGGGCGGCGGAAATGCTCCGGGAAGACCTGGACTTTATGGGTCCGGTAAGGCTGCGTGAAGTGGAAGAAGCCCAGCAGCGAATCGTCGGGATTATCAGGCGTCTTGATGAGGCCGGCGAGATCATAATCTCAAGAGGTGGAGAAGATGCCATCATCGTCTAATAACCGAATCCTGCGCGGCCTGGATATCAAAGGCTGGAAAACCTATGAAGCCCGCGTGGCTGAAGAAATGTTTCAGGAAGTTGCCCAGCAGGACTCCCAGGAGGAAGAAGCTTCTCTCCCTCAGCCAACCCGGGAAGAAATGGAGCGGCAAATAGAGGAAGAGAGAAAAGCTGTCCTGGACAAAGCGCAGCGGGAGGCGGAAAAAATCCGCCAGGAAGCCCGACAGCAGGCCGAGAAAGAAGCGGAAGAGATTAAGGAAAAGGCCAGGAAAGAAGGATTCGAAAAGGCGCAGAAAAAAGGCGAGGCTGAAGCCAAAAAGCTGAAAAAAGAGGCAGAAAAAGTCCTCAGCGAAGCCAAGGCCCGGCGTGAAGAACTGCTGGCCGGGGTGGAACCGGAAATAATGCAGATCAGCATCAACCTGGCAGAAAAGCTGCTTCACTCCCAGGTGGAGTTAAACCCGGAAATCATCCTTTCTGTTGCCTCCAGGAGCCTGGAAAGCCTTCCTTCAGGGCAGGAGGTCGTTTTGAAAATAAATCCTGAAGATGAGCAGGTCTGCCGGGAACACCTGGATCGTTTAAGGGGCCTGGTCCGGACCGGAGCCAGCCTGGAGGTGGAGGCAGATGCTGACATCCCTGGCGGCAGCTGCCTGGTGGAATCGGAAGAGGCCGAAGTAGAGCTCTATCTTTTTAGGGAATTGGGCATCTTGGGGCGAAGGCTGATGGAAATTGCCACCCAAAAACAAGATAACCACTGAAGTTCAGACAGGGTGTCTTGCTTGCCAAGATACCCTTTTTTGAGGTGATTTTGACTGGATACCAAGCCGTTTGACTTTACCAAGTATTATCAAGAAGTATGGACCTACCCTTCAACCCGGGTTCGGGGCCGTGTCACCCAGGTTATCGGCCTGGTCATGGAGGTAAGCGGTATCAGACCGTACGTGGGGGAAGTGTGCCGGGTAGAAGTGAATTCCGGCAAAGAACCCGTATTGGCCGAAGTGGTGGGTTTTCGGCAGGGGCGGGCCCTGTTAATGCCCCTGGGCACCTTGAGCGGTATTGGCCCCGGGTGTCGCGTGGAAGCCACGGGAAGCCCTTTTTCTGTTCAAGTGGGCCCTGATGTACTGGGGAAAGTGCTGGATGGGCTGGGCAGGCCGATCATGGGGGATGAGTTGAGCGGCCAGGTGAGCGAAATCCCCGTGGAGAATGAACCTCCCAACCCCATGGAACGCAAACCCATCAACGAAGTGATGGTGACCGGGATTCGCGCCATTGATACGGTGCTTACCTGCGGCCAGGGCCAGCGTATCGGCATCTTTTCCGGCAGCGGTGTGGGAAAAAGCACTCTGCTGGGCATGATTGCCCGTTACAGCGGAGCTGATGTTAGCGTAATCGGGCTGGTGGGCGAGCGCGGCCGCGAAGTGATGGACTTTATCAATAACGACCTGGGAGAGGAAGGATTAAAACGATCCGCCGTCGTGGTTTCCACCTCGGACCGGCCGGCCCTGGAACGGGTCAAGGCCGCCCTGGTGGCTACATCCATCGCGGAGTATTACCGCAGCCAGGGGTTGAAGGTTATTCTGATGATGGACTCGGTCACCCGGTTTGCCATGGCCCTGCGGGAAATCGGCCTGGCCATCGGGGAACCGCCGGCTACCAAGGGGTACACTCCCTCTGTTTTTGCTGCGTTGCCCCGGGTGCTGGAGCGCTCGGGCACCTCCGGAACAGGCTCTATCACCGGCTTTTATACCGTCCTGGTGGACGGTGATGACCTGAATGAGCCCATCTCCGACGCTGTGCGCAGCATCCTGGACGGGCACATTGTTTTAAGCCGTGACCTGGCAGCCCGGAACCATTACCCCGCCATCGATGTGCTGAACAGCGCCAGCCGTCTCATGCCGGTGATCACCGACCAGCGTCACCAGGAGCAGGCTTCGCAGATCCGCGATCTTCTGTCGGCCTACAAAGAATCGGAAGACCTGATCAATATCGGTGCCTATGTCAGGGGAAGCAATCCCCGGGTCGACCGGGCTATCGAATACAGGGACCTGCTGACCCGCTTTTTGTGCCAGGGGATCACTGAATCTGTTTCCTGGGATGAGAGCATGCAGGCCCTGGAAGAATTACATTTAATCGAATAATTTGGATTAATACTGCAGGGCTCCTTAACTTCAGCCATTTTATGGCGAAAATATAGATAGGAGCCTTTGTGGTTTACTGATGGATTACGGGGGGTAAGCCATGAGCTTCAATTTCAGGTTACAAAAACTCCTGGAGCACCGGGAAGATCAGAAAAAGATGGCCCAGGAAGAACTGGCCCGCAGGGAGCAGGAGAGGATGAAAGTCCAGTCCAAGCTGGAGAAGATTGAAACGGCCCAGCAGCGCCTGCTGGACTTTCACCGGGACCAGCAGGCGCAGGGGATGGATGCCTTTACCCTGTTTTCCATCGATACGTACCAGAGCCGCCTGGAACAGGACTACCATACTGTTAGGCAGAAGCTGCACCAGAGCAAAAATAAAGTGGAAAAGCAAAGGGAAGTTGTTGTGGAGCACTGGCGCCAGTGCCGGGTCCTGGAAAAACTCAAGGAAAAGGCATGGCAGGAATACATAGAAGAAGAACGGCTGAAAGAAGACCGAATCAATGACGAGCTGGCTCTTTACTGCCATATGCGCAACAACAACGGTCCTGACTTCAGCGAAGGGGGTGGTATAAGCGAATAAAACTACACACTCCAGGGAAGGAGGTGATACAAATCAATGAAGATGGATATTATTGCAGCGGTAATGAATGTGGGCCAAGGAAACTTTTCCGCTGCCGCTCAATCTGCTGAGGCAGGTCCCCACTCCTTCGAAGATGTTCTTCAGGCGGTAGGTGCCCTGCAGTTCCAGGGAAAAAACCAGCAGGGCCTGGGGACACCTTCAGGGAATCTGCCCAAGGGCAATGGCCAACTTCCCGGCTCCCAGGATGATCCCCTGGAAGCTTTGGAACAACTGGGCCGGCTCCTGGCGCAGGGTGAAGGTGAAGGTATCCTGGAATCCCTGTTAAAGCAGCTGGACCTGGAAAGCCTCCTGGATCAAATTTTTCAAGATGATGCCTTGGAGCAGGCTCCCTGGCTGGTCTATTTCCTGCAATTTGATGTCCCGGAAGAAGGGCTGTCCGGGCTGGATGAGCAGCTAAAAGGCCTGGAAGGACTGCAGGGGCTGCCGAATGAGCTCTCTTTTAAAGAACTGCTGGCTCAGGTTGTTCCAGACGAACTGCTGCAGCAGTGGGATGAAATGGGCGCTGCCGAGCGAAAATTGACCCAGGCCATACTGGCGGGTTTGCTGGGCCAGGATGCAGAGCAGGCCCAAGGACAGCTTTCCCGGCAGGAGCTGGAGGCCCTGGTCAAAGCCCTTCAGGCTGCGGACCAGGATGGCAAGCTGGCGGAGCTGGAAGCGTTGCAGGAAAAACTTGCCCAGGTGATGGAAGCAAAAGCGGCCCAGGCGGAACAGGCAGCTGCAGAAGAGCAGGACAAAAAGACAGCCCGGATGCTCCTGCTGAATTACCTGGAAGGCATGGTCAGCCGTGAAACACTTGAAACAGGCGAAAGGCAGGGCCAGGATGTGTTAAAAGAGTTGGCCACCTCCGGGAAATTGGATTTCCAGGACCAGGCCAGCATAAAAGCGCTGGAAGATGCACTGCTTTCCGGCAAAGTTCCCCTAACAGACCATAAAGGCAACCTGACTCCGCAAGCCGCAGCACTGCTGGCATCTTACGTCCAGCAGGAACGTCCCCTGGACGAACTGCCCCGGAACCTCTTCCAGCAAATCCAGGCC
>Ga0207421_10009097_pt1 | contig 10113 bp, 4 predicted proteins | sample SodLakKL_010_SED_4_FD_187542 | JGI IMG/M metagenome (GOLD analysis project Ga0207421, IMG submission 187542) | Alkaline sediment microbial communities from Lake Tanatar, Kulunda Steppe, Russia - 8KL_010_SED (SPAdes) (version 2) | ecosystem: Environmental > Aquatic > Non-marine Saline and...
ACGCCGTAATACGGGCCTTCATCCAAACCGGCTTCGTTTACGGTCTCCACCAAGGCAGAACTGTCCACGTGCAGCTTTTCGCCCAGTTCTTCGATGTCTTCGCTTTTGCGAAACAGGGTTTGTTCTTCAAAATCCTGCAGCGTCCGCTCCTGACTCCAGCCCATGACCAGCGGGCCGTCGGTCTCGAGCCACTGCTGCATCGTATAGTCGTCGAAGATCAAGAACATGCGCTGGTCGGTCTGTTCCTGGAGGGCCTCCCACACTTCCACGAAGGTGCCGGGCGTTTCCTGCACAAAGCGCTGCCCTTCGCGGTTCACAAGGATGGCGCCTAACGGCGTCACCTGCTGGTACGCCACATACACGTCGTCACCGTCATCGGTCCGGCCTCCTGTGGGATAGACCTTGATGTATTCCATGTTTTCCAGGGCGGCACCGGCTTCTTGGCCCAAGATGATTCCTTCGCCCTGCAGCTCGGTAAATCCCACGACCGCCGGGTCCATATCCACGATTTCCGGTGCATAGTTCATCAGCATGTCTTCGTTGCCCACAAAGCCGCCTGTGGCCAGCACCACACGTTCTGCCAGCACCGTCTGTGTACCGCCGGCGGTCTCCGCCTGTACGCCGATTACGGTGCCGGAAGTATTGGTCAAGAGCTCCGTTACCAGGTGATTAAGGCGGATGTCCACATCCCGCTCTTCCGCAGCGGCTTGGAGAGCCTGGATCAAGGCTGAACCGTCGCCGCGGCCGGGAATGGAGCTGACGCTGCGCTGCACGGTGTGTTCGGGATAAGCTTCATGGGGCAGCAGGACGAAGTCGCAGCCTAAATCTGCCATCCAGTCAATGGCTTCGCCGGCGCGGTCGGCAAAGGTTTTCGCCAGACTGAGATTGTTCTTAAACTGGCCTTCCCGCAGCAAGTCTTCTAGCAGTAGTTCCGGACTGTCATCGGTGATGCCGGCTTCTTTTTGAAATTGATGTCCGGCACCGCTGAGGCCGCCACCCGACAGCAGTGTACTGCCTCCTAAAAACGGAAGTTTTTCCAGTACCAGAACTTCAGCACCCAGCTCGGATGCTTCGATGGCAGCCGCCAATCCAGCACCGCCGCCTCCCACCACAACCACATCGGTGGTCTGTACATCTTCTGTGATGGCACCAAAGGCTCCGCCAGCGGCCAGCAGGCAGATTAGTACCGTCAACATTATCTTATACATCGTCTGCATTCTCCTCTTCAAACATGATCGGTGTCGTGACTATGCAGTCCACGGCCGAGAACGGGCCAGGCTCCGGAATTCCCAGAGCCTAACCCCCTGGCCGGAATATCATCTGCTGTTCTGGGCAGCTTCTTGGCCGGCAATGCGTCCCATCACCATGGAATCTGTGATGGCTGCACCGCCGCCGGGATACCAGATAATCGTGCCTCCGGCCACTTCGCCTGCTGCGTACAAGCCGGGGATGGTAGTGCCGTTTTCGCGCATGACCTCGGCCTGGGGACTGATGCGCACACCGCCCATGGTGCCGGCTACCAGTTGGCCTCGTACCAGCTGTATGCCGTAATAGGGCGGACTGTCCATGGCCACCAAGTGATCGGGATCCTTGAGATAGAAGGGGTCTTCTCCTTCTGCAGCGCTCTCATTGTACCGCTCGATGGTGTTTTCCAGTCCTTCCCCATCGATGCCCAGCTTAGCGGCCAATTGCTCCAAGCTGTCGGCCTTGGTGATAATGCCTTCCTGAACGTATTGATCGATGTCTTCCCATTCATCCTCCAGCGGCTGGGTATCCAGCATGCCCTGATCAAATACGGCCCATGCCAGACGATCTTCTTGGGCCTCGAACGGCCAGCTGAGACGGCTGTACAAAGCTCCTTCGTCCACGAACCGCTGGCCGTGTTTGTTGACCCACACCAGCCATGGGGGCCCTCCGGCACCGGGGTAAGCCAGCTCGGGCGCAAAGGACGGGGTCGGTTCGCCGCCGGCCACATCCATATGGGCCAGGTCAGCGCCCAGCTGCTTGGCCATATGAATGCCGTCACCGGTATGGCCTTCACTGGTATACACGCCAAAGCGACTGCCCAAAGCCTGCACCTCAGGCAGATAGCGCCGCATAAGTTCTTCGTCTCGGCTGAAGCCGCCGGTGGCCAGTACCACAGCGTCGGCATGGATAACCATTTCTTCTCCGTCCCCATTCACTGCGGTAACACCCTGCACCTGTCCATCCTCTTCCAAAAGCGAGGTTCCCGGTGTTTCCATAAATACTTGGATGTTTTCCCTCTGGTTGACTTCTTCAATCAGGGGCCCCATCAAGCCGGCACCGAAGCCTTCCGGGCAGTGGGCCCGCTCAATATTGTCTGCACCCGATACATACAGGCCCGGGCGCACATAGGCATAGGCATCCAATTGCGCGGGGAATTCTACACCGTGGTCTATCAGCCACTCTATGGTATCCGCCGATTGGTCAGCCAACAGGCGCACAAGTCCTGGCTCCACCTGCCAGCGGTTGGCATTCATCCAGTAATCAAACAGTGCATCGGCATCATCTTCAATGCCTGCTTCCTCCTGCACACTAGTGCCGGCGGCATACAAAACGCCTCCGGAAATAAGAGCACTGCCTCCCATAAAAGGCATCTTCTCCAGCAAAATGACATCAGCGCCCGCGTCCGCTGCTTCCAAGGCTGCAGGAAGGCCCGCGGCGCCGCCGCCCAATACCACAACATCTGTTTTCAACTCGGCGGCCTGCAGCATCGTAGTGCATCCCAAGAACAAAACTAAAAGCACTGCCACAGCTAAAATGTTTTGTTTCGACACAGTCAACATCCTTTCCATGTGTTCCATTCCCTTTGGTTCAGTCTGGCGCTTTCCACTATGAAGGTCTGCGGTGCAGGTTCAACTCCCTTCCCCTTCCGGGTTATAGAGAAAGTGTTCTTTTTCTCTTTCTCTGTTTCGAGCAAAGTTCCTTCACTGGAAACGCGCTGCCGTCGATGACTGTGAACGGGGGTTAACACAGCGCCAGCGTGACTCGATCCCAGCAGCCAAGGGCTGCTTTGCTTGCCGTGGTTCACCGGGTCGCCCAGGGGAACGGCTCGGCATTCCTCCGCGGCAATCGCGCCGCTGCACCCCAAGCCTAGAACGCGGCGGGGATATGTGCCGGCAGGACGAAATTCCTCTTTTAGCGGGCTTTGGCAGGGATTACACCGGAACACGTTCTTGCCAGCGGCAGGAATTCGCCGATAGATCGCCAATTACATTACAATGGAAAACTTCAGCGTCCCTTAGGATTTGGGGGGAATACTGACGTCTGTACGGTTTCACTACGGGATGTTCACTGCGGAAGGCAAGAAGTTTTCCCGCTCGTCTGGCGACCAATGCTATTGGCACTGCCGGCGAGGGATGCGTCCGGGGCTGCAGTCTGATCTTGGGCCGTTCCGGGGGTTCATTACCTGGGAACCGCTTCCTGTACGCGCACCTTTGAATAGGTTGGACAGTGACCGCATTGGTTGCCAAAAATCACAGTTGTGTTTGGATGTTGTTCAGCACTACACAGAGACCGAGAAAGGAAGCGATGATTGTGACGAAACAACTGTTTGCACTGCTGGTTCTTCTGCTGGTTCTTAGCCAGCCGGTGGCAGGACTGGCTGCCATGCCGGAGGATCCGGTGTCTGATGATCCCATAACCTGGGACATGCTCATGGACGGGGAACAGCCGGAGCAGCTGACGTCCAATCAGCATTTTGCCCCATCGCCTGATGCGGAGGATGCATCGGTGCCATTTATTGGTACCCTGGCGTTAGAGGATGCCGTCATGGCCACGAGTCCCGAATTTGAAGCGGGTAAAGGTGAACTCTACGAACGGGATACCACGGTGTTTCCCGGTATCGACATTGAATTCATCACCGTGGATTCGCACCTGGTGCCGGTCAATCAAGACGTGATTGCCCACGGTACCTTAGAAGGTACCACCAGCTATTGGGATGTGATTGTGCAGCCGGGACGGGTGTGGCAGATGCCCGGCGGGGCTGACCAAGGGTGGAACCGTGCCGCATTTCCGTTTTCCCTCGTCCAGCGATTGGAAGGGGAAACCCACACAGGACTGGCTCTGTTTCTCTATAACGAGGACGAAGTGTCCCCGGTTCGGTTTCAAAAAGTGGTGCAGACCGCACCGTTCGAGGTCGTTGATTTCTTCAATGCCTGGGGCGTGACAGAGGCGTCGTACCAGCCGGACGGCATCGATGATCCGCAGGCCCATGCCGACCGCTATGTTCGCCACCGGGAGAACCAGCTGCCTACGGCACCGCTGGATGCGTTGGAAGACATGGTCAGTGCCGAGCGTCTGGCAGCATTTGACGGAGTCAAGGATGAAGATCAGAAGGCGAGCATTCTGCAGACGGCCCTGGTCTACAACGGCGTACTGTACAAGTCACCCTTGGAAACGGCCGCCGGACCCTTCCCCTACAGCCAAGAGGCCCGCCATGGGGTTTGGTCGGTGACCAAATCCGGGATCATGAATGTGGCGATGCTGCGTTTGGCGGAGAAATACGGGACCGAGCTGCTGGACGAGCCCATTGCGGACTATGTTTCTGTGCCCGATGACTTGGAGGGGTGGGAAAACGTCACATTCTTGGACATGGCCAACATGGCGTCCGGGCGCGGTGCCACCGAGGAAGACCCCACCTGCTATCTGTGCGACTACTACCGCTGGTACTTGGCGCACTCGAAAGCAGAGAAGATCGACGAAGCCCTGGACTATCCATCCATTTGGGAGCCGGGCACGAAGTATGTCTACCGCGACCAAGATGCGTTCCTGCTCAGTGTGGCCCTGGAGAAGTTTTTGCAGAGCAGGGAAGGCGATGACGCAGCCCTGGACCAGATGCTCCTGGAAGAAGTGTTCGAACCCATTGGCATCTATTATCTGCCGGCGAATTTTACCATTGAGGCCGAGGGAGAAGACGGACACATCCGCGGCGATTTTGGCTGGTATCCGACGTTGGACGATCTAGCCAAGGTCAGCCTGCTCTACCAGAACTACGGTGCATGGAATGGGGAGCAAATTTTGGAGCGCCAGTTGGTGGAAAGCCTCCTGCCCGGTCAGGAACCACCGGAGATGGCCCTGGTCAAAGAAGGCGAAGAGAATGAGTATGGCAGCGAATACTATGCTATGAACTGGCATATCGAGCCGTACCGCACAGAAGACGATTCTCTGCTCTACCTGCCGAGCATGACGGGCTGGGGCGGCCATTTGGTCACGCTTCTGCCCGGCGAGATGGTTGCCCTGCGCATCGCCAACGCAGGCACACCGATGTACGGATCGGTCCCGCAGGCCCGTTTGGCCGAAGAACTGCAGCCGTTTTCTGAGCAATAAGGGAGAACGGTCGGCCAATAGAGGGCTGCGGCTGAGCCCCCGATCATCAGTGAAGACCTGCGGAATGTGCCCGAGTGGGGCCTGTGGTGCTGGGATACACTCTGGAGTACCACCAGAGAACCGGAAAGCTTCTATTTCGACCGGTAAGCAGATTCTGCAGGCGCCGGATGGAAACGCAGCCAATTGTGCGCAGGAGCCTCGCCCTGGACTGACAGCGGCGAGGTTCCTGCAGCGTTTAACCGCGGCGGTTGGGTTCTGGCAGCCTGCCCCGCAGACAAGGCCCATCAAACTAGGGAACCCAATGGACGGAGGCGAATGCTGACATGCATGGAGCGTCAAAACCCAATGTACTGATCCTCTACACCGATCAACAGCGCTGGGACGCGGTAGGTGTCAATGACCCGGACGGGATAGTGCAAACGCCCCACTTGGATCGATTGGCGGCCGAAGGAGCCAGCTTCGATCACTGCTTTGTGCAGAATGCCGTCTGCATGCCCAGTAGAATGAGTATGCTGACGGGCCAATATCCATCGAGCCTCGGCATTGGCTGCAATGGCATCCCCATGCCGGAGAACGTGACGGCAGTTCATCAAATGCTCAAACCCTATGGGTACCACACAGCCAACATAGGAAAATTGCATTTTCTGCCCCATTCCAACCGCGATCATCGCTGTCCCCATCCCGATTATGGCTTCGATCATCTGATGGTTTCCGACGAACCCGGGTGTTACCGGGATCCCTACCGCAAATGGGTCGAAAACAAGAACCCGGAAGCCTTGGACGATATCAACTGCGGCCTGCCGCCCGCCCGCGCCCTTTGGGAACAGCAGATGAGTTGGCATGGTACGGCCGATCCGGTTCCTCGCCGGGACATCCATGCGGACTTACAGCCCTTTAGCGCCGATGACAGCCTCTCCCATCCGGCGTTTGTCGCTGATGAAACCATCCGTTACCTACGGCAAAACAAGGACAATACGTTTTTCGGCATTGCCGGTTTCTATGCCCCCCATCCGCCCTTAATGCCCAGCCAGCGGTTTCTTGACCTGTACAACGCGGCAGATATGCGCCTGCCATATTTGGGTACCAACGACGAACCAGCCAAAAGCGGCTTTTCCGACGAGGACTGGAGACGAATTCGTCACTACTACTATGCCTATGTCAGTCTGGTTGACTTCTACATCGGACGCATTCTCGACGAGCTGGCGGCGCTGGGGCTGGCCGAGAACACGCTGGTCATCTTCACCAGCGACCACGGCGAGCATCTAGGGGACCATGGGCGCTTTGGCAAGGGTGCTCCCGGATATGACTCCGCTGCCCGGGTGCCCCTGATTGTCCGTTGCCCGGATGCTACCGCCGCGGGGAAACGATACACTACCTTTGCAGAGGCATTGGACATTGTCCCCACGATCTTGGATTACGCCGGTGTCCAACAGCCTCCTTTCGTGCAGGGGAAATCACTGCGGCCTCTCTTAGAAGGCAAGACCGCGGATCATCGCGATTCCGTGTACTGCGAGCACAAACAGCCCCTTCGCAGCACAACGCGCATGGTGCGCAATGACAGCTTCATGTATTGTGCCACATGGTCTGGGGAGACGGGGGAAGTGACAGAAGAGCTCTATGACCTGCAGGCGGATCCCCATCAGCTGGAAAATGTGGCGGCCATGCCGCAGTATGGGGAAGCACGCTCTTCCATGCACCGCCTTTTGATTCAGCGGATGCTGGAGGCGGAAAATCCGATGCCGGCACCGGTGTGGCCGTACTAAACGGAAAGCTTTTATGCTGCGGGGGCCGGCGGGAGATGTCGCCCCACCGAGCCGGCCGCTGGCCGGCATAGGGGCTAAGCCGCGGAGACCGGTCTTGCCGCCCAAGGACAGGCCGGCCCAAGATGGAAGCAGGGCAGTCCACGGGTGTGTTCTGGGGAGCAGAGATGTCCGTGGGGTTGGAGGCGGTGTCGGTTGACGGCACCGCTTCAATGCATTCACCAATGAACACAGGCTTGCCGTTCCCGTGCGTCCGCAGACGGGACAGCCCTGGCGGTCTCATTGTCCACACTAACACTTGCCTGGCTGCTCCTTTGGCTGACTGCACGCGGTGGTCTCCCTGGCCGTACATGCCAGGGCTTTTCCCGAACGCTCCGAACGGTTCCGGCGAAAGAACTTACAGATATTGCAAGATCTCAGAACCCTATGATATAATACAATATGTTTAAAAATAAAAAATATATATCTAAAATGTCAGGGTAAATGTTAACAGTGAAAAAACAAGTCTCTTGGGCAGCCCGTGCGGGACAGATGGGTGCACGGCCAGGCGGCCATGGAGGAGGAGAAGATCCATCTGCAGGCGGCTGCGGAAGAAAAGAGAAAAAGGGGCTGTTGGCCGATGAAGGCGCATACTGCGTGGGGTCGCTTATTTCGCCGGATTTTGTTGTTCTGCACAGTATCTTTCTTGGCGTGGGGTTCTATGGCCGCGGCAGCAGAGACAGCGGGCCTAGAGCGCGCCGCATGGGCAGAGAGAAGCGGCCCGCACTCCGCGATGATGGCTGCCGCAGGGGGTTCGCAGGCACATTCTGGCATATCCGAGAACGAACCGAGTATCTGGACCGATCGTGCTTCCTATGACCCGCACGAACCGATTACCGTGTATGTTGACGGGCTGCCGGGCAACGAACAGGACTGGCTTACCGTGGTGCCGGCGGCCGATGCCGGTGACACCTTTGGTTCATGGTGGCACTACACGCAGGGTGTGGTGCAGGGTACGTTTTTGATCTCCGGCGGCCTTGGCGCGGGCCACTACGAAGCGCGCCTGTATCTGGATTGGCCGGCGGGGGGCTACGAAGTGGCGGCGAGGCATCCATTTGTGGTCGGCGACCCCGTGGCGGAGGAAATGGAAGCCTCCGGCTGGCGCATCTATCCTGAGTCGCAGGGCCAGCTGTTCTCCGATATCAGCCGGGCAGAGGTGTACGACAGCCAAGGGAGTCTGCTGTCAACGGTCCGCAGGGCCGATGCCGACGGCAGTTTCTTCGGCGAGGCTGCCCCGGGAACGTATGATATCCGCATCATCCCGCAGACGCCGGGCATGGAGGACGTCTGGTTGCGCGGGATGGTTGTTGAGCCGAACAGCGTTAGCCAAGGGACAGCGGAGTTTCCCGGGGTGGGAGCGTGGCAGATGACCATTGCCGCCGAATGGGAGCCAACCCCAACGGAGACCGCTCGCCGGGTGGATGTCTTCCGTGCCGGGGAAAGACGGCCGCGGTTGCTGCGGCAGGGCGTGCGCAGTGACGGCACGGTCTTCGGCCAATTGGCCGCGGGACGTTATGACTTCCTGCTTCACGTAGACGGCGGACGGGAGCGGATCTGGCTGGAAGACGTAGTTGTGGCCCCCGACGAACCGGTCGATCTCCACGTCCAGCTCTTGACAAAGGAGATGATCAGAACAGGCCTGACCGCTTCCGATTGGCAGCAGCGCCGCGATGCACTTTCGGCCGCCGGGCCCGCCCTGGGACAGGAAGGCTTGGACCGTCTTATGGCCATGCTCTCCGATCCCAAACCGCAGGTGCGGGCCGATGCGTTATACGGCCTTTCCTTTATGGCCGGGGAGCTCACCGAAGCGATATTGCTCGAAGATGTGGTTCCGGCCTTCGCTGACCCCTATTGGCGCGTGCGGGCCAACGCCGCCGTTACCTTCCTCCGCTACGGCGAAGCGGCCAAGGGCACCTTCGCCATGGATCGGCTGCCCGTCCATCCCCTCTTGAAACCCCTGCAGGACCCGGTGGCAGAAGTGAGGAGCGCTGCTGCGGCCGCCTTCATCAACGCGGCGGTGGAACCTTTGCATGCCGATGGGGACCTGGTGAGGGAAGTGGAAGCGGCCTTTGCCCGCATCTTGGAGGATGACCCCTGTTATGAGGCCCGCTGGGCCGCAGTCACTGCCGCCCGTCATCTCCATCTCTACGGTGATGCCGTGTCCCAGGGCATTTTAGCGGCCCTCCATGACCCGGTGGATATGGTGAAAAAGTCGGCCGAAGAGACCTTTGACTCCATGGTATGGAGTCTGGCAAGGCAACTGCCGTACATGTCGCAACCGACTCGTCCCGCGCAGCGGCTCATTTACTTGGAAGCTCTGGACCATCCCGGTGTCCGCTTCATTGCTGCCGGGTGGTGGGCAGAGGAAGCCGCGCCTCTGTGGGCGGAATACCAGGAGACGGGAGAGCATGCCGTCGATCTCGAGCAGCTTGTCTCGGCTCTTCTGCGGGCGGTGGGCGAAGACGACGATCCGCAGACTCGCCAAGCGGCTGCATCCGCCCTGCAGGCCATGGATTACGGCGGTCAGGTACTGGCGGACCTCGCCGGAAAACAGCGCCTAACCGTTCCGTTCCTGGTGCGGCTGCTGGCAGACGATCAGTGGTCACTGCGTCAGGCTGCGGCCGAGATGGCGGTTGCTGCACATCTTCCCGGAATGCCTGTATCCAAATCACTGCAGGGGGCATTGGAACATGCTCTGCAGGACGATCACTGGCTGGTGCGCCGGGCGGCCGAAGAAGCCTTGGAACAGCTGCAGGCGGCCGATGAACTGCGGCGCTGGTGACATCGGCGGACCTTGAACGGACCCGCCAGGCAAAAACGTTCCGCCAGGGAGGAGTGAAGAGCGTGATGCGCTTACAATGGGACGGGCTTTTTTGTGGATGTGTGCTCTGGATCTTGACACTGCTGTTCTTCGGTGCGGCCGGTGTGTATGCTGAGATGGAAATGCAGCCGTTTCCGCCGGTTT
>Ga0207421_10009100_pt1 | contig 10110 bp, 10 predicted proteins | sample SodLakKL_010_SED_4_FD_187542 | JGI IMG/M metagenome (GOLD analysis project Ga0207421, IMG submission 187542) | Alkaline sediment microbial communities from Lake Tanatar, Kulunda Steppe, Russia - 8KL_010_SED (SPAdes) (version 2) | ecosystem: Environmental > Aquatic > Non-marine Saline and...
GATGATCCGTCAATCAATCCGATGGATCGTAACCCACGAACAAAACGCTCTCTAGCCAGGCGGAGAGCAGGTCGTCGAAAGAAGCGATAGGTATATCCAGCCGCCTCCTTCTTTTTAGGATCCCTCGAAAGAGGGATCTTTTTTTATCTTATTTTCTATTATGAGTGACATGGAAATCTTCGTACCTGTCCTCGCCCTGTTCTAAGTGACCGTTGTGTATATTATAGAAGAGGAGTTACTATGTACCCTTTGAAGATTCAAGAACTAATACGAGAGGTGGGTTACGAAGGAGCTCATAAAAAGCTTACGAGCCCTCCCTATAATATTGAGATCAAGCATGGCGAGGTAAATGGTATTCCTGTTAACCTATACAAGTATAGCCAGATTTCCTCAGACATGTCCCTGAAGGAATGTCAGGAAGCTCGTGGCGTTATCCTGGAAGAGACTCACGCAGGGCAAATCCCCTCCCCTCGCATTGTGAACATCGGGTTTGATAAGTTCTTCAACTACAACGAACCCAACGCGCATCCTATTGACCTGACCAAGTCCTTTATACAGGAGAAGGTCGACGGATCGATCATTAAGGTAACCCTTTATAGGGGTGAAGTGTTGATCTCCACCAATGGTGCGATCAATGGTATGGAAACGGACCTCCCGTTTCCTTCTTCCTCCTTCAAGACCTTTGGTGATTTAGTTATGCACCTCATTACACAAAAAAGGGTGAATCTTGAAGATATCTTAGATGAAAGATACTCATATATATTCGAATTGGTAGGACCTCATAATCACGTGGTAGTTCCCTACCCTGAAGATGATCTGGTGTTCCTTGGTGCCCGAGACAAGCAGACAGGTAAAGAACGCCCCTCAGCTGTGTCTGGTAGTAGCCCAGAAAGCTCTTACGGGTTTAGAACACCTGTTGTTCATCATTTCGAAGGCTCCAATAGTGAAGAGATCCGTGAATCTATTATAGAGACCTGCGAAGGTCTTGACTGGACTGAAGAGGGGTTTGTAGTTGTGCAACCTCATGAAGATGGAACGTTCACTCGAGTGAAGATGAAGGGTAAGGAATATCTAGCCGCGCATAGACTTCGTGGTGAAACGTCCCCTACGGTGAAGTCTTCAATCGAAATGATTCGTACCAATAAGCTGGACGACTTCTTAGGATACTTCCCTCAGTTATCTGAATTGCCCCTGAGAGTACAGAGTATTATTAGAAATAAGATCGGAGAGCTCCGGGTGATTTCACAGGAGATTAAGAACCGCGACCTATATACGATGCCGCGAAAAAACTTCGCTGAATTGGTGAAGACTACGTTTCCTAATGAACCGGAAACTCATCCGTTTTGCTTCCATGTGTACAGTATGCTTAACGGCCAAAAGGAGTTACCACAGGCAATCCTCGAAGATAAAAACGACATGTTGGATGATGATTATGTTATTGCAGAGGATTACGTATGGCGCCAAACCAATGCCCGCCTACGTAAGATGGTAGAGTATTATCTGGAGGAGAAGTAATGGGACAGAAGTGGAATCCGCGATCACGTATGATAGACAAAGATGGCTTCAAATGGAACCGCCTTAAGAGTTTAGCGGAGCTCCCCGATGGTGAACCTGTATTGGTGTATGATCCTTCGTGGGGCTACCCAATTGTAGTTGAACGTGTTGAAGGGGAGGGAGTTTATGAACTAGGCTACAAGCTAGGACATGTTTCCACAAACACGGAAGTCATCGATGAAAACTCACTGAAAGACGTTGAATTCTGGGCGCGCGTCCCTGAGGCGCCCAAGTGATTCTTTCAATATGAGTATATACGAATGCAACCCAGATTACATAATGGAACACAATTCCGCGCACCAGACGACAGTGCCGGAGCAGCTCCATGATGTGGTATACATGTATGAAATTATCAATGCCTCTGAAACTGAATCTAACACATTTGAGTCAGATTCTACTCACGCCCCTTACAAGCTTGTGCAGTGGCCTATTGGTAAAGTTGAGGTAATCGATATTCAGGGAAGTGACATTGACATTGTCAACGCCGCAAGAGTATCCTTTGACAAGGATGCATCTCAATACACACCTAAACAGAATAGGAATTTGATTAGGTATCTGTATAGAAACATGCACACCTCCCCTTTCGAAATGGCGGGTGTAACACTTCGAATCGAAGCCCCTATATTTGTAGCGCGCCAGTGGGTTCGCCATCGGACCGCTAGTATCAACGAAACCTCAAGAAGATACGTGGACACTGACCCGGAATTCTACATTCCCCCTTTTATGCGGAAGCGCAGTGAAAATGGTAACAAGCAAGGGAGCGACGCCACCAAACTTGTAGATCTTAGAGAAAACATGCCTGAAGTCAAAACGAAGACTCGAGGAATGAGAGTGTTATATTCCCGTATGATAAATGAAGAGATCATAGCCCCTGAGGGTGCGCGGATGGTTCTTCCACAATCAATGATGACTCAGTGGATATGGAAGATGGATCTACATAACCTATTTCATTTTCTCCGTCTTCGATTGGACGAGCATGCACAGAAAGAGATTCGGGTGTTTGCAGAAAAGATTGTCCGGCAGCTGGAAAGTTACGGTAATTTCGAATGGTCACTGGAAATCTTTGATGAGATGAGAAAAGTACAAGAGGCTACAAGTAACCTCGTCAATACCCATAAACATAATCTAGATACGTTGGCGGATACGTTAAACAATTTCGCAGGAGAGTAATTATGCCAAATGAAGAGAGAGCATTAGCAACAATTGAAACCATCCTAAAAGTCAAACCTATCAAAGATGCTGACAACATTGAGATGGTACAAGTTCGTGGGTGGGAATGTGTGGCGAAGAAAGGCACCTTCAAAGAAGGGGATCCTTGCGTCTATTTCGAGATTGACTCTGTGATTCCTGAGGAGGAACGATATAGGTTTCTTTCTAACAGCTGGAACAAACGCATGCAGGGATACCGTATCAAGACTATTCGTCTTCGCGGTCAGATCTCACAGGGACTTGCTCTGCCCATTTCAGAGTTTCCGGAAATTGAGTATAGTGTTAAAGATGGTACGCTGCCGCCAGGTGCCGACGTCACTGATCGTCTGAACGTCCGAATCTACCAAGAACCTGAGAAGGGAGGTGGCGCTCCTTCTCGCGGTGATTTTCCTTCCCACGTTATTCCTAAAACGGATGAGGAGCGTGTACAGAACGTTAACGTAGTCAAACTGCTTGAGGTTTTGAAGGCAGTATACGACTACGACGGTTCTGCTTACATGAGAGCGGCTAGGGACATTGACCTTACTGAGGTGATGGCAGAGGAAGGGGGTCAAGCTGTCAAAGGAGGTCCCTATAGTGATGACCCTCAAATTCCAGGGTCCGTGTATTACGTGTCTGAGAAGTTGGATGGATCTTCAATGACCATCTGGAGCGTTACTGAAGAGTTTGCCGAGAAGCATAACATCGATCAGATCGGCATTGCGTCACGCAATAAGTCTATTGATTACGAAAAAGCTGATCGCGACGAAAGATACGAAGGCAGCTTTATGAGATGGTATAAGAACAACAAAGATACGGTTGACTTTATTGCTAATCTCAATAACCGTGTTGCTGCGCCTCACTTCCCGAAGAACTTTGCCCTACAAGGTGAATTGATTGGTCCGGGTATTCAGGGAAACCCTTATGACCTAGACGAAGTACAGTGGTGTATCTTTAACTTATATGATATGGATCTTGAGGTTCATCGGGAAGTTGATACTATGCTTCAGGTGGCCAGTTCTGTTGGGTTGGAGTGCGCACCATTCCATGGAGTATCATTAACACCGTTGGTGGTGAACACCCTTCTAACGGACCGGAATGAATTCCAGAAACCATTTGAAGAAGACAACCCAAGTCTTATGGGGCCTGGCCTTCCTATAGAGGGTAGAGTGTTTAGACCTTTCTGGTCTATCCCACGAAACATTAAAAGTCAAGTATGTTTCAAGGTAATTAACAACGAGTATCTGCTCAAGCATTCATCTTGAGTATAGTACGCGCCTCCCTTATATGTCTCTGCCTCCCTTCGGGGAGCTCCCTTCGGGGAGGCTTTTTTTAGCCCCACGATCAACCTCATCGTTGTATATTATAGGTGTAAGGGGAGAAGATTATGAAGAATAAAATTGATCGCTATGGTAAAGAAATAACGCTTGGTGAAATCACGTTCCGCGGTATCTATGGACGGCGTCAGGGTGAGAAGCATACGTTTGATCTCATTCAGATTCTTGAGATCGTTCAGGGTCATGTATACGTTATCGCTGATAAGTACGTGCCGGCCTTTGGCGACATCGAAGAGGTTCGCATGGAACTAAACAGGATGCTCAAGGAAGCCGGAGAGGGAGACCTCTTCTACGCCGTTGAGTTCGACGAAGGAGATTCGAATGACTAATAAGACAGTTTACATTCTGCAAGGACTTCCCGCCAGTGGGAAGTCCACGTGGACTGAGAATTACATCAAAGATAATCCCAACCAGCGGGTAGAGGTTCTTAGCTACGATACGTATCGACAGCGAGAACCTTTTGCTAGTTATGAGGATATCAATGAACGGGAGAAAGCTCTCAAGACCCAGCTCATAACTGATCTGAGATTCTTGCTTCTTGATGATGACTACGACGTCATTATCGTTGATAACACCAACCTGTCACAGAAGAGCAACAACAGAATCATCCAAGAAGGTATTCAGTACTCCATTAGTAAGGGTGCCTCAGTTCATTGGGAATACGTTGACCACTTCTTGGACGTCCCTGTGGCTGAATGTATTCGCCGGGATACCTATCGGGATGAGAATAAGAGAGTTGGACCTGACGTCATCTTCAAGCTGGATAAAAACGCGCGGAAGCTTCGTGGTCGACGGGCTAATAAGAATCTCCGTGCGGCCAATGCAGCGCTACACATGGCTAAGGTAGCATCTGATATTCCCCCTCGTCCCACGTTGATTGTCGACATTGATGGTACGGCAGCTATGATTATAGACCGGTCCCCGTATGACGGGTCTCATGTGTACGAGGATGAGGTGAACTACAGCCTACAGCATTTTATTCTCAAGTGGGCTGCAGGACACATGTTCGTGGAAAATACAACGCCCCTTATCGTTTTTCTCTCAGGACGTGAGAACGCTACCCTCGAGGGGAAGTCAGAAGGTGCTGGGGTGACCATGGTGAAAGATCACACATGGGCATGGCTTCAGGATAAGTTCTTCCAAACGCTGCAGCGTAAAGATACTAACAGTAGCGAATTCATCCGTCTTGATGATCTTGCCACAACTACTCTTTACATGCGTGAAGAAGGGGACCATCGTCCGGACTCGGAAGTGAAGATCGATCTTTTTAAGCAGATGAAGAGAGATTGGTCGACCACTAACGTAGAGATGGTCATCGATGACCGGGACGCAGTAGTTAGCATGTGGCGTCGAAAGCTTGGTCTTCCTTGCATGCAGGTTAATTACGGGGAGTTTTGAGTATGAGTAATATCGTCATTACCCTACCACAAGAAGACGCCGATTGGCTATTAGCAGCGAAGGGGTTCTATTCTTCATTCTCAGTAGATATGGATCCCACCGCACGAGAACACACTGGGTTCGCGAACGTATATCGATACTACTACGGTAGAGATTTCGATTCTAATAATTACCAACATGTGGCAGCTATCATTTACGAACTAACCTCTTTAATGTGGGAATACGGGATTCTCGATGTAGAGTGGAAAATGCATAAGCTTGTCACGGGACTAGCCGCGGCCTCTACTACTTTCGAAATCTTATCCACATTATCTACGCCCATCATTGAATGGGAAGTCCGAGGTCGCAGTGATAGGAAAGAGTATAACCTCGTCCCAAACAAGAAACTGCAGAATCGGGCGAGGATAAGCTAATGTTATTTGTATGTGGAGATACTCATGGTACACTTGATATAGGTAAGCTACACACTTTCGCCCACACTGAAGATGGGCGAAATATGTCTAAGGATGATGTGCTGCTTATCGCTGGTGATGCTGGTGTGTTATGGAATGCGCGGACCGACCAAGAGACACAAGACACACTTTCGAACTTCCCTTGGTCGACCCTTTACATAGATGGTAACCATGAAAACTTTGACGCACTTAATCAACTGGTGACCTCCCAGCAACGGGTGCACAAGTTCGGAAAAGTTGAATGCGCAGCGCCCGGTGGTGGAGCTGCAGGAATTCATCGTATCAGAAATGACATAGGGTATGTGGGAAGAGGTACTATCCTCGCCCATGACGGTTGCCATGTGTATTGCTTCGGGGGAGGATACTCTATTGATAAAGCCAGGCGCGAGAATAGGATATCATGGTGGGCCGAGGAGATGCCATCCACAGCGGAATACAAACAAGGATTGAATACCCTTGAGAAGTGGTTTGATCAAGGTAATAAGATTTCTCACGTGGTTACTCACACCGCACCTGGATACTTAATTAAGTCCTTCGAGGTTTTTGGACGTGCACTAGTGAGTATCAATAGGACGGGACTTTGGACTTCGTTGATGGAATCTGCTGCGAACCCTACAATGGAGAAGTCACTGAATGATTATCTATCAGCGGTCTGGAACCTTATTGCTGGCCATAATACTCACATTGAATGGTTCTTCGGGCATCTACATATGGACCTTCAAGGAGTGTTTACGGGGTACCGGTTGCAAGAAGGGTCTACAGATCCTCGCGTGAAAAATAGAGGAGCAATAGACTTCCATTCCTTACAACTCAAAGAGTCTATCTCTCAAGAGGATAACGTAACACACAGTGCGATGTTCCATTCCATGTATAACGCACAGCCCCGAGAGATTAAGAATATATTCTCCCAGCGAGCTTCACAGAGACTACGAGATATTCTCACGTAGTACGCGGGGGCACATTTTGTGTGCATTTTGTAAAAGGGGCACATTTTGTGCCCCTATTTTTTTGCCTTAGAAATGGACCTGATTGAGAAGATTCTCATCATCAGGTGAGATCATGTCATCATCATCGAGAGAGGAATCGGTGGTGGGTATAATCTTAGCCACTGCACCTTCGAAGGCATACACCAGTTGTTTGCCTACAGCACCTTGTGACTGCTTCAATACCTGAATGTACATAAGATCCTCAGCTGTGTGGGTCTCTTCCATGTCAGGTAGGTATCGTTCCATATAATACTTAGGTCTCCAAGCCGAGAGAACCACACGTGAACGTTCACCCAATGCAGCACTATTCTTAATGTCATTGAGCGTGGGCCTTGTCTTACGAATGTCTTCTGGCCCTTGTATGTCAACTGTATCAGCATTTCTGTTGAACTGTGCTGAACCAATGAGACATACATTCTGAAGCTTCACGTATACGTTCATGGCGTTGACAGCCATCTCATAATTATTGGCCATGCTGTAACCGCGATTACCTGTTGAGAAGTCTTTGATTTGTGTGATGAGGTCTGGCATCACGATTACCCGTTCATTGGGATCGATGTTATGTTTAGACCTATACTCAGCTGTAATGGCCGAAAGATCAGCAATCGACAACGAAGGGTCTTCGATGATCTCTACCCGGGAATTCTCTATACTCTGTCTTTCTTTGGCGATCTTCTTCTTGAGGTTGGTGATGTTATCTGGGTTATACCATTCATCGATTGGTACACCTAATCGAAGAGCCGCTAACCTATCCATGGTACTCATAAGGTCCATTTCAAGTGTGACGTAAATTGCAGGTATGTCTAGATTGATAAACCCATTAAGAAGGTTGAGCATGTAAAGAGACTTACCACTACCCGTGGCGCCAGCCAGCAATATCATCTGTCCGCCGGCTGTCTTACGTGTCAATGCTTTATCAAGAAGTATGTCACCGCTATAGGCGATCGCCCCACTTTCTCTATCCTCCAGTTCCTGATAGTATTTATCGTATGACTGGTTCAGTGTTATGAGAGGTGAGCCCCCGCGAGACATGGCCTCGCTTTGAGCTTCGGTGATCAGCTGACTGATCTTGCCGAAGTATTCCTCATTAGGGACGTTTGGCTCCTGTGCGAAGTTGGTTGTCTCTTGAAGCTTCTTGACAACTCTATTGCGAACTTCAGCATGCTCCAGTTGTTCCAGTAGTAGCTTCTTGTCACCCTCAACAAGATCCTCTTCTTGTGAAGGATCGAATAGCAAGCCCTTCACTACCTTCAGAGTGAGCTTATCATTCTTCTGATTGGCCGCTGCCGATACACTTGAAGGGTCGACACTTCCACCTGAGTCTATGACTTCAGATATTGATTCATACAGCTGCCGTGCTGTATCATGAATAAACATCGACGGGCGAAACTCGTGTCGATAGTCCGGGTATTTCATAATGAACCTCAAGGCCCTTGCCTCTGAGGTTACCAAGTATTCTTCGTTCTCTCGTTGCTGTCGTCTATTACTCATAGGCCGCTGAATATATCCTTTACATTGAAATCGTTTGCTACATCCTGATAGTTGTCGTAGAAGGGAAGTGAGGCTCCTTTGGAGTTGATCTGACGTTCAAGTAGATTAGTTATGGACTTGGAGAACGTGGAAGCGTCTATCTGATTGATAGGTACATTACTTACAAAGATAATGGGCTTCTCCTGCACATCCATACGATCGCGAAGGAATTCATCCAAGAAGGGTATCTGGTATTGACTCTTATAGATGGTTACCTTTGACAGATCGAAAGCCTCATCCATAATAAGTAAGTCACTGTTGACCGCTCGTTTTATGTATTCCTCTCGTGCTGCTTTGGCTGTGGGATCTTCGTCATTGCGCGAGTATTGATTCTCTACAAGCGCGTTTATGAATTGCCTCATTAACACATATGCTACATTCTTCTTGGCCTTAATCATCTCAAGAGCCACCCATTGCGCGATAGTTGTCTTTTGGGTGCCGTTGGGTCCAAACAGATAAAGGCTTTGATGGTTGTAGGTAGTGTCGAAGTTTTCCACATACTTGACTACCTTCATCACACTGTCGGAGGATTTATCTCCTACGTAGTCTGTCAGTGGGTTATAGTCTTGTTCGTAGACAGAAGGTCGGAGCCCAACTCTTCGGGCTCGTATCTTGGTGAGCTCTTTCTTCTTATGCTGTTTAAGGCATTCACATTGCTCTCTGTATCTGTATGTGACCCCTGTTGAAGGGTCTTTCTTTTCTCTATAGAGATACCCTGGTGTAATACTATCCTTACACTTGCGACAGGGTATAAACTCATCGCTCATAGTTGCCTCCACTAATTCTCAAGATGGATAGGAGATGTCAATCACCTAAAGCCATCTACCTAGTACCTGCTTATGATAAATAATCAGGTGCGACCCAGGATCAGGGCGCAGGCCTAATAAGTCTTGGAGGTAGGTGGCAAGCCTAGGGTACCATGGGCGTTTTTAGAGCGCGCTGAATATAAGCCATCTACGTGGGATCATGTCCTACGCTTATTAGGTAGTACGAGGGTGCCGCACAGGGAAGGGCAAAACACCTGAGCCTGTAGCGGGGTGGTGACAAGCCCACCGTCGTCCTGTGTTCCTGATTTTTTTATCCCCATCAATAGTTTTCCATTGTATATCATAAACATGAATACGAAGAACATTAAACCATGGCAGGATGAAAATCGGATCCAGTTCGTTGTTGATGAAAATGGGTTCGGCCGAAAGGAGGCCAAGGCAGGAATCATGGCCACCGTCATCGAGGAGAATCATCGCCGTGGTAGTCTTCCTACCTTCGATTTCCATTGCCCCAAGTGCGGTGAGAAGGCTTCCGTCCATACGGGATCCTTGGTTTGGGATCTGGCATTCCAGCACGTAAACCACGGATTTACGGTAAACTATTATCGATAAGTCTTCTCTTCCCTTACACTCAAGACCCTCGAAAGAGGGTCTTTTTTTTATGTTTTTCGCACCCCACATGGGAAACCGGTTGTATATTATAGACATGAGTAACGGAAGAGAAGTACAAAAGCTTAGTGATTTGAACGTCGGTGACATCATTCAGCACAAGGCTCGCAAGACCTTGAAGTTCAAGGTTACCAAGTTGATTGGTCGTGCGAGCTTCGGCGTACAGCGCTGTGATATGAACGGTGAGCTTGATACTCGCTATAAGGGGTATCGCATTGGTCATGCTGAT
>Ga0207421_10009101_pt1 | contig 10109 bp, 9 predicted proteins | sample SodLakKL_010_SED_4_FD_187542 | JGI IMG/M metagenome (GOLD analysis project Ga0207421, IMG submission 187542) | Alkaline sediment microbial communities from Lake Tanatar, Kulunda Steppe, Russia - 8KL_010_SED (SPAdes) (version 2) | ecosystem: Environmental > Aquatic > Non-marine Saline and...
TAAAGCTAAAAAGAAAGAAATAAATTGTAAATCGATGGGAGAGTACGTCAAGTGGAGAAAGAATCAAGAAAAATTGATTAAAAAACATACTGTTCAAGAAAAATTAGCTATAAAAGAAAAATTAATTTTGAATCTAGTGCCACCGTTTCTACCAGATGACGCAGAAAAAATTGAGAATGAAGAAATTGAGAATTTTGACATTTACAGAGTAAATGATAAGCGATATCTAGTTTTGAATAATATAGATGATTATAAATTAGCAAAAAAAATAGAGAATTTTGATGCAAAAATCGTCGCCATTAGTCAATAATAGATACTTGAATTCTGATGGTTGAATAACCCCTTACATCATGGAAAAAGTTGATTATATATTAATTACCTTACTTATTTATGGATGTGTATATAACACAGGTAGGGGCCTCTGTAGAAGCGGTAATAAATTCATTATGGAGGAGTGCTATTGAACAAGGTGATTTCCCTGATAAAATTTATCTCTTGTGGAACGAAGAAATAGAAGAATATAACGACAGAGTCGTAAAAGCTTTACAATACCTTTCAAATGAATATGATTTTCAAGTAGATATAGATGATAATATCACATTTGATGAAGACAATATCAGCGGATTCGCAAGGACACATGAAGAATTAATAAAATCGGAAATCGATGCAGGTAATAAGGTCACCGTTGATACTACTCCTGGTCGGAAATTCATGAGTGGCATCTCGATGAAAAACATCGTTGAATACGATACAGAAGGTTACTATTTACATCTAAAAAACACGACCGATTTCAGATATAATTGGCTTCCGGAGATCCCTGTTGGACTTCAAAATTTGGTGGACATAAAAGAACTTGAAAGGGATAATAGTTCCTTATCTAAAAACTACATTAAGTCAGGTGATGTGAAAAGGAATGTAGAATTAAATCGTGACGAACTTATAATCATATTAAATTATCTAGTAATGCAGGGCAAGAATGAGCTCAATGTATCCGCCGGAGATAATAACGAGGTAGCTCTATGCGATATCCAGTTAAGTGTTCAAGGTAATAACGATATCGCTAAAGTCGAAATTAAAGCACCAAATAATGAAAAACTAGGAAATAAGATCGGAGACACAAGTAAGATAAGAACATTGATGCAATATTCCGGCATCTTCGATATGTATGCCCCTGCCGAAAATAATGAATTTGAAGAGGATCTAAATGAGGAGGAATTTTTTGAAAGAGTTAAAGATGATTTAGATGCTTGGAACCAAGCAGCATACATATGTTATGATACCAATGCATTTCTTGCTGGTGTTCCGGAAAGATTTGAAAAATATCGTGATAAGCATTTTCCCTCAGTCAAGCCGCTTTATCTGATCTCTGGGGCGGTAGAAAATGAGATAAAAAACGAAAAGGGAAAACTGCCATATGATAATGATGACCATATCTATTCGAATCAGCCTACACCAAAAGATAGGATGTTCAAATTGGGCTGGGGGCAACTAGAATTATTACAAAAAATGAATGCTGAAACGATATCTTCCTATTCCATTGGAGACAAAGCTATCAAGCAAAGTTTACAATTTTACCTTAAACACAATAATAACAAAAAGGTGATCTTTGTGACTGCTGATAATAATTGCTACGGAATGTTTGTAGGGATGGCTGGTCAAAACATCACTCCTTATTTCATCAAGCATAGTTATCCAGACAAACCAACTACGAATTGGAGTAACATTGGTTCTCTAATCTATGCTATGGCCACCTACTTTGGAAGGATCAATATGTCAGGGATAGGCGATATATTAGGTGTATGGAAAGGTAAACCCGTTACAGGTTGGTATGATGAGTATTTGAAGATCAAAGAATTAGATGAAAAAATAGCAATTGCAATCAATTCTTGTCGGAAACTTAGAACCTATTGTAGTTCTAAAGATATCCACGGTTAAAAATACGTTATTCTATGACTCGATTGATGTTAGCAATTCTCAGTGCGATCTTACCCCAGGGTTCGATCTTATTAATAGTGTGTCTTCCTTTTTTTTCTCTTTTTAAATAACCCGTTTTCTCTAAATCTTTTAGGTGATAAGTTATTTTACGACTAGTAAATTCTTTAGGGTGTAACCTTATTATCTCCTTGTTGCTAAGACCTGAGGGATTCTTGTTTAAACATTTAAGAATAAGTATTCGAGTTTTGTCCAAATCTAGAGGCATCATCGAGTGCCATGGTAGGTCTATCACATATTCTCGTTGATTAATTTCCTCATTCTCCTCAGGATTGACAACATAATATGCTTGTGACTTAGTAAGTACCGCACCAGCTTCTGCCACAGCACTCATGAGTTTAGTCCCTCCTGTAAGATTGATGAAAAAATTTGTGTCGTCTTTTGAATGGTTTTCAACAATATCTAGAATCATCTCTAAAATTGAGATAAATGAATCATCTCTAAAAGGATTAACTTTTAGAGACTTACCGTTTATATTATCATGGATAATGACAGAACACGACAGCCTTTCCTTTAGTTCGTCTAATTTTTCAGGCCAAAATTTTTCAGATATGATTGGATATATATCTGTTGCGCCTTTGTTAATAACTCCTGATATTACTGGTTCAACAGCACTTCCGACCATAGCGATGTGCACTCTATAGGATTTCATTTTGTCCACCTTTTGAACTAAATGAATTGACAGTTTATTAACATTACTAGTAACAATTACAAATTTGTTGTAATCATTTCGATAGAAGTAAACCATGAACATTTTATAGGTATTATTTACGCACAACAAATAAATATTTAAAATAGTAACTATATCTTATGAAACAAAGAAAACAAGATATATTAAATGGTTCTAAGTCAAATTGTAGAAATTACTCTATTAATACACCTATAAAACCTATCAATAATATCCTACCTTCTGTCAACTGGCACATCACAAAGAAGTGCAATTTTGATTGTAAATACTGTTTTGCAGGCTTCAAGGATGTGAAGGGAATGTTACCAAAAGAAATTGCACTAGAGATTCCAAGACAACTTAAGGACCTTGGAGTTGAGAAGCTAAACTTTGCAGGGGGAGAACCTATGTTATACCCACATCTTATGGAGGTTTTAAAAGAAGCAAAGAGTTGTGGACTGACAGTGAGCATGGTTAGTAATGGCTCTCTTTTGGATCCAGACAATATTAGTGAAATTAGTTGCTACCTAGATTGGATAGGTCTTTCATTAGATTCCTGCAACGAAGACATACAAAATAAGTTGGGACGTGGGCCCCAAAACCATGTCTCAAACACTGTTAAAAAGGCACAACTGATAAAAGAGCATGAGATAGGTTTGAAAATAAACACAGTAGTAACAAAATTAAACCTGAACGAAGATATGCGGCCTTTGATACGCAGTATCAATCCAGAAAGATGGAAAGTCTTTCAGGTCATGAAAAGAGAAGGAGAAAATCATAATAGTGCTGAACCATTATTGATCACTCAAGATGAATTTGAACGATACAAGGAAAGGAACGATATGGTGCTTGAGAATGGTTCTACACCAAAATTCGAAAGCAACGAACTGATGAAGAAATCATACCTGATGTTGGATCCGCTAGGCAGATTCTTTCATTCTGCTAACGGACCGATAGAGTATATACCTACAGATCCAACAGACCTTGCTTCTAGTATCAAGAAAGTACCCTTTGATCATGAAGCATTTGAAGAGCGTGGTGGAAGATACGATTGGGAGCGAAATGAATTTACTATGGGCAATGCAGATGAAAAGTCATCAAAATTAATGACGGAGGAGAGTATATAAATGAAAGATAAAAAGTACCTCATAGGAGGGGGTGCAGGGTTCATAGGAAGCCATCTCTCGGAGATGTTGGTGAGGGAAGGGCACTGGGTCTCCGTGGTGGATAATCTATCTACGGGCGTGAAAGAGAACATCGAACACTTGATCGGTCATGATAGATTCACCTTCCACAAAGGAGATATCACCGACCAAATCGATCTTAAGATATCTCCGGATGTGATCGTTCACACGGCCGCTATAGCCAATCCGACGGACTATGAAGAAAATCCTATTTCTTCACTATCAGTGAATGCTAAAGGAAACCAAAATCTATTGGACCTTGCAGAGAAACACGATTCTAGATATCTGTTTTTTTCAAGCTCTGAGATTTATGGAGATCACAATCCTCCTCCTGACGGAGGTCTAAAAGAACAGACGCAAAGTAAGACTTTACTCGGTCACAAAAGAAGTCCATACTTTGTAGGCAAGATGTACGGCGAGGAACTGGTGAAAAATTTCTGTGAAGGGAGTGGAATAGAGTATTTGATCGTCCGTCCGTTCAATATTTATGGTCCAAGGATGGATAAAGGTACAAAATATGGTAGGGTCATTCCAAATTTTATAGATTGGGCATTGAAAAAAGATTCACTAAAAATTAATGGGGATGGTGAACAAGTAAGATCGTTCTGTTATATCGATGATTTTATTGAGGCACTTCATATGATATTTCAAAAAGATCATTTTCCTCATTCTGTTGTAAATATTGGAAATCCAGACCCTATATCTATTATGGATTTAGCTAATGAAATCATGCACTTAACTGGAAATGAAGCTAAGCTAGAATTCAAATCACGTTTCAAACATGAACCAGACCACCGGATGCCAGACATAACTAGAGTGAAAAGTTGGTTAGGATGGACTCCAAAATTTGGATTAGAGGATGGTCTAAAGTTATTGATCGGCAAAGAAAAATCATCATGTTAAATAATAAAAACCAAAATGGAGATGTTGATAATATTTGGAAAAAATGCTCATATAAGGAATGTATAGATAAATTATCTGAACTATCCAATGAATTTAACACAATCAGTGTGATAAGACATGCTGATAGAGAACATATTTTAAAACCTGATGAAGCAGACAAAGCCATGCTAACAGAGGAAGGTAAAAAGAAAGCAGAGTCATATGGAAAAAATCTATCTAAAATTAATAATATAGATTTTTATCATAGTCCTGTACATCGCTGTAAACAAACTGTCAATCATATCTGCCAGGGTTATAATGGCCATAGCAATATCAAGGGTGTAAACAAATTTTCTGGATGTCCTTATATTCTAGACAGTAAAGAATTTAATGAAAAAATATTCGAATTGGGCGGGAGAACTTTCATCAATGAGTGGGTCGATGGGAATATATCTTCCCTCATCATAAAACCATGGGACATAGCGATATCAGATATGTTAAAAGGGCTTAAAAAAAATCATAGCAGTGATGCAAAAGTAACAGACCTCCATGTTACACATGATATAAATATATCATTATTTTTGAACGCAATAAAGGATCTCACTGGGATAGATTATGAATGGCCAGGTTATCTAGAAATGATAATTATTTCTTACGATGAAAAAGGAACATATATCCATGGAAGGGGCGATAAAAAAAAGGTACAGATAGGAGGTTTAGAGTGAACGATCTATCTAAACATCTCCAAGAATCTAAGAGATTTTTTAAAAAGGGTGATTACATAAAATCCTTAATCCATCTAGAGAAAATTTTAGATAACAGATCTTATGTTAATAAGAAAAAAATTGTGAAACTTCGCATCCTTCTCCGAGAGTTAGCTGGAGATTATTTAGGTGCGCTTGAGGATATCGAGAATTTTGATATTCTAGATAGGCCTATTGAATCTTTACTACTATCGTGGATCGGTAAACAAAAAAGGGCAAAAAAACTCATCTTTAGTGTCATGGACGATCCAAATTGTGATCATTCAGATCTTCGTAACATGATGGGCATAGGTGGTAGAAGATTAGATTTAAAAATAAACAATATATATTTGGATTCCACATCACGTTATGACCCAAATGATGAATTGTTTAGTTCAGAATGCGTGGTAGAACATCTTCTATGCCTAAATAAATGTAGTTTTTTAAGAGATATTAAGAGATATATTCAAGTTTCTTGGCCTAGAGATGATTATATTAATGAACTAGAAAAGGCAAATTTTCTTCAATCATTACCAAAAAAATATAATTCACTCTTTGAGGATTTAGATGAAATTGATGGATGGCTATCGGTTGACGAAGCATGGATTTTGTACACCTTATCAAAAAGGGTACCAAAACCACAACAGATCGTCGAGATAGGATCGTTTAAAGGCAAATCTACCATCCCTATAGCTCGCGGGACATTATTAGGGTCAAAAACCAAAATCCATTCAATAGATATCCATGAAGGCTTAGAAGGTATAAGTGATTCGACTCTAGATGATTTTAAGAAAAATCTAGAGGAAAATAATGTTTTGAGTCAAGTAGATATTTACAAGAACTACTCAACTGTAGTCGGAGAATCTTGGGATAGGGGTAAAATTGGATTGCTATTTATAGATGCCTCACATGAATATGAAGATGTGTCTGATGATTACTTTACCTGGAAAAAGCATTTGGGGTCTGGTAGTTTTGTCATTTTCCACGATGCTAATATGCATGGACCAAATAAATTGATTAGAGAAATTATTTCTAACGATTCAGATTTAGGGGCCTTAGGATATATGGATTCCCTTTTTGTTTTTAAGAAAGGCAATAAATCAAATTATGATTGCTCAGATGATTTTTGGAACAATTTTTTATTAGATAGGAGAAATGCTTATGAAAACTGGATAAAGAGTCAGGATGATTCAATAAAGGAAAATATTATGCAGATTTATGGAAGCCTCGAGAGGGATTTATGATGTCAAAAAAAATACGTGTTGCCATAGCAGGTATCGGAAACTGCGCAAGTTCACTTGTTCAAGGTATAGAGTACTATTCAGATAAAAAAAATAGGAACGGTTTGATTTTTGAATCTTTGGGAGGATATGAAGTGGGTGAGATAGAGGTCGTTACTGCTTTTGATGTTGCTAAAAATAAAGTGGGGAAGGATCTATCTGAAGCCATACGTTCTGAACCGAATAATACCACTGTATTCGAAAATGTTAAAAAAACAGATGTTACTGTCAAGCGTGGTCCTACACTTGATGGGTTAGGTAAAAAACTTAGAGAATTGATTGATGAATCCGATGAGAATCCAATCGATGTTTCTAAAGAACTTTCAGATAACGATGTAGATATTTTGGTAAATTATATGCCAGTAGGTGCAGATGAAGCATCGAAATACTACGCAGAAAGTGCTATTAAGGCAGGATGTGCATTTGTAAACGCTATGCCAACATTCATAGTATCTGAAAAAAATTGGGATGAGAGGTTTAGAAAAGAGGGAGTTCCCTGCATAGGTGATGATATTAAAAGTCAATTAGGAGCCACTATCTTGCACAGATCTTTGATTAGTCTTTTTAACAAGCGTGGGATAAAAATAAAAAATACACACCAAGTGAATTATGGAGGTAACTCTGATTTTTATAATATGCAAGACTCTAATCGAATAGATTCAAAATTGATAAGTAAAAAAGGAGCAGTAACCTCTTTGTTTAATGACGAAAGCATTTCTGAAGATATATTCATCGGCCCTGCTGGGTACGTTCCTTGGCTTGAAGATAATAAACATGCTGAAATAGTTATCAAAGGTGAAAATTTTGGAGGGGATGAAGTTGAATTAGAAGTAAAGCTTAAAGTAACAGATAGTCCCAATTCTGGTGGAGTAATGGTTGATACTATTAGGTGCGCTAAGCTTGCTATTGATAGGAGAGAATCTGGTTCTTTAATCTATCCTTCAGCCACATATATGAAACATCCTCCCGTGGAAATGGAGGATGAAGAAGCACAAAAAGGTCTTCTAAATTGGATAGAGGGGTCAAATGACGATTAATGATAAAACTCTAGTTGTAGATGTAACATATAAATGCAATCTAAGATGTAGATATTGTAAATGGAGTATTGACAATAAAGTTATTAGAGACAATATAGAATCCAACAAAATAACTATATCAACATCTATCCTAGATGCTTTGGAGATTGGGAGAGTTGTTTTTTCCGGTGGAGAGCCCTTGTTAAGAGATGATATATACAATCTGATAAATCATTATAACAAAATAGGTCTAGAAACAATTTTGATTACCAATGGATTAAAAATTTCAGATGACGTTTTAAACAAGCTAATAAAAAGTGGATTAGACGGATTGACATTTTCAATTGATTCTCTAGATTTTGAAGTATTATCAAATCTTCGGAAGTTGAAAAAGGAGGAATTTAATAGGGTAGTTAACTTCATATCAACCCTAGGTAGAAAAAATAATGGTTTAGAAATAGGTATAAACACAACTTTAACTCCCTTAAATATAAGTAATGACAATATCCAACAACTCTATGAATTTGTTCTAATGAACGATCTAAATTTTATAAAATTTCAACCTTTTTTTGATGATGGCTACAGAGACAAATGTGGTAAAGAGCTCTTATTTGAGGAAGAAAACACAGACGAAATAAAAAAGAATGCAGAGATTACAGAAAGATACTTAAAAAAAGGCGTTAACACGAATCCTACTAATTTCTGGCATGATATCAATGATCTTATTATCGGCAAAACTTTAGACCCAAATAATTGTTCCGCTCTAGAACACCAAGTAATGCTTATCGAGGGAGGCTTACAGTCATGTTATTGGAAACCAAATTTTAAGTTTAAACAAAAAAATATTGAAAAAGAATATATGAGAGATGAGATTGTAGAATACAAAAAATCTTTAAACAGATGTAAAGTCGATTATCGATGTTTCTGTAACCAACCATTAAATCACACTTGGAGTGATCAAAAATGAAGGAAATATCTTTGGATATTATTATTCCGTCATATCGGGCTGATCCTCAAAAACTTCAGAAAATAATAGATTTAAAAACTTTTCATAAATCAGTTAAAAAGAAGACAATAATAATCGTTGATAATCCAGATATACCAAAAAAGCAGATTGAAAAAATTGAACAAGAAGATGTAATTGTTTCAAAAAATAAGGAAAATATTGGTGCATCCCAGTCTAGAAATAAAGGTATTGAATTAAGTGATGCTGATTATGTATTATTTTTAGATGATGATATCATTCCTAATGATAATCTATTAAAGGAATACACAGAAGCCATAAAATCTAATCAAGATTCTCCTGGATTTGTTGGCGTAACAAAATTTCCAGATCCTAATAGTTCCTTCACTAGAGCATTGCTTCTAAGCGATATACTCACATTCTTTGATTATGCTGAAAAAGTTCAACATATGTCGTGGGGAGTAACTGCAAATTTATTATTGAAGAAAGAAGCAATCGATAATATAAGATTTGACCAAGATACCTTTCCAAAGAAGGGAGGAGGAGAAGATATTGACTTCTGTTTGAATGTGGTAAAAAAAGCAGATGATAAAATGTTAAAAACAAAACCTAGTGCAGAAGTTAAACACCCGTGGTGGAAAGGTGGTGGCTTTCATCTTGATAGGTTTTTTCGTTGGTCATTTGGTGATTCTGTTTTAACCTCTTTACATCCGGAATTCAAATATTTTAATTTCCCCAATCTTGTGGGTTTTTCAGTATTAGGAAGTTTTCTGATGTTCATATTAAATTATAAAATGTTCCCTCTATGGCTTCTAGCTATCTTATCCTCTGAATTTTTCTTAGAATTAACTCGTATCCGAATAGTACACAAAAAAGTTGTTAATCCAATCGTTGTATTCTTTTCAATATTTATACGCTTAGCGAATGATTTAGGGAGATTTCTTGGTTACTTGAAAAACGGAATGTTTCCATTTTTCCAACGTTTTGATTATTTTACAACGGGTGTCAGTATTGTATATGAAAGAAAATTGGCAGGATTAAAATTTTTAGTGTATACTAGCATTACATGCATTTTATTGTATCTCTTGTAATAACATTAGAAAGAAAATAGCAAACTCACTTTGAAATTCAATATTTCTACCGTAAAACTACATCTATGAAACCCTTTAAACCCTCTTAAATCCAGTCATAATAATCTTCCGCTAAAATCTTAAGATAACGAACGAAATAGAGAAAGGAATAAACTGAAGGTCCAAATCAAGATAATAGATAACGGAATATCTTGGCTCGCCAAAACACGCTCACCGCACCACCCCCTTCGGTTCAATCCCAATCCTTTCTTCGCAAAACTCGGCAGTTATAGGCCGAATTTTGCATGCGA
>Ga0207421_10009104_pt1 | contig 10105 bp, 1 predicted proteins | sample SodLakKL_010_SED_4_FD_187542 | JGI IMG/M metagenome (GOLD analysis project Ga0207421, IMG submission 187542) | Alkaline sediment microbial communities from Lake Tanatar, Kulunda Steppe, Russia - 8KL_010_SED (SPAdes) (version 2) | ecosystem: Environmental > Aquatic > Non-marine Saline and...
GCGCACACCATGCCCACTTCTGTTTGTATATCCGCTCCCGTGGCACCTAGTTCCAGGGCCCGCATGTAACGCTCTAATGCTTCAGCCGACTGGTTTTTGCGAACATAATATCGGCCCTGCTGATAGAAAAGCAGAGCGCTTTGGGGCCATACTTCCAGTAGTTCCTGAAAATAGTAACTTATCTGTTCATCTGGCATTCTATGCACCACGTATTCAAATAGCATATCCAAGACTTCATCAAGCTCAGCCAGCTGCCTTTGGGAGTGGAACAGGGCCGGCGAAGAGGGTTCCCTGCGCTCCACATCAGTCTCCACCCGTGCGCTGGCTGCGCTTTGTACATCGCCATACAGATCAAACAGACCGTTTGTTATTCCGATCAGATCATTCACATCCACCTTATCTGAAGCCTGCTCTAAATCCAGCAGCAACAGCTTGGCCACGGGCTTATAATCGGTAGCCAACGCCCGATTTAAAAAGTCCTGGCTACCCTCTGCTAGCCGGGCGGCTTTCACCAGAAACCTTCCGCTATAACTAACAGCCGTATACAACTCATAATATCTCAGTGCTTCCTCCGGCTTATCCAGCTCATCCATAATTAGTCCATACTCGCGGTAAAGCACCGGCTGCAGCTCTGCGGCGGGTATAATCTGCTCGTAATAGTCCGCCGCCTGTTCGTAGCGCTCATCATACACCAGCACGTGAGCGGCATATCTGTACAGCTCAGGATCATCATACGCGGCAGCCAGGGAGTCGTAGTAGGCGTGTCCTGCATCAAACTGCCGCGTGACAATAAAGGTACGGGCATACTCCTGGGCTAAATCTATGTCGCCGGGGAACTGTTCCACCTTGAGCTTCAGCACGGCATGAAGTCCGCTCAAATTCATGCGCTGCCGGTTCATATTTATTAATGTACGGTAAAGCGGCCTTTCGCGGGGAAAGCGCTCAATCATATCTAAAAAGAACTCATTTGCCAGATTGGCCTGATTATTATTTAACAGCGCCTGCCCATAGGCAATAGCCCGGTTTATATTTGAGGGTTCGTCCTCATGAAGCTGCCTGAGATCCTTCACCGCCTGTTCGGTATCCCCCCGTTCGGAAGAGATGCGAGCTTTCAGCAACATCAGACCTGAATGGCCGGGGAAGCGTTCAAGGGCAGTGTCTAATATAGCTTCTGCCTCATCAAGACGGTCTTCTTCAATTAAAATGTAGGCCAGGTTATTATGAACCGACACCGAATCTGCAATAAACTCACGGGCGCGCCCAAGGGAATGAATGGCTCCATCCGGGTTTCCGGCACCATATTCGATGCCCGCCAGCTGTAGATGCACCAAGCCCGTGGAGCGCTCCGCCATTTCCAGCGTAATACCGGCTATCTGCTGAGCGGGCGCATGCTGCAGCTGTTCCCGCAGCTCCCGGTAAACCGGCAAGGATAATGACGGTTCTATCCAGTAAAGTGCCTCGGCCTTAATGGCATACAGGCGGATGTGGCCCGGGAAGTTATCGTGCCCTTTCCGGACTACCTCCACGGCACGTTGATACTGTTCGGTGGCCAAATAGGCTGTGGATAAATACACATAGGTTTCGCTCCGGTAGGGATCATCCTCCAGGGAGAGCAGCAAGGCTTCGATGGAGGCTTCATACTCACCCAGCTCATACAGGGCGCGGCCCTCATTATAATGGTAATCAAACTGCTGCGCATGGATGCAGGCGGGCACCAGAATGAAGATGCTGGCTATAAGGAGTTTCAATATGGGTAACACGCCTGAAGATGGTTATTTGCGGGTATGCCGGTTCGGGTGTATCCTATATTAACAGAAATACAGCTACAGCCCAAGCCAGCTTTAAATTATCTAAAGTACAGACTGGCATAAAGCCGCCCCTCTTACCGGCTCACGGCCTGAGCGGCCTTGGCTTCTCGGGCCTGCCGTCCGGTTACATCCACCGGATACACCTTGTACCAGCGGCCGGGCTGGCCTTCGGGATGAGTAAAATCCAGGCTGCCCATGTCGGTTTCCCCCACCATTTCGTATCGGCCGGTGGCAATACTCGCACTGTAAATACGGAAGCCGCTAAGATACTCTTCATTATCTCTGAGCTGCCATGAAAGCCTCACGCCTTGCTCGGTGGCCACTGCCTGAGTGTTGTAGGCCGCTACGGGCGGGCTCATGCGGCTCGTTACCAGCGTATCGGCCAGCATTTGCAGCGACTCATTGCCTGCCGAGTCGATGGCAGCCACCGAATACACGTACGTTCTATTCAGCGGAACATCCTCATCCCGAAACAAACGGTTGCCTTTCTCTACGATTCTGAGCTGAGCCACTGAGTCGGCCTCCACATCTGTGCGGTATACGCTGTAGTGGGATACATCCCGCGATATAGAGGCATTCCAGCTTACAGCCACCAGGCGGTTGGTATTCATGCGGGCCTGTACCATTTCCGGCGGCTCGGGCGGGGTGTACACGGGGATCTGCAGCTTCGTATATACCGTATCGCTTACATTTCCGGTGCGGTTGACTACAGCCACGCCGTATTCAAAGGTTAAACCTTCGCGAAACCCTTCCTCAGACAGGCCCGTGTCCAGAATGGAAGTTCCGGTAAAGGAGCTCTGGTTTATTTGTGAAAAACTCCTGCCCGCAGGAGGATTAATCTGCCGCCTGATGATGCGGTAGCTTCTCAGGTTATCATACACCCCGGCCGGATCCCATTCGATGCTGATGGTATTCTCATTCTGATCAAACTCCGCCCGGACATCCGTCACCGGATCGGGATAGGTATAATCCAGAACGTATACGTGAGCGGAGTTGCTTTTTTCACTTTCATTCCCGCTGCGGTCCACAGCCGTTACCGCATACCGGTATTCAGTGCCTGGTACTGTGAGGGTGTCGGTGTAGTTGGTCTGTAACGGTGCCAGCAGCTCCTGGGTTAGCCGTTCGAACTCTTCCTGGTCGGCCAGGGCCCGGTAAATATGATAGCCTGCCACATCCATTGCCGTACTAACCGGCCAGGTGATCTCCGCGTGATAATCACTCGTAGTGCGTCCATTAATATTCAGCATAACCGGAGGTGGCTCATTGTCAGCGATATGTACACGTACCCTTTCGGAGGCCGGAGAGGCCTGCCCTGTATAATCGACGGCTTCTATCCAAAAGTCGTAGGTCTCTCCAAGATTGGGGATCGTGAGCATATAGGTAAAGCTGGTATTATTTACCGTACGCAATGGAATCCTGTCGGTGGCATCATAAATTCTGTCGCGGCCTACTATCTGAAAGCGGGGGCGAAAGCGAATTACAAAGTCAGATTCCGGAGCGCCCAGCCCGGGATAGTTCCACTTCATGGTAACCGAGCGGCTTTTATTTTCAACGCTAAGATTGGTGGGTGAGGGGGGCCGTGAAGGGGTTAATTCAGCGCTTCCTTCAACCACTAAATTGGTACGGCGCTCCAAATCATCCACAATTTGAAAGCGGTAGGTGGCGCGGCGGCCAACCGGAGCCTCCTCATCTATAAACAAATGGCCTAAATTGAGAGCCAGATCAGGTACTGCATACATCATTATCATGGAACGGGAGCCAGCCGAGCGCAGGCGCAGAAAGACAGACTGTGGATCATCAACATCAATAATTCCCTTAACCCTGTCGTAGCGCGACCCCATGGCCTGCTGCAGCTGGTACCCATTCTGCACAGGGTAGAATGGCTTATCAGTTAGCTGTTCCCATTCTCCTCCCCCATGTTGCCGTTCCACATGGAAACCGTGTGATAGAGGTATGGGCTGGTCGTGGTAGATAAATACCCGCCCGTCTTCGGTGGTTACAATCTCCAGCTCGGGGGCGCCTCCTCCCTGTGCTGAAATTATATCAGGCCACAGCACAAAGGTGCTTATCACAATTAGGGCTGTAAAAAAACTTTGTTTATACATAACTACTTCTAATGAATTGAACAAAATATGAAATGGAAAATAATCAAAACGCTATAGCCGGAAGAGGTGTAATAATAAAAGCCGGGATCGGTGTAAAAATATCTGCTTCTTTAATGGTGCGATGTATCGTACGCACCAAACCGGCTCCGTTGGTCATACGGATGTACACCCGCAAGTCGGTGGGTTCCTGAGATTCAGATATGCTGCCTGAAGTATGTGCACTCAGGTTAAAAGCTCCATGTGTAGGCCCATACTGCCCCATATGTATTGTGGTATTCCCAATTATCACATTAGAAGGCAGGAAGTAACTGGGACGCCTCACCGAGTATTCCACTTTTATTATACCCGACTCTGGATCATGCACACCATCCAGATTAACCGTGATTTTACGGGTGTCGGTGTTAAATGACAGGCTCACATCCGGTACAACCGGCCTTGTTTGATCCAGGTTGATGGGACCGATATCATGCAGTTCGGAATACATGCCTTTCTTGTTTACCGTGCGGTATGTGATGTACAGGTTTTCCCCCACCGGCAGCCCTTGCCTGGGAATCGAAAGGTAGCGCTGCCCCGGGTATGCACTGCCAAGCTGCTGAATAGACTTGCTTAAATTCCATTCCATATCCACCTCATTACCGGAAGGGAAAGGACGCAGCATTTCTTCTGACCCATCAAGATCATATTCAATCTTATACTGTATTCCCAGCAAATCAGACTCCGGATCGTAGGGAACACGGGTGATGTAAAGCTTAATATCACTTGGATCCAGCTTTCCTTTCATTACTCCCGGATCAGGCCGGGTATGGTCGAAAGACACATATGGACCGGAGGTAGAGATATCACTGGCATTTCCGGCATAATCTACCGCCCTGATATGCAGGTACACCTCTCTGTTGAATCGGTCGAATACAGGATCGTTGCTGGCACCGGTTATTTCAAGCGTTCCCCCGGAATGAGATCCAACATCTGCGGTAGCAAACCGGTTTAGGGGCTGTTCTTCAGCACGGCTCAGAGCATATTCATAGTGGGAAATACCGGACTGTTCCGGAGTGGATTCAATATCCTCAAAATACAGGCTTGGATTCCCATACCTATTTAACCAATAGTTAATCATATCCATGGGTACATTTTCAAGAGGTGGTACGCTTGTAACTGTTTCCTGCCGAATGGGCCACATCATGGGTGATTGATGCATATTTGGCACAATATGCTCCACCGTCGGGGCCGATGGTTCAGCACTGTCTAACACCAGGGGACCGTCGGCCTGAGCAACGGGACTCATTTGGCCCATGGTATTTTCCACCCGTGCGCTGAAATAATAAGACTCTCCTTCCTCCATATCGAAGAAGGCGGTAACCCCTCTCATCTGTTGGGCGGGAATGTTGGCAATCAGCTCGCGCTCTCCCTGAAGTTGCCTCCAATCCAGCACATCGGTGCCGCCAGGGCTCGTGCCAACGGCGTACTCATATGTGGAGATGCCCACTTCTGCATCATAGCCATTTATAACTAAAGGAAGCTGATCAACTGTATTGGTCCAGTATCTAGTTTGACCATTTTCATTGGAATATCCAAAGCTGTCCGACAGCACAATCACCGGCGCACCAGGGGGGCTGGTGTTCTCCGGCAGCACATTCCCGCCAGGTGGAGTGGTATTGCCCCCTGGACCAACATCTACAGGAAAAGATGCTCTTCGGATAGCCGTGTTACCGGCCGCCCCACGCACCCGTACCCCGAAGTTGATATGTGAAGTTCTTATTGAAGGGAGAATTTTAAAAGCGGTTACAGTAACATTGTTCATGGTACCTATTGTCAGATAATCTTCTATTCCTGATTCAATATTGGTACTTCCTGAAACAAGCCGAGTTCTATACTGAATCGAATTCTCCACAATATCAACGGGATGAGAAGCAGACCAGCTAATTCCAGTGGAATTGGAGAAGGTTCCCTCTACACGATTAGGATTCACTGTAATAGCTTCAATGGTTGGAGGAAGCAGACTCTGACCTAAATGCTGCCTGCTAGCGATAAACTGACTGAGAGCAGGGGCCTCATTAAACAGATCAGATTCCACACCAATATCTTCTCTCCAGCTGATATAATTGTCGTTCATATTCCAGAGAATAGACGTCATACTTGATTTTATGGTATAAAATCTGTCCAGTATCTGGGTCAGGTTTTTCTGTTGTGCAAAAACAATTTCACGATGATCTCCCATCTCATAAAACAAAGTGTTTACCAAATTTTGTACCTGTGCGAAGGAATAATCACTTAAAGCCTTCTCATGCATCGTATAGAAATAGTTGGTATTCATACTGTTAATCTGCGACATCACAGCGTTGGAATTCCCACCTACCGGATATGATAAAAGATTATACATATCTGATACTTCAGAAAAAGAAGAGGATGATGGGCTGGGCATGGAAACACTTGTATTTCCATTGCCTAGCAGGTAGGCAAAATGGGCCCGCTGGGCTTTTCTATGGGCAGCCGGATTGATGTATTGGATTGCAAATTGGTTAGTGCCATTCATTCTGGATTGAAAGGTAGTACCCAGAGCGGCTATCGCATTCGTTATTCCGGTCTGATTACTTGTCAGATCACTTTTTAGGTTGTTAGCCCACGTATATCTTTTCCACCGGTAATTGGAATGAGCGGCATAGTATTGGTCGAACCGTTGAATCAGATTGGTGTGCGCATTAAGTACAAAACGGAAGACAAACCCTTCAAACATCCCCTCCATAGCGTTTATGTTATCCTCCACCGAGTTAATGCTTTCTCGAAATGCCAAATCAAGCTGCTCCATTTCATCTCTTAACGACTCAGCCGACTGCTGTTGTTCTGCCGCTTTAGAATCGTCCACATTAAAATCTACTGATTGCGTTTGACTTGTAGTAGCTACAGGTTTCACGATCCCGCTAACCGGAGAGCTGAAGAATGAATCCGCCATCTGGTCAAAATACTGCTGTGAGTCTTCAAAGAGCTCGATTGCCTGACCCAGATCAGTCTGTATATCCTGTTTAAAGAACTGCACCGCCTGGTAAAAAGCATCCTGAGATGCATTAAGCTGATTTAAAGCATTGGCCGGACGGCGCGAAGAATGTATAACAGGTCCCGGTGCTCCCATTATATCAGTTAGCACATATTGCAGGGCTGGGTATAAGCTAAAATTAGACTGTCCTGCAAAGTTATTTGCGGGAACCAATACGTTATTCACCCAGTTTTGTCTTCTGTTTTCAGAAAGACTATAAAATTGGGTTGCAGCAGCTGCATACAGCTCAGAGTCTGGAAAGACTTCATCCAGATCCACTTCAGGTATCTGATCGAGTGTATTGTCAAGCTCTGCAATTAAGTTGGTAATCTCTTCCTCAAATTGTTGCTTTTGGGCCTGCGCCTGTGCGATAATATTACTGTGTTCGCCATCACCCCGACCCGCCTGAACACCACTGCATGAGATCGAAGCCCAGGCAGACATACATCTGTTCCCGTTTCTGCCAGCACAACCCGTCACGGAGGCGAACAGCAGGTAACCCTCCGGGTTTCGCACCACAAATGCACCTACGGCCTCTGCACTTACACAAAATGGGCCAACACAAGCCTCGCCAGAAAAGGTGACATATGCCCCAAACGGCATGCTGTATCCATCGGCGGTAATGATCCAAATAGCAGCCGCAACGCTGGAATCAAGGCTGACTATAGGTATGGAAATATTCAATGCCAGGCCTACATCTACCATAAAACCCGGTGGACCAACCAGAAAGTCGCCGGTACCTGTTAATATCCCCCCATAAACTATAAACTCGGTTTCCCCAATGATCCCCCATACCGACTCGCTTTCCTGTTTCACATAAAAAAAGTCAATCTTCCCATATCCCTCAAGAACCAGCGGTATCTCCGCATTTACTTCAATACCCAAAGCGAGGCTCGTAATCCCTCCGCTGTCCCATGCAGCGGATGCAAATATGGCGCCTTCGGCAAGCATCCCCGCAATGGAATTAGAAGAACCATCCATTTGCATAATTACAACCCGGGCGTCGAGATAAAACGATTGATTGGTTATTTGAAGAAACGTTTGCCCCATCATGATCTCAGTTCCCGGTGCCCCGCCTATCCCAACGGCTGCATAGAGCATAATAGCAAAATCAGCTCCGTCCTGAGGGCGTGAGGCTTCCGAGTTTACCAGCTCATGGCCAAAACTGCTGAGAGCAGCATCAACCATATCAAAGTCTGCTTCATCGGGCCGGTAGAAAAAGCCTCCGCCCGCCCCGGCAAGACTTACAACACCCGGAATTATAGGAATACCTGGATCCACGCTGGCCGCCACAAATAATCCGTAACTCATCTGATTGTCTATATTGGAAAACTTGCCGGCTACCATAGCCCCTACTGATGTTCCCCCCGCGTTAATACTTCCCGCGGCGGCCGCCCGAATCAACATATTGGATCCCTGCTGCTCGTAATTAAAGCTGGCAGAGGCGGTAAAGATTTCCTCGATGGCTATATTAAATCCATCTATGGACAAGGAACGGTCTCCGTTGGCCGTCTGATAGAAAAATATACTATCTACACCTCCGGTAAAACCTGAATCATTACCTGAATCCCCTCCAATAGTTAGCGTAATTGCCGGCAGATCGCTGCCTCCTGCAATGGCAGGGCACGGTCCAAAACAAATGAGTTCAACCACATTGTCAATCGTTTTGATAGGTACACTGTCAGAATTGTCTAAATCCCCACCCAGTTCATCAGGAGATTTTTCTCCAGTTTCGGCAATCGTTATCTGGAAGCCATTGTTATCGGTTCTGCGGTTGAAACCACCAATAGTCAAGGAAAATATTTCAACAATATCAACTCCTCCGGTTCCATCCAGGTTTCCAACATCCTGAACCCCATCTTTTGTAACACGTATTCCTTCGTAGCCAAGGTCGGCGGTTATTCCTTCAAGATTTATATTCGCCTGTCCCCCTATTAATACTTCAAAATCGGTGCTGGAAGAGCTGGTTGCGTCTGCCTGCAGGGTTAACCGAAAGAAACTCATGTCCAGGGTGAATTCCACATTGCCGGTTATGTCATAAACGACATCTATTCCCTGACCTGCATCGGCTCTGGTAATGCCAATTCCCGGACGCTGCATGATGTTCCCGGCCTCTCCAAAATAGATCACGGGCTTAAGCTGCCCTCCATCTGTAGGATCGGCCACGTGTATAATGGCGTTGGCATATAAACCCGACTGATCCATTTCAAATGGATTCAGGTCTACTCTTAGTTGCTTCAGCTCTATTTCCCCGAAATTGGCGAGTTCAAATGTGGAGTATTGCTGCGTTGGTTCAATAATCATACCAGCTCCGTCTACAACCACCTGATTGTCTGCCCCTCGGTAGATCTCCAGAACAATGCTGCTATCCTCTGCATACTCATCCAGGGGAGAGGGCATATTCACGGCAATATGGGATGTTAACCGAATACCTTCATCAAACGACAGCGCAAGGCTTTCGAGAACAACATTGTCCCCAATGAGCTCAATATTGCTGGCAGAGGCTTCACTTAGGGAAAAACCGCCATCGGTGGAGAATTCCAGCCCCTCAAACGCAATCTCCCGCTCCATGAAGGATAGATTCCCGTTGGAAGCCACCACCAGGTTTCTGCCGGTCAAGCTGACTGACGGATCGATCATCTCAATGACCAATGCTTCATTAAATAAGCTTATGTATTGATTTCCCAGATCACCGGTTGCCGATCCCAACCCAAGATGAAGCGTGGGTGAGCTGCTCCAGTTACCCACGCCCAACTCCAGTTCCTGAACCGTAATGGCAAAAGGTTCTTCCAGTAAATCATCAAAGGCTATCACTCCATTCAGGGAAATATAAAACAGATCCTGTTCTGAGTGTATAGTAAGGGGATTCTCACCATCCAAAGAAATTCGGGAAGGCCCGAACCGCAGGTCCTGATCCACCGAACCCGTATCCACATTAAATTCCCAGCCGCTCTGCTGCCAGCTTGCGGCGAAGAAGACAGGCACATCGCCCTCTTCGTGAATCAGGCTGCTTTGCAGGGTTCCTGAAAACCGAACGGCCTTAGCGTCGCCAAAATCAGCCTCTATTCCCATCAGAGCGGCGGCAAAGGTGTCGATCTCATCGCTGTCGCCTATATTATCGGAGCTGGTGAATTCATATATGGGATCCTGCCCCGCCGAATAGG
>Ga0207421_10009105_pt1 | contig 10105 bp, 8 predicted proteins | sample SodLakKL_010_SED_4_FD_187542 | JGI IMG/M metagenome (GOLD analysis project Ga0207421, IMG submission 187542) | Alkaline sediment microbial communities from Lake Tanatar, Kulunda Steppe, Russia - 8KL_010_SED (SPAdes) (version 2) | ecosystem: Environmental > Aquatic > Non-marine Saline and...
GTTTACGGCGAAATAGGAAGAGACATTGATCAGGAAGCCTATGATCAACTCGAAAAAGCGTGCGAGCTTCCTGTGTCCATTTCAGGTGCGCTGATGCCCGATGCGCATGTCGGGTATGCGCTTCCTGTTGGAGGCGTGGCTGCTCTCGATAATGCCGTATCACCCGCATTCGTAGGGTTTGATATCGCCTGCCGCATGAAGATGAGCATCCTTGATATCTCTCCTGATGAGTTCGAGGAAGCAAGAGAATCACTTGCGAAAGTTCTGGATGGCGTAACCAGCTTTGGGTTGGGGGCCGACTTTTCCGATGGGAAACGGGATCACCCCGTAATGGACGACCCCCGCTGGCAGGAGGTTGACAAGGCCCGTGAATTGAAAGGCAAAGCAGCCAAACAGCTCGGAAGTTCAGGCAGCGGCAACCATTTTGCAGACATCATGGTGGGCGAAGTGACCAAAGAGAAGGAGTGGCTGCCGCTGAAAAAGGGAGATAAGTTTACAGCGCTGCTTACCCACTCGGGATCGAGGGGAACAGGCTATCAGATAGCCAGCCACTACAAAGATATTGCAGAGCAGAAGACCCAGGAGTCGCACAAAGGCATCTCTAAAAACTATGCGTGGCTCTCACTTGATGAGGAAGAGGGACAGGAGTATTGGACCGCCATGCAGCTGATGGGCGATTACGCCAGCGCCAACCACGAACTCATTCACAAACATTTTGCTAAAGAGTCGCGGCTTCAGATTCTTGGGGAATATGAAAATCACCACAATTTTGCCTGGATGAAAACAGATGAGGATGGCCGCAGAATGATCATTCACCGCAAGGGCGCAACACCCGCAGAGAAGGGTGTGGTAGGAATTATCCCCGGATCAATGGGTACGCCATCCTTCCTTGTTGAAGGCCTCGGGAAAAAAGAGAGCCTCTGGAGCAGCTCGCATGGAGCCGGACGGGTTTCGTCCAGAACCCAGGCCAAAAAGAATCATGATGAAGGTGCCTACCGAAAATTTCTGAGGGAAAAAGATATCCTCACCATTGGCGTGGCCCGCGACGAAACCTACCAGTGCTACAAGGATATCGGCAGGGTGATGGAGCTTCAGGAGGGTGAGCTGGTGGAGTCGGTGGCCGTTATGGAACCCCGCGTGGTGATTATGGGCGGCGGCCGGAAAAGTGATGACGGGGATTGAGTGCACGTGCTGTCAGGTCGTGTCAGATCCGCTCATACACAACCACCTGCCACAGTATCGTCGTCTTATAGCTCCTCTTTTGGAAACCATTTTCCCGGATAATTTCATCAACCGTTTTTGGCGAATGCAGGTAGATCCTGAACTCGCTTCCCCGGATGCGGAACCAGAGGTTAATCAGGCTGAACCCAATTTTAGTGAACCCGTTCACTCTCGGATAAACCAGGCCATAGACCCCCTCACACTTTTGAAGCGATAATTGAAGCAGTTTTTGGAAATCGGGATAGCAGCAGATCACCTTATCGAGGGTGACAATGTCTTTTTTGGGAAGATCTGAGGCCAGGTCTGTAAAGTCTCCGAAAAGATATTCAGCTTTTTCTTTTACCCCCCGGTTTGAGGCTTCCTCCTTCGAAACAGACTGGTAGGCGGTGGAGGCATCAATGTTCAGCGATTGAGAGAGGTCCTTTTTGAACAGCTCAAACTGAATGGCGCCGATTCCTCCGCCGATGTCGAGGAGAGTTTTTCCCGAAACTTCCTCACCGGAGATCGCCTCAATCAGCAACCTGGTGGGCTTCTCGGGCCCGCGCCGGAGATAGCGCTTCAGTTCGCGCCGGGCGGTTCGTTCGTTAAAAAAATCGCCGGCATCCCGGCAGTGTCCGCAGCAGTTCATAGTGCGTTTTCAGCAAAAGTGTTGGAGTGTAAGGTTTGTGAAGGTCAGTTTACAGAAGTTTTATTGAACCTGAAACAATACAGGGCCAGTAGTTATTCCCTGTACCGATCAAACCACTCAAGAATCAGTTCAAGACGCTTAACCAGGTTTACCGGTGTGCCGGTCCGTGAAAGGCCGTGTGCCTCGCCGCTGAATACCGCCATTTCAACCGGAATATCATGGATCTTGAGCGCATAGTACCACTCCTGTCCCTGCCCGATGGGGGTGATATGATCCCTGTCGCTGTGAATGATGAGAGTAGGTGATTTTACACGATCTGCATACTTTAGAGGAGAACGGTTCCAGTAGAGTTCAAAATTTTCCCATATGGAACCGCCAAACTCTTCGCGCATAGCCTGCGGTACGTAGGCCTGAGTACCCGCTTCAGATATCCAGTTGCTCACGCTTCTTTGCGTAACAGCCGCACGAAAGGTTTCGGGATGGTGTGCTGTAATCCAGTTTGTGAGAAAGCCGCCATGGCTGCCGCCTGTGATATAGAGCTGATCCGGGTTTATCCAGTTATATTTCTCAAGTGCGGTATTCAGCCCGGCCATGTTATCACGGTAGTCAGCCCCTCCATAATCCTGAAAAACTGCCTTCTGATGATCAAATCCGTACCCATGACTTCCCCTGTAGTTGGTAAAGAAAACGGCATAGCCGCGGGCAGCCATCATCTGAAACTCGTGAAACCACTGATGCCCCCACATTCCGCCGGGCCCGCCTTTGATGTTTAGCACGAGCGGATATCTCTTATTCTCTTCCCAGCCAACTGGCTTCAGAAGAAATGCCTGGGATTTACCACCCGTATCATTTTCAAACCAGAAAGACTCAAGCTGGTTCAGTTCCAGTGTATCAAGCAGGGAATGATTGAGTTGTGTGAGCTGAACCGGTTTAAAATCGGGAGCTGAAGCCACCCATACCTCAGGAAGCATGGTCTCATCATGTTTTAGGAATGTGATCTGTTCTCCGCTATTCGAATAGGTGACACTGCCGGCAGAGAAAGATCCCTGAATGACCGGTTGAATGGATTCATCTTCAATCGAAACGCGAAACAGTGCGGATCCGCCACGGTAGTTGGCCTCGAAAAAGAGATTCCGGCCGTCGGGACTCCACTGCAGATTTCCGGGTATCAGATCCAGCCCGTCAGCGGCGTTGCGTTTGCCTGTCCCGTCGTCTCCAACCAGGTAGATCCATTGCTGCTCATAGCGCCCTTCAGCATGACTGAAGGCAATAGTGCGGCCATCGGGTGACCAAACCGGCGCGGTAGATCTGGCACCGGTGTGGGTTAGTTGTCTTACAGATCCGCTGTCGGACGGAATTACAAAAAGATCTGCATTATAACTTCCCTCATAATCACCTTCATCCGGGTTGGCATGATATACTACATGAGCGCCGTCGGGAGAAAATGTGGCCGAGCGTGCATTCCATTCGCTCCCCCAGGTAAGCTGCTGCAGTGAATCAGATTCTATATGATATACCCAGAGATGGGTCCGGCGATCAGGAAGTATGCCCGTACCATCACCCAAATAGAGCGAGCGGCTTACAATCCGGACGTCAGCCTCGGGTTTATCTTCATCAACATTCTTTTCTTCAAGATCTTTGCCAAGGCTTACCAAAATTCTATTCCCGTCGGGCGACCATTCAAAATCGCTTATATTGTGCCCGGAAGAGAAGAGCGGACTTGCTTCTCCGCCTCCAATCGGTATGGACCAGATTTTTGTTTCATCATTACGCCGGGCCAAAAAGGCAATCTGACTCCCGTCGGGCGACCATCTTGGAGAACGGTCACTCTTGCCGAAAGTGAAAGCACGAGGTGATGGATCTCCCTTGGTTCCGGCAATCCAGATTGATGATTCACGTGTTCGCCTGTCATCGGCTATCACTGTTCGTACAAACGTCACGGTTTCGCCGTCGGGGGAGATCTGAGGATCACTAATAAACTGAAACTGGTAATAGTCATCAGGAACAAGACCACGATTTTGGGCAAAGAGAGCGTTAGTGGTAAATAAAACCAGCATTGCCGCAGTAAGGAATATAGATTTCATAATAGGTTTATCAGTGGGTCATGGTTTGACGAAAGCAGGAATTGGAATATAGTTGCCTTTTATCATAATCAAAACAAAGCTGCCCTGTACACGTACAACGGGCAGCTTGCCCGTTAGCATGCCCGTTAAGAAAGATTGTTCAGGCTTGTGAATGATTATTCAACTGGCAATGTGATTTTTCAGAACACCTCACTTCAATGTTTTTCAGAGGTAGCTTGACCGCCATTGTAATACATGTTCTTTTTATGAAAAAATGATGCCCGATTAAGAATCAGGAAGGGATAAATATTTTAGATAACACCTTAATTAATTTGAAAAATAGAAGCTTTAGAAGGATATTAGGTAAGCAATATCAAACGTGTGATGTATAATACCATACATAAACAATAGGGGAACAAATGAAATATTCAGTTTCAGAAAAATACAATACGGTAGTTTTAACATTTAAGGGAAAAGCGATGGGTGGCCCTTCAGCAAAAGATTTTCATGATGAGATAAAAGGGCTGATCGAAAAGGGAAAAACCAATGTGGTGGCCGACCTGAGCAAAGTGAGCTTTATGAACTCATCCGGCCTGGGTATTCTTATTTCGGCTCTTACCAGCCTTCGCAATGCCGGTGGCGATTTGAAGATTTGCGGAGCTTCTGACCGGATTGAAAGCCTGCTGATTGTGACTAAACTCATCACGGTATTTGATCATCATAAAAAACTTGATGATGCGGTAGAGGCTTTTCAGAAATAGCAGGCTTGTATAGAATTGTGCTAAGGGTTTTAGAACACCCTTTGCACTTGTATGCGAGCTTGGCAGAACCCAGTAAATGGAAACCCCTCGTTTCGAAGGAGGCCCCCGATGCTTCGGCGAAACTCACGTTATATTATGGTGTTATTTTTCGATCTGGTTATATCGAACCGAAAGCACGGTGATATCATCGGATTGAATGGCTGATCCGGCAAATTTCATCACTTCCAGAAAGAGTCCTTTAACCTGGGAATTCAATGGTTTTGTAGGGTTCTTCTTGAGATACTCTATAACCCTCTCCTCATCAAAGAACCCGCCATCTTCATCTTCTGCCTCGGTAACGCCGTCTGTAAATGTGACAATAGTATCGCCCGGAGAGAGTTGCATTTCATGCTTTTCGTATGGAGCATTTTCAAACTTGCCGAGCAGCAGGCCTCCAACATCATCAAGTTCGATTACGGTTCCGTCCGGTTTTTGGAGATAGGGTAGGTTATGGCCGCCATTACAATAGCTCAATACTCCTGTTTTTAAATTTATCACTCCATAAAAAACCGTTACAAAGGTGGAAATATCACTCTCCGGTATCAGCATATTGTTAACTTTTGTCATGCATTCGGCCGGATCAAACACTTCAGACCCGATTGCTTTTAGCATGGTGCGGCAAACGGCCATATAGATAGATGCCGGCATTCCTTTACCGGCAACATCCCCAATAAAGAAGGCCATGTGATCTTCATCAAACATAAAGAAATCGTAGAAATCGCCACCCACCTGTTTGGCCGCGATCATATTGGCAAAGATGTCAAACCGATTGTCATCGGGAAATACCGGGAATTCCTGATGCAGAATCTTTTGCTGGATGCGTGCAGCCATATCCAGATCGTAATTAAGAGATTCAAGCTGTTCTTCCATCACCTTTACCTTCAGTAAATGGCTAATCTCCTTCAGGGTTTTTTCAATGGTGGTTTCAAGGTCTTTAAAGTCGATCGGTTTGGTCACAAAGTCGTAAGCGCCGCGATTCATGGCCGTACGGATATTCTCCATATCGCCGTAGGCCGAAACCATAATGGTTTTGATATCCGCCCGGTTGAGCTCCTGGATTTGGGTAAGCATGGTAAGCCCGTCCATTTTAGGCATGTTGATATCACTCAATATGAGTGAGAGATCACTGTGTTTCGAAATGGTTTCAAGTGCTTCGGTTCCATCTTCCGCAAACAGAAATTCATACTCCTTGCTTCTCACTTTCGACCTGAACTTTTGAAGCATTAACATCTGCAGATCAGGCTCATCATCTACTACTAAAATCTTTTGGATCGTACTCATAACTTGGTTTTAGAAAAAATTTAACTATTGATGATTTTTGTAATCTCACTTTTCAGTGAATTAAAATCTATAGGTTTGGTGAAAAACTCCTTGGCACCCGATTCAATCGCCCTCTGATAGTTGTCATTATCACCATAGGCAGAGATCATACTCACTTTAATTTCGGGAAAATCATTTTTAATCTTCGATAAAAGTTCGAGTCCCGACATGCCCGGCATGTTAATGTCTGAAAACACATAAACTACATCAGGGGGCTCTTTGTCTTTTAGAACGTCGAGCGCCTCCTGCCCGGAAAATGCAAATATCATTTCAATGGCTCCACTTCGGATCTCTTTCCTGAATTTTTGCAAAAAAAGCATCTCTACATCTTTCTCATCATCGACAACTAAAAATTTCATAATATTTTTTCTTTATTGTTCAGGGGTAAAGTGATTATAAATTCAGTGAACTGGTTGGGTTCAGAGTTAATTTTCAGGGTGCCATCGTGCATTTTAATGATATCATAGGTCATCGAAAGGCCAAGGCCGGTTCCGGCACCGGAAGGTTTTGTAGAAAAAAAAGGCTGAAAAATCTTCTCCCGTATTTCATTTGGAATCCCGGCTCCATTATCCTTTATCCGGATTTCAGCATTTTTGCTCCCAAAAGATGTTGAAATCTGAAGGTATGGTTTGCGGTCGGCATTGGATTTGGCAAACTCATCGGCCGCATACATGGCATTATTGATAATATTCAGAAAAGCACGGCTGATATCCTGAGGGATCACACTTACCAGTGGATTTCGATGATCAAACTCGGTTTTTATATCCAGATTGAAAGATGTGTCGGCCGCTCTCATTGCGTGATATGCCAGTTTCGTATACTCATCCAGAATAGCGTTCAGATTGGTTGGAACCGGTTTGCCACTTTTCCCGCGGCTGTGGAGCAGCATCGATTTTACAATGCTGTCGGCTCTTTTTCCGTGCTCATAAATTTTTTGGATGTTCGCTTCAATGTCGTCGAGGATTTCGAGGATGAGGTCGGGGTTCGAAACATTGGCTAGTTCCGCATCATCCCCCTGATTCTCACTAGCCGGTTCCCCGTCACCGGTCCCTCGTCGAACTTCCTCCCGTGCCTCCTCAACCAGTTCCAGAATCACTTCCGAAAAGTTATTTACGAAATTGAGGGGATTTTTAATCTCGTGCGCTATACCGGCTGTTAATTGGCCAATTGAAGCGAGCTTCTCTTTTTGGATAAGCTGCTGCTGAGCTATTTTAAGATCTGCAAGGGATTTATTAAGCTTTTTTTTCAGCTTCTCTGTTTCAAATTCCAGATTCAGGTTGCCTTCAAGCAATTCGTTTGAAGAGATCGTTTCAAAAGCCCCCAAGTGGTCGGGCATAGAGGTGTGATCATGGAGAAGAAGCCAGGCAGGTTCATCCTGCGTTGCATTCTCTGCCCGGGTCCATAGAGCAGTTTGCCGAAGCGTGAGAAGTGTAATCTCCTTTCCCTCCAGCGTAAATTGGATGTCGAACTCCTGCTCAACCAAAGCCTGATTGTTCAGGTCTGTGAATTGCCTTGATTTGATATGCACTTTCTTATCATCCGGCAAAAGAGCCAATGACTCGGTATAGTAATGGAGTACATTTTCGATACCCTTTTCGAATTCGTGAATAGCTGAACCAAAAACTGATGCCTCGGGATGAATCAATTTCCGGAGTGCTGACTCATCTTTATTCAGCATCGCTTCCAGAAGATTATCTTGGTAGGCGAGTATGAGTTCTTTTTTATTCATAAAGTTTTTTCTAAGTCAGAAAAGCCAACAACAAAATCTGAAAGTTTTCATAGATACCAATGTAGTTTATCTGAGTGAGAGACTTTTATATCTATGTCGCAATTTGTTGATAACAAGTCCGAAGTTTTTTGGCCTGCTTGTTATTTAGAATAAATAAAACATTTTTTTATGACATTAGTGTGATAAATAAAGTGCTCCATAACAATTCATTCTGCTTTCAGCAGGCAGGCATGGTTTTTCATTTATTCAGCTGCTATTGCAAGGGCTAGGCTAAGAAGGCGGCTGCTGAGTTATATAACGATTGCTATTTTCTCACAAGCTGAACTTCCAGCTCTTCGAGTGTTTTGTTTTTAGTTTCCGGAACAAACTTCCAAACAAAGATGAGGCCCGCAGCGGCAAAAAGGCCGTAAATCAGAAACGTAAAGCTGCTGCCAATTGTAGCAAGTTCCCAAGGGAACACAAGCTGTACCAAAAAGCTGAATGCTGAGTTGATAAAGCCTGCGAACGAGATAGCAAGGCCTTTTACCCGGAGCGGGAAGAGTTCGGAAAACATGACCCACATTACAGGGCCCAATGAAATGGCAAAAGAAGCTACGAAGCCCAAAATCCCAAAGAGTATTAAGCCGGGATTGACATCTATGGCGGCCTGAATCAAAACGGCCTCATACTCTACAGCGGCTTCTTGTCCCAGCACTTGGACAATGGCCTGTTTAAAATGCACATCACTTTGATATGTAATTCCATACAAACTGCCAAGCAACTCCTCATCAAGGGGAATTTCGAGTGCTTCTACCTGCTCCGGATCAAGTTGATAGGTAGCTGAATTAAATCCATAGGCCAATAGCATCATAGCCGCTGTTATTCCGGTTAATCCGGCAATCAGTAACGGCCTGCGTCCCAGCCTGTCGATAAAAAGTATTGCCAGTACGGTAAAAACAACATTGGTGAGCCCAACCAGTACAGCCTGCATAAATGAAGCATCGGTTCCGATTCCTGACTGCTCAAATATCATAGGTGCGTAAAAAAACACAGCGTTGATACCGGTTATCTGCTGAAGAATAGCAAGGGTTACCCCGATCATAAGCACATATCGAAGGCTGGGGTGGAAGATCTCTTTGATGGAAACCTTTTCCCGGTGCTCATCAGCCTTGAGGCTCTTTTGAACATCTTTCAGCTGCTGTTCAGCTGCATCGCTGCCAACCAGCTTGGTAAGCGTGGTACTGGCTTCTTTGATGTTGCCTTTCATAATCTGCCATCTGGGGCTGGCCGGTACAAAAAACAGCCCGATGAAATAGATAATGGCGGGCAGAGTTTCCACGCCCAGCATCCACCGCCACGCATGTTCACCAAGCATCAGCGTCTCGGCCCATGCCGCTCCCGACTGCCCCCACCGAAGAATCAGATAGTTGCTGAAAAAGGCGGCCGAGATACCCACTACAATATTGAGCTGGTTTAAACTGACCAGCTTACCGCGAATTTTTGCCGGAGAGATTTCGGCAATGTACATGGGGGCAATAATCAGTGAGGCGCCCACGCCCAGGCCACCAATCATCCGTGCAATCACAAAAGTGAAGAAGTCAGGAGCCAGCGCCGATCCGATGGCAGATACCCCAAAGAGCACAGCGGCAAGCTTGAGCACAGCTCTCCGGCCGATACGGTCGCTGAGTGCTCCGGAAAAAAGCATTGCGAGTGTCGCGGTAAGAGTGAGAGATCCGACGGCCCATCCCAGTTGCAGTTTTGTAAGCCCGAATTCAGGCTCAATAAACCGCACAACACCGGAAATAACAGAGGCGTCGAAGCCCATTAAGAAGCCCCCCACTGCAACAATAATGGCTACCCTTGTAGAAAAAAATCGATTCTTTTTCATAAATCCAAACACTTGCCGATGTGCACTTCCAGCTGTGAGATTGCCCGGTAGAACAACAGTTATGGTTTAATAATACCTTAAAACGAGTTCGTTCACTGAATACAGCCGGAGTGTATTGGGTACCGTTCCTCCAACTCTCAAAAGATCATCAGGCTGTACATAACAGGATACACCAATAATTAAATAGTGCAAAAAATTTTTATATCAGTGAGAAATTATTTCACATCCCAGCGGACGGCTCATGATGGCTATCCATTCAGAGGCAATGAAATGGTGAATACGGAGCCTTTGCCCTGTTCAGATGTAATATGCAGACCTCCCCCATGCGCTTTAATAATATCATTGGTTATACTCAGCCCCAGCCCCGTACCCTGCGTCCCCTTCTTCGTGGTAAAAAACGGCTGCATGATTTTGTCTTTAATTTCATCAGGAATTCCCGGACCGTTGTCCTCAATTTCAAGGATTACTTTCCCACTA
>Ga0207421_10009106_pt1 | contig 10104 bp, 9 predicted proteins | sample SodLakKL_010_SED_4_FD_187542 | JGI IMG/M metagenome (GOLD analysis project Ga0207421, IMG submission 187542) | Alkaline sediment microbial communities from Lake Tanatar, Kulunda Steppe, Russia - 8KL_010_SED (SPAdes) (version 2) | ecosystem: Environmental > Aquatic > Non-marine Saline and...
TTCTTCCCGGTAAATCTTTCTCCATAGAAGAGAATGTCTTTTCTCCCATAATCACGTACTTACCCATCGTCTTTTCCTTAAAGTACTGCAAGTCCTCGGAAATATTCCAAGGAAGTTTATCTTTCTTTCCTATAAGTCCTTTTTTATCCATTGCCGCAATTATCGATATCATACAGCCATTTCTCCTTTTATAGAAGGATGGTACTCATATCCTTCCAGTACGATATCTTCCATGGAAAAATCTTCGATATTTTTCACTTCTTCGTTGAGTTTTAAAGAAGGAAGAGAAAGAGGATCTCTTTTTACCTGCTCTTTCACCTGTTCCAAATGATTCTTATAAATATGAGCATCTCCTAAAACGTGAATAAATTCTCCCGGTTTATATCCTGTCACCTGTGCGATCATACTAAGAAGCAAGGAATAAGAAGCTATATTGAAAGGAACTCCTAAAAACATATCACAACTTCTCTGGTACATCTGCAAAGAAAGCTTATCTTTTCTAACAAATAATTGAAAGAACGCATGACAAGGAGGAAGGGCCATTTTGCTCAGTTCTCCGGGATTCCAAGCACTTACAATATGCCTCCTCCCAAAAGGATTTTTCTTTATCCCTTCAATTAATTCTTTGAGTTGATCAACGGATTTTCCCTCAGGAGTACGCCAGTCCCTCCATTGAACACCGTAAATTCTTCCTGCATCCCCTTCAAACTCAGCTTTCTCCTTCCAATAGTCCGCATTAACATTAGCATCCCATATATAACAACCCATTTCCCGCAACTTGTTAATGTCTCTCGCCCCTTTGATAAACCACAAGAGCTCCGCCTTGACCATTTTAAAGGCTAATTTCTTCGTCGTCACTGCAGGAAATCCTTTCTGAAGATCATATCTCATCTGCATTCCAAAAACCGCTTTTGTCCCCACTCCCGTTCGATCAATTCGGTCATCGCCATTTTGCAGAACATAATTAAGCGCCTCCAAATACTGCTTCATAGGTGCTAAAAAATTAATTTTAGAATTTTCTTATTTATTATTTCCGGAGGAAAAAACTCTCCATCCTGAAAAACTTCCACTGTTACAAAGTTTTTTTCATTTTCTGCCAAATAGTTATAAACTTCATATGCTCCTCTTAAATGCTCCTTATCTTTTTCGTGAATATCCTTTTTCTTTTTCTCCTTCAGGGCTTTAATGGAAAACTCCGGGGTAGTCTTTAGAAAAACAACTTTGTCCGGTTTTGGAATACCAAAAAGATCATATTCCAACTCATAAACCCATTTTATAAATTTTTTTCTCTCTGCCTGACTTTCTATCTTTCCTCCTTGATGGGCAACATTAGAACTTACATAACGATCAGCTATGACAAACTTCCCTTCTGCTATCCATTTTTTGATTTTGAATGACCCGTCATATTTGTCACAAGCATAAAAAATCGAGGCTATTTTCGGGCCAACTTCTTTGGCGCCCCCATACTTACCCGAAAGATATTCTTTGATTATCCCCGAAGATTTTTCTCCATATTGTGGAAAGTCTATTTTCTCAACATCCTTTCCTTTCTTTTTGAGAACTTCTATAAGAAGATCCGCTTGAGTTGCTTTACCCGAGCCGTCAAGCCCCTCAAGAACTATAAATTTTCCTTTTTTCATTTCTTAAAGGTTCTTCTTTAAGTTTCTTATTACATGTAATGCTTGTGTTTCCAAATTATCCAAATCTCCGTTGTTATCAATAAAAAATTCTGCATTTTCCCCTATCTCGGGTATCTCCTTTTCGGTAGAGTCTTTTTCTCTTTCCAAGAACTCTTCAAAGCTTACATTATCATCTTTTTTCTCGTTTCTTTTTTGAAGTCTTTCCCATCTTGTTCTTTCGTCAGCCGTCACATAAACAAGCTTCCCCCCTTTTTTCTGTAAAAAAAGATAGTCATCCATAACTCTCAGTCCGTTCAAGACAAAAACACTTTTCTCTGAATTTTCTATTTTTCTTTCTATCGCTTTTGTAAGGATATCTCCACCAAAGCGCTCCCTTAAATTATTGGCAAGCCACTGCATATCTTCTCTGCTCACCTCCTTAAAAAATATTTTTAGAACAGCAACCAAAGGATCCGAAAACTTTAAAAATTCCGCCTCGGGAAGATGCTTTTGAAAAAAACCACAAAAAGTATCTTTCCCGGAACCATTTTCTCCTATAATGCCTATAATTTGCTTTTCGTTCTTCGTATTTTCCATTTTTTTATTACTTGCTTTTTCCGTATTGCTCTCGGTCATCCAAGATATCTTTCTCTTGCCAATCCTTTATCCAATCATCCACACTAAAAGTTTTTACTTCCCCTTCTTTAGTAGAGCAAATAAATCTTTTAATGCCGGCATTAATAATCATTTTTTTACACATAAAACAAGGAAAACTATCCCTGTCTTTACAGAAAAGATACATATCTCCCCCGAGAAGAGAAACGCCGGCTCTAGCCGCGTTGATAATAGCATTCATTTCCGCATGAACACTACGACAAAGCTCATATCTTTGTCCGCTGGGGATATTTAGCTCGCTACGCAAACAATTGTCTCTTTCAAGACAATCTTTGGTCTTCCTGGGAGCTCCAACATAACCAGTAGCAACTATTTGATCTTCCCTAACGATAATTGCCCCCCCTTTGTTCCTAAAACAAGTTGACCTTTCCGCCACTTCTTGAGCAATGTTTAGATAGTAACGGTCTTTTGGGGGACGCATTTTAAATATTTACTAGAAGAAAAATTTTAATCGACAACCTCGATACCCATGCTCCTTGCTGTTCCTTCCATAATTCTCATCGCAGCTTCTATGTCTTGAGCATTAAGATCATTCATCTTGCTCTCCGCTACTTTACGAAGCTGCTCTTTAGTAATCTTTCCCACTTTCTTTTTTTTGGGATTTCCCGATCCTTTTTCAATTCCAATCTCTTTTAAGATTAATTCGGAAGCAGGAGGTTCCTTGAGAACAAAATCGTATTTACCTCCTTCGTAAACGCTTATCTCCACCGGAACCGTTGACCCCATTCTATCTTGAGTTTTATTGTTAAAGTCTGTGCAGAACTGCCCCATATTAATCCCGTATTGCGCTAAGGCAGGACCAACAGGAGGAGCCGGCGTCGCTTTACCAGCCTCTATTTGTAGTTTTACTACTGCTTTTGCTTTTTTGTTTGCCATAACTAGTTTCAATAAAAATTATAACTTTTTTATCTGTAATGAATCCAATTCAACGGAAGTATCTCTCCCAAACATATTAACCAGAACTTTGACCTTTCCTCTTTCTCTGTCTACCTCAGAAACCTTTCCATCAAAGTCCTTAAAGGGACCATCCGTTACCTTAACCGCATCCCCCTCTTCTACGTTTATTTTGTATTGTGGGACCTCTTGTTTAATTCTTTTCATTAAAGTGTCCACTTCTGCCGGGGACAAAGGAACAGGGGTAACTCCGGCACCGACGAAACCACTCACGTTCGGTGTATTACGTACCACATACCACGAATCATCAGTAACAATCATCTCCACGAGCACATAACCGGGGTAAAGCTTTTCCTCCACTTCTTTTCTTTTACCGTTTCTAATTCTTATTTTTTTCTCACGGGGGACGATAACATCAAATATTTTGTCTTCCATCCCAAAAGATTCTACTCTTTGCTTGAGATTTTTAGCTACCGCTTCTTCGTAGCCCGAATAAGTATGTATAACATACCATCTTTTTTCTTGTGTAGCTTCTTGTCTTCCCATTTTAAAAATTAAATAAAATTAGATGAATCTTTCCAGAAAATTGGAAACTATATAGTCTATTCCCCCAAGATAAGCGGCTACCAGAAGTGCAGCAGCAACCACCATTAACGAATAACGCAAAGTTTCCTGCCTTGTTAACCAGCTAACTTTTTTTATTTCTTGTCTGACTTCTTTTAAAAACTGTACTATTTTGTTCATATTTCACAAAAAAATCCTTAAAACACTGCGTAATTATATTGGAAAAACCCTTCTTTGTCAATTTTAACAAAGATCACTTCTTTCTGTTCTTATACATCCAAATCTCCTGCTTCTTTGGCGTGAGTTTTGATAAAATTCTTCCGGGGAGATACTTCTTGTCCCATCAGGGTGTCGAATATCTTGTCGGCCTCCTTTGCATCTTCCAGGGTAACTTGAAACAGTACACGATTTGCAGGATTCATCGTTGTTTCCCAGAGTTGTGACGGATTCATTTCTCCAAGACCCTTATATCTTTGGACATCAACCGCTTTTCCTTTAAACTCCTCTAATATCTCCGCTTTGTCGTCCTCCATGTAAGCGTACTCCACTTTCTTCCCTGACTGAATTTTATAGAGAGGAGGTCTTGCGATATAAAGGTATCCCTTTTCAATGATTGGCCTGAAGTGACGGAAAAAAAGAGTAAGCAGGAGTGTCTTAATGTGATTACCATCAGAATCCGCATCACACATAATAATAATTCGATGATAACGGAGCTTGTCAATATCAAAATCTTCCGCGATTGCAGCTCCGAGGGCAATAACCAAAGATTTTGCCTCTTTTGATTCCAATACTTTATTTAGCCTGTAACGCTCTACATTGAGTATCTTTCCTTTTAAAGGTAAAATCGCTTGAAACCTTCTGTCGCGAGCACCCTTACAACTTCCTCCCGCAGATTCCCCCTCCACGATATATATTTCCGACTCCTCCGGTTTTTTCGAAGAACAGTCGGCAAGTTTACCGGGAAGAGAAGATCCTTCCAGTATTCCCTTACGAAGAACCGTTTCCTTGACCGCCCTTGCTGCTTTTCGCGCTTTGGAAGAAAGGATACATTTATTAATAATTGCTCGTGCATCCTGAGGATTCCTTTCAAAAAAATCTACTAAAAAGTCGGAAACAAGTGATTCTGTCGCCGAACGAGCTTCTACATTGCCCAGTTTAGCTTTTGTCTGTCCTTCAAATTGCGGGTCTTGTATTTTTACCGAGATTACACTCGTTAACCCCTCTCTGATATCTTCTCCTTTCAAGTTATCTTCAGAATCTTTTAGAAAACCTTCTCTTTTTGCATAATTATTAATGGTTTTCGTCAGAACCGCTCTAAACCCTGTGAGGTGAGTGCCTCCTTCCTTCGTGTTAATGTTATTGGCAAAACTCTCTTCATAGTTCTCGTAATCCGTTGAATAACGAAAAGAAGCCTCTATAAGCACTCCTTCCCTTTCTCCCGAACAATAAAAAATATTCGGGTGAATAGGTTCAGTTCCTCGTGTGAGAAATTTAACATAAGAGTAGATTCCTCCTTCGAAATAAAAAGTGTATTTTTCTACCAACTCCTTACGCCTATCAACAAAGTTAATTTTTATTCCCTTGGTCAAGTAAGCTTGTTGGCGGATATGATTTAGGATTTTTTTTCTATCAAAAATAGCTTCCTTAAAGATTTCCCTATCAGGCTTGAAAATAACAGTGGTTCCTTTTCCGTTTGTCTTTTTCTCTTTTTTCAAGTCAAAGAGAGGAACTCCCCTTTCGTACTCTTGGACATATTTATAACCATCTCTTGAAACCTCTACTCTCATCCATTCGGAGAGTGCACAAACTACCGAGACTCCAACTCCGTGAAGTCCCCCGGAAACTTGATAAGCTTTACTTCCGAACTTAGCACCCGCATGAAGGGTTGTCATTACCGTTTCCACGGCAGGTCTTCCCGTTTCTTGATGTTTATCCACCGGGATTCCCCTTCCATCATCTCTCACCTCTACCTTATTGTCATCATGTAAAATAACTTCTCCCTTTTTTCCGTGCCCCCCCATAAACTCATCGATAAAATTATCGACACACTCCCAGATAAGGTGATGAAGTCCGTCACTATCGGTAGATCCGATATACATTCCGGGCCTTTTCCTGACCGGATCTAATCCTTTAAGTACGCTTATATCTTGTGCATTGTATTCCGATTTTTTTGCCATAATTAACCAAAATCTAAATTAGAGACTCAAAGCACTGCTACAAAAACAGTCCTTAAGCTTAGTTTTATAAATCATTTTCTCACCTTCCAATCAGACATCTTCTCTATTTCTTTGATTACTCTTTTTTGTAATTCTTCTACTTCTTTGGAAGAAAGAGTTTTATTTTTATCTTGAAAAGACAAACGAAAGGCGAAGCTCTTCATGCCCTCGGGAAGCTCTTTTCCTTGGTAGCTATCAAAAAGAGTAATCTTTTTTAATGTTCTGCCTCCTGCCTTCCTTATTCTCTCAAAAACCTCATCATAGAAAGTTTCCTGCGGAACAAGGAGAGCAATGTCTCTGATAGAGGGAGGAAATCTTAAAATCGGCTCGTATTCTTTAATATCTTTACGAAGATTTTGCAATTTATGAAAATCAAGCTCCGCCATAACCGCATTGCTTTTTACTTTCATTATCTTCCTTGCTTCTGCAGATATTTCTCCGAATTCTCCAACAATCTCCCCCTTGACCTTGATTGTTGCTAAACGATTCCCATTGAAAAACTTATTCTTCTCCTGGGAAAGCAAGTAAGATGCTTCTTCATGGAATAGTTCCTGCAAGAAAAGGTCTATTTTTCCTTTTATTCCATAAAAATCATCTCTCGAAGAAATCATCGCTATCTTTTTCTCTTCTTTTGTTCCATTCTTTTCGCTAGAGAATACTTTCCCTATTTCAAAAAGCTCTACACTTGCAAAGTTTCTCTCGTTGGCATTTAAATTTTTTAAAAGTCCTGTCAAGAGAGAAGGCCTCAGATATTTAAACTCCAAACTGACCGGCTTTTCCATTTCGATTAACTTTTCCTTGTCAAGTAAAAAGGCGCTTTTTTCGTCAATAAAGGAATAATTATAGCTTTCGGAAAAACCGTAACCCTTCCATATTTCCCTACACTCCTTCTCAGTCGAAAAACTGTTTTCTCCTTTAGAGGGGATTATTTCTTCCATTGGCGCTTCTTCTTCTATCTTCTCATATCCGTAAATTCGTCCTATCTCTTCAATAACATCCTCCTTTTCTTCTATGTCCAAGCGAAAATAGGGCCTCGTCACATAAAAACGATTTTCGCTTCTCCTTGTTTTAAAATCCAATCCCTTTAATATCTTTTCCATTTCTTTAAGAGGTATTTTAACTCCCAAGACGTCTCGTACTTCATCGGCGTCAAAGCTTATCTCTTTCTCTTCGGCTTTCCCCGAATAATGGTCAAAACTACCTTTGAGAATCTTTCCTCCGGAAACTTCCGACATTATAGAAGCGGCTCTTTCAAGCGCTATTTCGGTAAGCTCAACAGGAAGCCCGTACTCAAATCTAAGCGAAGCATCTGTCCTTATCCCCAGCTTTTTTGATCCTCTTCTTATAACTCCTTGATCAAAGTTAGCTGCCTCTAGGTAAATATTGGTTGTTTTTTTGTCCACCTCCGGAACAATTCCTCCTTTGATTCCGGCAATTCCAATCGGAGAAAATTCATCCGCAATGACGAGTATGTCATTATCAAGCTCGTATCTTTTCTCTTCTAGTGTAACAATCTTTTCCCTTTTTTTAGCGTATCTTGCGATTACCTTCTTCCCTTCTAGTTTATCGGCATCAAAAGCATGGAGGGGTTGTCCCGTTTCAAGCATTACATAGTTAGTTATATCAACCACGCTGTTAATCGGTTTTATTCCACAAGTTCTCAATCTTTTTTTGATATAAGAGGGAGATTCCCCGACCTCCAAGCCCTCGATAGCACACAGAGTATAGCGATTACAAGCACCTCTTATTTCAACATCAATCCTGCTTGAAAGGTCTTCCCTACTCTCTTTTGGTTTTTCTTGAGGAAAATTACACTTCATCCCAGTAATAGCCGCTACCTCCCTCGCAACCCCCATATGGGAAAGACAATCCCCAGCTCTACTTGAAAGAATGTCTATATCCAAAAGAAAGTCATCTTCAACTTTTTTCACCTCTTCCACTTCAAAAAAGTGCATCATTAAAAGATTTCCCAACTCTTCGGGAGATGGAAGTTTTTCGTTGAAAAATGATTGTAGAAAATTATACGAAAATTTCATGCCTTAAATTTTTCTAGATTTTAAAACTGTTTTAAAAAGCGAAGGTCTCCTCCATAAAAAAGTCTGATATCATCAATCTTATGCTGTATCATTGCTATCCTGTCAAGCCCCACTCCAAAGGCAAATCCGTTAAATTTACCAGGGTCCACTTTCCCACTTCTTAAAACATTGGGATGTACCATCCCCGCTCCCATTACTTCTATCCAGCCTGTTCTACTACAAACCGAACACCCTTTTCCAGAACAAATAGAACAGCTCACATCTACCTCAAAAGAAGGTTCCGTAAAAGGGAAAAAAGATGGGCGGAGACGTATGCTTATTTTCTCTTCTTCAAAAAGTTGACGAAAGAAAAATCCTATCACTTTCTTAAAGTGAGCTACCGATATCTTTTCCCCCACCATAAGGCCTTCAAGCTGATAAAAATTTATTTCGTGAGAACTGTCCGTAGCCTCGTTCCTGAAAACCCTACCGGGGACAATAATTCTAAAAGGAGGATCGTTTTTCTCCATGTAACGCACTTGCACCGGAGAAGTGTGAGTTCTCATTAAGAGTTTTTCTTGTGATGAGAGTCTTTCTCTTTCCTTTTGCTTTACAAAGAGAGTGTCCTGCATTTCTCTTACCGGGTGGTCTTCTTTAAAATTCAAAGCATCAAAGTTATACCACTCATTTTCAAGTTCCGGCCCTTCCACAACGGCGAAGCCCATTTTGGAAAATATTTCTTCACATTTTCCCCGGAGAGATGTAATAGGATGATTACTACCCGCTTCAGTTATTTTCCCGGGCAGAGTTACATCTATTTTTTCTTTTTCCTTGATTGCTTCTTTTTTTTCTTCCTTTAAGCACTCTAAAATAAACTGCCTTAATTCGTTTGCCGCTCTCCCTAAAGAGGTTTTGTTCTCTCCTGATAAATCTTTTAAGGAAGAAAAAACAGAGGAAAGCTCTTCCTCTACATATCTTTTACAAACTTTCTTTCTTTCGTCGGGTTTTTTAGTGCCGCTAATCTCTTTTAAGAATTTTTCCTTTATTTTTTGGATGTCTCTGGAATCCATGGAATACAATTGCATTTTTGCCTGCCAAAGGCTTCTTTGCTTTGCTACAAAAACACTTGTTTAATACTCTTATTCTAGCGTAAATTCGGGAAAAAATCAAATACTTCTTCTCTCAAAAAAAGACCAAAAAAAGAAGATTTTTACACCAAAAAGTCCTTTAAAATAAAAAACGTCCCAAAAATAAGTGGACGCTTTTTTTTGCGCAGGCGATGGGATTCGAACCCACGATCTCCTCCGTGACAGGGAGGCGCTTTAAGCCGGACTAAGCTACGCCTGCATTTTAAGAAACTGTGTCAGGGGTGGGATTCGAACCCACGACCTATGGCTTATGAGTCCATCGCTCTAACCAACTGAGCTACCCTGACCCCTTCCTTTTACTTAAAAAATGAACTTGAATATTGTTGCGGGGCCAGGATTCGAACCTGGAACTTAGGGTTATGGGCCCTAAATGATACCATTTCACTACCCCGCTATGACCTTCAAACGAATTACTGACGACTAATGATATAAAATTATAAAAAAGTTGTCAACCGCTTCCTAGAATATCTGAAAATTCTTGAAAGTTTCTTCATAAACGGAAATTATTCTTTGCGCTTCTTCTTTGGGGAGACTCTTGTTGGGATCATAAACAAGGTCTCTTCTTTCTTTGTGAACTTCTTTGAGTTCTTCAAGGTTGGGAACTATTTCTTGGTTTAACCCTTCTAGCTTTTCCAGAAGATTTTCTCCTTCGTAACCCAGTTTAGAAAGAACACTGTTTAGGGTGTCATCAGCTTCTATTACCGCCAATTTTCTCTCCGACTCTTTATCATGATTCGCGTGCCGCATAATCTTTTCCCAATCCTTGTCTATTTTAATATTAAAAAATGGTTTGGATTTTTTAAATTCTATATAATCTTCTTTTAACCGATAATTAAAATAGTTATTAAGAATAGAGAGATAAATAAAGGCTCCTGCAAGTAACAGAGAAGCAATGATAAACAATATCCTTAATCCTTGCCATATAATAAAGAAGTCCGGAGAGATATGCTCGGGATTTGCAATGATTTTCAGT
>Ga0207421_10009107_pt1 | contig 10102 bp, 10 predicted proteins | sample SodLakKL_010_SED_4_FD_187542 | JGI IMG/M metagenome (GOLD analysis project Ga0207421, IMG submission 187542) | Alkaline sediment microbial communities from Lake Tanatar, Kulunda Steppe, Russia - 8KL_010_SED (SPAdes) (version 2) | ecosystem: Environmental > Aquatic > Non-marine Saline and...
CCGGAACGGCGGGTGGAACGGACGGTACCGCGACCGGGAGCGATCCGGTGATTCCAGCGGATGCGTTGCGGTCGCTGCAGGCGCGCCTGGATTTGCAGCTGGCCACGGCTCAGCAGACCGAAGCGCGTGGCGGTGTCGGCCAGCAGTTGAACGAACTGGGGTAAACCGCGGCTTGGCCTTCGGGGCTGACGCTCGACCGGGCCGGCTCAGGGCGGTCGGTGGCGCAGGATCTCCTCGCGCATACTTTGCACCCCCTCTTTCGCCCGCACCAGTGCGAGTGCGGTCTGGCCAAACTGATAGGCCATGTGATTGGGTCCGTGCCGAGTGGTCGCATCAAGATGGACCACATCGACGATACGTTCGGCCTCCGCCACATGGCGATCGGCCTCGTCGAGCTGTTGCAAGGCCTGATCCGGGTGGGCCGTGCGGGCCTGTTCGATGGCCGCGAGGGCTTTTTGGAGCGCATCGCTTGCCGTATCCAATCGCTGCTGAATTTCTTCTATTAGCGAAGACATCGTGCACACCTCCATCGTCGCCTTGATCGGGTTTCGAAGGCACCCAGGGGCTGCGGGTCCGTTGGGTTTCGGGGGCGTTGGCTTTGGCGTCCAGAGACCCGGAACCCGCAGCGTATCACCGAACGGCGCCAAGGCTTGTTCCCAAACGCCCCAGAGCCACAGTACGTGCGGTGTACACCGGCTTTGGTCGACCCGAAGCCCTTGGTGTAAGCGGGATCCCATGTAGAATCGGTCGCTTGATCCACAAGACCCGGTGTAATGATTCATGGATGTCGCCACGTTGCAGGCCCGCTCGCTCACGCTACCCGAACCCACACTGTGCGCGCCGTTGCGCGAACATGCCGTTCACCTGGGTGAGCGGGTCATCGTGCATCTGCTCGCCGGCGAGAAGGTGGCCGGGGCTTTGAAGGCCCTCGATCTGGCGACCGGTTCGGTGACGGTGGATGTTGTTGGCGAGAGCGGCCCGCGCAAAATGGCCTTCGAGGCCTGCAAAAGCATCCAGTGGCCGAAGCTGCGGACTTGGGTGCCGGGCCGTTTTTCGACCGGAGCGATGGCGCCACCGACCCGTCTGCATGACGTCCGGCAACGGTTTCGCATCCTGTTCGTCGACGGCGACAGCCTGGAGGGAGAGACCATCGGTGTCGGGGGTTCGCCGCACGGGTTCTTCCTCTTTCCGCTGCAGTCGGATACCGCGTTCGTCTACACGCTGATTCCAAAAAAGGCAATCGCCGAATACAACATCGGCCCACGGTTGGGGGAGGTGCTGATCGAGGGCAACCAGGTTACGCAACAGGAGATCGAGATCGTCGCGGCGGATCAGCAGGAGGTTCGCAGCCAGCCGCTGGGTGAGTATTTCCGGACCAAGGCCATCGTCACGGCGCTCGAGCTCGAACGGGCCTTGGAACGTCAGAAGAAGGTGCCGAACATGCGGCTGGGCGAGGTGTTGGTCAGCGAGAAGCTGATCGACGAGGAGCAGCTGCAGAACGCCTTGAGTGCGCAGAAGCTCAATCGGACGAAACAGTTGGGCCATATGTTGGTCGATCGCGGCCTGGTTTCCTCCGACCAGATCCAGCAGGCATTGGCCAAGAAGTTGGGGATTGCCTACGTCGATGTCTCCCGGTTCCAGCCGGACCCGGAAGCGATTGCGCTGGTTTCGCGGGAAATCATCATCGAACAGAAGCTTTTACCGCTGCACGTCTTCGCTGGCAAGATTGTCGTTGCCGTGGAGAACCCCCTGGACAGCCACGCGCTGGAGATGGTCCGCTTCCAGTCCAATCTGGTGGTCGAGCCGGTGATGGCCAGCGGCGAGCAGATCGAGCAGGCAATCCAGGCGTTGATCGAAAGCCCCGCGGGGGCTGCACTGCGAATGGCCGATCTCGAAGACGATATGCGCGCGACCGTCATTGGCGAGGATCAGGATACGGCCAGTGATCTTCCTGAGGCCTCCGATAATGTGGTGGTGAAGCTGGTCAACATGCTGGTCGTGGATGCCTATCACAAGGAGGCGTCCGACATTCACATCGAACCCTATTCCGCCGAAGGCAACACTCTGATCCGGATTCGCAAGGACGGAAGCCTGATCCAGCATTATGAGGTGCCCGCGAAGCTTCGGTTTGCGCTGGTCTCCCGAATCAAGATCATGGCGGGGCTGGACATTGCCGAGCGTCGCAAGCCCCAGGACGGCAAGATCGACTTCAAGCGTTTTGGACCGTTGAAGGTCGAATTGCGGGTGGCCACCCTGCCCACCGCGGGGGGGCAAGAAGATGTGGTGATGCGCATCCTGAGCAGCGGCAAACCGATGCCGCTGGATCAGCTGGCGCTCAGTCAGGACAACCTGGATCGGCTGAAGCGTCTGGTGGCGAAGCCGCATGGCTTGTTCTTCGTGTGCGGACCCACGGGTTCGGGCAAGACCACGACCTTGCATTCGGTGCTATCGCACCTGAATACGCCTGACCGCAAGATCTGGACGGTGGAAGACCCGGTGGAAATCACCCAGAAGGGCCTGCGCCAGGTTCAGGTGAATACCAAGATCGGCCTGAACTTCGCGATGGCGATGCGGGCCTTTCTGCGCGCCGATCCCGATATCATCATGGTGGGCGAGATGCGCGATGAGGAGACCGTGCAGATGGGGGTCGAGGCCTCGCTGACCGGGCATCTGGTGCTGTCGACGCTGCACACCAACAGTGCGGCGGAAAGCATCGTGCGGCTTCTGGACATGGGCATGAACCCCTTCAACTTCACCGACGCCCTGATCGGGGTGTTGTCCCAACGCCTGGCCAAGCGGCTGTGCCCCGATTGCGTCGAACGCTACACGGCCACGGACGAGGAGATTGCGACCCTGCTGGCAGAATATGGCTATGACGCGAGTACCTTGGGTGGGGCGGCGACGGATTTGAGCGATCGGGCGTCTGCGCACATCACGGGTGAGGGCGGCAGCGCGGGCGAGGGCGGCAAGACCGGTGAGAGGGGTGGCGCAGGCGTGGACGGCGGCATCGGCGAGGACGTCAGAGCCCGCTGGAATCGCCGGTATGCCGACGCGTCAGGGGCCTTCACGCTGGGCCGTGCCACCGGCTGCGAGCGGTGCAACCACACCGGCTACCGCGGTCGCGTGGGCATTCACGAACTGCTGAGTGCCACCGACGAGATCAAGCGGCGCATCCTGGCCGGGGCCACCGTCAAGGACATGGCCGGTGTCGCCATCAGCGAAGGCATGCGCACCCTGAAACAGGACGGCATCGAAAAGGTGCTGATGGGACTCACCGATATTCACCAGATCCGCAAGGTCAGCCAGTCCTGACGGTTCAGGGATCATCGCGCGGCGGCGCTTTGATGCTAATCTGCTTCGCGGTTCGGTGTTGTCCGGGCGCCGTGCATCATCAGTGCAGTTTGTCTGCATCGGTTGGGCTCAAGTTTTAGGGGTGGGGGGCCGTTATAGTCCTCAGGGATTGCGCGGTGAGCCGCGGTGAAGCCCAGGGGTACATAGCGTTTCGACAATAATCCCGCGTCCAAAGAAGAGGCGGGCAAGGAGGCATCGTGTTAAACCGATTTTCTATCCGGGGGCTCTTGATCGCCGGCTTTGGTCTGCTGGTTCTGATCCTGATCGTCAATTCGCTGCTCGCCCTGCGGGCCATGAACCTGGCCGCGCTGGAAGTGGCTCATATCACCGAGCGCGATTATCCGGCCGTGTCCCGGGTGCATGCGGTCGAACAATCCTTGCAGGCCAGTGCCGCCTTTCTGGGGTTCTACCTGATGAGCGAGGAGACGCAACATCGCGAGGCCTGGATGGGCAGCATGGAAACCTTGCAGGCCGCCACGAATGCCTTGATTTCGGACCCGACCATCGCTGGAAATCCCCAACTTGCGCGCAGCGCCCGGGAGGTGCAGGACCTGGTCCAGCGCTTTCAGGAACACCGCCAACGCTTGATCGAGGTGGCGGAGGATCCCGCCGTGAACATGCCGGCGCTGGCCATCGCCAACGCCCGTGTGAACCCGGTGACCCGCGAGTTGACCCAGTTGGCCAACATCATGATCGATGCCCAGATGCAGCTGCCGACATCCGACCAAGACCCCGAACGCCTGGCGGACCTGCAAAACCTGCGCGTCGCGACCTTGCAGGTGACCTCCAACCTGCGTGGTTTCCTCGCCTTTCCCGACAGCGCCTTCGAGGCCAATCTGCGTCTGTTCGTCAACCAGACCAACAGCATCACCGAGGGACTGATGGCCCAGATGGATGATCTGGACTTCGAGCAGCAGGTCGCGCTGGAGGAGTTTCAAGTGGGCCTTGGCGGGCTCAATGCGGCGTTGGAGGAACTCATCGTTCTGCATGGTGGCGAGCAGGCATTTCAAGGGGCCTTCCTGATCCGCAATGACATCGGGCCGCTGATGATCCAAGCCCGCAACCTGTTGCAGTCCATGAGTACGATCATCACCACACGCGTGGAGGGCGACGCCCGCGTGCTCACGGCCTCGATGAACACCACCCAGGTCACGCAAGCGATCCTGACGACAATGGGTGCGATCCTGGGTCTGCTCGCCGCCTTCTTCATCATTCGCCTGGTCCGGCGCGCGTTGACGGCCTCGAGCGACGCGCTGTCGGCGATTGCGGATGGGGACGGCGATCTCAGCCGCCGGCTGGGCGAAGACGGTCTGCGTGAACTTGGCCAACTCGGTGTGGCCTTCAATCGCTTCGTGGGCAAGATTGCCGGGGCGGTGGGTGCCGCGCGCCGGGAAACCGATGCTCTGAATGCTTCGACCGAGTCGCTGAATCAGGAGGCGCAGGAGGCCCGCCTGGCGGTGGGCCGGCAGCGCGACGAAACCGAGCAGGTGGCCACGGCGATCAACGAACTGCACAGCAGTGCCGAGGAGATTGCCCGCAATACCGATGCGGCCTCGCAATCGGGCCAGGAGGCCGGTGCTGCCGTGACCAGCGGCATCAGCCTGATGGCGACGAATGTCGCTTCGATGAGCGCGTTGCTGGCCACCGTGGAACAGGCGGCTGAGACGGTGGCCGCGCTGGGGGACGATTCGAAGCGGATCGGCACCATCCTCGAGGTGATTCGCGGTATCGCCGGCCAGACCAACCTGTTGGCCCTGAATGCGGCCATCGAGGCGGCCCGTGCCGGCGAACACGGCCGCGGTTTTGCCGTCGTCGCCGATGAGGTGCGCCAATTGGCTACCCGCACCCAGGAATCGACGGACGAAATCGAGGTCATGATTGGCCGACTGCAGGCTGCCACGACCAATGCAGTGGGTGTGATGCAACAGGGCCGAGAGAAGGCGGAGCAGAACATGGGGCACACCGCCGAGGCGCAGGCCGCCCTGCAACAGATTGAGCAGTCGGTGCAGGCCATCGTCGACATGACCGATCAGATCGCTGTGGCGGCGCGTCAGCAGAGCGCGGTGGTGGAGGAGATCAACCGCAATATCGTGCAGATCTCGGACGGAGCCGATCAGTCGGCGACCAGCGCGGATCGGGTCAGTGTGGCGTCTCAGGATTTGAAACGAGTGGAGTCCGGGCTGCAGATGGCATTGGCTCAATTCCGGCTTTGATTCCGGCTATGCCGTTCCTGTCGATCCGGTGCCACTGAACAGCCAACAAATCCGCAAAATCGGCCAATTCGGATTGTTCAGGATCATCGTCTAACGGGCCCCTCCGGGTGTCCCGCAGACACCCTCTTGGCAACGCCGGCGCCAACGCCAGCGGGCAAAGACCGTGTAGATCCGGTCCATGATCCAGATAAAACCGGGGATCACCGACACCGTGCGCGCCAGCCAGCGATAGCCGGGAAGCTCGCGCCAGAGGGCGACGAAGGCGTAGGCGCCGGTGCGCAGGATGCCGGCGCCATCCCGGACGTGCAGTCGTTCCATGGCCTGCTGCCAGGGGATGCCCGCGGCTGCGAGCCCATCGGGATCGGCGTGAATATCCAGCCAATCCAGGTGTTCAGCCCCGTGCAGGCGACGGTAGTGGTCGATTTCGCGGCGACACAGCGGACATCCCCCGTCGAAGAACACGGTCACCCGTTGGCCAGCGGCCCGATCCGTGGTTACGCCACGCGCTTCACTCTGCGCCATTGCCTCATTTCCCTCTGTCGGTGCGTTAGGGGTTGGTGCGATTTCCGTACCTGGAGTTCCATGATGGCATTCCGGCTCCGGGTTCGGCTCCGGGTCTTGGGCGCGCCGGCGTCGCAGCGCAAGGGGTGGCTGGTATCATCCCTTCCTCGCTTTGCCCGTCGACCTGCGGGCTTTGCGCACGGTCACCGAAGGAGAACCGCTACGATGAAGAACTGTTCCACCATTACGATTCCGTTGATCACCCTGGCGCTGCTGCTCGGCTGCAGCGATCCAGATAGCGAGTCGGGCGCTGGACCCGCCTCCGAATCCGGCCCCGAAACATCGGTACCAACTCCGAGCGCAGACGCTTCCGTGCCCGCAGCACGCGCCGAGTTTCGGATCCCTCCCGAGAATTTCGACGCCGACATCGACCAGGGCCAGTTGGGATTCGCGGTACACTGCCGGGTTTGCCATGGACAGGACGCCCTCGGAACCGATCAAGGCCCGCCGCTCATTCATCGAATCTATGAGCCGTCCCACCACTCGGACCTCGCGTTCTACCGCGCCATTGCGTTGGGTGTGCACCAGCACCATTGGGAATTCGGGGACATGCCGCCGGTGCCAGGGGTATCCGGCGAAGATGCCGCGCACATCATCGCCTGGATCCGCCACCAGCAGCGGCTGGCCGGAATCGAATGATCTGCTGAAACAGCTGGCTTTCCTTGACCGACCGGAACAACGCGGAGCATTTGCGAGCCGTTCCGGATCCGTCATGTTGACAAGAAGCCCGGAAGGGCGTCCGACGCCTGTAGGCGGGGAGCAAGCCATGTTCAGTCTGCGGAGGGTCGTAACGGACGCGATAAGACCAAGGCCTGGCAGCGCCAGCCCTCACCGAGAGTCAACGGCTCGGATGCGATCGTCGCCCAGCCCAGGGCCTCGAGAAAGCGCCGCGCTCCAATGTTGAAATCCTCGCATCCCGCTTGAGCGAAGGCATAGTCACGTGCCCCCATCGCGTTCAGCGCACGCTCGATCAAGCTCCGGCCCAGGCCCCGACGGCGCATGCGGGCATCCACCCAGATCTGCTCCACGCAGTTGCCGGAGATGCTGCAATAGGCGTCGATCCGCGGACCGCGGGCGGCCACCCAGCCCCCCGGCTCGGGTCCTCGAATCAAGGTGTCCACCTGTTGCTGTCGCCACCCGGCGTCGTTCGCCTGTGGGACATGACCGGCGTACACCTCGGACCAGATCGCAGTGACCAATGCCAATACCCGGTCACGATCGGCCGCGGTGGCGGGGCGGATCTGCATCTGTGGAAGGGGAATCGGTTCGTTCATGTGTGGGTCTCGTTAGCGCAGCAGGAAAGGGCTGATCTGAAAAATGGTGGCCACGGGCGGAAGGTGGCTGTCCCGCCTCCGATCCCCCTGAGTTCATTGATTGGCGGGATGGGGGTGCCAAGGACCAGTCGCTGCGCGACCAGACCGTAAGGACTCGGCGCAGTTCCCGATTCTCCGGGAACCTGCTCAATGGTTTATGCCGCTCGTGTTTCGAACAAGGCGCGGGCGGTGGCGATACCGCGGAGGTAGCGCGTTTGTCGGGCGATGCAGAGTTCGGTGAGGTTGGTGGGGGTGCCGACGGCGGAACCGAAGCGGCGCATCAGGGTTTGGGCGCGGGCAATGAACTGCTCGGGGTCGATGTGCAGCCGGTCGAGCAGGGCCGGCGTGCGGCCGTCGATGCAGTCGCGCTTGTCGTCGCGGATCACGCGCCCGGTGTCGTCGACCAGTTCCAAGTAGTCCTCGAGGGCGAAGGGGATGGCCGCGGCCATGCGTCCGGTGGCGTCGAAGGGCATCAGGGGGGCGCGGGGCAGGCGGCTGAGTACGGATTCGGGGCGCAGGCGGGTTGGCGTCTCGGCCTTCGCGTCGGGCGGCTTCGGCCCGCTGGCCAGAGGCGATGCGGGAACAGGTGGCGGTGTGGCGACCGGTGCGACGGGTTCGAACGCAGCGCTGGTCTGGTCGCCCGATCGCAACAGCGCGATGCGCTCGGATACCGAGGTGTACGCCGACGCGTCGGGCGTCTCGGCCAGTTTTGCACGGATCGGATTCAGGTCCACGTAAGCCATGGCGGTCAGCACGGCCTGCTCGTCCAGGAGTGCCTGGCTGCGGAAGCGGCCCTCCCAGAAGCGACCCGTCAGCCGATCCTCCGCATTGGCCTGGCGGGCGATCGACTCGTTCAGCACGCGCATGAACCAGGACACGTCCTGCAGCCGATTGCGGTAGATCTCAACCCAGGTATCCAGCAACGTCTCCTCGGCGGCGCTCAGTGCCTGCGGATCGGCGTAAAACCGCTGGACCACCGGGGCGCCACGGAAGAGTTGCCTCCAGCGTTCGAGCACGGTTTCGCGATTCCAGCCCTGTGCCCGCACGGCATCGACGCGCAGCACGATGTGGTAGTGGTTGCTCATCACCGCGTAGGCGGCGACGTCGATCGCGAACACGCTGGCGAGTTGCTGGAGGCGTTCGGCGATCCAGCCGCGCCGGTGCTCGAAGCTAGCTCCGGTGTGGGCATCGGTGCCGCAGAGATAGGCGCGGCGCACGCAGCGGGAGACGAGGTGATACCAGGGGGTGTCGGCGAGCGAGATGAGACCGGATCGTGGCTGGGTCATGGTGGCCTGCCTCGAACGGGGGATTGTCCATTGAGGCTAACGGGCGAGCGGTCTGTGGTCAACAACGCTGTCCCGAAGCAGGTTGGAGCCGCCAAACAAGTTGGGCAAACAACTTGGGTGTCCTGCAGTGGGGCGCCGCAGGGCAAACAACTTGGGTGTCCTGCAGTGGGGCGCCGCAGAGATAGGCGCGGCGCACGCAGCGGGAGACGAGGTGATACCAGGGGGTGTCGGCGAGCAAACAACTTGGGTGTCCTGCAGCAGCAATGACCGCCGCAGGAACAAAGTGGGTGTCCCGCAGTGACCGCCGCCGCAGGAACAAAGTGGGTGTCTCGCAGTGACCGCCGCAGTGACCGTCGCCGCAGTGACCGTCGGCCGAAACAAAGTGGGCGGCCGAAACAAAGTGGGTGTCCCACATCGGGGGCCAGGTTCGGGTGGTGGGGGGGGCCGAGAAAGTGGGTGTTCAGCATCGTGGCGGTGCCCTGCATCGTGGTACCGAGTACGTGGATTGGAGCCAGGCGAAATCCGTACGTGAACATGCTTCTCCCAAGGGGTCGTGGACAATGGTGAGTCAGAATGAAGTGGTCTAATTGTAGCGGACACCTCGTTAAGTCCCATAGGCTAGGCAGAGGAGGTGTCCATGAGCAAGGTAACGCGACGTCGGTATACGCCGGAGTTCAAGGCTGAGGCGGTGGCCTTGGTGGAGAAGCAGGGCTACAAGATTTCTGAGGCTTTGACGCTAACGGAGACTGACCCACCTGACGCTAACGAAACTGTCCCACCGGATCTGAGGTAGCGGATCCGGCGGTTTGGTGTGGCCTGCCGTTGGCGCCCGTCGGGTCGTGAACGCCGGCGGAGATGGCCACACTCGGTCCGAGGTTCCGGACCGGGTGAAAGGCGATGGTGGAGAAGCGTCGGTGTCCGTGTTGTGGCCAGTCGTTTTCCGTGCGGCCGCAGAATCCCACCCAACAGTATGGTCCCGCCCCGGCGTGTCAGCGGGCGCGCAAGCGTGCGTGGCAGAAAGCCAAGCGGGTCCAGGATGCGGACTACCGGGACAACGAGGCGCGGGTACAGAAGGCCTGGCGCGAGCGGCATCCCACGTACTGGCGGGACTGGCGGGCGCGGCATCCGGACTACGTAAAACGCAATCGTGACGCGCAGGCGGCCCGGGATTGGGCGCGGCGGTCGGTGGCGCACGCGTCCGATCTTGCAAATGGGGACGCGTCAACGCCTTTGGCCGCAGGGACTTACGCGCTGGAGCCGTGGCGGCCTGCTTGCAAATGGGGACGCGTGACGCCTGAGAACCTGTTCATTATCAAGCCGTTTACGGCACCCCAGGCGGTGCTTGCAAACGAGGACTCGTGAGCGTTTTGGGGGCGGT